>Ga0160427_10000424_pt1 | contig 25640 bp, 23 predicted proteins | sample SolpanmetagenomL_FD_108194 | JGI IMG/M metagenome (GOLD analysis project Ga0160427, IMG submission 108194) | Solar panel surface microbial communities from Lawrence Berkeley National Laboratory, California, USA - L | ecosystem: Engineered > Built environment > Solar panel > Unclassified ...
ACCACCCCCTCAAGATGGCGTGTCTACCAGTTTCACCACGTGCGCAAGTTGGCAATCGGCAACTCCTAGTCGGCTTTGTAGGCCGGCTTCGCTGAGGCGGCGAAGCGGGTGCAAATGTACTACGGCAAATCGTTTCTGCAAATCACAGGTCGCTTTTTAATCTTAAAAAAGATAACCTTGGCATGCGTCTCACGGCTTTATCACTTACTTGGCAGGATATTAGCTCATCCTTAACGCGCAACTTTTTTTTGGAAAAATTATGTCTGCCTCTGCCCCGCCTGCCAGTAAGGCCTCTTTTTTCGGCCGCTTTGCCGAAAAGACTACCAAGTACTCGGGCTCAACGCCGGTATTTATCGGTGCGCTGGGTATCGTGCTGGTTTGGGCGTTCACAGGGCCGCTATTCCACTATTCCGAAACCTGGCAGCTGGTCATCAACACGGGCACTACCATCATCACGTTTCTGATGGTTTTTCTCATTCAGCGGGGGCAGAATAAAGATTCGCTGGTGTTGCACCTCAAGCTCAACGAGCTGCTGGCCGCCACGAAAGGCGCCAGCAACCGCCTCATCAATGCGCAAGATTTTTCGGAGGAAGAGATTCGCCTCATCCATCAGTTTTACTGCTTGCTGGCTGATAAAGCCCGTGCCGACAACGACTTAGGCGAAACGCACTCGGTGGAGGAAGCCGAGGACAACCACCACGAGAAGCTGGCGGCCCACCGCAACGACTAAGCGCCCCGCCCCAGGCGCGGCTACCTTTGTGCCCCGGCTGCATGTGCGGCGGGAGGGCGCCGGGGGCGCTGCTGTTGGCCTTCTGATATGAATCAAGCACACTGGCACCTGGTTTTCAACCACGCGCCCATTTTTGGAGCTTTGGCAGGCGCGCTGCTGCTGGCGGCCGGCCTGTGGCAGCGGCAAGATGCCGTGCTGCGCGCCGGGCTGTGGGCGCTGGTGCTGGCCGTGGTGGTGGGGTTGCCGGCGCAGCTCACCGGCCCGGGCGCGGCGCAGGTGGTAAAGGACATGCCGCGCGTGAGCCAGGCACTCATTCAGCACCACGCGCAGGCGGCGCGGCTGGGCTACTGGGTGCTAGCTGCCACGGGCACGCTGGCGCTACTGAGCGTGACGCTACTGCAACAGCGGGCCGCCCGCGCCCGGCAACTGGTGCTGGCTACGCTGGTGGGGGCCGTGGTGAGCTTTGGGCTGCTGGCCCGCGCTGGTAACCTGGGCGGCCAGATTAGCCACCCCGAAATCCGCGAGGGCTTTGGCACGCCCGACGAGCTATAACCTTTTACCCTAATTCCTTTCTACCGTGGCATTTCCTTTTTTTGGCGATAGTAAATCGACGGTGGCGCAGCTACTGGCCACGCTACCCCAGCAGGGCCGCCTGGAGTGGATAGGCCGGCGCCCCGCCCGCCGCACCGACCTCGAAGCGCTGCTGGAAGCGGAGGTGCTGACCGACTCGCGCTTGGCCGGTGACCACGCCAGCCCCAAGCCGGGTGGCAAGCGCCAAATCACGCTCATCCAGCACGAGCACTTGGCTTCGGTGGCGGGCTTTCTGGGTTTGCCCGAGCCGGTGGCGCCTGGACGCCTACGCCGCAACCTGGTAGTGAGTGGCCTCAACCTGCTGGCCCTCAAGGGCCGCCAGATTCAGCTTGGCAACGAAGTAATCTTGGACATTACCGGCGAGTGCCACCCCTGCTCACGCATGGAGGAAGAGCTGGGACCTGGTGGCTACAATGCCATGCGCGGCCACGGCGGCCTCACGGCGCACATTGCGCAGGGCGGCCGCCTGCGGGTGGGCGATGCCGTGCGGGTGCTGCCACCCAGCCCGCAGCCGGCTTAAATAAATAACACACAGACGCGTTTGGTGAACACACAAAAAAGCCCGGGGCTGGTGAGCCCCGGGCTTTTTTGTGTGTTCAGAGCGGCTAGTTGTCTTCGCCTTCGGTAGTCAGGTTTTTACCCTGATGCTGCATCTCGGGTAGGGTGTAGCCGGCTTCGCTGGGGCGGGCCAACTCATCAGGCACGTTATCGGCTGAGGCGGGCGAAGGGCCGGTGGGCGCCTGCATGTCCGAACGCATGGAATCGTCCATCATGTCGGCCATTTGCTGGCCGCTGTTGTCGTCAAATACCTGACCCGCCGTTTCGCGGTCGAGGAAGCTGTCCGACTCCTTTTCGGTGGTGGTGCGAGCGTTGTTCGAGTTGTCGGCCTGCGCGTCGGTAGTAGCCGTGGCAGCGGCTTTGCCGTTCAGGTTGTTACCGGGGGCCGATTGCGGGATAGAAGCCATAATAAACTAGTTTTTAGAGTGCTCTTCGTCGTTTTTTTCCTGCCAGGTAGCCTGCTGCTTGCCACCGGCGTAGCGCGGGTCGTCGTCAGACCAAGCAGCGCGTTGCTCATCAGCATCAGCGCCTTGCGCCCCACGCACCACATGGGGAGCCTGGTTTTGGGTTACGTGGCCGCGCTGGTCGGCCGGGTCAGCGGGCGCCTTTTGAGAATCCTCGGGGTCGCGGATTTCGCTGAACTCGTCGGGGTTATCGTTGGAGCCATCGCGGCCGGTTTTGGGGGCGGCGCTGCCAGCTGCCTGCGGCTTGCCAAAATCACCGTAGGCAGGGGTGCCGGCTTCGGCCTGAATAGCGGTTTCGTCGGGTTTCAGGTTGGCTTGCTCGGCGCGGGCGCGTTGGCCGGCGGGCAGTTGGTCGTTATCGTCCGGGTCGGAAGCAGAGAAAATGCTCATGGGAGGGAAGAAAAGAAGGTCAGGGAAAGGCCGGGGTAACCCAGCGCCTTGTTTACTCCACTTGCCAGCTTCGCGTTGCTGATTCCGGACTTTTGGTTCTTCATTTTTCGGCGCTGCTACGTACACGGCCTGTTCCCAACTTTACATTTACTTCACCTCTACGCACATGGCTGTTCAGCATAATACTGCCAATCAAGAGTTTACCATCAGCACTGCCGCCGAGCCGGCCGAGTTGGCCTACTCACTACCCACTGCCGGCGTCATCGATTTTGTACACACCTTCGTGCCGGAAGCCCAGCGGGGCCAGGGCTTGGCTGAGGAGCTGGCTGTGGCCGGCCTCACCTACGCCCGCCAGCAGCACCTGCGGGTGCGCACCAGCTGCGAGTTTATGGCCGGCTACGTGCAGCAGCACCACGACCAGTACGCTGACATACTGGCTAAGTAAGCCAGCTAGCTAGCCTCCAGCACGGCCAACTGCCAGGCTAGCTGCTCCGCAGTGATAGGGTAAGGCTGGCCGTGCCGGATGGTTTGATACACAGCCTCAAACAAACCCAGGTAGTTGGCGGGCGCGGCTACATCGGCCACGGGCGGTAGCAAGTGGCCTTGGCCGGCGGGGTCGGCGAGCACCAGGCGGCCTTCTTGGCCGGGCTGCTCGCGGCCGTAGGCGGCCTCATCGGGCTTCATGCCGGCCAGCAACTGGGGCTCCTGGGGGTCGGTGCGCTCTTTTTTATAGCTGCCCAAGGTGCCGTGCAGGATGAAGGCAGGGCCAGGGTCGGCCACCAGCAGGCTGGACGTCAGCCACACGTTGAGGCCGTGCGGGTAGCGCAGGTGCAGGCTGAAAAAGTCGGGCACCTGCGACTGCCGGCGGTGGCTGCCCAACGTTTTCTCAAACGACAACGGCTTCCCAAACAAGGCTATAGCCTGGTCGAGCAAATGCGGCCCCAAGTCGAAGAGCAGGCCCGAGCCGGGGCGGCCATCTTCCTTGAACACCTTGGTATGTAGCGCCGGCCGGTAGCGGTCGAATCGAAAATGCACTTCGATAAGCTCACCCAGCTGGCCGCTTTCCACCACGCGGCGCACGGCGCCGAAGTCGGTATCCCAGCGCCGGTTTTGGTAGGCCAGCAGGTGGCGGCCCTGCTGCCGGGCCAGGGTTAGCAGCTCCTGCAGCTCGGCGGCAGTAGTAGCCACCGGCTTCTCGACCAGCACGTGCTTGCCAGCTAGCAGTGCCTGGCGCGCCAGGTCGTAGTGCGTGTCGTTGGGCGTGTTTACGACCACTAGCTCGATGGCGGGGTCGGCAAGCAGCGCCTCGGTACTGGGGTAGCTCTGGATGGCCGGATAGTCGGCGGCCATGCGCGGGGTGTGGCGCTCGACCACGGCGCGCAGCTCGAAGCCGGGGTGCTGCGCCAGGAAAGGCGCGTGGAACAGCTTGCCCGACATACCATAGGCCAGCAGACCCGTGACGAGGGGAGAATCGGAAGGAGGCATCATGCCCAAATATAGGCGGCCGACGGCAGGCAGCAGCCCGCGTGCCAACAAGCTGGGGAGCAGGTTTGGTGGGGCGGCCTGGGCGCCCGATGAGGGCCGGGTGAAAGCCGCCGCCTGGCAACGTTGCCGGCATCGTTTGCGCAGAAAAATCCCCTTTGTTTCATTTTTAGGCCATTAAGCAGCGGTAATATTAAGCTTGGTTAGCCGGGCTACCGGCTGGTTTTTGCCTTTCCCCACCCACCGTTTTTGCATGAAGAATTTTTCCGCCCGTCGTTTTTCTCCTTCCTTCGGGGCGGCTGCCCTGGGGCTGCTGTGCCTGGCCGCCGGCCCAGCCCGGGCCCAAACGCTGCCCGCGTTTCCGGGGGCTGAGGGCGCGGGCAAATACACCACCGGCGGGCGCGGCAGCACCACAGCACCCACTACGGTGCTCGAAGTGACGAACCTCAACGACTCGGGGGCGGGCAGCCTGCGGCAGGCCCTCAGCGGCACCCTAGCCAGTCGCACGGTGGTGTTTCGGGTGTGTGGCACCATCCACCTAGTAACGCAGCTCAGCATTCCGGCCAACACGACGCTGGCCGGCCAGACGGCCCCCGGCGACGGCATTTGCGTGGCTGATAAGCAGAGCAACGTGAAGGGCAACAACGTGATTGTGCGCTTTATGCGCTTCCGCCTCGGCGACCAGTACCAGAACCTGGGCATGGTGAACGGTAGCGGCGACGAAGATGCCTTCGACGCCATTTCGGGCACTACCGGCCTCGTAGTGGACCACTGTACTTTTAGCTGGGGCGGCGATGAGTCGTTTACCTGCTACAAGGGCGACAACACGACTTTGCAGTGGAACCTCATCAGCGAGGGCCTCAATTATTCATACCACTTTGAGACGGGTGATACCGACTTTGAGCACCACGGCTACGGCGGCATCTGGGGTGGCAAGCACGCTTCGTTTCACCACAACCTGCTGGCCCACATGCAGGGCCGCAACCCCCGCTTCGACGGCTCGCGCAACCTGCCGCCCTACACGGCTGGCCAGGAAAACGCAGAGTTTGTAAACAACGTGCTCTACGACTGGGGCAGCTACACCACCAATGGCGGCGAGGGCGGCAACTACAACATCGTCAATAATTACTACAAGTACGGGCCGAATACTGCCACCAACAGCAGCTCGGGGGTAGCTATCAGGTCGATGATACTCAACCCGTACAAGCAAACCAGCGCGCCAGTGCTGCCCTACGGTAAGTACTACGTGGCGGGCAACTACGTCGATAACTCGGCCTTTATTACCAGCCACAACTGGCGGGGCGTGGCCATGAGCAGCGGTACCCTGGCCGACACCGTGCAGTCGCAGGTGCTTGTGCCGTTTGCCATCGAAAGCTACGCCCTGCCCGCGCAGTCGGCCACCGATGCCTACAATGCCGTGCTGGCCGGCGCGGGCTGCACGCTGCCCACCCGCGACCCGGTGGACCAGCGGATTGTGCAGGAAGTGAAAGACCGCACCGGCAAGATTATCGACGTGCAGGGCGGCTACCCCCACGGCACGCCCTACAGCACCTCGCAGGTGGCCTGGCAGGTGCTCAACTGCAACACCGCTGCCCCTACTGACACCGACCACGATGGTATGCCCGATACCTACGAAGCCATCAATGGCCTGAACCTCAACGACCCAGCTGACCGCGCCCTGCTCGCCGCCAACGGCTACTCAAACCTCGAAAACTACCTCAACAGCCTCGTGGCCGCCACCGTACTGGCCACCACCAAGGCCAGCAGCACCAGCGCCCTGCTGCAAGTATACCCCAACCCTGCCCAGGCCGGGCAGGCCCTCACCGTGGTGCACCCCACGCAGGTGGGCACCGGCGGCACCTTCACCATCTACAGCTTTGAAGGCCGGCGCCTGGCTACCGTGGCCGCCCAGCCCGGCACCGCCCAAACCCAGCTCGACGTGCGCCAGTTGGCTGCCGGCAACTACCTGCTCGTGTACCAGGCCAGCCCGGAGGCCCAGCGGTTGTCCATCAAGTTTTTGAAGACGGAGTAAGTCTTCGGCTTCGGATAATTTATTGAGCGTCGGGCTTGGCTAGCGTCCACTAGCCAAGCCCGACGCTCAACTGTTTTAAGCAAGCTATTAGCGGGCGGCTAGCTCCTGTTCGGGCACGGGCACGGCCGCCCGCAGCGGCGTGGCCAGCCGCACCACGCACACGCCGGGCTGGCGCAGCCAGGCGGCCCGCGCTAGCTGCCCCAGCCCGATGGTGCCGGTAAGGTAGCTGCCCCGCGCGGCCGAGCGCAGCTCTTCGTGCACGGCCGTAAAATCGGCCCGATCGGGCGCATGGGCCTCGTCACCGAAGGTCACGAGCACCTCCACCTCGGCCGCGTCGGGGGCCAGGGTGAGGTGAGCATTTTGCTGAATCTTCTTGTAGGCGTAGCGGTAGCCATAGGTGAGGGCCGACAAGTCGCTGAGTACGGCCGAGGCCGTGGGAAAGGCCCCCGCGCCGCGCCCCAGGAAGAACTGCCGGTCGGCAAAGCCGCTCTGCGTCACGAGGCCGTTAAATTCGTCGTGCACGCCGGCCAGCTCGTGGCCAGGCGCCACCAGCGTAGGCAGCACCGCCGCCGCAATGCCGCCCGGCAGCCGCCGCGCCTCGGCTACCAGCTTGATAGCCAGCCCCTGCTCGCGGGCGTAGGCCGAGGCCAGCGGGCTAATGCTCGTAATGCCCACCGCCAGTAGCTCGGCAGGCCCCACCACGAGCCCAAAGGCGTGGGCCAGCAGCAGCACCAGCTTGTTGCGGGCGTCGAGGCCCTCCACGTCGAGGGCGGGGTTGCTTTCGGCAAAGCCCAGTTCCTGGGCCCGGGCCAGGGCGGCGGCGTAGGGCTGCCCGTCGCGGCTCATGGCGGTGAGAATGTAGTTGGTCGAGCCGTTGATGATGCCCTCAACCGAGGCCAGCAGGTCGGTGTCGTAGTACTCTTCCAGGTTGCGGATGACGGGCAGGCTGGCGCAGGCCGCCGCCTCGTAGAGCAGCGGCGTGCCGGTGGCCTGCTGTAAGTCAATGAGTTCGGGCAGGTGCTCGGCCAGCATCTTTTTGTTGGCCGTTACCACGGCCTTGCCTTTTTGCAGGGCTTCCTTCACAATGAGGTAGGCCTCGTCGGCGTCGTCAATCAGCTCCACTATCACGTCGAGGCTGGGGTCATCGAGCAGGTCGCGCTTGTCGAAGGTGAATAAGTCGGCGGGTAGGGCGCGCGCCTTGCCACGGTTTTTGACGGCAATGCGGCCGATGCGCGCCCGCAGGCCGGGCGTGCGCGCCAGCACTGCGTGCAAGCCTTGGCCCACCACGCCAAAGCCAAAAAGCCCAATGTTGAGGTTGGTACGAGTCATAGAGAGAGGTTGGGATAAACGCTTTAAAACGCGCGCCGCCTCCCCCACCCTTGTCAAAAAATTCTCGCCGCAAGAGCCCAAAAAAGCCCTTCCGACAAGTCAGAAGAGCTACGCGGCGGCTAAGGCGCCGTGGGCTACTCATAACTTATCTGCTTCCGAAAGTGAGCCGAGGCCGCGTTTCGAAACAGGAATTAGCACCTTCGCACTGCTGCTGGTTGCTAAGGCATCACAGGGCCTGTCCCTCCGCCTTTCTTGATAAGGGCCCCGGTGACGGAGCGTGCCGCAAAGGTAAAAGCGGAAAACCGGGTTCTGTTAGTCAGTGGGCAAAATGATTTTAACTGCCAGCTACTACGCCGGCAGGGCCGTGAAATAGGGGCGTCGTATATTCTCGCACACAACGCATTAGCCCGAAAGCTCAGGCTAGCGCTCCGTGGCCAAGCACTATTTTTTGGGTTGTTGCTGGCGAGCACAACGATAGTAGCAGAGGTGAGGCTCAGCTTGTCAGGTCAGCCATTGCCGCGGCTAACGCGCTTATTTAGAATAAGTAAAAACATCAAAAATTCCTGGCTAGCCGTAAGGATAAAGAGTACCTATAAATGCTGGGCGCCGCCATGCAGGCCCGCTTTTACCCCCTTTCCACTACTGACCTATGAGTGTACACTTCATCCAAGAGCCCCTGGACAAAACGCCGCCGGCCGTAGTGCCCGCGCAGGCCGTTACGTTGAACGTCAACGGCGAAGACCACACCATCCAGATTGCCCCCTGGACCTCGCTGCTCGACGCACTGCGCGAGTACATGGACATGACCGGCACCAAGAAAGGCTGCGACCACGGCCAGTGCGGTGCCTGCACGGTCTTAGTTGACGGCAAGCGCATTAACTCGTGCTTAGCACTCGCCACAGTGTACCAGGGCAAGAAAATCACGACCATTGAGGGCCTAGGCAGCGAGGACAACTTGTCGCCCTTGCAGCAGGCGTTTGTGGACCACGACGCCTTCCAGTGCGGCTACTGCACGCCGGGGCAAATTTGCTCGGCGCAGGGCCTTATCAATGAGGGCCGGGCCAAGACCGAAGACGAGGTACGCGAGCTAATGAGCGGCAACCTCTGCCGTTGCGGCGCTTACACCAACATCCTATCGGCGGTGATGGAAGTGCTGCACGATGGGCAAGTGGTAGTTGATAATGGCACGCTGGTTACCATCCCGGTTTCGCCCACTAAATCCAGTTCCGTAAACTAGTAATCAGCTCTCTATGAATAGCTTCACCCTTACCCAAGCCGCGGCCATCGACGAGGCTGTGCGCGACAAGGCCAGCCACGACGGCTCGGCCTACCTAGGCGGCGGCACCAACCTCATCGACCTGATGAAGGAAAACGTGAGCCGCCCTACCCACCTCACCAGCCTGGGCCACCTGCCGCTTGCCCAGATTGAGAACCTGCCCGACGGCGGCCTGCGCCTAGGTGCCTTGGCGACCAACGCCGACACCGCCTGGCACCCCGAGGTAGAAGCCCGCTACCCCCTCCTGAGCCAGACCATCTTGGCCGGCGCCACGCCGCAGCTGCGCAACATGGCCACCAACGGTGGCAACCTGCTGCAACGCACGCGCTGCTACTACTTCTACGACCTCGCTACCCCCTGCAACAAGCGCGAGCCGGGCAGCGGCTGCTCGGCCATCAATGGCTACAACCGCGTGTGCGGCGTGCTGGGCACCAGCGAAAGCTGCATCGCTACCCACCCTTCGGATATGTGCGTAGCCCTGGCCGCGCTCGAAGCGGTGGTGCGGGTGCAAGGCCCCGACGGCGAGCGCACCATCAAGTTTGAGGACTTCCACCGCCTACCAGGCGACAAGCCGGAGATTGACAACACGCTGAATCCTGGCGAACTGGTAACGGCCATCGAGCTGCCGGCCGAAGGCTACGCCAAGAATTTTACCTACCTGAAACTGCGCGACCGCGCTAGCTACGCCTTTGCGCTGGTGAGCGTGGCGGTGGGCTTGACGATGGAGGGCGACACCATCAAGAAAGCCCGCTTTGCCCTAGGTGGCGTGGCGCACAAGCCGTGGCGCGACCAGGAGGCCGAGAAGATGCTGGAAGGCCAGAAGGCTTCGCCCGATTTGTTCCGCCAGGTGGCCGCCAAGGTATTTGCCGAGGCCAAAGGTTACGGCTCCAACAGCTTCAAGATTGAGCTGGGCCGCCGCGCCATTGTGCGCGCCCTCAAGCAGGCCGTCGAGATGGACTATGCCCTTGATAATGATGCATTTTTGAATACTAATCCGTAAGTTATATGAGCCAGACTATCGCAACTCCGCCCACCGTGCGCCTGGATTCCGACGTTGTCGGCAAGCCCATCAGCCGCCCCGATGGCCCGGCCAAAGTATCGGGCTCGGCCAAGTACGCGGCCGAGTTCAACGTGCCCGACCTGTGGTATGGCTACGTGGTGAGCAGCCCCATTACGAAGGGCAAAATCACGAAAATCGACGCGGCCGAAGTGCTCGCTATCCCCGGCGTAAAGCAGGTGTTTTCGCACGAGAACGTACCGACCTACGCGTGGTTTGACCGCAGCTACAAGGACGATGTGGCCCCCGGCGGCTCACCCTTCCGGCCGCTGCACGAGCCCGAAATCATGTTCAACGAGCAGCCGGTGGCGCTGGTCGTGGCCGAAACATTTGAGCTGGCGCGCTACGCCGCTTCTATCCTCAAGATTGACTATGAGGTAGATGAGAGCTTTAACACGGACCTAGAGAAGGCGCGCGGCAAAGGCTTCGACGCGCCCAAAGGCAAAACTGGCTTCGTGCCCCCTCCCAAGCCCAAAGGCGATGCGGAAGGCGCTTTTAAAGCCGCGCCGCACCAAGTGGAGGGCCAGTACGAGCACCACGCGCAGCACCACAACCCGATGGAGATGATGGCCACTACCGTCGAGTGGCTGGGCGATGGCAAGAAGATGAAAATCTATGACAAGACCCAGGGCGCGCCCAACGTGCAGCAGTACCTCAGCAAGATATTCAAGCTGAGCACAGACGAAGCGCGGGTGATTTCGAAGTTCACGGGCGGTGCCTTTGGCATTGGCCTGCGCCCGCAGCACCAAGTTTTTATGGCTGTAATGGCCTCCTTGGAGTTGGAGCACTCGGTGCGCGTATCGCTCACGCGCCAGCAGATGTTTGGGGTAAGCCACCGGCCGCACACCATTCAGGACCTCAAGCTGGCAGCCGACGACCAGGGCTACCTGCAATCGCTGCAGCACTATGCCCTCGGCGAAACCTCGCAGTATGAGAACGAGACCGAAACGGTGGTAAACTGGTCGGGCATTCTTTACAAGACCGAGAACAGCAAGTTTGGCTACGAGCTGACCAAGCTGGACATCGAAACGCCGGCCGACATGCGCGCCCCCGGCGCGGCCACTGGCTCATTTGCCATCGAAAGTGCCATCGACGAACTGTCGTACAAGGCCAAGGTAGACCCGCTGGAGTTCCGCCTGCTGAACTACACCTACGAGGACCCCACCGAGAACAAGCCCTTCAGCAGCAAGCGCCTCATCGACTGCTACCACGAAGGTGCCGCCCGCTTCGGCTGGGAGCAGCGCAACCCCGAGCCTCGCTCGATGCGCGATGGCAACATGCTGGTAGGCTGGGGCATGGCTACCGGCTGCTGGGATGCCTCCATGCAAAAGTCAGCTGCCAAAGCCACCCTCACGGCCGACGGCAAGCTGACCGTGAGTAGCGCCACCAACGACCAAGGCGCGGGTACCTACGTCATTATGACCCAGATAGCAGCCCAAACCCTCGGGCTGCCCCTGGAGCAGGTGACCTTCCAACTCGGCGATACCTCCTTCCCCGCTGCCCCTGTGCAAGGCGGCTCCTGGACGGCGGCCTCGGTGGGCTCGGCGGTGCAGGCCACATGCCAGGAGCTAGGCAAAAAGCTACTCAAGCTGGCGCAAAAGATGGATGACTCGCCGCTCGACGGCGTTGACTTCGAAGACGTGCAGTTTGTGGATGGTCACATTTGCTCGAATGAGGACATCAGCCAGTCGGTCGCTATCAAAGACGTACTAGCCGCCAGCGGCGAAGCCACCCTGGAAGCCGAGTCGAGCGCTATGCCCAACCCGATTAACAACCTGAAGTACTCGATGCACTCGCATAACGCGGCCTTCGTGGAAGTGAAGGTGGACGAAGACCTGGGAACCATCCACGTGACCCGCGTAGTGAATGCCGTGGCCGCCGGCCGCATCCTAAACCCCAAAACAGCTCGCAGCCAAGTACTTGGTGGCACGGTGTGGGGCATCAGCATGGCCTTGATGGAGGAAAGCAACATCGACAACAAGTTTGGCCGCTACATGAACCACAACTTGGCCGAGTACCACATTCCGGTCAACGCGGACATTCACAAGATTGACGTGGTCTTTGTGGAAGAGGAAGACGACCTCGTAAACCCCCTAGGCGTAAAAGGCGTCGGTGAAATCGGCATGCTCGGCGTAGCTGCTGCCGTAGCCAACGCCGTGTATCACGCCACCGGCAAGCGCGTCCGCGACCTGCCGTTGACGATTGACAAGCTGCTGTAATTTCAGCTAGGTTAGAATAAGAAAGCGCCCCGTAACCAATTGGCTACGGGGCGCTTTTATTTGCTCGGTTACCAGAGCTTAGTGCAGCAGTGGCGCGATGCGCGTACCTATCAACTCGGTAGCTCGGAGGATTTTTTCGTGCGGCAGCACGGCTACGTCCATTTGAAACGTCACCCGCGAAATGCCACCTAGGGCCTCGCTGTGCCGCAGAATCTTGGCCGCCACTTCTTCGGGGTTGCCTACCAACAGCGCCCCAAGCGGGCCGGCCTGCGCCTCAAAGTGAGCTCGCGTGAGCCCACTACCGCCGCGTTCGCGGGCGCGCTTGCTGAATGTGTCGATATAGCCGGGCACGAAGTCGGCCACGGCTTCTTCGGTGGTGGGGGCCACGTAGCCCAGCGAGTGCAGGCCCACTTTGAGCTGCTCGGGGGCGTACCCGGCGCGGCGCCCGGCCTCGCGGTAGAGGTCTACCAGCGGCCGGAAGCGGTGGGTATCGCCGCCGATGATGGCCACCATCAAGGGCAAACCCAGCGCGCCGGCCCGCACAAACGACTCGGGCGTGCCCCCTACCCCTAGCCAGATGGGCAGTTGCGCCTGCGCCGGGCGCGGGTACACGCCCTGGCCGGAGAGCGCGGGCCGGTACTGACCCTTCCAGCGCACTTTTTCTTGGTCGCGGATGGTGAGCAGCAGCTCCAGCTTTTCGCTGAACAGTTCGTCGTAGTCATTGAGGCTGAAACCAAAGAGCGGAAACGCCTCGGTAGAGGAGCCACGCCCCACTACCATTTCGGCCCGGCCCTGCGAAATCAGGTCGAGCGTGGCAAACTCCTGGAACACGCGCACTGGGTCGGCGGCCGACAGCACCGTAACGGCGCTGGTGAGCTTAATGCGTTTGGTGCGCGCCGCAGCGGCAGCTAAGATTACGGCCGTCGCTGAGTCGAGGTATTCAACCCGGTGGTGCTCGCCGATGCCGAACACATCGAGGCCCACTTGGTCAGCGCGCTCAATGCGTTCAAGCAGCAGGCGCATGGCCTCGGTGCCACTTAGGTGGTCGCCCCCGTTTTGGAGCAGGTGCGAGGCAAAACTATCGATTCCAACTTCCATGGTGCTAAGCTAAAGTAGATTCTAGGGGAGCAGGGCCAAGGTAGAAGCGCTGCTTTTGACAACAAATGTACATACATTTAATGTAAATACATCAATCGCCATACCCCCCCCTAGCGCACTACTTAAGCTGCTCGTTCCACACAAGCTAATTGCGCAGCAACGCACTTAGTGTGACTCCTTGTTGGCTAGCATTTTAAAGGGTTTTTAAGTTTAGTCAAAGACGGTTGCCATTACGAGCGTAGCGAAGCAATGACAACCGTCTTTAAATTCTAAGTGTGCGCCCAGAACGCGGCCGTGAACTCCTTGGCAAAAGCTCCCAACTTCACCTTACCCAGGGTGGGTTTGTGCTGCTCGTAGTCCTCGGCAGGGGCGCCGCGACTCATGCTGGCTAACTGTATATAATGCCGGCAGTGTTAGCGGGCAGAAAGCTTTAGAGAAGGTCTACTCGCATCTGCCTATTCGCAAAGGCTACTCTTCCTTTTAACCTTTAAAGTAGTCGCCGTGCTCCAAGTCGGCTAGCAGGCTTGGGTGGCTAGGGTGCCAGTTTAGCTGTTGTTGGGTGAGGGTGCTGGTAGCTGGCATATCTAGGCCCACAAAGCGAGCCATCCAGCCAAAATGGTCGGCGGCCTCCTCGGGGGTCTTAGAAACAACGGGCAGGTTCAGGCGCTGGCCAATGATGGCCGCGATATCACGCAGAGCAATGCCTTCGTCGGCTACACCGTGGTAGCGGGCGCCGGCCGCGCCATGCTCCAGCGCCAGCCGGTAGAGGCGCGCCGCATCGAGCCGGTGCACAGCAGGCCAGCAGTTTAGGCCTTCGCCTACATAGGCCGACTCGCCCGTTTGGCGGGCAATGTTGATGAGCGTCGGCACGAAGCCATAATCGCCGCGGTCGTGCACCGAGGCTGCCAGGCGCACCACCGAGGCCCGCGCGCCCTGTGCCGCCAACGCCAGCGCGGCTGGTTCCGAGGGGCGAACCATCGCAGCCGGGCTATCCGATTCCGTGGCGGGGCGGCCGAGCGCGAAGCCCGCTAGCCCAGACGTGACGAGCAGCGGACGGTCGGAGCCCGCTAGCTCTTGACCCAAGGCCTCAATGGCGGCGCGGTCGGTAGCGCCAGCCTTTTCATAGGCGCTGAAATCATGAATAAAGGCCAGGTGCATAACGCCGTCGGAGGCCGCCGCGCCGCTGCGGAGGCTAGCCAGGTCGTCGAGCGAGCCGCGGTGCACCTGGGCGCCGGCGGTGGCCAGCGCCTGCGCGGAGGCCTCGGAGCGGGCCAGGCCGAGCACCTGGTGGCCGGCGCCGAGTAATTCTTGAACAATGGCGGAGCCGATGAAGCCCGAAGCGCCGGTTACGAAAACACGCATGTAATGGTCACTTAAAAGTGGAGAATAACGACGCCACAAAGGACCGGCTAGCCCGCCGCTAGGCTATTGCGCGGGTCAAACCATCTATTGAATAAATCAAACAAGGAGGCTAGCCCCGAAATTCTCCTGGAGTCAGGCTAGCCTGGCGCTTGAAGAAATTGCAGAAGTGCGCCGCATCGGCAAAGCCCAGGCCATCGGCAATTTCGGAAATGGTCCAGCTCGTTTGCTTGAGCAGAATCTTGGCCTCCTGCGCCACGCGGCTGCTGATGAGGGCGGTGGTGGTGTAGCCGGTCGTGTCCTTCAGCACCCGGTTGAGGTGGTTGACGTGCACGGCTAGCTGGGCGGCGTAGTCGGTGGCCGTGCGCAGACCTAGCCGCTGCTGGGGCGACTCTAGCGGAAACTGCCGCTCTAGCAAGTCGGCAAACTGGGCCGCCAGCCGGGCTGCCGCCGTGTGCGTAGGCGCTGGCGCCGAGGCCGGCTGGAGCTTCTGCACGTAGTGAATCATCTCCAGCAAGTAGGCCCGCAGCAGGTCATACTTATAAGGGTAGTCCGACGCTATTTCCTGCGTCATCTTCACGAAAATGGCCTCGATAGCGGCAAATTCGGTATCCGAAACCTGCACCACCGGGCAGGCACCCGGCTGGTAAAAGGGCAGTTCGGCTAGGGTCACCCGCCCTTTGGTGGGCTGCAAAAATTCGTCGGTGAAGATGCAGAAGTGCCCGGTCTGCTCGCGGTTGTGGGGCAGCCAGCGGTAGGGCACCCGCGAGGAGGCAAACCACAGAGCGCCCGCTTCTACCTCCACCACTTGGTCGGCGTACTCGATGCGGCTACGCCCCCGAATGAGGCTGATTTTGTAGAACGACCGCCGGTCGAACGTCATGGGCGGCCGGTCGCGGTTGGCAAGCATGAGGTCGGCCACGTTAAACACGTTAAAGTGGCCGACCTCTCGCTGCTGCTCGGGTAGCAACAGGGCATTTGCAAGGGTGGGCTGCAGCTTGGTGTAGAGTTCTTCGAGCGGGCGGGCCATCGGGGTACGTAGCTGTGAAAATCAAAGGTATCGCTAGCACACCGCTTTGCTCACCAGCGAGCATCTACCCTAGCGGTGGGCTAGCCCGGCACCGGCTCCTATCCTACTCCTCTCTTAGAAAGCTGCGGCGAACTCCTTGGCGAAATCTTCCAGCTTCACCTTGCCCAAGGCGGGCTTGTGCTGCTCATAATCCTCGCCCAACGCGCCCCTATTCATGCTAACGTAGATGTCCACGATGTCGGCGGCGACATTGGCGGGCAGGCCATTTTTAAGGAGGTTGTCGCGCATTTGCTCGTCTGAGAAGGCTACCCAGCGCAAGTCGGGCTGGCCAATGGCGGCGCCCAAGGCCTGCGCCACTTCCTCTTGCGTGCGCTCGTCGCTAGCTACGTAGCGCACGGTGCGGCCAGTGGCGGCGGGGCGGGTTAGCTCTTCGGCGGCCGTAACGGCGATATCGCGCGGGTGCACCAGGGCAATTTTGCGGTTGCCCACGCAATTAGCTCCCATAAAGCCCGCTCCCTTAATCATGCCCACGAAGCTGTAGTAGTTGGTCATGAACGACGTAGGGCGCAGGTGCGTGAGCGCCAGGCCCGGCACCGCTGCTATTATCTCCTCTACATCGTGCGAGCCCAGAATGCCGCCGGTGCCGTGGTCGAGGTGGGCGCCCCAGCTGCTGAGCTGCACCACCCGCCGCACGCCCGCCTGCTGAATGGCCTGCGCATAGTGGCGGCCGATGCGTTGGAAATACACCCGCGAATCGGCCTCGCGATAGCCGCCCGCCACCATGGCGTACAGGGCGTCGGCCCCTGCGAAGGTGGCGGCCAGAAAATCCGCATCTTCAAACGAGCCAATGGCGGCGGTAGCGCCCAAGGCTTCGATGGCGGCCCGCCGCTCGGGCTGGCTGCTGATAACAGTGACGGTGTGGCCCTGCTGCACCAGCTCGGTGGCTAGGGGCTGGCTGACGTTCCCGAGGGAACCGGTTACGATGATTTTCATAGCACAAAGCTCCGGCAGACCGCCGCGCAACAAAAGGGCCAAACGGCGGGAAGATTGGGCCAAAGTGCGGTGATGCTACGCGCCTTCAGATTGCTGGCTAGCCGCCCCACCTCGCGGATTAACCGGCCGCGCTACACCACCGCACAGCGCTGCCGGTAGGCGGCTGGCGAGGCGCCGGTGGCTTTCCGAAAAAACCGGCCGAAGGCAGATTGGTCGGCGAAATGCAGGGCGTCTGCCACCTGGGCGATGTTCAGGGCCGGGTTTTGCAGCAGCACGGTGGCCTCCAGCAGCACGGCCTCGGCTAGCCACTCGGCGGCGCGCTTACCGGTAACTTCCTTCACAGTTTCGGCCAGGTGCTTGGGCGTGATGCATAGCTTATCGGCGTAAAAAGCCAGGCCACGCTCAGTAGCGTAGTGGCTGTTGACCAGCTTTTTGAACTCAGTAGCAATCAGCTGGCTCCTCGTGTGGATGCCAGTTGCCGAGGCCTGCTGAGAGCTATAAATCGGCGCCGTTTCGTGCAGCAAAATGTGGATGAGGCTGCGCAGAATCTCCTCGCGGTACGCGTGGGGCGCGTCGTATTTCTGCTCGATGGCGCGCAGCAGGGCCGCCATACTCTCGGCCGCGGCGGGCGGCAACTCAAACACGTGCTTGGCATCGCGCGCAAAAAACGGAAAAGCATCCAGGCTCAGGCTGCTGTTGGTCGTAATGAAGGCACTGGTAAAAAAGATGCTCAGGCCATCAAAGTCGTCCGATATCGCCGGCCACTGCTTGATGACGTAGGGCGAAAGCACCATCAAGCTATTGGGCCCAATCTCGTAGGTATCGAGGTTGACTTGCAGGCGAGCGTGGCCACGCAAGCAGAGGCCGATTTTATAGTAGTTGCTGCGATAAGGCAGGTTGATGGGCAAGTGGCTAGGCCCGGCGTTTGGCCCCAGAAAGAAAACTCCCACCGGTTTGTCTGCCGGTTCGGTGAGGGCAGCGAGGTGATAAACAGGAATGGTGGCACTCATAACTGCCAAGATACACGCGGCCTACCAGCACCCCTTGCCGAAACCGAAGCTGCCGAGCAACGGTTTATAGAACCCCGCCCAGCGCCGGGGCGTACTGCCTGCGCTGACGAACTATCTAGCATGACTGAATTACAACGCCTTTTCCTCGCCTACGACCAGCACCGGGCGGCCCACCGTCCCTGCGCGCTGGCTACAGTGGTCGAAGTATTAGGCTCGGCCTACCGCCGCCCCGGCGCCCGCATGCTGGTAACTGAAGACGGCGAGCTGACCGGCGCCATCAGCGGAGGCTGCCTGGAGGGCGATGCCCGCCAGCGGGCCCGACGGGCCATTTTTCAGGGTGAGCCGGCGCTGGTGACCTACGACACCCGCGACGAAGACGACCCGCGCCACGGCCTCGGGCCCGGCTGCCAGGGCGTGGTGCGCATCTTGCTCGAACCCCTGGACTTTGCCAACCCCGACAACCCGCTAGAGCTGCTGCGCGGCTTTGCCCAGCACCCCGCGCCCGCCGTGCTAGCCACCGTGTTTGAAACCGATGCTAGCGGGCTAAAAGCCGTGGTGGGCCAGCGCGTGCTGCTTTCTGAAACCGGCGTATTACGCGGCACGCCGCTGCTGGCCGCCCCGCTCGCCGAGGCCGCCCGCGCCACGCTGGCCCAGGGCCAGCCCCAGATTTTAACCATCGAAACCGACGCCGGCCCGGTGCGGGCCTCGCTCGAAGTGCTGCAGCCGCCGCTACGCCTAGTAGTGTACGGCGCCGGCAACGATGCCCAGCCGCTGGTGCACCTGGCTGGCTCGCTGGGCTGGCACATTACGGTGGTCGATGGCCGGCCCAACCTAGCCACTGCCGCCCGCTTTCCCGAAGCGGCGGAGGTACGCATCGTGCCCGTGCGCGAGCTGGAAACCGCTACTCCCGACCCGCTAGCCTACCACGTGCTGCTCAGCCATAACTACGCCTACGACCTAGCGGCACTCGAAACGCTACTGACTTCGCCCGCGCCCTACATTGGCCTGCTCGGCCCGCGCCTCAAGGCGCAGCGCCTGCTCGATGAGCTAGATACCGTGCCCGTGGCGCTGGTAGAGCAGCTGCGCCAGCGCTTGCACAGCCCCATCGGCCTCGACCTGGGCAGCGAAACCCCCGAAGAAATCGCTCTCGCTATAGTGGCCGAGATTCAGGCCCAGCACAGCGGGCGGCAGGGGCGGCCGTTGCGCGAGCGGGCGGGCACGGTGCACATCCCGGCCAGCGCATGATTCTAGGGTTTGATGAGGCGTTTGTGCCAGCTATCGTGGCGGGCACCAAAATCCACACCATCCGGGCGGGCCAGCGGTGGAGGGCGGGCGAGGTAGCGCACTTTTGCGTGCGCGCCGGGCAGGCCGACCAAGTTGAATTTTGGCCGCCCCGGCCGGTACAGCTGGTGCAAGCCGTGGAGCTGACCGCTACCGGGCTGCGCGTAGATGGCCGCCCGCTCGCCCCTGCCGAGCTGTTGGCCCTGGCCCAGGCCGATGGCTTCCCGACGGCCGAGGCACTGCTTGCCTACTTTGCCGGCAAGCCCCTGCCCTTTCGTGGGCAGCTTGTGCACTGGACAGCCGGCCGGTACTAGCGCGGCGGCTACCGCTGCCATTGCGGCTATTTTTCGATTGAGTATCAACCGCCTCGCCAGGGAGCCGCAACCCTGACGTGGGGCGCTGGTTGTGGCTAATACTCTTTACCCAACTCTATGCGCTTTCAAACCGGCCGGCGGGCCATTCGGCTGCGGCAGCAGGCAGCGGCACCCCTGCAATTTAATCCGTTCGTTTTTAGCCGCACGTTCTTTCTGTGGGTGCTGGTGGGCCTGGTGGGCGGCGTTATTGCGGGAGCCTACTGGCTGGTGCTGGCGCAGCTGCTGCGGCTGTTTGGCCTGGTTACGGGCTGGTGGGTAGTGCCGCTGATGGGCGGCGCGGGCCTGCTGGCGGGCGGCATCATCCACCGCCTCGGCGACCCCGGCGAGATGAGCCTGCTGGTAAATAACATCCGCTTCCGGGGTGGGCGGCTCGACCCGCGCCACAGCGTGGCCATGGTGCTTTCGTCGCTGCTCTGCATTGCCAGCGGCGGCAGCGCCGGCCCCGAGGCGCCCCTAGTGCAAGTAACCGGCTCCACGGCCTCGTGGCTGGCCCAAAAGCTGCGGGTGCGCGGCGAGGGCTTGCGCACGCTCAGCATTGCGGGCATGGCGGCGGGCTTCACGGCGCTCTTCGGCGCCCCGCTGGGTGGCGGGCTCTTTGCCCTCGAAATCCTGCACCACAAGCATTTGAGCGAATATTTTCAGGCGCTCATTCCGGCGTTTGTGTCGAGCTGCGCGAGCTTTATCATCTTCATTCTGATAACGCACATCGGCATTGGGCCCACCTGGCACTTCCCGGTGGGCGGCACGCCGCAGCTCAACGACGCTTTTTACGCGGTGGGCTACGGCGCGGTGGGCGCGGCCGTAGGCTGGGTGTTTATTGCCACGGTGCGGCAGTTGCGCCGGGGGTTTGGGCAGCTGCGGGTGCCCATCTATGTGAAGATGGGCGCGGGCGGCCTGCTATTGGGGGTGCTGGCCTACTACGTACCGCTGGCCCGCTACTTCGGCCACGAGCAGCTAACGGAGCTGCTCGAACAGCACTTTACGGTGGCCTTCCTGCTGGGGCTGCTGGCCGCCAAAATCGTGGCCATTGCCCTCACCGTGACCTCGGGCTGGCGCGGGGGCTTCATCATTCCGCTGTTTTTTGTGGGGGCTACCGTGGGGCTGCTCATTCACGCCGTTTTTCCGTCGCAGAGCCTGCCGCTGGCCATGATTTGCTGCATGGCCGCGCTCAATGCCTGCGCCACGCGCACGCCCATCAGCACGGCTATTTTGCTGGCTACCCTCACCGGGTTTCAGCAGCCGGTACCCATCCTGTTTGCCAGCCTCACCGGCTTTTTTCTGGCGCCAAAGACGCCGCTTATCAACGCCCAGCTGGCGGTGCCGGGCGCCGAGGAAGACTAAGTGGCTGCCAGCGTTATTCTGCTCAATTAATTTAACCCGGCTAGTGGTCAGTGGCTAAAGCCCAGCTGTTTGTTCGCAACAACCGGCCTGGCGGCTACCAAGTCTTGCGCAAAACCTGCCGTCGGCTTCGGGGCAGAAACTGAGCCTAGGTTCGGGCGCCTGACCAGCTTACGCCAGCCCGGCGCCCGAACCTATGCCCCGCCAGGCCGTTTGGGCAGCAAGCTTTTTACATATCTTATGTCGCTTCGCTACCTTCTTCTAACTGGCCTGAGCCTGCCAGCCCTGCGCCTGGCGGCGCAGCAAGCCCCCGCCCCTCTCGACACCCTGAACGCCCGCGCCCTGCCCGGCGCTACGGTAGTGGGCTACGGCCAGCGGCTGCCGCTGCGCCGCACCGCCGCCGCCGTGGGAGTGGTCGATAACACCATCATCGGGCGCTTTAATGAGAACTCGCTAGCCTCGGCAGTAAACACGCTGCCCGGCGTGCGGCTGGAGGAGCGGGCCACCGGCAGCTACCGCATCAGCGTGCGGGGCAGCACGTTGCGCTCGCCCTTCGGGGTGCGCAACGTGAAGATGTACTACTTCGACATTCCGTTTACGGAGGCCAATGGCACAAGCCCGCTCAACATCCTCGACCCCGCACAACTCGGGCGCATCGAGGTACTGAAGGGGCCGGCGGGCAGCGTGTACGGGGCGGGCACGGGCGGCGTGGTGCGCCTCGAAAACCGCCGCCCGACGCCCGGGCAGACTGACCAGGCCCGGGCCCAAGTCGGCTACTCGGTAGGCTCGTATGGGCTGCGGCGCTTCACGGCCTCGGCCGAAGCCAGCAAGGCCAACGGCGACTACTGGCGCGCCCAGTATGCCCACCAGCAATTGCACGGCTACCGCCAGCAAAGCGCCCTGCGCCGCGACGTATTTGCCCTGGATGGCCAGACCTCGCCCTCCGAGCGGCAAACGCTGGCCGTGCACGCCCTCTACACCGACTTGTACTACCAGTTGCCGGGCGGCCTCACCCGCGCCCAGTACGAGCAAGACCCTCGCCAGGCCCGGCCGGGCACGGCGGCCGCGCCCGGTACGGTGGCGCAGCAGGCCAGTTACGCTTCGCAAACGGGACTGCTGGGCATCACGCACGAGTACCGGTTTTCGGATAAGTGGCGCACGGTGGCCACGGTCTACGGCCGCGGCACCCACGTAGACACCCCTTACCTCGTGGACTGGGAGCGCGATGCCATCCTGGGCGGGGGGGGCCGGGCGGCGCTGCACTACCAGGGGCTGCTGGCTGGCCGCGTGCTGCGGGTGCAGGGCGGCGGCGAGTTTCAGGCGTCGTTTACCGACTCGCGCAGCTACCAGAATGTGGGCGGCGCGCCCACCACGCTGCGCTACGACGACGAGATAACGACCCGCACCGGCTTTGCCTTTGCCCAGGCCGACTACGAATTGCCGGCCGGCTTCCTGCTCACGGCCGGGGCCAGCTACAACCGCCTGCGCTACCAGATTGCCCGCATCTCCTCGGCCGCTGCCAACCCCACGGGCTACGGCGTGGGGCGCGATTTTCAGCCCCAGGTGCTGCCCCGGCTGGCACTGCTCAAGGAAATCTCGGCTAATATTTCGGCCTATGCCAGCGTGAGCACCGGCTTTTCGCCGCCCACCGAGGCCGAGCTGCGCCCTTCGGATGGCACCATCAGCCGCGATTTGCAGGCCGAGCGCGGCACCAGCTACGAGGTGGGTAGCCGGGGCACGCTGCTGGGCGGCCGGCTCGTGTTCGACGTGGCCGTGTTTGACCTGGAGCTGCGCAATACCATCGTGTCGCGCTCCGATGCGCAGGGCATCCAGCTCTTTGCCAATGCCGGCGACACCCACCAGCGCGGCGCCGAGGTGGCCGCCAGCGGCTGGCTGTGGCAGCCGGCCGCACCGGCCAGCGCCGCCAGCCCGGCGGCTGGCCTGCGCGCCTGGGCCAGCTACGCGTACAACCGCTTTCGCTTCGGCAGCTACGAGTCGGCTACCGGGCTCAGCTACGGCGGCAACCAGCTCACGGGCACCGCGCCGCACACGCTGAGCGCGGGCCTCGATTTCAGCCAGGCGCTGGGCTTCTACTTTAGCCCCACCGTGGGCCACCAGGCCACGCTGCCGCTCAACGATGCCAACACCGACTACGCGGCGGGCTACTGGGTATTCGGGGGCCGGGTTGGCTGGCGCCGCACCCTGGCCGGGCGGTTGGAGGCCGACTTATATGGGGGCATTGAAAATGCCACCGACCGCCGCTACAGCCTGGGCAACGACCTCAACGCCTTTGGCGGGCGCTACTTTCAGCCCGCGCCGGGCCGCAACTACTACGCCGGGCTGCTGCTGGGCTACCGGCTGCACGCCCCGCAAAGCCGGTAACATTTGAGTAGCCGCCAGCCTTGGGCCCGGGGCACTGCCGCGGCGGTAGAGGTGCCTACACCGGCTGGCGCGCCCCGCTATTTTCTTAAATAAACCCCTTGCGAATGAGGTGCTTGACTAGCAGCAGCCACCGCGCAGCATATGGTTGGGCTAGCGATGGGCGGCGAGCCGGCAGCGCCAACACTGGCCCGCCGCGCCGCGTACCTCAGCCGGCAACGCCAACGCTGGCCAGCCTCAACTATCCTGCTCATTGCTTCCTTCGCCATGAAAAACATCCTTGCACTGGCGGCGACCCTGGCCCTGACTACCGGCCCGGCCTTGGCCCAGGGAGGTGGCAACTCAGCCACCGGCGTCACGCCCAATTACAAGCCCGGCGGTGGCCGGCCGGCTTCCAACAAGCCCAACGACAAAAACCAAATCGTGCGCTCGGGCGGCCAGGGCCACAATCCTACCCACGAGCCCAAGGGCAAAAGCGTAGTGGCGCCTACTACCCCGGCGGCACATCCCGGCAAGCGCACGCCTTCCACCAATCCGCAGCCAAACGCCAACTAATCGGGCTGGCTAGCAGCAGGCAGTAGCCACTAGGCAGCCCCGTCCTTCCGCTGGCGGCTACAGCGTGACCCCGATGCCCGGCCCCAGCAGGAAAAAAGGCTTACCGGCCGACAGCAGGTAGCCGCCGCCCAGGTAAAGGGGAAACGTGAGGCGGGCGCCCGTGCGCACGGGCGTCACCGAGCCCAGCACCACGATGCCCAGGTCGCGGCCGGTGGCGTTTTGCGAAAGGTTGAAGGCGTTGAGGGCCACGAAGCCCGCCCCAATGCGGTAGGGCCGCTGCTTGTTTATTTTATCGGGCGCATAAAAGCTGAGCTGGGCCAGCGTGGCCAGGCTGATGCCGCTAAAGCTGCCGTAGCCGTCTTCGCCCTGCACCTTGGTGAGCAGGCCGGCTGGGAAGCTCACGTTCACGTCGAAGTTGACGTGGCGCCGTAATACCAACTCTATCTGTTGGGCGTAGCCCTTAGCCGCGTACTGCTGGGCTTGGTGCCGCACGCTGATGACCACGCGGTACCACGCATCGAGGTCGTAGGTTTTGCGGCTAAGCAGGTTGTTGAGGTTAAGTGTACCCACCTGGCAGTCGTTGCCTTGGTAGTAGGCGTAGCGCGGCGAGGCCTCGCCGGGGCAAATGACGAGTTGGTCCACGGTGCGCTGGTCGATGAGGTTGCCCTTGTCGTCGAGCACCCGCACGTCCATCGTCAGGTACTGGCGGCCGAAGAGGTTGCTGCTCTCATCAATGGCGTTGGTATTGAAGCTGAACACCACGTCGGGAATCGTCTTGTCGTACAGCACCGGGCCGTTGAGCTGCGTGATGGGGTGCGGGCCGTTGCCGTAGTTCACCTGCACAAAGTTGAGCGGGTGGGGCCGTTGGGCCTCCTTCACGCTCAGGCCAAAGTCGGTCGGCGTGCTGCCGTCAAACACCACAATGCGCTTGCGCACGCTGCTCAGGGGCACCTGCACGCGGTAAATCACGGCCTTCTCCGAGCGCGTAGACGAGTCGGAGGGGATGATGTTGCCGCCGTCGAAGTGGTAGCGGCCCTTCAGCAGCGACTCGCCTTCGAGGCGCACATCCACCGTTTCGCCGGGGTTGATGGTGGTGTTGCCGCCCCAGTCGCCGCCCCGGTGCAATACGCTGAGCGTGGCAATGCGCGGCCGGGGCGTGATGTCGAAGTTGGTGATGTACTTGGCCACGTCGCCATCCTTGATGTAGAGGTAGCCGTCGGCCTGACGGTGGGTGTTGTACACCCGCAGCTGACACAGCACGCGGTCGTTGGAGAGGTAGCTGCGCGTAAACAGCTCGGCCATGAGCGCGCCGCCGGGCTCCTGCTGGCTCTCGATGCGGTAGGTATGGTGTAGGTCGAAGTTGTGGCCGTCGTCGAGCACAAACTCGGAGCCCGCGCTCCGGCCGGCCTCGTCATAAGTCACGTCTTTGCGCTCGGCCGTGAGAAAGCGCAGGCGGCTGGCCCGCACCTGAAAATCGAGGCGCAGCGGGGGCAGCTGGTAGGTGAGGCGGCCCGCGCCGTCGAGGTGCGGGCGCTCAGCCTGGGCGCGTACCAGCACCGTGTGCGGCCCCAGGATATTGGGCACGAGGTGCAGGTAAAGGCCGTTTTTTTCGCGCGTCAGCTTGTAGTCGATGTCCTGGTTTTTGGTCCACTCGTTGGACACGCGCACGTTGGCGATGTTGTTAGTGCTCACTTCCAGCACTTTTTCCTCGCCGATAAATAGCTCGGAGCTGGTGAGGCGGGCGTCGAGCGTGGTGCGCGTGAGGGGCAGCAGGCTCACGAGCTGCTGCGCCCGCGCCGGCTGCCCGGCCGAGTCGGCGGCCGGCGCAAAGGCCAGCCGCACGAAAGGCGCCCCAGTGAGGTTGCGAAAGTGCAGCATGCCCCGGTACTCGCCGCCGGGCCCGGCCATGAGCGAGTCTTGCAGCACATAGTCGGGCGAGGGCAGCAGGCGCGGCGGCCGGCGGCCGGGCCGCGTGGGCACGAGGCGCAGCTCGGCCACCTGGTCGTCGTTGTGGTAGTAGAAGTAGAGGCGGGGCTCGCCGGCCACGGTCAGCATCTGCTCGCCCAGGCTGTAGCGCACGGTGTCGAAGGTGAGC
>Ga0160427_10000425_pt1 | contig 25639 bp, 25 predicted proteins | sample SolpanmetagenomL_FD_108194 | JGI IMG/M metagenome (GOLD analysis project Ga0160427, IMG submission 108194) | Solar panel surface microbial communities from Lawrence Berkeley National Laboratory, California, USA - L | ecosystem: Engineered > Built environment > Solar panel > Unclassified ...
CGCAGGTGCGTCACCCACGCCTCGCAGCAGCCGCAACTCGGATCCTTCGTCACCGCGACCTCCGGCATGACCTGCGCCAAGGCGGTGCGCGCCCCCGTGACCGCGGCCGCCAAGCCTACCAGAACGCTTCGCCGCGACGGCGAATGACCCTTTTTCATGTCTATCTCCGAAGGCGACCGGCGGCGGACATTGTGCCACCCGGTCCGAAGCTGCGTGATTTTCGCGGGTCTGCTGTAAAGGCAGTCGAACCGCTCGACGGCGCCATGCGAGGGCCGCCTCGCTGGAAGGCGGGTGCAACCGCCTCATGGCGGGCGACGACCTTCGTCGGCGGGAACCGATGATGGACGGCCCGAAGCCTGCTGACGCACCCCGTTGCCGGCTCGTATTGTGCCGGACGGCGCAATTTCCGACGTTGCCGTCCGGTTCGGGGTCGCGTTTCCCGCGTGGTGCGGACAGCTTCGCGCCGTCGAAGCATACAAGCTCATCCTATTGGGATCGGCCGGGGCCTCGGCAAGCTTCGGGGCAGGCCTGGGCACATGCTCGTTCGCCGCAGCGGGGCAAGTCAATCCAACGCATCAACGGCGGCCTTCCGAATCGGTTTCCGGCCGACCGGGACCATGGCACCCGGGTATAAAGCCCAGGTCGATGCCGCTGCGCACGCCCGGGTCCCTTCAAAAACCGGGGCCGCCCGCGGTCCCGCCGAGATTCTGTGCCTCGTAAGGGCGCTCCGGGAACTGCGCGTTTCCACGCGTGCTGCTCCTCAGATCACGACCCTGCGCGTCACGAGCGGGAAATCCGATGGTCCGTCCATCAAGGATGCTACCCGTCGCGTCGAGGTCGGAACCTGCGTCGAAAGCCGGCCGTAAGCTTCCTTCATTCACGCGGCCCCCTTGGACCGCCGGGAGAGGATGGGCCAACGCGTTGCCGCCCAAGGCGAGAAACGTGAGCGCGACGAGTGAGAGATGCTTCGACATGATTGTCCAACTTGTTGTTCAGAACACCGCGAGGGGTGACCTCCAGAAGTTCGGAACTCCAAAGAATTTCGTTACATCGGTCATTTGCTATATGGGGTTGATGCCCCTCCTGACGGTCTCCGGCGCCGCGCTCAGGCTGCGAGGACTGTCCCGGGACGACGCACGGCCCGACGGTCCACGGCCGCGCCCCTAGGGGGCTGCCCCCTGGCCTGTGGCCTTTGCCGCAAGTCCGCGAGCGAGGATGACCCCACCCGAACCCAGGTCGCGGTGCACGTCCAGTCAGAATGTGTGCAGATCATGCGCTGCTCCGGCCGCACAGCGAGCAGCCGGTGTTGGGCCCTTCGTCGTCCGAAGCGTTCGGCGATAGGTCCGTCGGTCCGATCCTAGGGCGTTCCGGGCCAACGTCGGCGCACGCCTCTACGGCAAGCGGGCGCCGAACATCATGGAGTCCCCGGTCGCCGCGGGGCTTGGTGGCAAGGAACGTCCACGAGGCCGAGGCGGCCTTGGCTCGGGACCGGGAAGGCAAGCCGCCTGACGCCATTTCCATGAACCGCATCAAACCGGCGTTCGGCCAGGCCTGCCGCGGTTCATGACGTGAAGCCGGCCGCCGCATCGGGAGGGTCAACGGAGTTCCGAAACGTCTCGATGCAAGGAAGAAGATCGGCCTGGAGCCGACGGGCCGCGTCAATCGACGGCGAGGCCCGGTCAGGCTCGAAGTTGTCGTAGTCGTGCATGGCGCGGTGGCGGAAACGTCTGGTTTCGTTCACGTCCCGCTCGATCTCCGGCGTGAGGATGGCATCCCGCTCCAGGCCGGCCAAGGCTAGGGGTCGCGATACCCTCCTGACCAAGTCGGCGTGGGATTGCGGGCCGGACGGCAACTCCTCGCCTAGGATCTCCAAGATGCGCTTCAGGCCACCTTCGAGCGAGGTGTGGGCCGACTGCATCGCATGCTGCAGGGCCATCCTGGCGCGGTACGCATCCAAATCCTCTTCCTCAAGGTCCTCGTCCTCGACGTCCGGGTCCCCGAAACCGCCGGCATCGTACAGCCGCGCAGCCATCCTGAAATGGCGGCAGGCCGATCTGACGTCGTCCTCGACCTCCACCCACCGTGCGTCCGTCATGCCAGGACCAAGCCCTTGGAGATGACGCGTGCGACGAAGGCGGACTTGCTGGTGGATGCGTCGTGGATGTCCGGGTCCAGCTTCGCCCGTGAGCAAGCTTCCTCGATGAAGTCCCATGCCGCTGGAACCTCGGCGACCGGGAAATCGATCAGCACGTCGAGGTCGCTGTCGTAGCGCATTCGTCGATCCACGAACGATCCGAAGACCACGAAGCGCCCCGCCTTTGATCGCGCATAAGCTCGGAGTTGGTCCACGACCTGCGAAGCCGCGTTCGCTCGCCGCGTGGCTTCGAGCGACTTCCTTTCCGACAACGTGGTCGCCGACATGACGCGTGCCCTCTGCGAGACTGCTCTCCCCTGGGATCGAAGGGACATATAGCAGAATCCCGTCTAATCGTCATTCGTGGCCAACCACCGTGACCCATGCGTCGGGCTGGCGTGACGTCGGCTTGGAGGCACGGCGCCTTCGACCGACGTGTCGCTCTTGCGCGCTCCAAGGAAGCCGCCTTGCGACGCTGCTCACGCAGGATTTTGATGGCCGACGGCCACCCGCCGCGAGCTGGTTCGGCTTGACCCGGCGCTGCCCCGGCGCCAGTTCCGGACCAACTCGCCGTGCATCAGCCTCCGCCGGGTGGACCAGATCAACGTACCGGCACCTGTCGAAACGCCCGGCTTCCCATCGCTGCCCAGGACGGTGGCGGCGGAGAGCCGTCCAGCGCGAGCAGAACGACGCGGTCCTGGCTTGAAGCCTTCGTCGGCCGTCCCTCCGAGCCAGCCGCATCGAAGGTTTGTGCCGCGCCGGGGGATCGCGGGCGGCGGGTCGAGCGCAAGTCCGTGACGGCTGGCCCTGTCCCGACGCCAGCATCGAGGTGCAGCGAGCTACCAAGGTCCATGGTCCTCGCTGGGACCCGCACCGACCCTTTTTCTCGAAGGTGCCGCCGTGGCCTTGAACGTCCGAGCGGGTCGTCGTCTTCGAGGCTTCCTGCACCGGCGGACGAAGCCCTTGAATTTCGGAGACATGGATGTGGAGGCGGCCGGCATGTCGGTGCATGCTGTTCGACATCCCGGCCGAAGCGCAGGACATCTTAAGGCTGGAACGACGAGGGCACCTCGGTCCGTCGTCTGGGACGCTCTCGGATCACCGAGCCGGCGCCTTGATCGCGATGCCGCCTCCCTGGCCTCCACATTTCCGTAAAGGTACGAACCGGAACGTGCCTCGGCTACACACCGCCGAAGGCGGCCGGCAGGCGCGTTAAGGCTTGAGCAGGGGGACAGGCAGCACAGCGGTCCGCAAAAGCCCACATACCCCCGGATCGTATATCCGCGAACGGCGTTGCGTAGGACCGCATCGGCGGAAACAGGAGTGTACGATGAAGACGATATTATCTCGGGTGTCCCTGGCAGCGACCGCTGCCCTTGCATTCGCGCTGCTCGCGTCCCCTCCGGCATCGGCGGACGACGGGCCCGCCGTCGTGATCGATGGCGGGCACCATGATGACCACCACGCGCCGGTGGTCGAGCACCGGACGACCGAGGGACATCACGACGAGGGCAGCCATCATGAGGTCACGCGCGAGATCTCGCACGGAAGTGGCCACGGGGGCGGGCACGGCGAGGATGGCCACCACTGACGGGCTGCGCCACTGATAGGCTGAAGGATACCGCTCCCGCCGGACGTCGACGCTCCGCCTGGCGGGAGCCGCACCCCTCGTCGTGCGACGGCGGGTGATGGGCACAACGTCGCCTGATCCATATTGCCAAGCCTCCTCTTGGCAAATACACCCCGCGGGGGTATTTGGGTCCCAGGAAACGGCGTCGTCGGATGGGGCTCGTCGAACCGGGTGCCGCCGTCTCGTTGGGAGGGCGCTTGCTCCTAAGGAGGCCGTCGATGTCGAGGCCCTGCAACATCCACGGGCGACGATCACGGTGCCCGCCATGCTGCGAACTGATGGGTCGCCATGGGCTCGTGCAGACGCGTGGCGCACCGTAGCTCGGCCCTCCAGGAGCGGTAGCCCTCGCTCGCTATAGGAACACTGGCATGATCGAGATCATCCCGAATTGGCACCCCGTGATCGTGCACTTCACGATTGCGCTGCTTCTCACGTCGGTCGCCTTGTTCATCCTGGGGGCAACCCTCGCGCGTCGGCCTGTCGGCTCCTCGGTCACGCTCGTGGCGCGGTGGAACCTGGCCCTTGGCATCGTCGCCGCCGTCGTGGCCCTGGTCACGGGCTGGCAAGCCTACAACTCGGTGGCGCACGACGCGCCGTCCCACGCCAACATGACCATCCATCTCCGTTGGGCTCTCGGATCGGCTGCGGCGTTCGGGGCCGCCGGCGCAGCCGCCTGGCTCGACCGTCGGCGGAAAGCCGGCGCCGGCGGCGTGCTGCTGGCCCTGCTCGTCACCGGATCCGGGGCGCTGGCGGTCACGGGCTGGCTCGGCGGTGAAAACGTCTATCGCTATGGCTTAGGCGTCCTGAGTCTCCCGAGGTCGGATAGCCACGTGCACCCAGGATCGGGCGACGGGCACCAGCACGAGCACGGTCCCGCAGCTGGAACTTCCGTCAATACGGGTGGGCGTGCCAACGGCGATGCCGGTGGTATTGCCTCGCCGCCGGCATCGCTTCCCGCAGCAGGGCAGGCCGTCACCTCTCCCGAAGGACACTCGCACGGTGGCTCCGACGGCCACGCGCACTAAGGCTGCGCCGGTCCCTCGAAAGCCCGGAGCGGAGCCCGTCCCCTTGGCGAGCGGCGGACGCGGAAAGCCGGCAGCGTCCAACGCGACCAAAGCGTTCCATCGCCGGTTTGGCAGCGTGGCCTTGGATCACGGCCCGCCTGCGGCGCCTGAGCCGTTGACCACGTCCAGGACGCCGTCACGCCGGCTCCCGTCGCGCTTGCCTCACGACGCGGCGAACATTCGCGGTCGCGGGGTGTTGATACGCCTGTGGGGTATTTGGAGAGACAGCATGACATCCGTGAGAACCGTACTGATGGCCGCCCTCATCTTCGCATCGGGCACTGCCGCATCGTCCGCGCAGGATCACGGTGGGTCCATGTCCGGCATGAAGGGCATGGATATGAAGGACATGGGGCCCCTGCAGAAGGACTCGATGGCCGCGATGGATAAGATGAACCAGGCGATGATGCAGGGGATGATGGACCCGGACCCAAGCGTCGGCTGGATGAAAGGCATGGCGGCTCATCACCAGGGAGCCATCGACATGTCCGATGCGGCGCTCAAGCACGCGAAGGATGCGGATGTCCAGAAGGAGGCTCGGAAGACCAAGGAGGAAAACGAAAAGAGCCTGAAGGAGCTTCAGGCGAAGATCCGAAAGGAGAAGTAGGCGCCCCGCGTTTCAGTCCTTCTCACATCTCCGGGCGCCGCTGAATTCCAGGGCGTCCGCCGGTTCCTTCGCGTGGGCTCGCGACCCTTCCATTCGCGACCCTGAACCTCCATGCGAGGGCCATCTCCTCGGACCATTGACCCCGGTGGGGTATGCGGGCCCGTTTGCCGATGCTTGGTCGGCGGCCGTTCATGGCAGGGTCGAACATAGCCATCCGCATGTTGCGTGCCGGCATGGAGTTGCTGCGGCGCGGGCTGATTGACCCTTCCGACGTCTCGTGCCTCCCGCGCGAGAGCTGCGGCGGCGTGCCTCCGGCATCGACGCCGATGTGGGCGTCCCACGTGCGGCAACAGCGGATTCAACGTTGGACGCTCATCCGTTCGCGAACAGCCTCGATGCCCTTGGTAAGATCGAGAAGCTTCTCGTCGGGCTTGCCGGTGCGCCAAAGGCCGACGTCGCCAGCCTCGCAGCCGGTGCGTCGTAGTCCGGATCCGCGCGCTACAGTGGTCGGCAGCGATTATGTGTCCTGTTTCCAACAGTCGCCGTGAGGGGGACTGGTCAACACATTCGTGCATTGCCGATTTTACGGGCGCGTGCGAAGCTCGCGACAGATTTGGTGAGGTTAACCAATCCTTGGCATTCCTGCGCACATTGGTGTTCGCCTTCCTGGCGGTGGCTGTTGCCATCGCCCCGGCGGCGCCATGCACGATGACCAAGCACGCTCTACCCGATCACGCTGCGCTCGGGGCGCCCACACCCTCGAACCGCGCCGAGATGCTGCATAGCCACCATCACGCCGTCGCCCATGGGGCCGGGGCCGCCTCTGCGCTTGCTGGCTCCGCTGGCGGTGCCGGCGGGGACCTCGCTGCCGCCCCGGTTACGGACGTCCCGGATGACGTATCGGCGCCTGTTCCCCACCAACACCATCAGCACTCGCAGGGCCACGGCAAGCGGACCGCATGCCCGGCGACCTGCTGCCCCCTAGCCTGCCAGGCAGCCTTGCCGGAGGTGCCATGGTCGGGCGACGTCCTGGAATTCCGACCATCCGGTCCTGTCGGGATGGCTCGGGAGGAGGGCGTCGCCGGCCCGCGGCCGGTGCGCATCGAGCGGCCGCCTAGAAGCATCGGCTGATGCCGGCGGGCGCTGCCGCCCGCCCCTGACCCGTGCCAGCCGGCCGGTCAGCCTCGTCCAGCCTCGACCTGTTGGCTGACCCTGCACGGTCGGCGCCGCGCGTCCGCCGGTGTCGTCGCGGCACCGTGCCGCCTCCTCCATGTCCGCGGGTCCGCCCCGCGGCCGGTCGCCCCCTTCCGGAATGCAAGAGATGCTCAAGTTTTCGAGGCTCGCCGTGCTGTCCACGGCCCTGCCGCTCGCCGCCTGCGTGCCGACGGACCCGCCGCGCTGGCTCGTGCAGGCGGCGGATCCCGCCATCCGCGTCAGGGCGCCCCGCTATTCCGCCGTCACCGCCGGGGTGCAGCGCTACGACGTGGTCGATCCCAAGGACTGGCGCGAGCTCAACCGCCAGGTGACCCCGAAGGCGGGTCAGGGGGGCATGGAGGGGATGCCGGGCATGGATGGCGCGGACCATTCGAAGATGCCCGGCATGAACATGCCGGGAATGGGCGGCAAGCGCGACACGGGAGGCCGGTGATGAACGTCCGTTGTAACCAAATCGACCCGTGGACCGGACTACGGCACGAGGGAGGCCTACGATGACGGGGCTGTCATATCGGGATGTGCCGCCGGATCGCGCGGTTGTCCGCGCGGCAGGGCGGCAGATGCGGGGCCTTGCCAGCATGGCCGGGATCGGCCTGCTGCTCGGCGGCTGCGCCAGCTTCTCGCCGGATGCCGGCCTCGGCGTCGCACGCGGCTATGCCTCCCTTGAGCTCGGGAAGGACATCGTCAAGGTCAGCGACGAAGGGGCGGCCTTCACCGCCGGATCGCGGGCGGAGCAACTCCTGCGGCGTCCCCTGACACCGGACAGCGCCGTCCAGGTCGCGCTCCTGCGCAACCGCGCCCTCCAGGCCGCCTTCAACGACCTCGGCGTTTCGGAGGCCCAGTTCATCCAGGCGACCTTTCCGCCCGTTCCGCGGCTCTCGCTGACCAGGACCGCAGGCGACCTCTCGCTGGAGGTGGAGCGCTCGGTCACGGCGAGCCTGATCGAGTTGTTGACGCTCCCGGTGCGCATCCCCATCGCGCGGAATCGGTTCAGGGCCGACCAGTACCGGGCAGTCGGACAGGTCCTGCGCCTCGCCGGCGAGGCGCGGCGGCAATATTACCGCACCGTTTCGGCCAACCAATCGGTGGCCTACCTGGGGCAGGCGCTCGCAGGCGCGGAATCGGCCTCCACCCTCGCCAAGCAGCTCGGGGAGACCGGGGCTCTGAACAAGCTGGAGCAGGCGCGCGAGCACGCCTTCTACAGCGAGCTCGGTGCGCAACTCGCCAAGGCGCGGGTGCTGCAGCGCGTCGAGCGCGAGAAGCTGACCCGGCTGCTGGGACTGTGGGGCCGCGAGATCGACTTCAAGCTGCCGAACGGCCTGCCGGCCCTGCCGGGGCGCCTCGTGAGCGGCGCCCAGATCGAGGCGGAGGCCGTGCGCAAGCGTGCGGACATCCAGACGGCGCGCTTCGAACTCCAGTCGCTCGCCGGCCAGTACGGGCTGAACCAGGTCAGCGGCTTCATCAACGTCTTCGATGTCGGCTACGCCGACGTCCTCGACCGCTCGAAGACAATCGAGCCCAACGCGCAGGGCGGCGTGGACGTCAGCCGCGACAAGACCTTCCGGCGTGGCTTCTCCGCCGACCTCGTCATCCCGATCTACGACTTCGGGACGACCGCGATCCAGGGTGCCAGGGAGGCTTACCTCGGCGCCGCCAATCGTCTTGCCGAGCGCGCCGTCAACGCCCGGTCCGAGGTGCGCGAGGCCTATCAGCGCTATCGCGGGCAGTACGACATCACCCGCCACTACCAGGGCAGCGTGCTGCCCCTGCGCAAGACCATCCAGGACCAGGCGCTGCTCCAGTACAGCGGCATGCTGATCGACGTGACCACGCTCATCGTGGATGCGCGCTCCCGGATCCTGAGCAACATCCAGGCCATCGAGGCCCAGCGGGACTTCTGGATCGCCGCGACGGACCTGAGGGCCGCGGTCGTCGGGGGTGGCTTCACCGGCGAGGGTTTTGGCGGCGAGAGCGCGGGTAGCGAGGGGGTCGCCGGCGGAGGCGGCGCGACCCTCGCGTCCGCGACACCGGGCGGCTGATGGCGTCCCCCCATTCGAAATCAGGGAGAAACCGATGACCGACGTATCGCGAAGAGGCATTCTCGGCGCAGGCGGGCTGATCCTCGCGGGCACGTCCATGATCAGCGGGCGCGTGCAGGCCGCCGGCCTGCCCGAGGCCCCCTCGATGGACAAGGCGACCATGCAGCCGCCGCTCTATCCCACGAGCGGGCCGGACTACCAGCCGGTGGTGACGCTCAACGGCTGGACGCTACCCTGGCGCATGCGCGGCGACTGGAAGGAGTTCCACCTGATCGCCGAGCCGGTCGTGCGCGAGATGGCGCCCGGGATGAAGGCCCATCTCTGGGGCTACAACGGGCAGTCGCCGGGTCCGACCATCGAGGCGGTCGAGGGCGACAAGGTCCGCATCTTCGTCACCAACCGCCTGCCGGAGGCGACCGCCGTGCACTGGCACGGGCAGACGCTGCCCAACGGCATGGACGGGGTGGCGGGCCTGACCCAGCCCGGCATCCCGCCGGGCAAGACCTTCGTCTACGAGTTCATCCTCAGGCGCTCCGGCACCTTCATGTACCACCCCCACTCGGACGAGATGATCCAGATGGCGATGGGCATGATGGGCTTCTTCGTCGTGCACCCGCGCGACCCGGCCGAGCGGCGGGTCGACCGCGACTTCGTCTGGCTGCTCAACGCCTACGACATCGAGGCCGGGTCCTACGTGCCCAAGGTCAACACGATGCTCGACATGAACATGTGGTGCTTCAACAGCCGCGTGTGGCCGGGCATCGACCCCATGGTCGTCCGCCAAGGCGACAAGGTGCGGATGCGCTTCGGCAACCTCACCATGACCAACCACCCTATCCACGTGCACGGGGTCGACTTCAAGGTCACGGGCACGGATGGCGGCTGGATCAACGAGGGCTACCAGCTGCCTGAGGTGTCGGTCGACGTCGCGGTCGGGCAGATGCGCTCCATCGAGTTCAACGCCGACAACCCGGGCGACTGGGCCATCCACTGCCACAAGTCGCACCACACCATGAACGCAATGGGCCACTCGGTCCGGACCTACATCGGCGTGAACCTGAAAAGCACGGCCAAGCAGATCCAAAAGATCGCGCCGGGCTACATGCCGATGGGCTCGACCGGCGGCGGCATGATGACCGAGATGGAGATGCCGCTGCCGGAGAACACGCTGCCGATGATGACCGGCGCCGGCCCGTTCGGCTCCGTCGAGATGGGCGGCATGTTCACCGTCCTCAAGGTACGGCCGGGATTGGCGGACGGCGACTACCGCGACCCGGGTTGGTACCAGCACCCGGAGGGTACCCTGGCCTACGAATGGACCGGTGAGCCGCTGCCCGAGCCGAAGCGCGATCCGAAGACGCCGAAGGACAAGCGGGCCCGGGAAACGGACCTGCGCGTCGTGGACCCACGCACGCGCCGCACCGCCGCCAATTCGGGCGGCCACGGGAACCATTGAGCCCTGATGTCCCGGGTCGCCGAAGAGCGTGCCGCCTATCTTGCGGGCGGCGTCCCGGAATTCGGTTCAACCGTTCGGGAGCGGGTCACCCCCCTTCCGAAGTCCGTCGCGCGGGCCATCCAGCCCCCACGTAGGCCCGCGCGGCGGTACGTCATACAGAGGAGAAGACCATGAATCGCAACGCCCCCCTCGCACTCCTTACGGCGGCTCTGCTCGCCGCAACGACCCCAGCTTGGGCCCAATCCACCAAGGGCACGGTCACGAAGGTCGACCCGGCCGCCGGGTCCGTCACGCTGGACCATGCCGCGATCCCGAAGCTCGGCATGGACGCGATGACGATGCCCTACAAGGTCCGGGATGCCGCCGCGCTGAAGGATCTGAAGTCGGGCGACAAGGTCGACTTCGAGGTCGATGAAGCGGGCGGCGAGTACACCGTCACCAAGATCCGCAAGGCTCAGTAGGGCTTCGGACGAGGCCGTCGCACGGACCCGCCCGATCCCGCGCGACGGCTCCCCTGCCGTGGAGATATGACAGATGCGACGCCTCATTCCCGCCGCCGCCCTCGCGGCGATCCTCGTCGGGTCCGCGCCCGGCCTCGTCCTCGCCCAACCGGCCAAAGGTGCCCCGGCAGCCCTGGAGCGCGTGCGCGAGGTCATGGCGGATCGCTTCAGGAACCTCAAGCTGACGGGCGACCCCGACAGGGACTTCGCCGAGCTTCTGATCGCCGGTTACGAGCAGACGCTGTTCCTGGCGAAGGCACAGCTCGACTACGGCGGTGACCGCCAGTTGCGCGACGTCGCCCAGAAGATCCAGGACGAGCAGCAGCAGAAGATCGACACGCTCAAGGAATGGCAGGTCCGGAGCCGTCAGCCGGACTATCGGGCGCAGCCGAACCAGACCCCCCCGGGCGAGGGACCGCTGGACCGCAAGGCCGAGGGCGGTGCGAACCCCCAGGCGGCGGCCACGCCTTCGCCGGCGCCCGCCCCGACGAAGGCTCCGGCATCACCGCCGGCGGCCAACACGCCGCTCGTGGGCGGGACGGTGCAGAAACTCGACGAGGCCGCCGGCAAGGTCACCCTGGATCACGAGCGGATCCCCAACATCGACATGGATGCGATGACGATGGCCTATCGGGTCGCGGACCCGGCCGCCCTGAAGGGGCTCAAGGCCGGGGACCGGGTTCGGTTCTCCGCCGACCGGGTGAACGGGCAGATTGCCGTCACCCGGATTCAGAAGGCCCGATGAGCGCCGGATCCGACCATCGGCCCCTGGCCCGGGCCGGACGCCTCGCGGCCTTCGCCTGCGCCGTCGTTCCGAGTTTCGCCAACGCCGCGACGGCGGACGGGGACGGCGCGGTCGTTGCGCCGCCTCCCCCGGCCGAGGTGGTTTCCCATGCGGAAGCGCCTCGGTCCGAGCCGTCCGGGTACGCGGACCTGCTCACCCGCGAGGCGCGCGCCCGGGGCCTTCCCCCCGCGGTCGCCGACGCCGTCGCCTTCGTCGAGAGCGGCTTCAACGCAGGCGCGGTCGGGAGCGTGGGCGAGCTCGGGCTGATGCAGGTCCGGCCGGCCACCGCGGCCCTGCTCGGGCATACCGGCCCCGCCGCGGCCCTCCTCGACCCGGCGACCAACGTCCGCTTCGGCGTCGCCTACCTTGCTCGCGCCTGGACGCTCGCGAAGGGCGATCTTTGCCGTGCCCTGATGAAGTACCGCGCCGGACACGGCGAGGAGCGGATGACCGCGCGCTCTGTCGCGTACTGCCGGAGGGCGCGCGACCGCTTGGCGGCGACGGGCTCGCCGCTGGCCGCCGCCATCCTGCCCACCGCCGGACCGAGCGCCGCCGCGAGCCGTTCCCCGACCGCGCCCGATGGCCAACCGGGCCGCCAAGCGGTCCTCGCCGCCGTCACGGCGCGTCTGTGGGCCGCGCATGCCGCCCGCGTCCGCGCCATCGAGGCGCGAACCGACCGCATCATGAGGGGCGGATGAGGCCGCTCGCGAGACAGGAAGCGATCATGCCGGACGAGCGACTTCCGCCGCGCCGTGCGCCCGGACCCGCCGAGGCATCGGCGGCCGACGCCGTCCGGGCCTCGTCACGGCCCCGTGCGCATCGGGCCCCCGCCTGCGACCCGCGCCACCGCCAACGAGGGAGCTGATCCCATGGCCCATACGCACCACGCGCACGCCCACCGTTCCCCAAGGGAGGAGGCCGGTTCCGTGTCGTCCGACCGGGGCTTTGTCCGGGATCCCGTCTGCGGCATGAGCGTGGATCCGGAGGCGACGCCGCATCACGCCCGGCACGACGGGGCGACCCTGCACTTCTGCTCGGACGGCTGCCGGTCGAAGTTCGTGTCCGAACCCGAGCGTTACCTGCGGACCGCGCCGGACGCCGCGGCGCAAGCGCCGGAGGCTGCGGCTGCCGGAAGCATCTACACCTGCCCGATGCATCCCGAGATCCGGCAGGACCGCCCCGGCAGCTGCCCGATCTGCGGCATGGCCCTGGAGCCGCTGACGCCCACGAGCCAACCGGTGGGGAACGCCGAGCTGAAGGACATGGGGCGCCGTTTCCGTGTCGGTCTCCTCCTCACCCTGCCGGTCTTCGCGCTTGAGATGGGAGGGCACCTCACGGGCCTCGTCGACCGCCTTGGGCTTCAGGCCTCCAACTGGGTTCAATTCGCCCTGGCCACCCCGGTGGTGCTCTGGGCGGGCTGGCCGTTCTTCGAGCGGGGCTGGCGCTCGCTCCTCACCCGCCACCTGAACATGTTCACCCTGATCGCCCTCGGGACCGGCGCCGCCTACCTCTACAGCGTCGTCGCGACTGTCGCGCCGGGCGCTTTCCCGGACGCCCTGCGCGGCCATGACGGGGCCGTGGCGGCCTATTTCGAAGCGGCTGCGGTCATCACCGTCCTGGTCCTGCTCGGCCAGGTCCTGGAACTCATGGCGCGGGAGCGCACCTCCGGCGCGATCAAGGCCCTGCTCGACCTCGCCCCACGCACGGCGTCCAGGCTCCGGGGCGACGGCTCGGAGGAGGAGGTCCTCGTTTCCGAGGTGTCCATCGGCGACCTTCTGCGCGTTCGCCCGGGCGAGAAGGTGCCCGTGGACGGCGAGGTGGCCGAGGGGCGCTCGGCGGTCGACGAGGCGATGATCACCGGGGAACCGATCCCGGTCGACAAGGAGCCTGGGGCCTCGGTCGTCGGAGGAAGCCTCAACACGACCGGCAGCTTCGTCATCCGCGCCGCCCGCGTCGGGTCCGAGACCACCCTGGCCCGCATCGTCGCAATGGTCGCGCAGGCCCAGCGCTCGCGCGCGCCGGTCCAGCGCCTCGTCGACGAGGCGGCGGCCTGGTTCGTTCCCGCGGTCGTCGCGGTCGCGGTTCTCGCCTTCGTCGCCTGGACGGCCTTCGGGCCGGAGCCGCGCTTCACGTTCGCGCTGCTCGCGGCCGTTTCCGTGCTGATCATCGCCTGTCCCTGCGCGCTCGGGCTTGCGACCCCGATGTCGATCATGGTCGGCGTCGGGAGGGGCGCCGGGAGCGGGATCCTCATCAAGAACGCCGAGGTCCTGGAGCGCCTGGAGAAGGTGGGCACGCTCATCGTCGACAAGACCGGGACCCTGACCGAGGGGCGCCCCTCGGTGGCGGCCGTGTTGCCCGGACCGGGCTTGACCGAGGCGGAGGTGCTGCGGCTCGCCGCCGCGGTGGAGCGCGCCAGCGAGCACCCGCTCGCGCGCGCCATCGTCCGGGTCGCGGACGAGCGCGGTCTCGCGGCCGCCGCCGTCACGGACTTCGACGCCCCGACCGGCAAGGGAGCGATGGGAACCGTCGAGGGCCGGCGGGTCACCGTAGGCAACCGCCGGTTCCTTGGCGCGCAGGGGGTCGACACGACGATGCTGGAGCCGGCAGCCGAACGGTCGCGTGATCGGGGCGCGACCGTGGTGTTCGTCGGGATCGACGGCGCGCCGGGCGGCGTCATCGTGCTGGCGGACCCGATCAAGACGTCGACCTTCGAGGCGATGCGCAGGCTGCGCGGGGAGGGCCTGAGGATCGTCATGCTGACCGGCGATGTCAGGGCCGCCGCGCAGGACGTGGCGGAGCTCCTCGGCATCCTGGAGGTCGAAGCCGAGGTGCTTCCGGGCCAGAAGGCCGAGGTGGTTCGGCGCTACCAGGCGGCGGGCCAGGTTGTGGCCATGGTCGGCGACGGGGTCAACGACGCACCCGCCCTTGCCGCCGCGGATGTCGGCATCGCGATGGGAACCGGCACCGACGTGGCCATCGAGAGCGCCGGCATCACCCTGCTCGGCGGGGATCTCGCCGGCATCGTGCGGGCGCGACGGCTCTCGCGGGCGACGATGCGCAACATCCGCCAGAACCTGTTCTTCGCGTTCGCCTACAATGCGCTCGGCGTCCCGTTGGCAGCGGGCCTGCTGTATCCCTTCCTCGGGATCCTCCTCTCGCCCGTGTTCGCCGCGGCCGCGATGGCGCTTTCATCGGTCAGCGTGATCGGCAACGCACTGCGCCTGCGCGCCGTGCACATCGGCTGAGGCGGCTATGGCGAGCCCGAGCCCTCGCGCCGCTCCGCCCCCGGCCCGTATGGCCCTCCAGTGGGCGCGCGGAAGCGCAGCCCGGCGCGCGCGCCATCGCCCGGGGCCGGCAGTACAGCGCTTGATGCCCGCCTCCGGCCAGTTCCCACGGCGACCATGACCCTGCATCCCCTCGCCCTTCGCGCCGCGGACGCTTACCTGAGCATGGCCGACGCCGCCGCTCCTGGCCTCGTCGAGGCCCTGTATGTCGTCGGGTCCGCAGCCATGCAGGACTTCCGCCCGGGCTTGAGCGACCTCGACTTCGTGGCCGTGACATCGGGGCAGATCGACCGGGCGGCCATGGCGGCCCTTGCGGACGTTCACGCCCGCCTCGCGCGCATCCGACGGGCGCCGATGCTTGACGGCATCTACGTCACCTGGGACGAGCTCAGGGCCGGTCCGCTGGCGGCCCCCGAGGGCCCTTGCGTCAGCAGCGGCCGCTTCCATGCCTCCGGGTGCCACGAGAGGCATGCCGCGACCTGGAGCAGGCTCGGAAGCGACGCCGTCACGGTGCGCGGACCACTCTGCGCCGGGGCGGTGATCTGGCGCGATCCGGAACGACTTGAGCGGTGGGTGCTTGCGAGCATCGAGGGCCATTGGCGTCCGTGGTTGGCCCGCAACGCCGGAGTCCTCCCACGAGGACGCATCGTGCCCCTCCGGGCAAGGACCGTCGAGGCATGCGTCCTCGGCATCTGCCGACTGCATTACGCCCTCGCGACGGGGGTCGTGCCCTCGAAAAGCGACGCGGGTCTCTACGGGCTGATCGCTTTCCCGCGCGAGTGGCACCGCATCATCGACGAGGCGCTGCGCATCCGGCGCGAGCCCAAGGCCAGGTCCCTCTACCGGAACCCTTATGCCCGCCGACGCGAGATGCTGGCCTTCGTCCGGGCAGCTGCCGACGATGCCTGCGCTCTCATCGCCGCGACGAGCGTGCGGACGTCGGCATGAGCCGAAGGGCTTCCCTCGATGCGGTTCGGAAGGCCGGCGTGACCCAGCACCGGGAACGGCTTGGCGTCACGGCTTCCGCGCGGCGCCGGGCCATGGGGATCGGGCCTTTCGCCGGGAAACTTGGAATCGCATCGGCGATCGGGATTGATATGAGCTTTGTGCCTGGCTTCCGAACCGCGGTGGATCTCGTCATCCGCGGGGATTTCGCGGCTCTCCTGAGCCGCTTGAGACGTCGCCTCGGCGACGGTCTCTACCGCGAGCATCTCTCGTTCGGATTGCGTCGCGACATCTCCCTCCCCTTCCGGGCTCCGAAGGCCAAACTGCCGGTCACCATCCGCGAGATCAGGGAGGGCGACGTACCTCTCCTCTTCCCGGCGGAGGACGTGACACCCGACGGGTGCGAGCCCGACGACGTGCGCTGGCGCAAACACGTCCTCGCCACCAAGCTGCCCACCTGCTTCGTGGCCGTCGACGAGGCCACGGGACAGCCGTGCTATATCCACTGGCTCACCGGCGCCGCCCACAACGCGCAGATCCAAGCCCTCGGCTCGTTTCCCATGCTTGAGGCGGACGAGGCGTTGCTGGAGAATGCCTACACCCCCGTCCGCTATCGCGGGTTGGGCATCATGTCTGCCGCCATGGCCCTGATCGCGGAGCGCGCCCTGGATCTTGGCGCACGCTACGTGATCACCTTCGTCGACCAGCACAACATCGCCTCGCTGAAGGGTTGTCGGCGCTCGGGGTTCTCGGCACATCTCATCCGGCGTCAACGAGAATACGCATTCGGGCTGTTCCGGACGCTTCGGTTCGAAGCGTTGCCGGACGGCTTTCTGATGCCTCACGAGGAGCGCGCCGGAGATCAGGCCACAGCGAACCGGTCATGAGCGGGCCCGGCACCGCGACTGAAGCGGCCTTGGATGACAGGCAGGGGACGCGTGCGGAGCTGTCCTTTACGGGCCGACGCTCCCTGGGATGCGTCGACTACGTCGCCGCCGACGGGTCGCTGCGCATCCGGACGGCCGACGCGGCGACCTACACCGACGCCGCGCCCGGTGGGCTCTACACGCATCCCGTCTGGCTCCGGACCTATGGCATGAGCACGCTCGTGGTCATCGAGGGGGCGGCGCCGGACCACGCTGCGCCGCACCTCGTCTTCGCGTGCCAGGGTGGCGGGCTCGTGCATCAGGGACGTCTGTTCAGCCTTGATGCGGCGCTGGTCGCCGCGCTGAGCCGTCACCTCCTGAAGCTGACAGGCGTGCACTTCTGCGTGTTCGAGGATGTGGAGGTGACCGGCCCGGTGTCATCGGACCTGGGTCACTTCGTTTTTCGCTACCAGAACAATTGGCGGCTGCCCCTGCGCGATGCGGCCACCAGGATGTCGAAGCAGTTGGTCAGCAACACCAAGCGCAAGGCACGGGCCCTGGTCCGCGAGAACCCGGACGTGTCGGTTCGCTTTGAGGCGTTCCCGAGTCGGGCGGTGCTGGGCACCATCGCTGCCTTCGGACGCATCCGGATCGAGGGCCAGGGACGCGTGTATGGGATCGATGACGAAGAGGTCGACCGGCTTGCCACCGTCGCGGGGGAAATCGGACATGCGACGGTCGTGCGCAAGGGTAACGCGGTCCTGGCCGCGGATCTCATCTGCATCGCCGGCGATCAGGCCCACTTCCTCACCCACGGCTACGATCCAGGCTATCCCAAGAGCAGCCTCGGCATGATCAGCCTGATCAACTCCATCGAAACCTGCGCGGCGCGGGGGCTGACCGACATCAACCTCATGTGGGGCGACCTGCCCTACAAGCAGCAGCTCGGGGCGGAGCGGGTGCCGCTGCAGACCATCGTGGTCCGCCGCTCATTCCTGGCACTGCTCCATGCCGGCCACTTGGCGACGCTTTCGCGCTTCGCCCGGGCCGACTTCAAGCGACGGCTTAGACCGGCGGTGAGCCTCGTGCGGTCCGTCCGGGCCCGTCGCAGGCCCTGACTGCGACCATGAGGGCAAACCCAACCCCGCAATCAGGCCGTGCTTTTAAGTCTGGATCGAGCGGAACCGTGGGCGGCAGGGTGTACGTCGGAGGAGGCTCGTGGCGGCACATCTGGCTTTCGCGAGGGTTTGCGAAGGTCCTTCGCTTGAGGAAGCCAGTGCGTTCGGAAGAAATCGCACGGGATGCAATGTAACGCATTCGGCGCATCGGTCTTGGGAACGGCCATGCCCGAACGTGCTGCGCATGGATGGATCAACGCACGGGACCTGGATCGCGAAACGCTATGAGCTCTGAACCCTGGTGCCACGGCATCGTCGTGCGACGGGAGCCCTGGAAGCGCCCGGGTCGACAGGGCTCACGAAGGGGGCCGCGATGCTGGAGAACTCGGGCGTACGCAGGTAGCCGTAGGACTTGTGATGGTTGGGCTCGCCCGTGGGCCGGTGGTAGTCGTTCACGACCCGGTGGTCGACGACCTCGACCCCGGTGTCGCTCGGCACGAAGTCGCCGGCCAAGGCGCCCGTGACCGCCACGATGTCGTTGCCATCCGCCAGGTTGGTCCAGCGTCCGACGTTGTTCGGAACCCGGGCGACACCGCACTCCGCCTCGATCTTCAGCTTCACCTTCGCCAACCCAAGTGGGGAACCTGCCGTGACCAGGTGCTCGATCCTCAGGCCGGGAGCTTCGCGTTCCAGGAGACGCAGGGCGTCGTAGGCGATGACCGATCCCATCGAATGCGCCACGAGCAGGATGCGGTGGTCGCGAAACTCCTGGAGCCGCTCGATCAGGCGAGACCTGACCTGACGCGCGAACCCCTGTTCGACATGGTAGTGCCAGAGGTCGTCGAAGCGGTGCTCCAGGATGAGGTCGTCGACGAGCGTGACGCCCGTCGCCTCCTCGATGCGGTCGATGCCTTCGTAGACGACGGCCAACACGTCCCCGCCCGTCAGCCTGGGCGCATCCTCCTCGCTGGGCAGGGGTTCGTTGCCCTCGTACGGCCGGTAGGGCTCGTCCAATGCATCGCTCGCGAGCGGCGTCTCGTAGCGAAGGTCGGCCCAGTACACGAACTCGAAGGCGAATGCGGCGTCGATAAGGTCCTCGTTCCGGGCCAACCCTTCAGCGATAGCGGCCTTCCACCAGCGCGTCTTCTCATCGACCGGCGGCTTGTTGGCCAAGCCGTGGATGCCGATGATGACGCTGGGCCGTTCCATGTCCGTAGAGGCTCTTCCGGTATCTTCAGGACGATGCCGGCGGGTTGGTGCCACCGGCGTCGCTTGAGTCTGGCGTCAACGACGGCGAAGCAAGCCGAACATGGCGAAGCCGGCCAAGCCGGCAAGACCAAGAGCGAGCCAGCGGTTGTCCCGGAAGGCGCTGACGGTCTGGCCGCCCGTCTCATACAGCGCGTGCGTGCCGGGGGAGCGGGCCAGAAGGCCCTCCGCGCGCTCCCTGTGCTCGTCGTGGACGTGGATGAGAACCTCGAAGCCGTCGCCTTGCCGTTCGATATCGATGCTGTTGCGCGCAAAGCCGCCGCTGACGAGCCGCTGCTTGGCGGAGCGGGCCGCGTCCAGGGAAGAAAACTGTGACGAGGCAAGACCGGTGTCGGGCATTCAAGTTCTCCGTTGCGGGGAGCCAAACGCCGCCGGCTCGGGAAGGGTTCAGAACAACGTCCCAAGCCTTAGGGATGCCTTACCTGCTGCGGGGCCGCTCGTGCTTCCTCGGCGCCTGAACGCCGCAACACGGACTGGAAACGGCAACGCGGCATGTGGTTTCGGATTTCGGCCGAAATGAAAGGTCCGGACACGGAGCCTGCCGCGAAGGCGAACAAACCTACGTACCGGCGACGGCACTTGGCTCCCACCGGCACGGAACCTCTTCGGGCACCTTCTGTTCTCGTTCGGCCAGTCTGCTGCATCTTGCAACGGCCGAATGACCCGCGAACCGGGGAGAAGCCGACGTTGGGACACCTGGAAGCCGAAGCCGAAACCCTGCCCCTGGAAACGCGTCCGTTCCAGGTGCTGCTGGTCGCCGGCTCGGCACGTCGGCTCGATGGCTGCCCAGGCATGGACGGCAAGGCGCGTTTCCTCATGCACCGGATGCTGGGTCGCCTGCCGCCGCGCTGGCAGGTCGACCACGTCGACATCGGCAACGAGCACGGCAAGCCCAAGATCCAGGGCTGTAATGGCTGCGTCGGCTCCTCGATGGCCCTCTGCGTCTGGCCCTGCAACTGCTACGGCCCCGACAGCGACCACCAGCCCGACCTGATGTGGAACGAGAAGCTCTACCAGCGGCTCGCCCGAGCTGATGCCTGGGCGATCATCGGACCTGTGTGGTGGTACGGACCAACCACCAACCTGAAGGCGATGTTCGACCGCCTCGTCTGCATGAGCGGCGGCAATCCGCGCCCGGACCTCATCGACAAGAAGAGCACCCTGAAGGCGCAGGCTCTGGAGAAGTCGCCGCTCTGGAAGGAGCTGACCCGGAACCACCTGGAGGGGCGGACCGCCGCCTTCTTCTGCTACGGCAACGAGGGCGGGAACGAACTCGACGACGACCGTCGTCCGCGCATCCTCAGGCACAAGCAGTGGTTCGACCCGGTGCAGGAACCCTACCGGGGCGAGGAGCGCCTTTCGTACCAGGGTCTCGTCTGGCAGTGCCGCTACAGTGGCATCGAGGTGCCCGACGAACTCTGGCGTCACGCCTCGGTCAGCCTCGGGCAATCCTATGCTGACGATCAAGCGGATGACATGGTGCAGGAGCCGGAGGTCATGGCCTGCTTCGACGCGTGGGTCGATGCCTTCGTACGGCACGTCACGGCCAAGGGCATCGTACCCGGGACGACGGAGGCCGAGCGCGGCGCCCGATCCACGACCCAGTAGTTTCGGCTGAGACCCAGACAGTGCACCGGCTTGCGCAGGGGTGTGCAGAGCGTCTCGGACGAGGCGCCCGGCAGGCGCTCCACGCGGGGAGGCGGCCATCCGGTCCGCTATCCCGTTGCTTCGACCAGGCCCTCGTACGGCTTCGCGAGGCCGGCGGACACGGGCTCGTAACGCACCCTGCGGAACAGGCCGAACCCAAACTGCCGCCGGGTCTCGACCTGCCAGGCTAGGAACCCGGCCCGCTGTGCGCCCCGCAGGGAGGCGGCATTGCGTCGGTCGACGAGGGCCACGGCGTAGCGCAGGCTCGACGAGGCGGCGCAATCGGCGATCCGGGCCGTGACGGCGGACATGATCCCCATGCCTCGGTAAGTGCTCGGGGTGTAGGCATTCTCCATGAGGGCCTCGTCAAGCGACAGGGCCGGGAGCGCGGCCGCAATCCGGATGGCTTCGTCGTATCCGTCGGTAAGCCATTGAATGTGGCACGGCCGGCCCGTCCTTTCGTCGACGGCGACGAAGCAGCGGCTTCGCAGGGCGCCCTGCTCGACCATGCGCAGCCGCCACCGGACGTCCGCACGCTCGCGCTCTGCCGCCGCACCGTCCGTCGGCGGGAACAACGCCGGTATGTCCTCGGACCGAAGCGGGCGCAGGCTGATGGGTACCTTCGCCGCCGGCGCTGGGAACGGCACCGACAGATCCCGCCGCAGCCCGATCAGGACGCGCTTGCCGTAAGGACCCTGTCCAAGGCGCCGGATGATCCTGGCACCGAGACGCGGCAAGCGACCGCTTTCTTCCGACAGGAGGCCCTCCTTCGGACCGGATCCGGTACTCACCGCGCGTCCTCCCCCAGATGAGCGGGCGATCATGCGACATCGCTCTCCCGACGATGACCACCTTCGCTCCCGGCATTGCGAAGGACGGCGGTCTCGCGGCGCCGCCTGTCCACGAAGGCCCCAGGCGGTCCGGTTCGAAGCGCGGCCGATGCGGGACTCGGCCGGTCGGGACCCTCATCGACGGCCTCCGGCAGTGCGTGGCGTGAGCATCCGAATCCGCATCCCGGTCACTCATCGAAGCAGCGTCGCGCCGAGCTGGGACAGGGTGCGCGCCAAGCCCGGGGCGATACCGAAGGTCAACGTTCCCACCGAGCAGAGGCCGACCGCCCAAGCATAGCCTGCGCCGGGCGCCAGCGCCTCGGCGCGTTCCGGTTCCCGGAAGTACATCTCGGCGATGACGACCGCGTAGTAGTAGAGGGCGACGGCCATGTTGGCGGCCGCGAGCAAGGCGAGCGGGGCGAGGCCACCGTCGAGGGCGGCCAGCAGGAGGAACACCTTGCCGGCGAAGCCCGCCAACGGCGGAACGCCGGCCAGCGACAGGAGCGCGAGCGCCAGGGCCGCCGCCGGCCACGGGGCGCGTCGGCCGAGGCCGCGCACCGTAGCGAGGCTGTCGCTCCCGGATATGCGCTCGACCTGCGCCACCACCGTGAACGCGGCGAGGTTCATGGGGAGGTAGGCCAAGAGATAGTAGCCGATGGCCGGAAGGGCCTCGGGGACCTGTCCGGCCACCGCCACCGCCATGAGCATGTATCCGGCCTGGGCGATGCTCGAATAGGCCAGCATGCGCTTCAGGCTTTCCTGGCGGAGCGCCACGAGGTTGCCGAAGGTCATCGTCGCGGCGGCCATGAGGGCGAGCACGGTCGGCCAGGCGGCGAGCCCGTTCGGCATCGCCTCCAGCAGGAAGCGCAGTAGGCCGGCGAAGGCGGCCACCTTCGGCACGACCGAGACGAACCCGGAGACCGGGGCCGTACCGCCCTGGAACACGTCGGGCGCCCAGACGTGGAAGGGCACCAGCGTCATCTCGAAGCCGTAGCCGACGACGACGAGGCCGAAGGCCAGCGCGACCCAGGCCCGGTCGGCGCCGGCGAGGCCGGCGCCGATGGCCCGCAGGTTCAGGCTGCCGGTGAGGCCGAACAGGAAGGTGAGGCCGTAGGCCATCACCGCGAGCGCCGCGGCGCCGTAGAGGAAATATTTCAGCGTCGCTTCCTGGGCCGGCTCGTCGCTCCGCACGAGCAGGACGAGCAGATAGGAGGGGAAGCTCACCATCTGGAGGAACAGGACGATCAGGCCGAGATCCGTGGCCGCCGTGAGCCCCATGCCGCCGACCGTCGCCATGAGGAGCGCGACCGGGTAGTGCGGCTCCTGCTCGCTCCTGCGGAAATGGGAGGCGAGCGACAGCAGGCTCACCAGGGCACCGGCCTCGATGACCAGCTGGTAGAAGGCCCGGAAGGGGTCGGCGGCGTAGGTGCCGCAGAACGCCTCCCGCGGCGCGGCCGTCAGCATCGGCGCGGTCAGGGCCATCGCGGCGAGGAGCGCGAGGAACGCGATGGCGGCGGGAAGGCGGCGCCACCGGCCACGAACCCAGGCCGCGGCCGGGACAAGGGCCAGCGCGGTCCCGGCCAGGACCATTTCGGGCGCGACGGCGCCGAGATCCATGCAGCCGCCCATGGTTGGCCCGCCGGTCATGGAAGGTGGGCCAGGACGGCGGTCGTGCCGTCCAGCAGCGCGAGGAGGGCCGCTGGCAGGATGCCGACGCCGACCGCGAGGGCCGCGAGCGCCCCCGCCGCTCCCGCCTCGCCTGCCGTCAGTGGCGGCAGCGCCGGCATGTCGGGAGGCGCCCGGCCCATCAGCAGGCCCGTCACCAGCCGGAGGTAGACCGCGGTCGTCAGCACGAGGGCGAGGACGGCCACCGCCGCGACCCAGGCGGAGAGCTGCAGGGCGGCGCCGACAGCCTGGAACTCCGCGACGAAGCCGGACAGGCCCGGGAGCCCGAGGGAGCCGAAGGCGAGCAGGCCGAACAGGCCGCTGAAGGTCGGCATTGCGCCGATCAGGCCGCCGAAGCGGTCGAGTTCACGCGTGCCTGCGCGATGCTGCAGCATGCCCACCAGCAGGAACATGCCGCCGGTCAGAAAGCCGTGGCTGACCATCTGCACGGCGGCGCCGTTGAGGGCTAGGCGGCGCACCTCCTCGTTCCCGGCCAGCGCCGCCACCGCGACGCCGAGCGTGACGAAGCCCATGTGGTTGACGGAGGTGTAGGCGACGAGGCGCTTCATGTCCGACTGCGCCAGCGCGGCCAAGGCCCCGTAGACCAAGGATGCCAAGGCCAGGGCGACCAGGAGCCAGCCGAACCGGGCGACGGTCTCGGGCAGGGCCGGCAGAAGCACCGCGAGCATGCCGTAGCCGCCCATCTTGAGCTGCAGGCCGGCCAGGACGACGCTGCCCTCGGTCGGCGCCTCGACGTGGGCGTCGGGCAGCCAGTTATGCAGTGGAACGAGCGGGAGCTTGACGCCGAAGCCGATGAGGAGCGCGAGGAAGACGAGGCCGCCCGCGAGGGGGACGCGGTCCAGCGGCCTCGCCTGGATAATGGCCGGCAGAGAGAAGGTGTGGGGCGCCATGGCGAGGTAGAGGGCGAGGAAGCCGAGCAGCATCGCGAGGCTGCCGGCGCGGGTGTAGAGGAAGAACTTGAGCGCCGCGTAACGCCGGCGCTCGCCGCCCCAGATTCCGACGATGAAGTACATCGGTACCAGACCGACCTCGAAGAACAGGTAGAACAGCAGCAGGTCCTGGGCGGCGAACAGTCCGATCAGCCCGGTCCCGAGCAGGAGGAAGAGGAAGGCGTGGGCATGCGCCCGGTCGTGCTCGGGAAGCACGTGGACCATCACCACCGTGAGCAGGATGGCGGTCAGCAGGATCAGCGCGAGGGCGAGGCCGCCGACGCCGACGTCGTAGCTTGCCCCGACCGAGGGGATCCACGGGAGCGTCGTCCGCCATTGAAGGCCGCCAGTACCCGCATCGAAGCCTGCCCAGAGGATCACCGCCACGCCCAGCGTGAGCACGGAACCGGCGAGCGCGACACGGCGGACGAGGTCCGGACGGTGGCGCGGAAGCGCTAGGACGACGAGGCCCGTGAGGAGCGGCAGGAAGATGGTCAGGGTCAGCATCGGGTCCGTTCCTCCCAGGGCCAGAGCATCAGGGCCAAAGCATCAGGGCACCGGCGGCGAGCGCCGCCGCAGTCCAGGCGAACAGGCCGAGCGTGTAGAGGTAGAGCCGGCCGGCCTGGAGGGCGCGGAGCCGCTCGCCCCCGGCGGCGAGCCCGGCGGCGAGGCGGTCACCGCCGGACCCGAGGCCCTGCGCCTCGATGCGCCCGGCCGTTTCGGCGGCTTGCCAGGACCGCGTGACGACGGCGCGAGCTCCCGCATCGAGCCTCGCCTCCAGGGACCGGACGGCTCCTGCGAGCCGCATCGTCCAGCGCGCCGGGGCCGCGGTCGCGGCGTCCAAGCCGGCGGCGAGGCGCTTCGGGAACGCGCCGAGGGCGGGCGCACCGCGCCATCCCCGTGTTGCCCCGAGGCCGAGACCCAGGACGGCGGCGGCCGTCGCGAGGTTTCGCCATGCGGCCTCTGTCCCGGAACCGGCGGCGAAGGGCAGCGCGACACCGAGCCGGCCAGCCAGCAGCCAGCCAAGGCCGGCGGCCGCGAGCGCGAGCATCCCCATGCCGGCTCCCATCGCCCAGCCGGAGGCATGGGAATCGATGGCGCCGCGGCTCCGGCCCAGGAAGGTCGCGGCCCCCGCGCGGCCGACGTAGATTCCGCCGAGGAGAACGAGCAGCACGACGAGGGTCCCTGTTGCGGGACCGTGCCGCGACGCGACGGCGAGAACCGCCTCCTCGCTCCAGAACCCGGACAGCGGCGGCACGCCGGCCAACGCCAGGGCCGCGACGAGGAAGGCCGCCCCGGTGAGGGGAAGCGGACGGATGAGGGCGCCGAGTCGGTCGAGGGCGCGCGTGCCCGTCCGCTCCTGCACGACGCCGGCCGCGAGGAACAGGGTGGATTTGAAGGCTGCGTGCGCCGCGAGATGGAAGGTTGCCGCACGCGGGCCGCCGAGGCCGAGCGCCACCATCATCTCGCCGAGCTGCGAGCAGGTGGACCAGGCGAGCACCCGCTTCAGGTCCGCCTCGGCGGTGGCGATCAGGCCGGCGGCGAGCGATGTCGCGGCCCCGACCCAGAACAGCGCGTCGAGCGCGAGGGGGGCCGCCGCGAAGACCGGGTATAGGCGCAGCACGAGGAACACGCCGGC
>Ga0160427_10000426_pt1 | contig 25636 bp, 25 predicted proteins | sample SolpanmetagenomL_FD_108194 | JGI IMG/M metagenome (GOLD analysis project Ga0160427, IMG submission 108194) | Solar panel surface microbial communities from Lawrence Berkeley National Laboratory, California, USA - L | ecosystem: Engineered > Built environment > Solar panel > Unclassified ...
CAGGCGAGCGGAGTTCGGCCGAACTCCGCACCGTGCGGGTCAGGCGTCCGTGGGGACGCACTCCGGCTCCACCGGAGAGAGCCAGGTTCGAGTCCTGGGACCCGCTCCACCACCGTCGTCAGCCGCGGTGCAGCCGTGCGCTCAGCGCGTCGCGATCTCCCGCAGCAGGTCCAGGACCTCGCGGACCCCCCGCCGCGCGAGGGCCTCCGGCCGGGCCAGGACGTCGATGCTGCGGTGCACCGCCAGGTCGGCCAGCGGCCGCAGCACCACGCGCGGGTCGGGCCGCGTCGTGCGGGCGGGCAGGAGCGCGACCGCGTCGCCGGTCGCGACGAGGTCGGCGGCCACGAAGAACTCGTTGATGCGGTGCACGACGTCCAGGGGGCGGCGCGCGGCCACGCCCACCGCCTCCAGGGTCCCCGCCAGCGGGTAGCCGTCGTGGACGCTGATCCAGCGCAGGCCCGCGACGTCGGCGACGCGCAGCTGCGACCGCCGGGCCAGCGGGTGGTCCGCCGCCAGCGCGACGTGCATCGGCTCCAGCAGCAGGTGGGTGACGTGCAGGGAGCGCACCGGCCACGGCGGGCCGGTCTCGGGGCGGTGCGCGACGACGAGGTCGTGGTCGGCGACGAGCCGCGGGAACTCCGGCTGGGCGACGTCGTCGTCGCTGCAGCGCACCGGCGGGCCGCCGGCGTCGGCGACCGCGCGCAGCAGCGGTGCGAACCACGCGAGGGCGGCGCTGTGGAAGGCCGTGATCCGCACGGGGACCGCGCGCGACTCGAGGTGGTCCGCGACGACCCGCTCGGCCCGGTCCAGGGCGGCGGCGACGTCGACCGCGGCCTCGGCGAGCGCGTGACCGGCCGGCGTGAGGGCCAGGCGCCGGCCGCGCTTCTCCGTCAGCGGCGTGGGCACCGTGCGCTGCAGGGCGGACAGCTGCTGCGACACGGCGGAGGGGCTGAGGTGCAGGGCGGTGGCCACCGCGGTGAGCGAGCCCCGCTCGGCGAGCTCGCGCAGCAGCTGCAGCTGCCGGACGTCCATGAAGCGATGCTAAACCGTCCCTTCACGAACTGGGCTCTGGTCTGAACGGTCCGCCGACCCGACGATCGACGGGTGAGCACCCCGGGACCGACCACCGCCGCCCCCGCCGGACCGCGCGCCCCCCGCGGGGTCGCGGGCCGCACCGGGGGCGTGGACGTCGTCCTCCTGCTCGTGGCCGTGGTCTGGGGCAGCAGCTACCTGGCGGCCCAGCGCAGCGTCGAGGCGCTGGGCGTGGCCGCGACGCTCGCGCTGCGCCTCGGTGGCGCCGCGCTCGTGCTCGGCCTGGTCGTGCTGGCGCGCCGGCGCCGCGTCCGGGGGCGCGACCTGCTGCTGGGCCTGGTGTTCGGCCTGAGCCAGACCGCGGTGCTCGGCCTGGAGACGCAGGGGGTGGCGTCGACGTCGGCGACCTCCGCGGGGGTGCTGATCAGCACGACCGTCCTGCTCACCCCGCTCCTCGAGGGGCTCGTGGCCCGGCGCCTGCTGCCGCCCGCGTTCTTCGCCGCGGGTCTCCTGGTCCTGCTCGGCGTGGCGCTGCTGGTCGGCCACCGGGGTCTCGCCGTCCCCGCGGTGGGGGACCTGCTCGTCCTCGCGGCCGCGCTCGTGCGGGCGGGGCACGTCGTCGGCCTGGGCCGGGCCACCCGCGGCCGGGGCGTGGACCTGCTGGTGCTCTCGGCCGTGCAGGCCGGGGTCGGCGCGGTCGTGGTGACGCTGCTCGCGCCCGGCGCCGTGCTGGACGGCGTGCGGGCGGCGGGCCCGGGGCAGTGGCTGCTCCTCGCCCACCTCGCAGTGGGCTGCACCGCCTTCGCCTTCCTCGCGCAGTCGTGGGCCCTGGGCCGCGCCTCGGCCGCCCGCACGAGCCTGCTGCTGGGCACCGAACCGCTGTGGGCCGTGGGGTTCGGGGTGCTCGTGGCGGGGGAGCGGCTGGGCCTCCCCGCGCTGTGCGGCGCCGCGCTGGTCCTCGGCGGTGCCGCGTGGGGACGGCGGGTCGAGCGGGGGCGCGACCTGCTCGCGCCCCCGCCCGCCGGGCTCACCCCGCCCGGCCGCCCGGCGTCAGGTCCGTCGCGGCGGCCTGCGCCTTCACCGCGATCTCGATCGCGGTGAAGGCGTGCTCCTGCGTCATCGCGACCTCGGTGCGCTGCAGGCAGTCCAGGACGAGCTGCCCGAAGTAGGGGTAGCCGACCGTCCCGGTGACGTTGAAGTGCGTCTCCTCGCGGCCGTTGGCCAGGAACAGGTGGCCGGGCCCCTCCTGCGTGGCCAGGTTCACGTACTTGCGCTGCTCGATGAACCCCTCCGTCCCGAGGATGAACGAGCGCCCGTCGCCCCAGGTCTGCAGGCCGTCGGGGGTGAACCAGTCGCAGCGGAAGTACCCCGTGGCGCCGGTGTCGGTGACGAGGTTCGCGTCGCCGAAGTCGTCGAACTCGGGGTGTTCGGGGTGGGCGTGGTTGGCGATCTGGCTGTTCACCACGGTCGCGCCCTTCGCCCCGGTGTAGTGCAGGACCTGGTCGACGTTGTGGCTGCCGATGTCGATGAGGATCCCGCCGTAGCGCTCGCGCTCGAAGAACCACGACGGCCGGGTCGCCTCGCTGAGCCGGTGCGGGCCGAGGCCGATGACCTGCAGCACGCGGCCGATCGCCCCCTGCTCGATGAGCTGCCCTGCGAAGACGGCCGTCTCCACGTGCACGCGCTCGGAGTAGTAGACGGCGTACTTGCGCCCCGTGCGCGCCACCGCATCGCGCGCGGTGGCCAGCTGCTCCAGCGTGATGAGGGGCGCCTTGTCGCTGAAGTAGTCCTTGCCGGCTTCCATGACCCGCACGCCCAGCGCGGCCCGGTCGCCCGGGACGGCCGCCGAGGCCACGAGCTGCACGGCGGGGTCGTCGAGGACCTCGTCGGCGGAGCGGGCCACCCGCACGTCGGGGAAGTGCTGCCGGAAGGCCTCGACCTTGACGGGGTCGGGGTCGTGGACCCACGCCAGGGTGGCGCCGGCGCCGACGAGGCCCTCGCACATGCCGTGGACGTGCCCGTGGTCCAGGCCGATCGCGGCGACGGTGAACTCGCCCGGCTCGACGACGGGGTCGGGCAGGGGTGCGGGGGCGTACGTGCCGCCGTCGGCGCTCACGCGCGCGCCCCGGAGACGCTCATGGACCCGGACTGCTCGGTGACCGAGGCGGTCTTGGCGAAGAACCGCGGCGCCCGCTCGGCGAGCGTCCCCGGCCGCCCGTACGGGTCCTCCGCGGTCAGCGGCAGGTCCACGGTGCGGCGCTCGACGCCCGCCTCGTAGACGGCGGTGATCAGCTCGATGGTCCGGCGGCCGTCGTGGCCGTCGACGGCCGGGCGGCGCCCCGTCTCGATGGCGGTCAGCACGTCGTCGACCTGACCCGGGTGTCCGGTGTGCGCCAGCGGCGCCTGCGCCGCGATCAGGGCGCGCAGCCGGTCGGCGAGCTCGGCGTTCCCGCCGGCGGCGGGGAACCCGTTGGGCTGGGCCGCCTCGGCGACGACCTCCCCGTCCAGGGCCACGGAGGCGTCGCGGCCCTGGACGACGATCCGCTGCCGCTCGCCGTGGTGGACGACGGAGCTGGTGATGGTGGCCAGGGCCCGCTCGTAGGCGAGGACGGCGACGGAGAGGTCCTCGACCTCGGCGTTCTCGTGGGCGGCGTTGGTCAGGACGGCCGTCACCGACTGCGGGGCCCCGAGGAGCCAGAGCAGGAGGTCGACGTGGTGCACGGCGTGGTTCAGGGTGCAGCCGCCGCCCTCCTGCGCCCACGTGCCGCGCCACGAGAGGTCGTAGTAGCCGAGGCCGCGCCACCAGGCGGAGTCGACCTGCACGTGGGAGACGGGCCCCGCGAGGCTGGAGTCCAGGGCGGCCTTCAGCCGCACCACGTCGTCGCGGAAGCGGTTCTGGGCGACGGAGGAGAAGAACGCGCCGCTGCGCCGCTCGGCGGCGAGGATCGCGTCGCAGGCGGCGAGGGAGGGGGCCATGGGCTTCTCGCAGAGGACGTTCACGCCGGCGGTGAGGAAGTCGACGCTGATCCGCTCGTGCGTGGCGGGCGGGGTGCAGACGCTGACGAGGTCCACGTCCTCGGCGGCGATCAGCTCCTCGTGGGAGGAGTACACGCGGGCCGCGAGGCCGAACTCCCGGCGCCGGGCCTCGGCCCGCTCCGGCAGGCCGTCGACGAGGGCGACGACCGCGCACCGCTCGCCGAACGTCCGGTACGCCTCGAGGTGCGCGGCCGAGATCCCGCCGGTCCCGACGACCGCGACGCGGATCACGCCCGGCCCCCGGCCGCGCGGGGCGCGTACGCCTCGCGGGGGACGGTGGCCGTGAGGTCCACCGCGGTCTCCACGGCCTCCTCCAGCGAGAGCTGGCCCGACGCGACGAGCGAGGCGAGGAACCCGCTGTCGACCCGGCGGGCCACGTCGTGGCGGGCGGGGATGGACGCGAACGCCCGCGTGTCGTCGACGAAGCCCGACGTGTTGTAGAACCCGGCCGTCTCCGTCACGGCCTCGCGGAAGCGGCGCATCGCCAGCGGCGAGTCGAGGAACCACCACGGTGCGCCGAGGCGGACCGACGGGTACGCACCGGCCAGCGGGGCGAGCTCGCGGGAGAACGCCGTCTCGTCGACGGTGAACAGCACGCAGCGGAACGCGGGGTCGGAGCCGAACTCCGCCAGCAGCGGGCGCAGCCCCCGCACGAAGTCGGTCGGGACCGGGATGTCGAAGCCCTTGTCCGCGCCGAACCGCTCGTGGATCCCGGGGTCGTGGTTGCGCAGCACCCCCGGGTGGACCTGCATGACCAGGCCGTCGTCGCGGCTCATGCGGGCCATCTCGAAGAGCATGTGCGCGGAGAACGCCGCGGCGTCGGCGGCGGAGACGGAGCCCGCGCGGGCGCTCGCGTAGATCCGCTCCGCGTCGCTCGCCGCCAGCGGGGTCGAGTCCGCGGTGAGGTGGCCGTGGTCGGTGGCGCGGGCGCCCATCGCCACGAAGTGCTCGCGGCGCTGCCGCAGCGCGGCCAGGAACCCCGCGTGGTCCCCGACGTCCGTGCCCGCGACCTCCGCGAGCTCCTCGACGTCCTGCTTCCACCCCGGGCGGTCCAGCTGCACCAGGGCGTCCGGGCGGAAGGTCGGCACGACCGTGCCGGACCAGTCCGAGGCCGCGATCGCCGCGTGGTGCTCCAGCCGGCTCGCGGGGGCGTCGGTCGTGGCCAGCAGCTCCACGCCGAAGGCGTCGAACAGGGCGCGCGGGCGGAACTCCGGGCTCGCGATCCGCTCGGAGAGCTGGTCGTAGAGCTCGTCCGCGGTCTCGGGGGAGGGCTGCACCCGCACGCCGAAGACCTCGTGCAGCTCGTGCTCGAGCCAGTAGCGGCTCGGGGTCCCCCGGAACAGGTGCCACCCCGCGCAGAAGCGCCGCCAGACCTCCCGCCCGTCCTGCTCGACGGGGCCGCCGTCGGCGCGCGGCACGCCCAGGTCCTCGGGGCGGACACCCTGCGAGACGAGCATCCGCGTGACGTAGTGGTCCGGGACGACGAGCATCCGGGCCGGGTCGTCGAACGGCTCGTCGTCGGCGAGGACCTGCGCCTCGACGTGGCCGTGCATGCTGATGATCGGCAGGTCGCGGACGTGCCCGTAGACCTCCCGGGCCAGGGCGCGCACCCCGGGTTCGGTGGGCAGGAGGCGGTCGTCGTCGAGCGTGAGCGGGCGCACGGGGTCTCCGGTGGTTCGCAGGTGCGGGGTGCGGGGGCTACAGGGGCAGGATGTCGTCCGCGTGCACGGGCAGGCCCGTCTCGAACGACCGGTTCGCGGCGAGGCCGGTCAGCAGCGATCGTGCCCCGTCGAGCTGGGTGGAGGCCCGGCCCAGGGGGTCCGGGCCGGCGGGCCCGCCGAAGATGTCGGCCAGCATCCGCTCGTCGCCGCCGCCGTGGCCGGCGCCGGAGGTGTCCGGCAGCTCCAGCTCGACGGGCCGCTCCCACAGCCGCCGCAGCGTCAGGCGGGTCCCGGCACCGGAGTCCGCGTCGGGCCCGTCGACCCCGTGCAGGGCCTCACCCGGCGCGCGGCTCGCGGTGACCGGGTCGACGAAGGCGTTCTCGACGACGTCGAGCTCGAGGCGGCCCTCGCTGCCGTTGAAGACGACGTGGTAGCCCTCCCAGGGGGAGTAGGCCGTGAGGTGGTAGCTCATCGTCGCCCCGCTGCGGTAGCGCACGGCCACGCACATGTCGTCCTCGATGGTGACGCCGGGCGCGAAGACGTTCTGGTCGCGGTGGTAGCCGTCCTCGTGCTCGGCGTCGAGGTAGAGGGCCGTGAGGTTCTCCGAGGAGTCCAGCTGCAGCGCGAAGGGGTCGTCGGCGGCCTCGGGAGCGCCGTGCGCGCGCTCGTAGTCGCGGGCCAGGCCGCGGCGCTCCCCGTTCTCGTCGCCGTAGAAGAACAGCCGGCCCAGGCCGAACACCGTCTCCGGGCTCGACGCGATCCACCAGTTCACGAGGTCGAAGTGGTGCGTCGCCTTGTGGACCATGAGGCCGCCGGAGTTGGCCTTGTCCCGGTGCCAGCGGCGGAAGTAGTCCGCGCCGTGGCGCGTGTCGAGCAGCCACTCGAAGTGCACCGAGCCGACCTCGCCGATGGCGCCGGAGGCGATGACCTCCCGGACCTTCGCGTGGGCGGGGTTGTAGCGGTAGTTGAACGTCACGGTCACCGAGCGGCCCGACGCCTCCTGCGCGTCGAGGATGCGCCGGCAGCGCTCCGCGTCGATGGTCATGGGCTTCTCGGTCACCACGTCGCAGCCGGCCTGCAGCGCCGCGACGACGTACTCGTCGTGGGTGCGGTCCAGCGTCGTGACCACGACCGCGTCCACCCGCTGCTCGGTGAGCATCGTCGTGAAGTCCGCGGCCGCGTAGGTCGGGACCGGGTCGTGGTCGTGGTCCTCGCGCAGGGCCTTGTTGTGGGCGTCCATGCGGGTCTGGTTGACGTCGCAGAAGGCCACGAGCTCGTTGCGGTCGGCGTGGGTGCCGCCGAGGGCGCGCACGTACATCTGCGCCCGCCCGCCCAGGCCGACGACCGCCCAGCGGGGGCGGGGCGCGGCGTCCGCGGGCGCGGCGGCGGCAGGCGTGGGGTGGACGGTCATGGGGACTCCTCCGCGAGTCGGGGCGAGCGCGCCGGAGGCGCCGCTGCAAACCTTTGCGGCCAAGTCAGCACCCTGGCGTCGTGCCGTGTCAAGCAGCCGGGCCCGGCGGAGCGCCGCCGCGCGGCCGCTGGTGGGTCACGGACTGAAAACCTTTGTGACAAGCGGCGGGAAAGCGCTTGACGGGCACGCCGGGCTGTGCCGCAATGGGGGCCAGCCACCGGCAGCGCCGCCGCCGGCACGTCACCGATCGAAGGAGATCACGATGACCACCCCCTCCGGGCGCACGCCGTCCCGACTCCTCGCTCCCGGCCGCCGCTCCTTCCTCGCCGGCGCCCTCGGCGCCTCCCTCCTCGGCCTGACCGCCTGCGGCGGGGGCGACGACACGGCCTCGGCCGGCGCTGCCGCGGGGGGCGCTCCGGAGACCAGCGAGCCCGTCGTCCTCACGGTCGCCTGGTGGGGCGGGCCCGCCCGGGCCGAGAACACCCAGAAGGTCCTGGACCTCTACACCAAGGCCCACCCGAACGTGACGTTCAAGACGCAGTGGCAGGGCTACAGCGGCTACTACGACAAGATCAACACCGCCGCGGCGGGCCGCAACGCCCCCGACCTCATCCAGATCGACAACCGCGCCCTGCGCGAGTACGCCAACAAGAAGCTCATCGCGGAGCTCGACCCGTGGGTCGGCAAGACGCTGAAGACCGACCAGATCGACCCCAAGCTGCTCGGGACCGGCAAGGTCGACGACAAGCTCTACGCGATGCCGCTGGCCTCGAACACCCAGGCGTTCGTCGTGGACGTCACGGTGCTGCAGCCGTTCGGCCTGGTGCCGGCGCAGGAGGGCTGGGCCGACTGGGACGCGTTCGCGTCCTGGGCGGCGAAGGTCACCACCGCGACGGGCGGCAAGGTCTGGGGCACGCGCGACGAGAGCGCCAACCTCAGCTGGCTGGAGCCGTGGCTGCGCCAGAGCGGCAAGCAGCTCTACGACGGCCAGAAGCTCGGCTTCGGCGAGGCCGAGGTCGTGAAGTGGTTCACGCAGTGGGACGCCCTGCGCAAGAGCGGGGGCGCCTCGCCCGCCGAGGTCAGCCAGCCCGCCAACGCGGGCGACATCTCGAAGAACACCGTGTCGACCAAGCAGACCACGGGCACCTTCACCTACGACAACCAGCTGACCGAGCTCGCCAAGGCCACCGACCACGAGCTGCAGCTCGTCCCGCTGCCGGGCCCCCTCAAGGGCAACTACGCCCGCCCGTCGCAGTTCTTCACCGCCTACGCGCGCGGCAAGAACGTCGCCACGGTCGTCGACGTCATCAACTTCTTCGACAACGACCAGGGCGCCGGCGAGGCCCTCGGCACCGAGCGCGGCCTGCCGCCGAGCAGGACCATCCGCGACGCGATCAGCCCCACGTTCAGCGAGCAGCTCAAGTACGTCGTGGCCTACGACGAGCGGGTCGTCGCGGGGGCCGGCGACACGCCGCCCGTCCCGGCCCAGGGCGACTCCCAGATCGGCACGCTGCTCACGTCCGCCGCGGAGAACGTCGCCTTCGGCCGTGCGGCGATCGCGGACGCGGCCGAGGAGTTCGTGTCCCAGGCCAACTCGGCGCTCGAGCGCGCCGGCCGCTGACGACGGCGCGGCGCGACCCCGTGACCGTCCCGACGACACCGGCGACCCCACCCCCGGACAGGAGCCTCACCATGGCCGACACGGTCTCCCGAGCACCCCGGGTCGGCCTGCGCCGCGCCGCCCGGCCGCCCGCGCCGGGCGGCAGCCCGCGCCGGCGGCGCGAGGCGGTGGCCGGCTACACGTTCCTGCTGCCGTGGTTCGTCGGGCTCTTCGGGATCACGCTGTTCCCGATGCTGTACTCGCTCTACCTCAGCTTCACCGACTACGACCTGCTGCAGTCCCCGCAGTGGATCGGGCTCGACAACTACGTCCGCATGCTCACCGACGACCCGCAGTACTGGAACTCGGTCAAGGCGACGCTGCTCTTCGCGGTCGTGTCGGTCCCGCTGAAGCTGGCCGTCGCCCTCGGCGTCGCGCTCCTGCTCTACCGCGACCGCCGCGGCGTGGGGCTGTACCGCGCGCTGTTCTACGTGCCGTCCCTGCTCGGGGGCAGCGTCGCCGTCGCCATCGTGTGGCAGACGCTGTTCGGCGGGCAGGGGGCGATCAACGACATCCTCTCCGTCGTCGGCATCACCGGGCGGAGCTGGATCACCAACCCCTCGACGGCGCTGGGCACGCTGGTGCTCCTGGCCGCGTGGCAGTTCGGCGCGCCGATGGTCATCTTCCTGGCCGGCCTGAAGCAGATCCCCGCGGAGATGTTCGAGGCCGGGTCCCTGGACGGGGCGGGCCGGTTCACGCAGTTCTGGCACATCACGCTGCCGATGCTCTCGCCCGTGCTCTTCTTCAACCTCGTGCTGGAGACCATCGCCGGGTTCCAGGGCTTCACGGCCGCGTTCGTCATCAGCGGCGGCACCGGCGGTCCCGCCGACTCCACGCTGCTGTACACCCTGTACCTGTACCTGCGCGGGTTCGGCGACTTCCAGATGGGCTACGCCTCGGCCATGGCCTGGGGCTTCCTGCTCGTGCTGGGCGTCATCACCGCGATCGTCTTCCGCAGCGGCTCGCTGTGGGTCCACTACGCCGACGAGGGTGAGCACTGATGACCACCGCCCCGAGCACCCTGGCCTCGGCGCCGCTCGCGCCGCAGGCGCCCGCGCCCGGCGGCCGCCCGGCGAGGACGGCGGGCAGCGTCGTCGCCCACGTCGTCCTCGTCGTCCTGCTGGTCGTCGCCCTGTACCCGATCGCCTACCTCATCGGGACGTCCTTCAAGTCCCCGCAGGAGATCGCCAACAACCTCGACGTCCTGCCCCGCTCCTTCACGCCGAAGAACTACGCCGACGGCTGGTCGGGGATCCCCGGCGTCAGCTTCGCCCGGTTCTTCACCAACAGCGTCGTCGTCTCCCTCGGCGTCGTCGTGGGCAACGTCGTCTCCTGCTCGCTGGCGGCCTACGCCTTCGCCCGGCTGCGCTTCCCGCTGCGGGGCCTGTGGTTCGCGCTGATGATCGGCACGCTGCTCCTGCCGCACCACGTCCTCGTCGTGCCGCAGTACGTGCTGTTCAACGCGCTCGGCTGGGTCAACACCCCGCTGCCGCTCATCGTCCCGAAGTTCCTGGCCACCGACGCCTTCTTCGTCTTCCTCATGGTCCAGTTCATGCGCGGCATCCCCCGCACCCTGGACGAGGCCGCGGCCATCGACGGCTGCGGCCCCTTCTCGACGTTCTTCCGCATCGTGCTGCCGCTGACGAAGCCGGCGCTGGTGACCACGACGGTCTTCTCGTTCATCCAGACCTGGAACGACTTCTTCAGCCAGCTCGTCTACCTCAACGACATCACCAAGTACACGCTGCCCATCGGCCTGCGGCTGTTCCTGGACTCCTCCGGGCAGAACTCCGTCGGCCCGATGTTCGCCATGTCGGCGCTGAGCCTCGTGCCCGTCTTCCTCTTCTTCCTCGTGTTCCAGCGGCTCATCGTCGAGGGCATCAACACCAGCGGGATCAAGGGGTGAGCGCCCCCGTGGCCGCGGTGCCCCGGCGGCGGCGCGCCCCCGAGGCCACCGGCTCCGGCTCCGGCTGGAAGGAGCAGGTGCGGCGCGTCTCCGAGCTCTGCCTGCTCGGCGTCGTGGCGGCGCTGCTGAGCGTCTGCGTCCTGCCCCTGGGCGGCGTGGTCGCCACGGTCTCCGTCGCGGTCGGGCACTGGGCCGACACCGACGAGCTGCCCCGCTGGTCGGTGTCGGTGCGCGAGTTCGGGCGCCGCTTCCTGCCCGGGTGCGTGGTCAGCGTCGTGACCGTCCTCGCGGTCCTGCTCGCCGTGCGCGAGCAGCAGCTGCTGCGCGCCGGGACCGTGCCCGGCGGCGAGCTCGCCGCGCTCGCCGTGGCGCTCGTCACCGCCGTCCTGCTCGCCGCGGCGCTGCTGGCCGTGCCCCGCCTGGGCGGGGGGGCGGGCTGGCGGGACGCGCTGGCCGGCGGATGGCGCGACCTGCGCCGGGCCCCGCTCGCCGGTGCGGCCGCGCTCGCCGTCACCGCGGTGCCGGTCCTGCTGAGCGTCCTGCTGCCCGGCGCCGTGCTGCTGCTGCCCGCGCTGTGGGTCCTGGCCCTGCACGCGGTCCACCGCCGCCTCCTGCCGACGGAGCCGGCCGGCGAGGACGCGTGAGCCGGCCCCGCGCGCTGCTCGTCGGCGCCCACGGGCACGGCCGCGGGCACCTCGAGAGGCTGCGCCGCTTCGCCGACGAGGGACGCCTGGAGCTCGCGGGCGTCTGCGACACGACACCGCCCGACGCGGAGCTGACGGCGCTGGCCGGCGGGGCCCCGTGGACCGACGACCTCGACGAGGCCCTGCGGCGCGCGCGCCCCGACGTCGCCGTGGTCGTGACCCCCATCCCCACGCACGCGCCCATCGCCCTGGCCGCCCTCGCCGCCGGTGCGGACCTCCTGCTGGAGAAGCCGCCGACCGCGACGCTCGCGGAGTTCGCGCAGCTCAGCGCCGCCGCGGCCGCGGCGGGCCGCAACGTCCAGGTCGGGTTCCAGAGCCTCGGCTCCCGGGCCCTGCCCGCCATCGCGGCCGACGTCGCCGCGGGGCGCCTGGGCACGCTGCGCGGCATCGGGGTCGCCGGCACCTGGCAGCGCGCGGACGCCTACTGGAACCGGGCCCGCTGGGCGGGCCGGCGCACGCTGGACGGGCGCCCCGTCGTCGACGGCGCGCTGACCAACGCCTTCGCGCACGCCGTCGCCACGGCGCTGCGCCTGGACGCCAGCGAGGACGCCGACGCCCTGAGCTCCGTGGAGCTGGAGCTGCACCGCGCCAACCCCATCGAGGCGGACGACACCAGCTGCCTGCGCCTGCGCACCGCGCGGGGCACGACCGTCGTCGTCGCCGTCACCCTGTGCGCGGCGGTGAACCGGGAACCCACCGTCACCCTGCACGGCGACCGCGGCCGCGCGACCCTGCGCTACACGCGCGACGAGGTCACGTGGTCCACCGCCGCGGGTGACGTCGTCGAGCAGCACACCCGGCGCGACCTGCTCGAGGACCTGCTCGCCCACCGCGCGGACCCCACCGCGCCGCTGCTGGTGCCGCTCGCGGCGACGGCCGCGTTCACCACCGTCCTGGAGGCCGTGCGCACCGCGCCCGACCCGCGCCCCGTCGCGCCGGAGCTGGTGGAGGTCGTCGCGGAGGACGGCGGGCTGCGGCGCGTGGTCACCGGCGTCGACGAGCTCGTCGCCGCCGCCGCGCGCGAACTGGCCACGTTCTCCGAGCTGGACCCGCGCTGGCCGGCCCCGGCGGGGACCTGACGCCCGCGCCGCCCCGGGGGGACGCCGACCGCACCGGAGGGGGACCGCGGGGGGCCCCCTGCGGCCGAGCCGTCATCGGCCGGTCGGGGGACGCGCCCGCGCCCGAGCGCCCGCCAGGCTGAGGCGACGGCAGCGGATCGAGACCAGGGGGGCACATGATCGAGGCAGTGGGGCTGCGCAAGGTGTACGGCAGCAAGGTGGCCGTGGAGGACCTGAGCTTCACGGTCCGGCCCGGCATCGTCACGGGGTTCCTGGGGCCGAACGGCTCCGGCAAGTCCACGACCATGCGGATGGTGGTCGGCCTCGACCGGCCCACCGCCGGTCAGGTCCTCGTGGACGGCGAGCCCTTCGCGCAGGCGACGGCCCCGCTCTCGACCCTCGGGGCCCTGCTGGACGCCAAGGCCGTGCACACGGGGCGCTCGGCGTTCCGCCACCTGCAGGCCATGGCCGCCACGGCCGGCATCCCGAGGTCCCGCGTGGACGAGGTCGTCGACCTCGTCGGGCTGCGCGAGGTCGCCCGCAAGCGCGCCGGCGGGTTCTCCCTCGGCATGGGGCAGCGCCTCGGCATCGCCTCCGCCCTGCTGGGCGACCCGTCGACGGTCATGTTCGACGAGCCCGTCAACGGTCTCGACCCGGACGGCATCCTCTGGATCCGCCACCTCATGAAGGACCTGGCCCGCGAGGGCCGGGCGGTGTTCGTCTCCTCGCACCTCATGAGCGAGATGGCGCTGACCGCCGAGCACCTCGTCGTCATCGGCCGTGGCCGGCTCATCGCGGACGAGACCGTGCAGTCCTTCATCGACCGCGTCCACCCCCGCGGCGTGACGGTCCGCTCGCCGCAGGTGCAGGAGCTGCAGGACGTCGTCCGCGGCGCCGGCGGAACCCTGACGCCCACCGGGGACGGCGGCTTCGAGGTCGTCGGCCTCACCGCCGAGGTGATCGGCGACGCGGCCCTGCGCGCCGGGGTCGCGCTGCACGAGCTCACCACCGTCCGGGCCTCCCTGGAGGAGGCGTTCATGGAGCTCACGGCGGGTTCCCTCGAGTACCAGGCCCACAGCACCGGGCCCGGAGCCGCCCCGTCCGCCCGCACCAGTACCCAGCTGCCCCGCGCCGAGGAGGAGGTCGCTCGATGAGCGCCACGACGGGTCCCGCCACCACGGGCACCACCCAGTACGTGCCCGCACAGCGCCGCGTCACCTTCGGCGGCCTGCTCCGGTCCGAGTGGATCAAGTTCTGGAGCGTCCGCTCCGTGGTCATCACCATGGCCGCCGCGTTCGCCGCGGTCGTCGGCTTCGGCGTCCTGCTGCCCTTCGCGGTGGGCACGCAGCTGCAGGGGCCCGGGGCGCGCGAGGGCCTCGACGCGACCTCGGTCAGCCTGCAGGGCGCGGCGCCCGCGAGCCTCGTCGTCGCGGCGCTCGGCGTCATCGTCATCGCGGGGGAGTTCTCGACCGGGATGATCCGCACGTCGTTCGTGAGCGCACCGCGACGCCTGGGTGTCGTCGTCGCGAAGGCCGTCGTCCTGGCCGTCACCGTCGCCGTGGTCCTCGGCGTCGCGGTGTTCCTGGCGTTCTTCCTCGGGCAGGCCGTGCTGGACCGCAACGACGCCGGCGTGTCGATCGGCGACCCCGGTGTCCTGCGCGCCGTCCTCGGCAACATCGCCATGCTCGTCGGCGTCGCGGTCGCCGGCCTGGGGCTCGGTGCCCTGATGAGGAACTCCGCGGGCGCGATCTGCACCATCCTCGGCGCGCTCTTCGTGCTGCCGCTGCTGCTGCGCGCGCTGCCGGAGTCGTGGGGTGGACCCACCATCCGGGAGTACTACTTCGCGAACACCACGAACAACGCCATCACCGTGCTCCAGAACCCCGAGTACCTCGGGATCGGGGCCGGCCTGGTGGTGTTCGTCGTCTGGGTCCTCGTCCTCCTCGGCGCCGGCGCCCTCAGCGCCAAGACCCGCGACGTCTGAGGCCTCCGTGACCGAGCGCGTCGTCGTGACGCTGCAGGTCCGGCCCGACCGCGTGGCGGAGTACCGCCTCCGCCACGCGGCCGTCTGGCCCGAGATGCTCCGCGCCCTGCGCGCGGCGGGGTGGCACTCCTACACGCTCGACCTGCGGCCCGACGGCCTGCTGGTGGGGGTCCTCGAGACCGACGACTTCCCCGCCGCGCAGGCCGCCATGGCCGCCACCGAGGTCAACGCCCGCTGGCAGGCCGAGATGGCCGGGTTCTTCGTCGAGCTGCCGGCGGGTTCCCCCGACGCCTCCATGGTCCCGCTGGAACGCGTCTTCGACCTCGACGCGCAGCTCGCCGCCGTGGAGGGGGGCGCCGGGGACGGCGACGTCAGCCCAGGGGGACCGGCGTCCACTCGCTCGTGAACTCCAGGCCGCTGCGCACGACCATCTGGGTCACGGGGCAGCGGCGCTCGGTCTCGGCCTTGAGGCGGGCGAACTGCTCGGCGTCCGCGTCGGTCTCCAGGCGCAGCTGCAGGGCGACGCGGTCGAAGTTCGCGTTGCCCTCGGCGCCCGCCCCGATGACGGAGGGGTCCAGGTCGCCCTGGACGTGGAACGACCAGGTCCCCAGGGCGATGCCCAGGTCCTTCGCGACGATGCTGCCCGTCACCTGGTTGCACGAGGTGAGCGCGCCCAGCACGTAGCTCAGCGGGCTCGGGTGCGCGTCGTCCCCGCCGAAGGACGGGTAGGTGTCGGCGTGGAACGTGTGCGGGTGGTCACCGGCCACCGTGAGCTCCTGCGCCACACCGGTACCCACGGCGTCGACGACGAACGGAACGGTCTTCTTCCCTGCTGCCACGCGGTCCTCCTGGAGCCCTCGACGCCGCCTGCCGGGCGTCCTGGGGCCAGGGTAGGTGAAGGTTCACCTGGCTCCTGCGGTGCGCCCGACCTAGGGTCCGGAGATGAAGCGACCCCTGCGCAGCGCCGCGCTCGCCACCGCCACCGCCGCCGTCTCCGTCTCCGTCCTCCTGCTCTCCGCGCCGTCGGCGGCCACGGCCGCCCCGCGTCCCGCCTCCGCCGCCGCGTGCCCCTCGGCCTTCCCCGACGTCGTGCCGCTGCGCTCGGGCTCGCTGCCCGAGGGGATCGCGGCCGGGCGCGGGACCACGTTCTACGCCGGCTCCCGCGCCGACGGCAGCGTCGTGCGCGGGGACCTGCGCACGGGGCGCAGCAGCGTCCTCGTGCCCGGCGTGCCCGGGCGGATCGCCGTCGGGATGGTCTACGACGCCCGCACCGACCGGCTGTGGGTCGCGGGCGGCACCACCGGGTCCGTCACCGCCTACGACGGCACGACCGGTGCGGAGCTCGGCCGCTGGCTGGTGCCGGGCAGCGGGTTCCTCAACGACGTGGAGATCACCCGCGGGGCGGTCTACGTCACCGACTCCACGGTCGCGCGCCTGGTCGTCGTCCCGCTGGGCCGCGGGGGTTCCCTGCCCGGCGCCGGTGGCGTGCGGACCGTGCCGCTCACGGGCGACCTGGTGTACGGCCCCGGCAACAACGCCAACGGCGTCCGGGCCCTGCCCGACGGTGCCCTGATCGTCACGCAGAGCACCACGGGCGACCTCTACCGGGTCGACCCGCGGACGGGGTCGACCGACCGCGTGGAACTCGCGGGGCGCGACCTGACGGCCGGCGACGGCCTCGTGCTGCGGGGCCGGACCCTGTACGTCGTGTACGGGTTCTCGACGAACTCCGCGGCCGTCGTCCACCTCGCGGCCGACGGCCGCAGCGGACGGGTGGTCGGCGAGGTCGGCGATCCCGACCTCGACCGGCCCACCACGGGGATCCTGGCCGCGGGCGCCCTGTACCTGGTCAACGGCCGCTTCGCGAACCCCTCGCCCACGACCGCCGACTACCAGGTCGTCCGGGTGGCCCTGCGCTAGGCGGCGCTCAGGTCGTCGTCGTCGTCCCCGCCTGGGCGTCGGTCTGGGCGTCGGTCTGGGGAGCCGTCTGCGGGTCGGTGCCCGTTCCCGTCCCGTCGTCGGTGCCGGGCAGCGTCGTCCCGTCCGGGAGCGTCGCGCCGTCGGGCGGGGTGCGGCCCCCGCGGCCGCCGAGGTCGGGTCGCCCGGTCCCGTCGTCGAACGGCGACGTGCCGGTGGGGACCGTCGTGGCGCCCGCGTCCGGCGCCGCGGCGTGACCGAGGGTGAAGCCCCCGGCCCCGCCCGCCAGGAGGAGCCCCAGCGCCGCACCGGCCGCGAGCAGCCGGCTGCGGCGGGCGCCCCGGTGCGGCGGCGGCGGGGCAGGTGACCACGGCCCCCGCCGGCCGCCGGGGCCGTCCTCGCGCGGGGCCGTCACGACCACGCCCTGCAGGGGCCGGGTCGCGAGCCCGTCGCCCGCCCCGGGTTCCCAGCGCGATCCGCTGTGCTGCTGCTCGTTCATCGTCGGCTCCTCGTCTCGTGCGGTACGGGGGTGGTGCTGCCGTCCGCCCACACCACGAGACCCGTGGTCCCGGGGCGGATGGACAGCCACGTCGCGGCCTCGGGGCCGAGGGCGTAGGCCGCGGTGGCGTCGACGTCCGCCCACGTCAGCGTCGGGGCGACGACGGTGACCTGCGCGACGGCCGCCGGGGCCCTGCCCGTGCGGGCGTCCACGAGGTGCGCGCCGCGGTGGGCGGTCCCGGACGTGGCGACCGCCCCGGTGGCCACGGGCACCCGGGCCAGGAGGCGGTCGGGGTGGTGGGGGTCCTCGATGCCGATGCGCCAGGGTGCGGCGGCCGGGTCGAGCGTGCGGCACAGCAGGTCCCCGCCGCCGGAGAGGCAGAAGTCGGTCTCCGGCAGGGCCCGCAGGGCCCCGGCGGCGCGCTCCAGCGCCCAGCCCTTCACGACCCCGCTGGGGTCGAGGCCCAGGCCGCCGTCGCCGCGCGGGCGGTAGACGCTGAACGCCCCGCCGGACGCGTCGGCGGCTGCGTCGCCCAGCGCCAGCACCTCGGCCACCTCGGGCGGGCAGTCGACGAGGTCCACCTCGCCGCGGTCCAGGCGGGAGACCCACGACTCCGCGCGGTAGGTGCTGAAGACCGCGTCGGCGCGGGCGAGGGAGTCCAGGACGTCCTGCCACGCGCGGCGGCCGGGGCCGTCGTCGGCGTGGCGACCGCGCACGGCCAGGCTCACCGGGAAACCCATGACGTGCTCGACGCGGCGGACGGTGCGCAGGGCCGCGGCCGGCGCGGTGATCACAGCCCCGCCTGGTCGAGCGCGCTCTGCAGGGACTGCAGGTACCCGGTGCTGGTGACGGTCGCCCCGCTGACCATGTCGACGTCGGCGCTCTGCGCGCTGAGCGTCTCGGAGACGAGTTCCGGGATCGCCTGCGCGTTGATCTCCTGGTCGCGGGGGTTCCCGGTGGGGTACTCGACCACGTCGACCGCGGTGATCGTCGACCCCGAGTACGTGATGCGCACCCGGACCGGGCCCCAGCGGGTGTCGGCAGCGTCCCCCGTGGCGGTCGTTTCCGCGGCGGTCGTCCCCGTCGCGGAACCCGCCGCACCCGAGGACCCGGTGGAACCCGAGGACCCGGTGGAACCCGAGGAGCTCGTGGAACCGGTCGACCCCGGGCTCGTCCCGGCGACCGCGGCGCCGACCGCGACGGTCCCGGCGCTCGCGGTGGAGCCGGTGGAGGTGTGGTAGCCGAACAGGAGCACGAGGGCGGTCAGGGTGCTCATGCCGGTCACGACGAGGCGTCGCCGGCGGCGGGCCTCGGCGATCGGTGCGGGGGTGCTCACGGTGCTCACGCTCCGAAGTCCTCGAGGTGGAGCCGCTCGGCGGGGACGCCGGCGGCGGTGGCGGCGCGGTGGACGTCGGCCGCCCAGGCGCGGGGGCCGCAGACGAACACGTCGCGGTCGGCGATGTCGGGCACGAGGATCCGCAGGGCCTCGGTGTCGTCGACGGGAGGGGTGCCCTCGCCGAGCCAGGAACCCTGGGCGCGGCGGTGACCGGGCAGGTCGACGACCCGCAGGCCGCGCTCGCGGGCCAGCACCGAGAACTCACCGGCGAACAGCGGGGAACCCGTGTGGCGGTGCAGCAGGACGGCGTCGCCCGGGGCGTACGGCAGGGCCTCCGCGAGGGCGCGCAGCGGCGTGACGCCCACGCCCGCCCCGACGAGGACGATCCCGCGGCGGGTGCGGGCCCGGGCGCTGAGGCGCCCGTGCGGACCCTCGACGAGCGCCCGGGTGCCGGGGCGCAGGCGCAGCAGCCGGGCCCCGCCGTCGCCCGCCGTGCGCACCGTGATGCGCAGGCTGCGCCCGTCCGGCGCGGCCGAGAGGGAGTAGGGGTGGTTGCGCGTCCAGCCGGGGCCGTCGAGGAAGCGGAACCCGAGGAACTGCCCCGCCTCGACGCCCAGCGCCGGCAGGTCCTCACCCGTCAGGTAGACGGAGACGACGTCGGCGTCCTCGCGCACCACCGAGGTCACGACGAGCCGGTGCCGCAGGCTGCGGCGCAGCGGCAGGGCCACGCGCCACACCAGGACGGCCGCGGCGGTGGCGCCCCAGGCGCCCCACCAGAACACCGTGCGGGCGGGGGAGGCGAGGAACTGCTGCCCCGTCCAGAGCTGGTGCGGCAGCGCCAGTCCCGCCCCGAGGTAGCCGTAGAGGTGGACGAGGTGCCACGTCTCGTAGCGCAGCCGGCGCCGGGCGGCCCGGACGCTGGTGACCACGACCGCGACCAGGGCGAGCGTCGCGGCGGTGGCCAGGAGCATGCCGGGGTAGTCCACGACGAGGTCCCACGTCGTCGCCGGCACCTGCCCGACCTCGCCCGCTGCGTAGCCCCAGACGATCGTCACGAGGTGCACCAGCAGCAGGTCGAACGACGTGAACCCGACCCAGCGGTGGACGCGCGCCAGCCGGTCCTGGCCGAAGGCCTGCTCCAGCAGGGGCAGGCGGGCCATGAGCAGGACCTGCGCGAGCAGGAGCACCGACGCGGCGAGGCCGCTCCAGCGCCCCGCGGAGGTCAGGCCCGTCACCCAGCCGCCCAGGTCGCGCAGGCCGCCGTCGGCGGCCCACCACCAGGTGACCAGGAGCAGGGCGCCCCACAGGGCGGCGCCCGCGCCGAGCCGGACGGTCGCGTCGCGGCGGGCGCGACGGCCGTCGACGGCTCCGGCGGGCAGGGCGTGCCCGGCGGTGCGCGGGGGGAGCAGGGTGCTCACGGTTCCTCCTCGGTCGGGGTCTGACGTCCTCGAGCATCGGCGGGGAACCTCGCCCCGGGACAGGTGCGCCCTGAGAGGACTCTGTGCGCCGTCCGTCCGCCAGACTGGGCGCGACGTCGAGGGGAGGGGTCGGGAGTGGGAGCCCACCGCGCCGAGCGCGGCCGCGGGGCCGCGGTGATCGCGGACCTGGTCAGCGTCGAGCCGGCCCCGGGCGCGCACCGCGTCGCCGTGCGGGCCGGCAGCTGCCTGCTGACCGCCCTCGTGACCCTCGCGGCCCTCGGCCACCTCGAGCTGGCGCTCTACGCCACGTTCGGGACCTTCGCCTCGGTCTACGGCGGGCGCGCCGCGGTGCCGGGCCGCTGGCGCGTGCAGGCCGGCCTCGGCGTCGTCCTGGTCGCGGCGGTGGCGTCCGGCGCGGCCGTGGGCACCAGCGCGCAGCGGGGCTGGCTCGTCGTGCTGGTCGCCGCGGCCTGGGCGGCGCTCGCGGCGGCCCTGTCCGACCGGGGCCACTGGCGCCCGCCGGGCCCGCTGTTCGCCGTCTTCGCCGTGGCCGCGTGCGGCTCGGTGCCCACGAGCCTGCCCGGCCTCGCGCGGGCCGTGGTCGTCGCCGCGGGCGCGGCGGTCCTGGCCGTGCTGCTCGGCCTGCTCGAGCAGGTCCTCCTCCCCGCGCCGCGACCCACCGGTCCGCCCCCGGTCGCGCACCACCGCGTCGTGCACGTCGTGCGCTGCGCCCTCGTGGTCCTCGTCGCCGGGGTCCTCGCCGGCGCGAGCGGCCTCGGCCACGCGTCGTGGGCCATGGTCGCGGCCGTCGTGCCCCTGGCGGCGCCGTCGCTGCGCGGGCAGGTCGTGCGCGGCGTGCAGCGGGCCGTGGGCACCCTCGCCGGCGTCGTCGTGGCGGGCGTCCTGCTGACCCTGGACCTCGACGTGCCCGCGGTCATCGCGGTGATCGTCGTGCTGCAGGCGATCACCGAGCTGCTGGTGTCGCGCAACTACGGCGCGGCGCTGGTCTTCATCACGCCGCTGGCGCTCGTCTCGGTGCACCTGGCGGCCCCCCAGCCCGTCGGTCCGCTCCTGCGCGACCGCGTGGCCGAGACGCTGATCGGCGTCGCCGTGGGGGTGGCCGGGGCCGTCCTGACCCGCGCCCGGCGCCCCGGCGCGCCCGGTGGTCAGGCCCCGCCCGGTGGTCAGGCGACCGCAGCCACCTGACCACCCGGCCTCACGTGCCGGAGGTCGCCGCCCCCGAGGACGCCCCCGAGGACGTGCTCGGCGACGCGCTGGGGCTGGGCGCGCTGCCGCTGCCACCCGGGCCCCGGCCGCCCCGGCCCCCGCCGCCCGCCGCGTTCACCCGGTCGGTGGTCCGCCGGGTCAGGTCGGCCAGGCGCTCGTCGGCCTGGGCCTGCGTGATCGTCCCGGCGGTGACCTGCGCGGCGATCCGCGTCTTCTGCGCGTCCACCAGGGCGGTCACCAGGTCGTCCACCGCGACGCCCTGGGCGCTCGCCACCTGGGCCAGCGTCCTGCCCCCCTGCAGCTGGGTCCGCAGGTCGGCCTCGGACAGCCCCAGGGTGCTCGCCGCCGTCGCGAGGTCGGCCCCGCGACCGCCGCCGTGGCCGCCGCCCCGCCCGAGGTCGGCCGACCCGAGCGTCGTGGCCACCTCGTCCGCCTGCGCCTGGGTGATCGACCCGTCGCCCACGAGCCCCTCGAGCGCGTCCTTCACGGCCTGCACCCGCGACGTCGTCGCGGTGCCCGCCGTGTCGGCCGCCGACGCGACGCCCGACACGGCCAGCCCGCCCACGCCCAGGGCGCCGACGGCCAGTGCCGTCGCGATCCTCTTCCTCACGACCTGCTCCTCCCTGCCTCGACCGGCTGGTCCGGTCGTCGCAGGACCGTCGCCACCGGGCCTGTGCCGGGCCTGTGGGGAGGGCCCCGCGGGAGCTGTGCGCGTCAGGCGCGGGGCGGCTCGCCCGTGTAGAGGCCGCTCGCGCGGAAGCGGACGCTCGGCTCGGCCAGCTCCTCCAGCCCGTGGGCGATCCAGCCGGCGGTGCGGGCGACCTCGAAGAGCAGCTCGCCCGCGTCGGCGGGCAGCCCGTGGGCGTGCTGGAACGCCGCCAGCGCCAGGTCGACGTTCGGGAAGGCGTCGACGTGGGTGCTCAGGACGTCGACCGCCGCGCGCACCGGGCCCTCGGGCAGGCCGGCGAGGACGGCGTCGGCGCGCGGGTCCCGCTCGGCGTACAGGACGTGCCCGAACCCGGGCACGACCGCACCGGCCCGCCAGCGCTCGGCCAGCGCCGCGCGGGGGTCGGCCAGCGCCTCGGCGAGGAAGCGGTGCGCGACGGTGCTGGCCGAGCCGTGCGCGTTCCCGTCCGCGGCGGCGAGGCCCGCGGCGACGACGGAGTACGGCGTCGCCCGGGCGCTCGCGGCGACCCGGGCCGCCAGCGTCGACAGGGCCAGGCCGTGGTCGGCGAGCAGGACCAGGACCGGGTCCAGCAGCTCCGGGGCGGGGTGGCCGGGCAGCGCGGCCGAGAGCCGGGCGGCCACCGAGGGGTGCTCCCCGGGCCCCGGCGCCCCGGGGACCAGGGCGGCGGTCAGCGTGCCGAGCACGCGGGCGCCGGCGCGCAGGAAGGCCGCGGGGGCGAGGTCGGAGCGCAGCGGGTCGGCCGCCCCCAGCACGGCGACGCCGACGCGCAGGTGGTCGCTGCGCCGGGCCGGGGCCGGCAGCACGGCGACGGCCCGGCGCACGAGGGCCACGAGGTCCGCGGGCGCCTCGAACGGGCCGTCGGTGAGCTCCCCCGTCCACAGCAGCCGCGCGACGGCCTCGAAGGTCGCCGTCCGCGCGAGGTCCACGGCCCGGTGGCCGCGGTAGCGCAGGTCGTCGCCGGCCAGGGACGTGACGGCGGTGCGCACGGTCTCCACGGCGCCGGACGGGGTGCGCTCGGCGCGACCGCGCGCGGCCAGGCGGTCCACCTCGTCGGCGTCGAAGACGCTGCCGCGGGCCCCCGGCAGGCGCCGGCTCGTCAGCAGCCCCCGGCTGACGTAGGCGTAGAGGGTCTGCGGCTTGACCCCCAGGCGGTGGGCGGCCTCGGCGGTGGTCAGCGGCGCGGTCACGCATTGATCCGATCAACGTTGACGCCGGCAGTCAAGTACCGGACAGTCCTGCCATGACGACGACCTCCGCGCCACCCCCCGCGCCACCCCTCGCACCCCCCGGGCTCCGGGGCGTCGTGGTCACCGAGACCGCGCTCGGCGACGTCCTCGGCGACGAGGGCCGCTACCACTACCGCGGGTACTCCGGCGTGGAGCTGGCCCGCGCGCGCGACGTCGAGGAGGTCTGGTTCCTCCTGCACCGCGGGCACCTGCCCTCGCCGGCCGAGCGCGCCGCGTTCGGCGCCGAGGTGGCCGCCGCGCGCGACCTCGGACCCGCCGTCCGGGCCGCGCTGCCGGGCATCGCCGCGGCGGGCGCGGCGGCGGCGCCGCTGACGGGGCTGCGCACGGTCCTGTCGCTGCTGGCCGCCGAGGAGGGGTTCCGGCCCGTCCTGGACCTCGACCCCGCGCAGCGCGCGGCCGACGCGCTGCGGCTGTGCGCGGTGACGCCCACGGTCCTGGCCGCCCTGCACCGCCTGCGCGCCGGCCTCGAACCCGTCGCGCCGCGGCCGGACCTGGGCACCGCCGCGAACTGGCTGTGGATGCTCTCGGGCGCCGAACCGCCGACCCGCCACGTGGCCGCCGTGCAGCGCTACCTCGTCGCGACCCTGGACCACGGGTTCAACGCCTCCACCTTCACGGCCCGCGTCGTGGCCTCCACGGGCGCCGACGTGGCCGCCGCCGTCGTGGCCGCGCTCGGCGCCTTCTCCGGGCCCCTGCACGGCGGCGCCCCCGACCGGGCCCTCGCCGCGCTCGACGAGATCGGCACGCCCGAGCGCGCCGACGCGTGGGTCCGGGCCCGCGTCGAGGCCGGCGGGAAGGTCATGGGCTTCGGCCACGCCGTCTACCGCACGGCCGACCCGCGCGCCGTCCTGCTGCGCGAGACGGCCGTGGAGCTCGGCGGGGACCTCGCGGCCTTCGCCACGGGCGTGGAGCAGCGGGTCGTCGACGTCCTGGCCGAGCTCAAGCCGGGCCGGGCGCTGCACGCCAACGTCGAGCTCTACGCCGGGGTGGTGCTCGAGCTGTGCGGCGTCGAGCGGGTGCTGTTCACCCCGACCTTCGCGGTCAGCCGCGTCGTCGGCTGGTGCGCCCACGTGCTGGAGCAGGCCGGCGAGGGCAAGGTCGTGCGCCCCGCCGCGCGCTACGTCGGCCCTCCGCTTCGGCCCGTGCCCGCCCGGCCCGCCGCGGGTCAGGCGCCGGGGGAGAACCCCGCCTCGGTCGTGCCCAGCCACGCGAGCGCCGTCGGCAGCTGACCCGCCCACACGCTCGTGCGGTGCCCCGCGTGCGGCTGCGCGACGAGCGTCATCGTCAGGCCGCCGCCCGCCTCGCTCGCCACCGTGCGCGTGGACGGCCAGGACAGCCCGTCGGTCGGGGAGGACGTCGCCCACAGCGCCACGGGCGGCGGGTCGTGCTGGGCCAGGGACACCAGGTCGTAGCGGCGGGCCTGCGGGCTGCCCGCCGGCCACGGCTTCCAGCGCCCGAGGTCGAGGGCGAAGTACCCGCCGAAGGACAGGGCCGCGCCGTACTGCTGCGGGTGCAGCATCGCGGCCATGTTGGCGCACCACCCGCCCATCGAGAGCCCCGTCGTGGCCCAGGCCGAGCGGCCCGCGCGGACGCGGTAGTGGGCGGTGAGGAACTGCGGGACGTCCTGGGTGAGCCACGTCTCGAGCTGCGGCTGGCCCGCGGCGCCGTCGACGCACTCGGTGTCGCGCCCCGCCGGCACCTCCAGCGCCGGGATGACGACGAGCGGCTGGGCGAGGTGGTGCTGCGCCACCGCGGCGTCCACCGAGGGCAGCAGGCCCATGGCGTCCAGCCACTGCCCGGGCGTGCCCGGCCAGCCGTGGAACGCCTCGAGGACCGGGTAGGTGGTGTGGGCGGCCGCCGCCGAGGTGTAGCCGGGGGGCAGGACCAGCAGGGCCGACGCCGTCAGCCCCGAGCGCGGCCCGGGGACCTGCACCTCCCACACGCGGCCCTCGTAGCCGGCCACCTGCCGGCCCACGACCCCGCCGGGCGCCCGGTCGCCCGGTGCCCACCGCGTGCGGTCGGCCGCGGCCGCCCCGCCCGTGCGGATCGTCGTCGTCGCGCCCGTGCTGCCCAGCAGGTCGCGCCAGCCCGCGAAGAAGCCGAACTGGTCGTTGGCGACGAGCCCCACGGCCAGCAGGACCAGGACGTTGACCGAGACCAGGGCCCCGGCCCGGGCCAGCACCGCGAGCGGTGAGCGGCCCGCCAGGCGGCGCCACCCGACGACCACGAGCGCCGCCAGCGCCACCGCCACCGCACCGGTCCCCCACACCAGGACCGGACTGTCCAGCTCCACCGCTCGCTCCTCCACCCGGCCGCCCCCGCGGGACCGCTCGCGGCGAGTCTGCGCCCGCGCGGGCCGCGTGCGGCCGGATCCCGCGGACCTCTCAGCAGACGTGCGGGGCGCGTCCAGGCCGGCTGCGCGACACGCTCCAGGAACCGCTCCCGCGCGCCGATGCACGACAGTGGCCGACGACGGTCGCACGCCCCGTCCCAGGAGGGTCTCCGTGTACGGACTCGTGAACACCGCCGTCGCCGACCTCGCGCGCGCGGTCGGCGGGGACGCCGCCTGGGAGGCGATCCGCACCCGCGCCCGGGTCAGCGAGACGTCCTTCGTGGGCATGACGGGCTACCCCGACGACCTCACCTACCGCCTCGTGCAGGCCGCCAGCGACGAGCTCGGCCTCAGCGTCCACGACGTCCTGGTGGCCTTCGGCCGGCACTGGGTCGTTTTCACCGCCGCGGAGGGCTGGGGCCCGCTGCTGCAGGCCGCGGGCGACTCCCTCGCGGAGGTCCTGGCCGGCCTCGACGCCCTGCACGCCCGGATCAGCCTGATGATGCCGGAGCTGCGCCCG
>Ga0160427_10000428_pt1 | contig 25543 bp, 28 predicted proteins | sample SolpanmetagenomL_FD_108194 | JGI IMG/M metagenome (GOLD analysis project Ga0160427, IMG submission 108194) | Solar panel surface microbial communities from Lawrence Berkeley National Laboratory, California, USA - L | ecosystem: Engineered > Built environment > Solar panel > Unclassified ...
AGTATCTCGAGAGAATTGTTGAAGATAGACAAGCCAAAACAGGCAACATTACCTTGGAAAAGCAAATCACATCGAGCGTTGAACAACAAGTATTGTAGACCTAGCAGCAAGACCTTACGCGGTGGCTACTCTAGAGAAGACTGTGATTACTGTCCGACTAGCAACGTAGAAATAAAACCACACCCCAAGCCAGCAGTCAAGCAACAATGCACACCCACCACTCCCACAGCGGCAGCTACTGCGCCCACGCAGACCCCAAAAGCACACTACGAGACATGTTCCAGAAAGCACTCGACTCGGGGATGACCGTCTTCGCAATGACCGAGCACATGCCCCGGAGTGACGAAGACCTGTATCCCGAGGAGCTAGAAGCAAACGACTCTGCTCAAACACTATCGAAGCGCTTCGACGACTACATCACCGAAGCCTCAAGATTACGAGACGCATACTACGCCACTGGCTCACTCCCAGAAGCAGAATCTAACACAAACAAACCCCCCATGCATCCAACACCACCAAGCTCAAAACAACAACAACCCCAAGCAGAAATCCTCATCGCCCTCGAAACCGAATTCATCCGTCCCAGCACACTCACCCTCTTGAAGGCCCTCCTAACCAAACACTCTTCCCAACTCGACTTCCTCCTCGGCTCCATCCACCACGTCCACACCATCCCCATCGATTTCGACCACCCCACCTACCTGTCCGCCCGCGCCGCATGCACGCCACCAACAGACACGCAACTCTTCGCCGACTACTTCGACGCTCAACACGCTATGCTGCGCGCACTCCAACCACAGATCGTCGGCCACTTCGACCTGGTTCGTTTGCTCAGCGATACGCCTGATGCGGATTGGCGCACCCTCGCAACTTCGAGTGGGGAAAAGCTGTGGAGCAAGATCCAACGAAATCTCGACTTTGTGAAAAGCTATGGTGGACTGTTGGAGATCAACACGTCTGGCTGGCGCAAAGGGCTGGAAGATCCGTACCCGAAGAGGGAAATTGTGGAGAGTTGGACGGCGACGGGTGGGGATGTGGTGTTGAGTGATGATAGTCATGGTGTTGCGCAGGTTGGGACGAATTATGAGCGGTTGAAGGGGTTTTTGGAGGGGTGTGGTGTGCTGAGGGTTGCTTTTCTGAGGAGGAGGAAAGGGAGAGGTGGTGATGGGGTGAGTGTGGGAGGGAAGGGGAAGAAGTGTGAGTTTGGGTATGTTGATGTGAGTGAGTTGTGGTAAAAGAGTATATTTGGTGCACCCGGTGTGAGACGTGCGTACTGCGTTGTTTCCTCCTCGCATCCAGGCTGAGGAATTTCAGCGTACAGGAATCTGAGCTGTTTCAGTTGCAGACACAAAAGTCAGCACGAACCCAGATCAGAAAAGAGTCTGTACTTTTGAAGCACGGACAAAATCGAAGGAGTTTCCAGCATGAATCTTCGCTGTCCCAAATTCAGCTCAGCTAACCAAAGCCTGAGACGGACGTGACCAGAACAAATCCATTCTCATCGAAACATAACGACCAAAAGCTCTTCTCTTCTCTTCTCGTCACGTCTCTTTGCTGAAACAAAGACCCCTCACCACTCTCCAGCGCAAGAATCAAGCCAACACCGTGCTGTACCCAGTGGCACAATCGAACGTCTGTCCACCAACGCATGCCGCCACGAAATACCCAACAACCTTCGCTCAAACATCATGTCAAGCTGAAACCAAATTCGTCACAGAGAAAAGAGCAGATCAACCCGGCTTCGGCATACTGATAACGCCAATTTGCAGATATCCGAGACGTACGGACGTGCTACCAAGACTTCATGTCAAAATTATCACAATATGTCACTCATACATGGTCCTATCTTTTGGCAAGACACCACCATAGCTTCAGGCTCAATCTAATACTACTGGCGTGGAGAAGTTAGGGTGAGGATGTGTGGGCTGTGTCTGATACTCCACATCGACGATAACCGAGATGGCGACATAGGTCCTGTGGAAAGGTGACTAGGAGATGAGTTAGAGTGATAAAGATGGTGGAGACGTAGGGACAACGTGACGTTCTATGAGCTTATTGAAATTGGAAAACTCCAATGGGGAAAGGTGTAGATTTGGATGGTGTAGACTAGGCTTAGTCTAACCGCATTTGATGGACTGGAGGTGGGTGCTTTAGCAGTTCGTTTGCTTTATAGATACCCTATACTTTGTAGTGTCTGTATCGTTGTTGAATAGATAGAAAGTAACAATTCTAGTCTGTTCCACGCCTCTTTTCCTCCGTATTGCGCTCTCCTCCGTCCCCAATTTGGAGTCGCAGATCGACAACGCTCGCTTGAGGTTAGTCTGAGATTGATTTTCTGTACAATCGAGCGATTCTGTACAATCGAGCGGATCGGTTTGCTCTGGGGTTATATTGTAATGTGAGTAAGGTAGCTCATTGAAAGCCCTAGCACCCCTCGTATGTCGTTTACTCATAGAGTGCGTATTGCTTGAAGCAGTGTCATCGAGAATCGAGCTGATCATTGCTTAAATCCTCTTTTGTCCTCCAGAGTGAAGACCGCAAGTTCTATGACAACGGCATCGTTTGCGTGATTTTGGAATAGATGCCTCCTAACACGGAGAGCAGTACCAGATGCCGACGATGTCCAAGAAGACAACATTGAAACAATCAAGAGGATACCTTACGCAATACCTGCGGAGATCGGCTTCGATTATTTTCAATGCGCAGATACTGGCTATAGCATCACTGCTCCCCTCGTGCTTTCGCCTCCTCAGCCTCCTTCTTCCGCTGCAAGTATCGCTCTCTCGCACTCGAAACATCACTCTCAGTCTTTCGACTCTTAGCCGCACGCTCGACCTTTAGCCTCTCCTCTTCTTCCTCTTGCGCGGCTTTCTTGGCTGCAGCTTCAAGCTGCTCTTCCATCATGCGTGTCTGTCTTTCGCGCATGGCTTTCTGTACGTCCGTCTTGCCGCGATACGCTTGGTGCTGTACTGGTCGTTGTGCCGTGGCGACTGCCGCCATCGTACCATCTGCCTTCCTCTTCGGTGCGACGTTGAGCCCGGCATTGAGCAGTTGTCGTTTATCCACGACCTGTCCTTCCTCGTTGATCATAACCTTGGCACCTTTCTCATTCAGCTCCTTCGCTTGCTCCATTGCACTCTTCTCCTGGTCAGCCTCCGACTCAACCTCCACGTTCTCCCCCGTCTGCGCCTTAGCAGCCGCCTCAACAACCTCCCGATGCTGCTGCTCCTCCTGCTCCATTACACTCCGATAAAACCCCGTCATGCCCTTCCCCTGCCTCTTCTTGGCCTCCAGCTCCTCCTTCCTCGCCTCCTCCTCCTCAACCTTCTTCACATCCTCCTGCTGCTTCTTATACGCCTCCGTCACAAACGCATCTTTATCCGCAAACTCGTCTCCTTCCTCTTCTCGCTGCTTTTGCAATAATCTGTCTTTTGCGCGCAATTGGTCCCGTTTCCGCACCTCGGCGGCTTCTAGCAGTTTATTCATGTACTTTGGCTTGCGCTCGAGGGCATCTTGCTTCGAGGCTGCGGCTGCCGCGGCGGATTTGGCGTGGATGGCATCGTAGGCGGAGTCGTAGTCGTAGATTGTTGGGTCGATTGATTCGGCTTCTGCTTGGCGCGCGGAGATAGAGCGCAGGGTCGAGAGGTCGGTGCGGTTCGTGGTGGTGGTGGTGGTGGATTTGGGTTTTATGGTGGTATTCGGCTGCGTTGTGGAGTTGGTGGAGGGTGTGAGGGACGTATCGAAGGTTGTGATTGAGTGGGTGTCATTGGGAGTGGTCGTATGGGTGTCCTCGTCATCTGAGGCGTCGCCACCGAATGCGACTGGTCGCTTTGATGGGGTTGGTTTGTTTTGTAGTCCTGGACCTTTCTTTTGAATGTTTAGGCCGAATTTTAGAGACATTGTTGTTGCTGTTGGCTGGATGAGGACCTGGATGGAAGGTCGTAAGAAAATTGATTGACACGCGACTACCCTCTCGGTTCTGATGCAACATTTGTGAGACAGCTTTCATGCCATTTCTCGAATATCAATAACAATGGATCGATAAATCACAAATCAAGCCCGCTACAGGGCAAACATTCAACCAGCATGTCCAAGGGCGCAGGAGAATCATACGATTATGTACACGACTTTGACGTACCATCTTCAACCACACGCTTCCGCTTCAAATCACACAAACGCCATCGTGAAGACAATGATTCAGACGAGCGCAGAAGGAGTCACCGCTCAACCAAGCGACACAGAAGTGAGAGGCATGGGTCGAGTCGACATCACAGCAGTAAAGACGATGAAGAAGACGTCCATCCTCTACCACGAGAAAGAGCCTCATCCACAGCATCTCAATCAACATCACCCGCCAGACGCAAAGACCCATCATTACCAGCTCACTTGGACAGCGAGGCAGCTTTCCGCGAATCCCTCTTCGACGCCATGGCCGACGACGAAGGAGCTGATTACTGGAGTTCAATCTACGGACAGCCTATTCACACTTATCCCAACACCTACCTCTCACCAGAAACTGGCAGGCTCGAGAAGATGACCGACGAGGAGTATACCGAGTTTGTGCGGACGAAGATGTGGGAGAAGACGCATCAGCATGTACTTGAAGAGCGTGCGAGACGGGAGGCAGCAGCCAAAGCGCTGAAGGAAGAGAGAGAACAAGCGCGCCGGAATGGTGATAAGATGGAGAGAGAACGAGATGTTTTTGCGAAGAGGATGGAGGAGAGTTTGAAGAGAGGAGAGGAGAGGAGGGCAGAGAAGGGGTGGAAGGAGGCTTGGAAGAGGTATATGGAGAGGTGGAAGGATATCTTGGATAATCACAACCAGCGCGCGAGCTCGTCAGACAAGAGAATACCTTGGCCGATATTCTCAGGACAAGTTAAGGATGTTGATGCGAAGGGTATAGCGAACTTCTTCCAACATGCGCCTCAAGATCAACTTGATGGGAAAGGGTTGAAAGACCTTTTGAAGAAGGAGAGAATTCGGTGGCATCCTGACAAGATGCAGCAGCGTTTTGGTGGTAGCTTGGATGAGAAATCTATGCAATCAATCACTGCAGTCTTCCAACTCATAGATGACCTTAGGGCAAAGACAGCGAGGTGATAGACGAAGTGGAGAGGACAACCTTTGATCCTTCTAATCCTTCTGAAAATGGAGTGATCAAATTCAGTACCTCGTGGTCCGAAGGTGCGTCTCGCATGCTACCGCGCGAGATACGTGTTGCATCATACAGTCACGTTTTCAGCCGCTTCGTTGTCAGCCTGCCACGACTACACATACCTTCGCAAGATCTGAAAAACTCCAGACATCTGGCGATGAGGATCTTTGACTACTCTGGTACGTCGTCGTTCGAGGTGCTATCTCTGCTCAGGCATTGTTGCATGTCACCACGCGGTATACGTGTTGCATCATAAAGATCAGACATTCCAGCCTCTTCGTCAGCGTGCTACGAGGACACATACCATCGCAATATTTGAAATCTTCAGAGGTCTGCGATGTACTGTGATCTGGTTGTTCCTCCTTTCGTCTGTAGGGTACTACATCACGCACGTAGTTTGAGGTGTTGTCATGATTGCGTTTAGCATGTCTACCACGCGATGTATCACACGAATACACTTCTCAGCCTCTTCCGTAAGCTGCCACGATACATTCGAGACAAGATGTAAGTGCTTCAGGCATCTGCCGATACACTTACGATCTGGTTATATCCTATTCGTCCTTAGGTACTATACACGCATGCAGTTCGAGGAAGCTATTATTGTTGCATCTAGCATGCCACTTCGTAACTTGGTATACATGTTGTATCATACGAATACACTTCTCAGCCTCCTCCGTAAGCACGACTACACATACCTTCGAGAAGGGCCTCAGACATCTTGCGGTGCACTACGATCTGATTTTCTCCTTCTCGTCTCCAGGTACATGCATTGTTACAGCCACGCAGCACTCAGGTGATTTGCAGGGTTTCAGAATTGTTCGTCACAAAACGGTGTGATGTGCAAAAGCCGTATAGCCGCGAAGTATCGAAGTATGAGGCATTTTCATAATACGACACCAAAACAGACCGGACTCGATCACTCTCATCACAATCATAATGTTCCAAGATAATCGACAATCTGTCTGAACAGCACAATCACACAAAATTGTATGGCTTGAATTCCGTTATCATCATTATTTTGATTGAACAAAGCACGGTAGCTTAGTAGGGTGCCGATCCCGTTCAAACACAAGATCCACACAGCTCGCAGTCCGCAGTTTCAGTTCCCGTAGTCGCAGCCGCGTCTAGTGCAGATCGAGATGTGAAACCTTCCCTGCATGATTCTGGTCTTCAGCATGCGAGCTCGGGAATACACGGGCCTTGATCAATTTGGGGCGCCTTTTCCAGGCTGGACTTGGTGCTGCATAAAATGCGAGTGACCTTAGATATCACGATAGAAATCATAGCACGATCAGCCTTTGTGACTCTTCTTCAGAGAGACAGCGAGATTTAGATAGTGTAATATTCAGTGTCTGTGGACTGGATCCATCACGTCGGCGGTACAAAAAGAGGGCCAATTGGGAGATTTGATTTGGAAAGCAATGACATAGGGGCAGTTTTTAGCGGTTTTCGCTTGTGCTTTGTCAAGGAACCCTAAGTCCCACTCGCGAGAAGAGCCCAGCGACCACTGCTTGTTCCCAACTCCCACTCTTCAACTCCAACCTTTTCCTATTCCCACAACACCTAAACAGATCAACCAAATTCATCTTCGCAAACACTTTTTCTGGCCATTCATCACTCTCACGACACGGTACGCTCCCTTTGAGCCTCTGCCACGAACGCCTTTCTGTCGCTTGTTGTTCGCCAAGTCGTAAATCGAAAGTCCGAGTCCTTCTGCACCGCTTTGTCACCGCCACATCACAAAGCGCAGTCGACGCAACTCTGAGCGTAGATCGCCAGCACAGCAAACAACTTCTCTTCACTGCAGCCTCTGTTTACTACGACGCTTCAGAATGTCGTATTTTCAGTTATAACATATAGTCCGCTGGGACTAGTTCCTCTCCACTCAATTTCACCTTGAGCATTCGAAAGCAGTGCTGCACAGCTCTCGAATCAACAAATAACCTTTATAAACGACTTCCACATCATAACATACCAATCCTATAATCACAAACATAGCAGCGACATCATACCAACAGAACAAGATGGCGCATCAACAACATCACGGACATACATTCAACTCGGATTCAGCTCACAATATGAAGCACTCGCGTCTTGCTGCACTGTCAACTGTTCCATCAGTGCCTCAAGATGAGCTTCTCGCTGAGGCTGACGAGCCTCCTGATATGGCCTCCAACAAACAAGAACAACCTGTACAACCACTCTTCCTTAAGACTGCATGCAGGCCTATGCCAATGGCACGTAGGGAGTCTTTGTTGACCAAAGGCCTTCACACCGACTCAGACTCTCACGATGATCATCATCACCCTTCCAAACCTATTCTTCAACAATACGCTTCACGTTCTTCAACCTGCAGTACGCAAGACGGTCATTCTGCTGGTAACTGGACCAGCGACGAATTGCATAGCCCCAGCACCAGAGCTAGCACACCGACTTCGCCACGTACGTCGTCGTCTATGATTCATAGGACCGCACCTCCCAAGATTCAGCTTCAACCAGCTCCGGTTACTCAAACATCGAGTCCTGAAAAGAGCACTGAAGAAGCCAAGGTTGAGACTGAGTTGGGTCGTAAGCGCTGTATCAAGTTCTTCTGCAGCAGTAGTAAACCTGCACCAATACCTGAAGAAAGCGAAGCCAAGCCAGAACCTGCTATTACAGAGCCTGCTGAGCCTGTGAAGCGGAAGTGTGCCATCACGTTTGCTTGTGCTCGTGTGTTTTCGAACAATACACAGAACAAAGACAGCAATGCTAAGCCACATGCGAGGCTTCACAGCCCAGCACCTCTCTCGAAAGGCTCTTCTGCATTGAAAGAAGCTCTTAATGGTGACCTCAACGGTAAAGGCTCATCACCTTCTCCGTCAACCAGGAGTGTTCGTCGTGGCCACCGCGACTCAGACTCTACAGTGAAACTGGACTCGCCAAAAGCATCATTCAGGAACTTGCGACGACTAAGTGCTGTTTCGCAACCTCCACGTACTGAAGCTACCAGATTCCACGAGTTCTGTAGCTCCGAAGAGGAGGTCGAGGACTGGCTACAGCAGACGACTTGTCATAGATCTCGCTTGACTGTCGAAGACACTTTGAAGAAAGAAAACGACATCCGTCGCCTCACTGAGCAGGCAGAGGAGGAGGCACTCGAAGATGAAGAGGAAGATGAGGCTGGCGATGGTGAAGATGATGAAGTCGATCCCTTCTCCGATTATGACCTCGAGGATGATGGATTCCAGTCTGATATTGAAGCTGGATTTGCCTCATCTGATGAGGACAGCGACGACGACTCTGACTATGAATGGTGGACTCATCGTAGGACTGCGGCTACTGCTTCGTCTCCATACGTCGGTTTCAAGTCTATCCGCCAGACTGGTACTGCTCACACAAAGGCCGATGACACTGATGACGATGCTGTCTCACCTACCGAGTATCGTGGCAAGTCGAAGAAGAAGACGCAAAAGACTCGTCCTGTCAACATCAAGTCCGATGTCAGACCTCATAGTCCAGAGCTACTAGACAGTACAGATTTTGTTTGTGGTACTCTCGACGAGGACAGACCACTGGAAGAGGCGTATCTTGCTAGTTTGAGGGAGAAGAAGGCCCTTAAGAAGCGTGCATGTCCCCAGGATATCGACCCCAGCTTTCCTACTTCCGACCCTGAGCTGGCCAATGATGATGACCTTGACGAAGAGGACGAAGTGTCCGAAGAGGAACACAAGCACGTTGGACGCAAGCGTACCGCTCACGACAGTGACAACCACCGTCATCGCTCAGTATTTATGCACGATTTCGAGGACGAGGAGCCTCGTGGCCGCAAGCAAAGTAATGGACAGCCGAAGCGCGGCAAGTCACCATCGCCTCGTCGTGGTAGATCTCCAGCACCTGGCATGTTGAAGCGTGCGGGTACTGGGACTGCTCGCTCACCAGCGCCAGCAATGCTCAAACGAGTTCCGACTGCGACCGCACACTCGCCTCCACCTGCCATGCTGAAGCGTGTTCCCACCGCAACAGCTCATTCTCCTCCACCTGCGATGATCAAGCGTGCGATGACTGGCACTGCTCACGCTCCTCCACCTGCGATGATCAAGCGGGTGGCTACTGGTACAGCTCGTTCACCACCTCCTCGTGGCATGTTCCACATCTCACCTAGCCGACGTCTTCGTTCTCCACCTCCTGCTACACGTTTGTCTTCTCCTCCACCTAGTCGTCGTGCTTCCAAGGCGACTTCACCTGCCATGCCTGGGGCTTATCCAGCCTCGTTTCTCGGCAAGACTGAGCGCGAGCTCACACACACCGCATCTCTTCCTCGTTCTCCAGCTCCGTTCGGACGCCGCCGTCGTTCTTCGGTTGCTAGCGAGGTTGATGAAGACGATGAAGGCGAAGAGACTGAGCAGGAAAAGCCTTATTCTCGTGGTGCTATCGACATCATTCAAGGTCTTGAGCATAAGAGACTCAAGAGACGCGAGAAGCTATACAAACATTACTGGAAGTGTCAAGAGAAGAAAAAGGGCAAGCAAGCATGTCCTCAACCAGGCAAGGGTGCTCAACGCATGCGCCAGATTGGTATCGAATGTGCCATCTACCGTGGTAAGAGGATCATCTCGCTATGATATTAATGAGATCACGGTCGTCAATGTTTTTCTCATGGCGGCGTTATGCGATTCTGGTTGGCCACGAAGTGTTCGTGAGCCATTGACAGATATTCCTGGCACCTGGGTTATGATATGCAGACTAGAGACGAAGAAGTCTGCATTCTTTCATTGTATTCACCTTTCATAGCTTTCGAATTGATTCAATTGAACATAAAACCTGCTGTCACTCGTCTTGTCTTGAGTCTTGTTCTTCAATGTCCACCACCAAGTTCCCCGCCCCCGGGCAAACAATAGTTCGTTGTTGACCTTCGTCATTCAGTAAATAATGTGAAAGTACATTTCTCGATGAAGCAACATCGAGCCTATTTCGCCATATATAGACACACACAAAGCATCATCTCTTTGACCATGCATTGCGACAGCATGCTGCATCCAACATGAGGAAGTCCAAGCAACCACCACCAGGACCCTCGCCCTTCGATGCCGCGGCCTTCGACCATACCAATCTTCCCGACTATGACATACAGTACATCACCGAGGAAGATCTAACAGCATTCGCTCAAGCTCTAGCGGCTCCAGATTCGAATACAAACAACAACGACAGTCCCACCGCACCTTCACGCTCCCACTTCATCACAGCACTGAACGATTGGGCACCTATCCGACAACGCGTGCGTAAAGCCGGCAAGAAGATCAAGAAGATCCCACGACGTACAAAAGATGAGTCTAGAGAAGGATATGTCTACAACTTGCTCAAATGGCCGCTTCTGGCACTGGTGTTGAGCTGGATCTTTGTGCTTTCCATCCTGTATCTGTTGACGAGGTTCTACATCTTTCTATATGAGCACTTTGTGACAATTCGAGGGAGGAGGAAGCAGATACGTAGGGAGATGAGGTCGACTGCTACTTATGAAGAATGGGTTGAGGCGGCACAAGAGATGGACAGATATCTAGGGAATGATAAGTGGAGGAAGATAGACCAGTATGCGTACTACAACAGTGGTACGTTACGAAGGGTGAAAGATGAGCTGAGAGACCTGCGTGTAGCACTGGAGACGGGAAGAAGCACATCCGAGGACAAAAAGAGCACGGCTGAGGACTTGCGTGTACTTCTTGAAGCGTCTGTGAAGAACAACTTTGTTGGATTTGAGCATTCGCGGTTGTATAGCGAGACTTTCTATGGTACAAAAGACTTAGTACAAGAGTTCGTCGAAGAGGTTGAAAGATCGCTGCAAGCACTTTCAGACACGTCCCACCTCTCTCAAGACGACAAAGCCAGCACTTTCTCGCACATCTGTCGAAACTACGGCCGAACAGCGCTTTGTCTATCGGGCGGCGCGACATTCGCCTACTACCATTTCGGTGTCGCTAAAGCACTCGTCGACGCCAACGCCCTACCAGATATCGTCTCCGGCACAAGTGGAGGAGCACTAGTTGCAGCGCTGTTATGCACACGAACAGACGCAGAACTCAAACATCTACTTGTCCCTGCCCTCGCTTACCGCCTCCGTGCCGCCTCGGATTCCATCACAAAGTGGCTACCGCGATGGTATCGCACAGGCGCCCGCTTTGATAGTCTAGTATGGGCACGTAACTGCTCTTGGTTCACGCATGGTTCGCTCACCTTTGCTGAAGCTTACGCCCGGACAGGTCGCATCTTGAATGTGACATGCATACCTTCGGACCCACACTCGCCCACCGTCCTAGCCAACTACCTCACTGCTCCCGACTGCGTCATCTGGTCTGCTGTGCTAGCTTCCGCGGCAGTACCTGGCATCCTCAACCCCGTCGTCCTGATGCGCAAGAACCGAAGCACAGGGCATCTTGAGCCTTACAGCTTCGGCGCAAAGTGGAAAGACGGCAGTCTCCGCACCGACGTACCACTAAAAGCATTAAACACCCACTTCAACGTCACATTCAGCATCGTCTCCCAAGTAAACCCGCACATCAACCTCTTCTTCTTCAGTTCTCGTGGCACCGTGGACCGACCTGTCACACACCGCCGCGGCCGTGGCTGGCGCGGCGGCTTCCTCGGCTCAGCCGTCGAACAATACCTCAAGCTCGATTTAACAAAATGGCTCAAAGTGCTCCGAGCCCTGGAACTGTTGCCTAGGTTTGTAGGACAGGATTGGAGCGAGATTTTGCTGCAGCGGTTTAGTGGGACGGTGACGATTTGGCCGAGAGTGAGTTGGCCGGCCGGTTTTGTGCATATTTTGAGTGATCCGCCGCCGGAGAGGTTGGCGAGGATGATCAGAGGGGGAATGCAGAGTGCGTTTCCGAAGATTTTGTTTGTGAGGAATCGGTTGAGAGTTGAGCGGATGAATGAGGAGGGGTTGAGGAAGGCGCGGGGCGAGAAGGAGTCCAAGAATGGCGATGGTGCTGCGAGGTTTGAGGTGAGTGGTGCGTTAGCCGATGGAATCGGAACCAGAACCAATGGAGAGCAACGACAACAAAACCGAGAGCACACACCACACCATCTAACACCACCAACTCTATCACGGTCCTCGTCCAGCCTAGCTCACCGCATCACTCGCAACTGGTTCAGCCCTTCCAACTCATCCTCGAATCTTCCAGCCGTCCGACCAGCTTCACCTGCACATGAACAAGCAAATCTGCGGCGTGGAAGTAGTGTGATGCAGGAACTTTCCAGGCAGTCTAGAGTGCTATTTGATGAGTCTGATGGCGATGAGATGGGTGGTGGTGACGATGATGATGGAGACGAGGACGAAGAAGATGATGATGATAGTGAAGAAGATGACGATAATGATGCTGGACATGCAGGGAGGCTAGATGAGCCGATACGTCAAAGTGACCCTCTACTTGGAATGGCAGAGCAAGAACAAGAAGTACCGCATAAGTTACAAAAGCAACGATGACACCGCAAAAGAAGACGAAGGTGAGTATACTACCTCTAGTACGGTAGGTAATGCGCAACCGCGAAAGAATAAATAATAGTTCAGCTGAAGAAATACCGTGACAGAAGTCGCACATCTGCACTACAGCAACCTCTGTTCTGTTCTGTGTGTCGTATCCTGTCCTTCATCCATGCTATCGTGATTCTCCAGACTGGATTCATACTGTATATTCACGTCTTACTTTTCCTTAACAGACACATCTCTTTCACACCCACACCCTTCCTCCCCAAACAAAACCCATATAAGCCGATCTGCCGAGTAACGTGCTTTATCGCTAATAGATCGAATCGGAATAGACCTAAAGCGAAATCTACGGACGACCTGCTCTCCGCAAGTTATCAAGATATACTCTTGTCTACAAAATAATGCTGTGCCGGCTTCGGCGATCTTGGAGCTCGACTACAGCTGTGATAGCTTCGCAAGCTTAGCTTGTAATCGTAGATGCTAGAGTAGCAAGTTCTTAGGCGCGTATGTATGCTGAGCTTTTACAGCTCGAGCTGTGTAGCATTCGGTAGATTTGGTATGTCTTGTAGATATGCTAGTGATAGATAGTGTCGAGAGTCATCGGAAGCTTTTCGTGAGACTGTAAAAGAGAGGATATATGGGGAATGGTTTTGTGAGAGCGAGAAAGGAGAGGGCGGCGGACGATTAAACAGTACGTCTATGTGACCCTCTGCTTGAAATGGTAAAGTAAGAGCAAGAAGGCATCGCATAGGTTATAGAAGCAACGATGATTGATTTTTGAAGAAGAAGACAAAGGTAAATATTACGCCTCTCCTCGTCTAGTACTGTACGTAGTGCACATAGATAAAAGTGAGTTGATTGCTTAATCTTGAAGGAATACTCGATCCTAAGTGGAACGAAGATGATCTCATGAGGACACCTTTTGCTATGAGTGATGTGAAAACGATCTGAAGTGAAGACAGGCACACCCAACAGTGAAAAAGCAACTCCAAGTCATCACTTAAGTCGTTCATACAGCTCTACTATATCATGCTTGCCTCGTCTATGGTCAACTGTAGCCTGCTTGCGCATTCATTGCCCGTAATGGTTCATGTCCGTCAACAGGTTATCACCAACACTCCCCCCATGGCGGTCATAACTATTCCCAACCAGAACAAGATATCAACACTAAGCCAGCTCCGTAGGCCTCCTTGCTTACTCGACTGCCTCACGTTCTTTGCCAAATTGAGCGCTCTCTTAATCTTTGCAGTCGCTGTTTGCACAGCACCCGTCGCCGTCACATTGCCAGTCGGATTCAACGTCTGCGTAGGTAGCATCTGCGGCGGGTTCATTGCAAGCCACATGGGGTTCACTGGTGTACCATCCCACTCAAACAGGTTCAGTCGCCATCGCTGGTTGTATGGGTCGACAAGTACTTGGAGTTCTGAGTAAAATTGTGGCATGTCCCATCTTGTGATAGTCGCGGTCTTCATGTCGCAAGGCGAGGAATATAGCTGTCTCCCATCTACCGCAATGGGTGTGAGGTTCAGGTTCGGCGTGTTCAAGGTAGTGTTGAGGCCAATGGTGTAGGTTCCGTGCGACCATTGCAGTATTGCGGACGTGCAAGATGGTGTAGTTGCTGTACTGATTTAGTGTCTACCACGAAGACGATCTTGTAGAATATACGAACGATTCGAGACTGCTTTGTACAATGCTTGTTCATAATAACCATCTGCTGTGAAGCTGAATGATATGCCGGTCAAGCTGGGCTCGAATAGTGTTTCGTTTACTGGGTTGTAGAAGCCCTATCCGATGTTCAGCAAGAGTTCATGAACCATGAATACTGAGTGAAGCGCACCGGTCCTGTAAGCACTTTGCCTGATTTCGATGTCCATGTTCCGACGAGTTGTGATGGGTTAATCGTTTGTGCTGCAGAAGTCGGTAACTGACACTCGAGAGCGATCAAGATGAAAGCCGATAAGGAAGTTGGCAATAACATGCTGACGATGAGCTGGGGTTCGAGCGGTCTCAGGACAAGTTATGCGGTGATCAGGCAAGTCAATGGGATCTTGGTGTCTCGTAGAGGTGGGTAGTCGTTACAGCGAAGCAAGGCGACTTTTTGAGGATGTTTTTCCTTGTAGCACGGCAATCTGGTGCGAAAGGTTGGAGTTGTTTCAAAACAGTCGACGCGTATTGGAAAGAGCTCCGGTGGATCTCGAAAGGAGTTTAAGGTTTCCACGCCAGATCGTACAGTTCACTCCACTTTGTCGCCTCGAGCACGCGTATAATCCATCCCGCCTGTATGTAGGATGGTGATGCGTTACATGGAGTGCTTTTATACAGTAGGAGATGCTGTGCAAAACCAAAACCCAACACGAAGATCAAAGAGGTTTCTATACCTTAGTTGTGGGGAAGTTGGCACACAGCTTTCACGCCGTGGACAAGCCATTCAGCTTACTTCCTTCCTGCGAGCATCTTAACAAGAGTAAGGATGAACAAAGCAAAAAAATAAGGCGAAAACAATTTGCTGAACGTCATCTCCTCCGGATTATCTTTAAAGATGGGTGCATATTTGTTAATGAACTGACTACCCAGCACACCCGTTTTTAAGATATTACGGAGGCTTTAACACTTCCTCAGCGTGCTAGAGAAAGTGGCCAAAAGAAAAAACAATTCGGCGAAAGATCGGTTTGACAAGAAACCGACCGACGTCGGACTCGAACCGACAACCTCTCCCTGAGTCTCCACGATAGGAGGGCTATGTACGTCAGTACATGATGGAGAAAGATGGATTTAGGGTTAAACTCACGAACGCGCTACCATTGCGCCAGCCGGCCATATTCTGGTGGTCCGAGCATAATTCAGATAAGAATATATAATTTCCATGTCTCAACGGCTTGACCTAATTGATTGCAAGCTCGGTATATCCCAATCGTAGCAACTTGAACTCATATTACAGCCCTTATTTCTGCAGTCTGCTTGTACCATAGAACCACTAGGCATTGCTAACGTAAGTCTGCACACGATGAATAGGTTATCCACAAAGACTTTGGTCTCTTTAGGGCAATTCTCCGAAGACATGCTTGAACATGCTCACAAATACTAACAATACACGTCTACAGATCGTCTAATTCATAGTGACACCACGACTTCAGACACCTTTCATCACGACATCCACTTATCCAACTTCATCGTCCCCTTCTCATTCAAATTCTTATGCATATCAAACGCATTCCACAACAAATGCGGCTCATGTCCCCATCCCTTCCTCAAACACTCAAATTCGGCCTTCTCATAGTAATCCAACAGAATCGGCTTGTAGTCAGGATGAGCACACTTGTTAATGATGACTCTGGCTCTTTGCTTGGGACTCAAACCACGGACGTCGGCGAGACCTTGTTCTGTGACAATAATGTCGAGATCGTGCTCTGTGAAGTCAACGTTAGTGTCATATAAAGCGAGTTAGGGACGGTAGAATAGGCGAGAGGTGAAGGGAGATGGAAGAGAATGCTAGAGACTCGGTTGACGTGGAAAGTAGGAGAAAAGGGACTACCTGTCTGGTCAACGTGCGTGCACATAGGCACGATGCAAGAGACGCCAGTCGGGTCGGTTTTGGATGGTCTCGTCGATGGCGTATGCATGATACTATACTTTGCACTCCTACACCGCTGTCAGTTTGAAAATCATACAAGAGATACGACAGTCGCTACCTCAGGAAATCTGCGGATCCTCCTAGTCCATTAAGCATGCGTGAACCCATTACACAGGTACTGTTTGCATGGGCGTAGATGTCGACTTCGACGGGTGTGTTCATTCCGATAACACCCAATCGGCGGATGATCTCGGGTGAGTTGGAAACTTGTTGACTGCGGAGGAGGAGCTTAGGAAGGTAGTCGTCTACATTTTTGTAGAAGCGCTGGAAACCTTCGGGTGAGAAACGAATGGAGGTTGCTGTAGCGAAGTCGAGGCGGCCGGAGTCGAAGAGGTCGAGGAAGGTGTCTTGTAGCACTTCAGTCCAGACTTTGAGGTTCTTGAAGTTTGCTTCACCACCTGCAAGACCACCAATGACCGCATTTGCGATGTTGCCAATACCAGATTGAAGAGGAAGGAGGTTAGGTGGCATGCGGCCTTGGTCGACTTCGTGCTGAAGGAATTCGACAATATGGCGGGCAATGGCGCGAGAGTCTTCATCTTGGGGAGCGTTTGGCTGGGTTTGATCGGGGTAGTCGGACTCGACAATAGCTATGACTCTGTCTGGATCGACCGGGACGTGTGTGGTACCGATGCGGTCTTCTGGAGACATAATGAGGTAGGGCTTCCTTCGAGGTGGTAGTTCTGTCATTGTGATATCGTGGAGACCTTCGAAGCTAGGGGAAGCAGTGTTGACCTCAATGATGATCTTATCTGCCATCTGGACGAGCTCGGGTGTAGCTCCTACGGATGCACCGCAAATGATACCACCTAGAACCATTGTGAGCGGAGCGTTACGTCTCTGCGTTGCTTCGACTCACCATCTTCAGTAATAGCAGTAGCTTCAACGACAGTGACATCAATCCTGTTGTTATCCTTCTTATCTTTCGTGTAGAATCCGTACATCAAATCCACGGGAAACATGCTCAAATGCTTATCGAAGAAGTTGATGTTGCCATTGTTGATTCCTTTCGCGATTTCTTTGCCAACTTGGTGAGGAGCACGCCTCTCGATCATGTTCAGTTTCGCCCATCTGTTCTCTGTCTCTGCTCCTGAGGAGGCTCCTACAAAGAGGTGGTACTTCAGCTGCCCTTGGAGGTTGTTCTTCTCCACGTGATCGGCGAGAGCGGTAGGTACTTTCCTGTTGAGGTCTTAGTAGACGAAGATTGTTGCCAGCATAGTTCCTGTGAGGTGAATATTGCTGATATAGATTGTAAGCTCTTACTTGGGATATCCTACACCGGTAAAGCCGGACCTGGTCGAAAGAATCAGTAATTGCTGGCAGAGCTCCATAACACTGGACAAACCACTTACCATCCAACGTAGGCACCATTAGGGAAATGATGAAGGAGATCTTCTGCTTTTGCAAGCTTCTTGAGGAAACTTGAGGTGTATGTTAGCCCATCTCAAAATAAGTGATAGATTAACCCATTGGAGACGAACGATGGTTTCTTCACCCTCTCACGCAGAATTGCTGACATTGTTGCTCTTGAAGGTCAGCGATGTCGGCGGCAGGAAGGTGTGGTCAGAAGAAAGTTATGGGTGTTGAGAATGGCATTACGAAATATCGATCAAGCTTTCAATGGGACGTTAGCTATCTCGTCCAATACCATGGTTCGTGTGACGTACTAAGCCCCTCCGGAGTCTCACCCGTCGTATAGCTTAGAAGGAAACCTTGCACGAGCACAACTTTCATGACAACATCTATTGAATATCGTGCTTCAGCGAGGCAGACATAGGCGCAGCATCCATCGTGCAGTCGCATCCTCAGACGCCATGGATCGAACTCGATCCGTTCTCTCATTGCTGATAATTCATTGACGTTCCAATTGACCCAAGTGAATCTTGGATGCAGGAAAGCTACCTGTGGTGTCGATGCTTGTGATGCAGCGAGCTCCAGGCAGAGCCATTAGGCGGTCAGGCATTCCTCGATCTGTAAGTTACGCTGTCAAAGACGATCCTGGACACACGGCAGATAGACCGTAGTTTGCGACGCCATACTCGGGACATATTGATTAAAGACCTTGGAAGGGAAGTGTCAAAGCAACCTTTCCAGATGTCTTTCCTTGCTTCATAGTCATCTACGCAACCATGAGAGCCGTCTGAAAGACCTCGTGCAGTGTGCTTGATTCCGCAGTAGACGGTAAGATGTGCTTAGCCCATCCAGCATAAGTCATCAGAGTGTCGATATCGATGTCCTTGTACGGATCCGAGTCCACACACTCTCGATGGCCAGCTTACTGGAAACTTTACCGGTGAAGCCATCAAGTATTCACCCATTGCTTGTGGCTCTTCAGCTCTCCGACAAGTTGCTGTGGAGGCTTTTCCCGCCGACACTACTGATAAGGCGCAGAATATCAGGAACGCCTTCGGTCCACTCATGCCCAGCTCACCATAGTACCTGGCCTTTGGATTGACAAATTGCCAATACCGACGATACGAGAAGAGATGCTCAGGCTACTTCATGGGATCGACCCACCGGATCTGGCGAATGATCTGGCTTCCAACGACGGCCTAATCTGCTGGGTGTAAGGTGATGGTCAAGCTGGAGATGTAGGGCCTGATACTCCATGGGATGTGCAAAATTGGGAAGTCAAACCTGGTTCGTCTCGAATTGGTGGGCTAGATGTGTGCTTGGAGTCAAAGATGGTAAGGTCTGGGACTAGTGTGTTTGGTGGGCACAGTAGAGGAAGGCAAAGGGAGGATATGCTCCAGGTCTGAAGGGCTGGACGAATGACTTTCAGAGCATGTCTTGATGTCTCAGAGTCTACCAAGCTGCAGTTTTTACTCCGTCCGTGAAGTGTTGACATCCGGACGTTTCAACTTCAGTCTATAGCAATTGACACCTAAGCAAGGTTATCGGGTTTCATGCAACATTTAAAGGCTGGTTGGCACCGATCCATCGGTGACCAGTGGTTTGAGCTGATTGTAACGCACTCAGTGACCAGACAAGCAGCAGAGATGTACCAATATTGCAATCAATGAGTGACCAAGAACATCATAATAGGAGGACTAGAGATGGTCTAAAAAAAAGCTATATTTGGATCTTATCACGCCTCTTTACCCCTCCTTCCTCGTTGGGCTGGACGAGAATAGTATACATCTTCACCAACTGGAACTACGAGAAAAGAAGCTCCTCGCCATTCAAAAAAACCACACGAAATAAAAGCACACCTCGTTCGCTCCCTTCGTACAGCAACACACCAGCCTCACTACAGCGAACCACGACGCCGTTGCCTCACGACGCCATCACGATCAGTGGCGGCTGCAATTGTAAAGCACTCCGTTATCAAGTATCCATCCCACCACATGACAAGCGACCACCGAACCCCTACCGCTCACCAGGAGCAGACATTGGCGACCTGCGAATTCCATTCGTCGCACTCTGTCACTGCAACGACTGCCGTGCAGCAACACCTCGATCCTGCCCACAGTCATGATCACCGAGGTCACAAGAGTGCAGGCCTCAAGCCTGCCATATGACCGTGACCAAGTACCAGCCACCGGAAGGCACGACCCGGAAGCAGACCGCACCTGGCATCCAGCATCCGAGCTCTTCGACTCATCAAAGCCACCATCCGCAGACAGCGCCTTGGCCTTCTTCCGTCCTGCTTCCTACCTAGCCAGATGGCTCTGCCGACGCTGCGGTAGCCCGCTCGCGTATGGTATCAATGCTGGCATCCTGCCAGGACCTGCCATGCTGGACATCTGGCTCGGGACGGTCGATCGCGAGGACCTGCAGCATGAGTACATGAAGCCGGAGCGGGTGGTGTGGTGTCATTGCAACATTCCTTGTATCAGGGAACTGACGAGGAGTGGTGCTGGTGGGGTGCCGGAGCATACGTTGACGTCTATTGACAAAGTTGCTGGCGACGATTATAAGGCGGACTTGGAGCGGAAGGAGAAGTTAAGAGGGCTACGGGCGCGCAGTGACGAAAGAAGGTGTTGTTAGTTGCTATGTACTCCGATAACAACACCAGTGCTGAGCGGCAGAGCCATCAAAGGCGGACCAGGTACTTCAGTGACTCTCTGAACAGTGGCGTTTCTGGGAAGACTGGGAATGCTCGTATTGCGTGTTGGAGAATCGCAAGTTATTGGCATTAACCGTCAACATATTGCTGAATCCAATCATCAGTATTACTGCAATGCTTGGGCGTGTGAAAGAAAGGAACACAGCGTCCAATGTAGTGGTGTAAAATATAGTCTATCAAGCGAAGGCGCTACATCAGACAAGATCTAGGTACTGTGATGGGATGAGTCTTACATATCCCGAAACCGATCGGACTGAGATTCAAAGTCGGTTGTCGTGAGATATGTATCATTAACTTCTCCAGCACTCTCCACAACTTTTCTTCCTTTGAGTTACGATTTCGATTTCCAATAAGTATGTACGCCAAGGCTCTGGGATGTGAATCATCTGCTACAAACTGACCTGATCATATGAACGATAACCGAATAGACGACACCAGCAAGCCATTATTGCTATCTTGGTGTATGGAGAATCCTTATAACGAGGGGCACTGAGCGAGATGGATGCCGGCACAGAATATCAACCCAACATCAAAATGAGAATAGAGATTGGAACGCGGTCTTGTTCTTACTGCACACTCCACAGCAAATGGCTCAGTAGAATCCTTGTCGCGCGTTGTGTAAATTATGATCCTAAGCCGTTAACCATCGTAGTTGAAAGCATAGTACAAGACCGGTAATAACGCAGCACTCGAATAGTGACCTCTCCTATCATTCACGGTACCTTGCGCCCCAAGCTTTCAATCGTGCAATCACTACGCGCCAGCCTTTCCAATCCACTTGGGAATCATCGCCTTGCAGATCGGATGGTAGAAATCCTTGTTCTTCTCGAACGTCTTCTCGGCAAGTTCCCTGTCAATCTGCGCCAAGTGAGTGTAGAGAGGACGCACAAACTTCATCCTTCCGACTTTGCCTAGTAGTTCTGCTGCAGGCTGACACATATTCTTGTCTCCAGCCTTGAGTCCAAGCACGAGGAAGCGGCTGCTCAGCTCAACGTTGTGAGAGCTGCTGTAGTGGTATGTCGAGTCCATGGTATCAATGAGCGATGGGTGAAGAGGTTTGGAGAGTGTCTGCAGCTTTTCGAGGAATACGACGGATTGGTTGGCTACCCAGGATTCGATGTCCTTGGGCGACGGTGTGAATGACGATGAAGATGAAGAGGACTTTGACTTCGAAAGTTCTTCCCATTTCGTGGCTAGAGCATAACACTCATCGACCATGCTTGTGTCAAAGTTGGGCTTCTCGGGCATACCTGGCTTATAGAAGATGGCATCCCAATCTAGGTCGTTCAGCTTCTGGGAAGATGCTTCGTCTAATGCAAAGAAGTCAAGAAGAGTAGCCTTAAAGTCGTAGGAGTCAAGAGACTTGTATTTCCAGCTTGAAAAGTAGTGTGGAATAAACTTGTCCCATTTCTCCTTCCCAATCAGTTTCTCCAGGCTGTACAAGAAGGTAAAGCCTTTCTCGTATGGGATTGAGGAGAAACTGTCGTCAGGATCGACGCCCTTGAGATCCATGACGAGTTTAGTGTACTCGTGTTCGTGGCCATAGCCGTCTACAGAGTCTGATAACGCTTTCCAGCCGATGATGGCAGAGAAGTCGCGGAACTTTTCACCATGCACAGCAGCTTGGATGCGACGTTCTAAATAAACGGTCCACCCTTCGTTAAGCCAGAAGTGCTGCCAGTCGCTGTTGCTGACTAGATTGCCGGACCATGAGTGTGCGAGTTCATGCCTGTTCAAGGGTCAACAGTTATCTCTGATCTCGACGGAAGCACTAAACATACGCAATGACATCGACGTTCTGCCGGTCGCCAGAGATGATCGTGGGCGTTGCGAATGTGTAGACAGGATTCTCCATGCCTGTCCAGGGTCAGTAGATATTTCCTGATGTCAGAAGGGCACTCTACACACCTCCATATGGAAACGACGGCGGCAGAACTAGCACGTTGTACGTTCCCCATGCGTAATCATATACAATTTTCTCTGCTGCTTTGATAAATGTTTCTGTATCTTCCTCTAATTCCCATTTCGAGCCCGCCAGCTCGTCCGGTCCTGTCCAGACTGTACTACGGGGGCCAATTTTGGCACTTTTGATGTCACCACTAGCGATAGCGAAGAGGTAGCTTGGCATTGGGACTTTTTGAGTGAAGGTATAGATTTTCTCATCACTACCTTCGACGTCCTCAATGCCATCAACAAGACCACTAGCTACAACCGGCAGACGAGAACGAATACGGAAGTTGAAGGTGGATTTGTTGTCTGGAGTATCCATACATGGGTAGACGGAGCGAGCGTGGATGGCTTGACATTGAGAGAACATGTATGGATGCTTGCCATTTGATGTTTGTGCGGGAGTTAGCCATTGTAGAGCAGTACACCTGGATTGAGTCAATATTGTTCCACTATCTCTTGGTTAATCAGTAACCATACTTGTCTGTTGTTGAAACCTTGATATCGACCTGGACGTGTTCGTCCTTCGGTACACCCTCATTCAGCTTAATAGATAGAGGACTACCGTAAGGTTCGACCCTAGAGCTCAGTAGGTCCCACTTTAGCGATTGTCCATTCACTTTGACATCGCTGATGTCTAGATAGCTAGTATCTAGCACAATCTCGTTCGTCTCAGCTTCGGTCAAGCTCTTTAATCTCAAGCTGACATTGCCCTTCAAGACCTTGTTATCGAAGTCAATGTGAAAGTCAAGTGCCGTATTAGTCGTCTTGAAGTTGTGGTAGTTTGACAGAGTGCACGGGTCACGATGATTATTGATGGTGACATTCTCTGGCACTGGCCGATTGAGCATTGCTTGTGCTCTGTGCATCTTGAAAGTTCTTTTGCAGCTCAACGAGATTACGGGTGAAGAGAGTAAGCGAGAACGATACAACAGCAAGATCATGGAATGATGAGCTGTTACGTCTTGTAGCTCTAGATCTGCTGGCTTCGGAGTACATGTCACGTGACAAATGCAGGTACCGAAAGGGAAGCTCGGCGCCGATCGCCATTGGCTTCTGAATAGAACGTCTTTCCTAGCCTCTCTCCACCAGACCTTCAGTTGCCATTCCCATCCAGCACCTGTCAGCACACGTTGTTGCAAGCGCGTTGTCGCAAGCGCCTTGTCGCAAGCGCCTTGTCGCAAGCGCCTACTCCCTCCCAATCGCTCCCTCCCACAATCCAGCATGGCCGATCCAGTACGAACACGTCCTAGCACTTGCGCCAATCGCGACTGACAAATCTTGCAGATAGTCAACGACAGCTTCGATGCGCCTGGCGCAGATGTTGATATGGCAAACAACGACAACGATGTATAGATTATCGAACCTGTCGTGACAGCAGCAGCCGCAGCCGCAGCTGCTGCGGCAGTAGTAGGAGAAGGTGAAGATGTCGAGATCACAGAGGACGAGTTACCAAAACGGGTGACCTTTCTCGAGTAAGAAGCTAGGTTCTCGCATAGAGCGCATCGGGGCTGATTATGCGCTATAGCTACCTCAAATCGCCTATAGTAGAACTCATTGTCGGACAAGGCGACCAGAACTCCACACTCAGCGCGCATCAAGATCTCTTTACACAATCGCCATTCTTCGAGCAGAAGTGCGCCGACTTCGCGGCAGGAGGACCGAGACGCATAAACCTGGCGGAGGAAGATGTAGATGCTATGGGCTCTTTCCTGGAATACCTTTACAAGGGCGAATACTTTCCCAAGCGTATTGGCGAACATCTGGAACCGGACGCGTCACTACCAGAAGTGGATGAAAATGGAGAACAGCTGTTGAAACATGCTAGAGTCTACAACTTGGCCGAGAAGTTCTTCATGCCAGTAAGTTGAGTAGAAGCTAGAAGACTCCTTCGCCGCTAATGCGATTCTGCTCTAGGCACTCAAAGCACTCGCACATTCCAAGATCCACCGAACCACATCCACAGCCCTTGGAGAGATTCAATATGCCCGCTACGTCTACCAAACCACATCCCGCACCGATACCACAATCCGCAAACCCATCGCAACTTTCTGGGCAACAAGATCACATGTATTGCGACACGAAGCAGAAGAAGAGTTCCGCGCGATGTGCTTGGAGTTCCCTCAATTTGGTTTCGACGTGCTGAGCTTGGTATTGGACCAAAAGGAGCAGCAACAAGGAGGTGGTTCGTCTCAACTTGCCTCAGTCGGTGTGCTGCCACAGGAGACACCAGCAAGTCAGAGGGGCAGGAAGCGCGCTAGGCAGTGAGAACGAAAAGAAAGATGGCTCAGAGTAAATGCAGTTGCTTCGCAGTAAGTCTACAGTTACAGGAAGGGAAAAAGTTTCGTGAATATTACTGTAAATTACGATCTTGCTCGACATATTTATAAGTCTCAAGTCCGAGAGTATGTATAGCAGATTCGATACCCAATACAAAACGCCAACGATCAAGTCACTTGTCTTCTTGAATCGAAGATACTCTGGCGCAGCTTATCCCTTCCTCGCTTCAAAAATCAAGCGACGCATTGCCTCTCAGATTCTTGTTCTTGTACTTCCCACAAATATCAGCCAACACCTCATCCCCCAGCGCCTCACCTTCCCCTTCATCCTCTTTTCTCCCCACCGGCTCATCACTAAAAACATCCTCCCTCGTCACCACTCTCCCCAGCTTCTCACCACCACCATCTTCCAGCACATCCTCTCGCGTAATCACACGACCCAAAGACGCTACACTATCCCGCGACGAAGTAGGCGATAAACTGACTGAACGTTCCGCATCTGCGAGTGTGGGATTGGAGTGGTGCGGCCGTGGTGGACTTGCTGCTTCTGCTAGTGCTAGCGAGGGATTGGAGTGATGTGTCCGTTCTGGTGTAGATGGGGAGGAGGACGAGGCCTCTTGCGCCAATGAGCTGTTCGTGGCGCAGCAGCTGGGAGGGGCGTCGAGGGGGGATGTTGGGAGGAGGTGAGAGTGGGCGGAGGTCGCTAGGTGGTCTGGAGGGGTTTATTAGAGGTGGAAAGGAGAGGACGATGTGTCTGTGCTTACTGTGAATCACTGCGTCCATGATGGGTGTTGTGTGAGAGTGGGATGTATGAGGTTGAGACTCGTACTTCGTGTGGAGAGGGATGAATGCTAAGTGGAGCTTTAGCTTCGGGTCTAGATCCGCCCCGTCTGAGGTAAGGGAGGGGAGTACTGTACTGGCTCGTGCTTACTTTGTCCTTCGTTGACTTGATTTTTCCGTCAGACAACGCAGAGCAGTACGAGCAAGAGGACGAAGCGCC
>Ga0160427_10000429_pt1 | contig 25540 bp, 17 predicted proteins | sample SolpanmetagenomL_FD_108194 | JGI IMG/M metagenome (GOLD analysis project Ga0160427, IMG submission 108194) | Solar panel surface microbial communities from Lawrence Berkeley National Laboratory, California, USA - L | ecosystem: Engineered > Built environment > Solar panel > Unclassified ...
CCTGCTGCTTCTGGTGGGTGCTTCAATCGGGGTCCTCAAGCTGGATGACCTCCAGCAACACCACCCCCATCGTCTGGAGCATGCTGAGCACGCCATACAGCGCCGCCTGATCGCGGAGAGAGCCAACCAGCGACGTGATGGGCCGACCCTGACGAAATCCGGGGCAGAGCGTCAGCTGACCCAGCCACTCGCTGTGGCCGGCATCCAGATGTCCTTCGACCTGAATTGCGTACCGGAACGGTTCAAATCTTCTCAAAGTTCTCACCAGAACCTGAGACTAATGAGAAACATAACGACTCACCACCCTGCAAATGGGTGGCGATAATGTGGTGGGGTGGCAATGCAGGTGTGGGAAGGAGATGGCGCAAGTGTGTTGGAGCAGCGCTGAGCGGGGCTAGACCAGATTCATTTCCCGGGCGCGGTTGAGCGCCTCAGTTCGGTTGTTCACCTTCAGCTTCGCGTAGAGATGCTTCATGTACCAGCGCACCGTATTCGGCGAGAGCTGCAGTTCCCTGGCGATCTGCTTGTGGGTATTGCCGAGTTCCAGCAGGCGCAGCACTCCGATCTCACGGGTGGTGAAAGCGTTGTTCTTTCGCAAAGCGGGCATTTCTTTCCCGAATGGCTGTGTAGCGACGGCCTCCGGAAATGCACCGAGCAGCACGGCGAGATACGGCGTGGGCCGGATTGCGGCGCGGCGCTGCAGCAGCGTCTGCATGTCGGTCCCCAGGTCCACGAAGCTCCGGCAGTATCCTTCCGCTTCGGCGAGCTGCAGGGCGCGGCCCAGGGCTTCCATGGCCTCCTCTTCCCTGTTCGCCCTCTGTAGGGCCAGCGCCCGGAGCAGCAGAAACCGAATCAGTTCGTTCTCCTGTTCCGTGGCCTGCGCCTCCACGATCAGGTGCTCGAGGAGCGTGGCGGCCTCGACCGGCTCGTTCCGCGCCAGCAGCCAACGGGCCAGGATCTCGGAGCCGCCGAGGTCAAACCCCGAACGGGCTGCGCCGCCCGACCCGCGCGGTCCGAGCCAGTCGGCCACCTCGTCGAGCAGAACCGATCGGTGGGCGTCCGACGGCGATTCGTCTTGTGTCAACGCCAGCCGGCCCTTCATTGCCATCGCCTCGAAGGTGTGCTTCAGCAGGGGATCGTCACGGTGAACATCGACACTCAACTGGTCGAGCCGCTGCAACGCTGCCAGGGCGGCCACCGTGTCACCGCGTGCCAGCAGGAGATGCAGAGAGAGTTCGAGTTCGAGGGCCAGCATCGGGGCAGAGCCGTACAGCTCGTTGGCCGCTTCGGCTTGCCGCAGGAAGGCCTCCACTTCCCCGAGCCGGTTCCATTCATAGTGAAGCCGGCCCATCCTGACGTGCAGTTCACCTATATTTCCAGCTCTCGTACGGTCACCGCTTCCATTGACGAGCTGGAATGGGCCCTGCTGGCACACATGACCCGCTTTACGCAGATGTCCCAACCTGTGATGAGCATGGGCAAGCCCGACTGTAGCGTTGACGATACCGATAGAACTTCGGAATTGCCGAGCCAGGGACAGGCTGGCTGAGAAGAGCGTCACGGCCCGGCGCGGGTCGAGGGAGAGACAGATGGAAGCCATGAGATTGATGGCACCGATACGGACCAACTGCGCCTCGGCAGTGGAGCTGCCCTGCTCACCACCGAGTAGATCCAGGTTCCGCTGACAGAGTTCCGCGGCACCAGCGAAGTCATGCTGATGAAAGCGCATGTAGGCTTCCAGGCCAAGGACGGCGGCGTCGATAGTCTGGGGTTCCGGGAAATGCGCTCTGCTCTTTTCGAGCATCGGGAGCGCTGCCCTGAACGTGTCCACCTGGTTGGTTGTGACCAGAAACCAGCAGTAGTACAGGCAGAGGCGGGGATGAAGCGGAAGAAGAGCGGCCGGGATTCTCTGGAAGTAGCGGGTGAACTGCTCACTGTTCCAGTGCACTGCCAATTGGGGGGCCGCGTCGTTGGCCAGCCGGGCCGCCAAGAGGTCGTCTTCGGCCAGAAAGGCGTGCCGGACGGCGTCATCGGTCGAGCCCACGTGTTCGTACCAGGCACTGGCTCGCCGGTGGAGCTCAGGCACCAGGTCCGGCTCATCCGCTCTCAATCGGTGCCGCAGAAATTCACCGAAGAGGTGGTGAAACCGGTACCACCGGCGCTCGTCGTCCAGGGGAATCAGGAAGAGGTTGGCCGCTTCGAGCCGGCTGAGCAGGTCAGCGCCGACGGGCTCGCCCACGACCGCCTCGCACAGAGAGATGTTGAACTGCTCCAGGATCGCTGTACGCTGCAGAAAAGTCTTGATGTAGGCCGTCTGACGGCTGAGCACCTCGTCCACCAGGTAGTCCACCAGGAACCGGTGGCTGCCCACGAAGGCTTCAATGAACGCTTCCTTGTCAGGGTCAGGCCGATTGGCGAGCGACAATGCCGCCAGTTGCAGGGCGGCGATCCAGCCCTCGGTCTGGGTCTCCAGGCCGGCGATGGCCGTGGTGGAGAGGCCAAGTCCCTGGCTTTCGTTCAGGAACCGTGCTGCTTCCGCGAGATCGAAACGCAGGTCGGTACCGCGCACCTCCAGCAATTGGTTACGAACACGCAGCCGTGAGAGGGGCAGCGGTGGATCGGTGCGGGTGGCGATGACCAGACAGACCTGCGGCGGCAGATGGGTGAGCAGAAATTCGACGGCGCCGTGGATCTTTGGATCAGACAGAAAATGGTAGTCGTCGAGGATCAGGATCAGCTGGCTCTCGAGCTGCGCGAACTCGTTGATGAGCTGGAGCAGCAATGGTTCTGCATTGACGACCTGCTGGTGGCGCAGCAGATCAGAAAGCCCTCCTCCCAGACCCAGGCCCAGTGTCTGCAAGGCGCTGACCAGGTAGAGCAGGAACTGGCCCAGGGTGTTGTCGCTCTCGTCGAGAGAAATCCAGGCGGCGGGGCGGTTATGCTGTTTGAGCCAGGCGGCCAGCACGGTGGATTTGCCCGTTCCTGCCGGTGACGACATCAGAATGAGCCTGGAATTGAGACCCCGCTCGAGCAGCGTGAAGAGAGGAAGCCGCTCGATCACATGATCGGCGAGGATGGGCGGGTGAAGCTTGTTGCCGAGCAGGATCATTGGTCTCCAAGGTAGCAACAGTTCCAGCAAGGTACTGAGCACCGGCTCTGGCAATTTGATTATGGTTCAGCGGTTCTAGCAATTTAATTGGGAAGGGGCGTGATGAAGTCAGTGGCCGTCCGAAGTTCAGACGGCCGGCGTGCCGACAGGCGGTCACCTGGCAACACGCGGGCCTCCGCCCCATCCGGATGGCCGTGAACGTGTCGGCGCTGCAATTCGACCGCAACGGTTTCGTCTCGCAAGTGATGGCCACCCTACAGGAGACGGGACTGGCCGCCGCATTCCTCGAACTGGAACTGACCGAGCGGGTGGTGGGTGAACTGGAGGACACCACACGCAAGATGCAGGCCCTGAATCAGCTGGGGTGACGTTGTCGATGGACGACTTCGGCACCGGCTATTCGAGCCTGTCATACCTGTCCCGACTGCCACTGGACGTGCTGAAGATCGACCGGTCGTTTGTCGATCAGGTCCACACCCTGCCGGTGTCGTACCAGATCGTCAAAGCCACCGTGGGTCTGGCCAGCGGCCCGGGCCTGGCGACCGTAGCCGAAGGAATCGAACGCCGAAGGAATCGAAACCCGCGATGAACTGCTGGCGCTGCAGGGGCAGCAGGTCGCACTCGGCCAGGGCTACCTGCTCGGCCGCCCCCTGCCGGCCGACGCGCTGCCGGACGTGCTCGGACGGCACTCTCCTCTGATATCGGTTGAGGCGGCACAGGCAGAAAGCAGGGACGAGCGCTGAGGGTTGTGTTGCCCTGACCGGGACGGGGTAGGCTGACCGGCCGTGACCGACCCGAAACCTTACCGCCAGCGATTTCTCGTTACGGCGGCAATGTGCGTGCGCGAGGCCAGCTCGTCGAAGGAGCGACCTTCTCAATCAGCTTGCCGAAATGAGCACTCAGGAGCGGAGGGCCGTCCATTCCTGAAAGTGTAGGACGGCACCCATTGAGCTAGGTGTTTGTTCGTTTCATCGTGATGCAGCGCTGTCCACGTGTATCTCTCCTGTCCCCTGGCAACATTCAGCCTCCTGGGTCTTTGGGCAGGGTAAAGCTGAAGGTGGCCCCAGAACCCTGCTGACTCTCAGCAAATACGCGGCCGCCATGCTTCTGCACAATTCGCTTCACGGTCGCCAGTCCAACCCCCGTACCCTGGAACGCCCGCTCAGTATGCAGGCGCTGGAAGATGCCAAACAGCCGGTCCGTATAGAGCGGGTCGAAGCCCACGCCGTTGTCCTGCACGTGAATGGTCCATTCCGTCAGGCTTTCTTCGCTCCAGACCTTCACGTCCGACCGCTCGCGCTTTGCGGAATACTTGACCGCGTTGCTGAGCAGATTGGTGAGTACCTGCTGCAGCATGTCCCGGTCGCCCTGGACCCACGGCAGATCGCCAATCTGCCAGCGCACCGGATGTCCACCGAACTCGGCCCTGACATCCCGCTTGGCCTGCATGGCCAGATCGTTGAGGTCCACGGCTTGCGTAATCAGCGCCTGACGTCCTGAACGCGAGAGGAGCAGCATCCCGTCGATCAGGGCGTTCATCCGCAAGGCTCCCTGCTTGACCACCTCCAGATACCGCTGAGCCTTGTCGTTGGGGGTCTGTTCCAACGCCTTCTGGGTAAGTTCGGCAAAGCCCATCACATGCCGGACGGGTGTTCTCAGATCGTGCGAGGCGGAATACGTGAACGCTTCGAGCTCCTCGTTCGACGTCTGGAGTTCGCGTGATTTGAGGTCCAGCCGGTCCCGCTGCTCCAGGAGTTGATGAATGGTGATGGAGCGTTCCAGGGCGATGCCCAGACTCTGGGCGGCCGTCTCGACCATGGCGCGTTCCGACGTTGACCAGGACCGTGGCTGGTAGAATCCGAACACCACGACCCCGTAGACCGTATCGCTCACCATCACCGGCAACGCGGCCGTGGTCTGGACGGCGGTGAATTCGACTGTCGCCACGGTCGAGGTGGTGGGATCAAAGCGTTCCTGGTAATACGGGCGCCGGCTCTCGTACGGACGTTCGATGTTGAGCACGCTGCCCCTCGGAAGGCCTCCTTGAAGCTTCTGGAGCAGGACCGGGTCCCGAAACACACCCCGGTGCGACCGTAGCTGCCACAGGTCATTCTCCAGTTCGTAGTAGGTGCTCATGCCCGCGGGCAGCAGGGACAGGATCAGTTCCTGGACGCGGCCGACCAGGAGAAGGGGGTCATGTTCCAGAGCGAAATCGCGAGCGAGCAGGGCGAAGCCTTCGAGGGTCTGCGTGCGCAGCGACAGTTCCGCGTGCTGCTCCTGCAGCTTTTTGGTCTGGTGGGCGCGCTCCAGGGCGAGGCCCAGGGTATTGGCGGCGCGCCGCGTCAACTCGCGCTCTGTAGGCGGCCATCCATCGGCCAGGACCGGACGCCAGACCACCAGAAATCCACCGAGCATGCCGCTGGGAAAACGGATCGGTTCGACACCGACCGCGAGCGACGGAAAGAAAGCGACCATGCCCGGCGCGCTCGGGTAATCCGCTAGGTAGAAGCCATGGTGCTCTTGCATCGCCCGGTTCAGCAGCGGCGTCTCGTGCAATTGCAATCCCGGACGCGACATGTAGTCCTCGATGACCTGGGGCGTGTCGCCCCAGAACGTCGGGGGGAGGAGGTGTGTGCCGTCCAGGAAGACCACGAGCATACTCTGGGCACGGAGGACCGGCCCAAGCTTCGAGAGGGTGAAGGTGGCCACCTCGGTGGGCGTCTGGGCACTCTGAAGCGCGTCACCGAGCGCAGTCAGCACCTCGACGTTGACCTGTGCGGCGGCGTGGTCCTGGGTGATCCGCTCGACCCGGGCTTCCATCTCCCGGATCAGCTGAACCCGTCCGAGCGCGACCGCACACTGGGCGGCCAGGATCGGCAGGAAGCGCCGTTCCACCCGGGGGAAGTCATGCGGTTCTTGAAAGTCGATGATCAGCAGGCCGAGCGGCTGGCCATCCAGGAACATCGGAAGCACCGCGCTGGCAACCGGGATGTCGGCTGCGCGTTTCCTGAGCTGCGGATAGGCCTCGAGCAGAACGCTCTGCTGCTCGAAATAGAGGGCCTGGTGTCGGGTCAGGGCCTCCCCCGCGGGCGTCGTGAGGTCGTACACACCATGGTGCCAGATGTTCGACTCGTATCCTTCAAGGCCCTGGCTGGCCGCCACCGTCAGCGAGGTTCCGGTGTCATCGAGGAGCAGGATGGCGCCACCGATGGCCTTCAGAACATTGAAGGCCGCGTTCTGAATAATCTGGAAAATCTCGTCCTGGCTCCGGGCGGCGGCCAGGGCCTCGGTCATCAATTGAAGTTCTGCACTGAGCGAGCGGCCAACTGTGGGTTCTACAGCTGACGCTTCAGACATGCTTCAGGATAGCGTGCTCCCCTCTGCACGGAGGGTGACCTCGGCAGCTCTGAGCGAAAGCCCACCGCGTCCGGGTGGACAGGTGGGTTCCCTGAAGAACTACCGGAGAGCAGGACTGCAGCTCTCAGCTCAGAAGCGTGTACCGAAGTCCTGCACCCAATAAGTGCCGTAACTGCCGCCGTTGCCCACGCCCACACCCAGTTCCTTGAAGCGGGCGTTCATGATGTTGGCGCAGTGTCCGGGACTGGTCAGCCATCCGGCCACCACGGCGTCGGGGGTGGGCTGCCCGGCGGCGATGTTCTCACCCACCGAGCTGTAGCCGACGTATCCGGCGTTCATGATTCGCACGTCGAAGGTGCGGCCGTCCTGACTGGTATGCGAGAAGTAGTTGTTTGTCGCCATGTCCGCAGCGTGCCCGCGCGCTGCGGTCGCCAGATTGGCGTTCCAACTCAGTGGCGCGGCGGCCGGATAGCGCGTAGCGCCGCAGGTGCGGGCGGTGGCGCGGGCCTGGTTGGTCAAGTCGAGTATCCGCTGCTCGGTGGCACTGAGGCCGGTGCCGGGCGCGGGGACCGGCGTCGGGGCAGGCGTGGTCCCGCTGACCGTCACCGGGAAATCCAGAAAGGCACCGGGGTTGCTCGCCAGAGCGGCGCGTACTGTGGCCGTTCCGGCACCGCTCGCCGTGATCAGGCCAGCCTGGGTCACCGTGGCGACGCTCGCGTTGCTGGTGGTCCAGTTCAGCTGCCCGGGGCGGGCCGGCGCGCCGTTTAGCGTCACGTTGAGCTGACGGGTCTGGCCCGCCTGGAGTGTTATGGGGCTCCCGACCGCCTGCGCCTGCAGCAGAAAGGGGGCGGGAAGATTCGTCTGCGTCGCAGCAGGCCCGCTGGTGGGCACGCCTTGCTGACTGCAGGCGGCCAGAGCGACGCAGAGGCTCGCGAATAAAAAGGGGGTAGGCTTCATTACTGCTTCAGAGTGCTCTTAAAGTCTGGTCCTCCTGTGAGGTCAGGCTGAGGCGGCTCATGAACTGTCTCGGCCTGGTCTGCCTGCAGGTGCAGCAATGCGACGACCCTTCGCGCGAAGTTGCCACCAACGTCGATTGAGGCTATACCGCCTTCAAGTGGTCAACCAGGTCAAATGTTGGCCCGCAGACCACCGCGCAACTCTGCCAGGAGCCTTTACTGGTGCCCGGACCAATGCACTGGTGGCATAAGGAGAAATATGTGGTGTGGCGGCCTTCACCGACAGGGTTAGGACGGATCGCAACGCTGAGCCGAGTGCGCAGCCCGGAGGTGAAGCGGCACGGCAACCGGCTGGTTCTGGAGAACACCACCTGAATACACCTGGAAAGGAAGAGAACCAGCAAGCCCTACCGTTGGTTCTCGCCTTACGATTTCCTGGCAGCCACCGCCTTCGGGGAACTGCGCAGTCCCTTCACTGATCGGCCGCACAGTCATTCGACGTCTGGTGGCGATCGAGGCTCAGAACACGGTGTACCCGCCGTCCATGACCAGGACAGAGCCGGTCATGAAGGAAGAAGCTTCGCTGGCCAAGAACACAATCGCTGGCCCCAGATCGTCGGGCATACCGTAGCGTTGCTGCGGCGCGTCTTCAATCCAGTACCGCTGAAATTGCGGGTCTTCCAGCGGCGACATCTCGGTCTTGATGTAGCCCGGTGCCAGCGCATTGACGCGCACGCCAAGGGGCGCCCACTCGGCGGCCAGACTCTTGGTCAGGTGATGAACGGCCGCCTTGGAAGCGTTGTATGCAGGTTGCCACTGCGGCCGGTTGACGATCTGCGCGGACATCGAGCCAATATTGACGATGGTGCCGCAGCGCCGCTCGGTCATGTGCCGCCCGAAGATCTGTGAGGCCATCCAGAGGCCGTCGACATTCACCCCCATCACCTGATGCCACTCGTCGTCGGTGACCTCAAGCGCTGGCCGGTGAATGCAGATGCCCGCGTTGTTGACCAAGATATCGACGTGCCCGAAACGGGCGACCGATTCAGCCAGGATGCGTTCGATCTCGGTACGCTGGGTGATATCGGCGAGCACCACCAGACTCTGGCGGCCCAGCTGGTCAAGTTCATGCTCAACGTCGCGGGCCGCTTCGGCGTCGCGGCCCACAATGACGACCTGAGCGCCGGCTTCAGCCAGTGCACGCGCAAAGGCGCGACCCAACCCCCGGGTCGCGCCGGTGACCACGGCAGTTTTTCCGCTGAGGTCGAACTTCGCCATGACGCTCATCGCTGCTGACTCCGGAGCTTGCCGCCTTGAGGTTGCATGGCTGAATACTAGAGCACACCTGGGCTCCTCAGCCTGTGTGTGAGGCTCCTGAGCACGCTTCCAATTTCTTTCCACGCCCAGTGTTTCAGGCCGTATCGGCGGTTGTGTTGCCTTAACTGGGTCGGGGTAGGCTGACTCGCTGTAACCGACCCAAAGCTCCACCGCCATCGCTTTCCGATGACGATCATCCAGCACGCGGTTGGGCTTTGTCACCGCTTCCCTCTGAGGGTTCTGGCAACTTACCGGCAGTAGGCTGATCATCCGTGACTGACCGCAAGCCCTGCCACCACCGATTCCACTGAGCATGATCCAGTACGCGCTTTGGCTTCATCACCATTTCTCTTTGAGCCAGCGTGGCATCCAGGTGAGCCACAAGACGCTGCGCCAGTGGAATATCAAGTTCGCCCCGCTCCTCACCGAAGAACTCCGGCACCGGGAACCCCGTCGGGGTTCCCGGTGGTTTCTGGATGAGGTTTGCCTCGAAATCAGGGGCAGGAAATTCTGATTGTGGCAGGTGGTCGATGACTCTGGCGCAGTCCTCGACCACCTGTTACAAGCTCGACGAGCCACCCAGACAGCCAAGACCTTTCGTGACTACTCAGCCCATGAGTCGGGTTCATACACTGAGTAGTCACCTTACTCTTCAATATTCAGTTTCATAAACACGTTTCCGCGTTTGTACCGCGACTCGGGCCATTGCTCGACTGGCAGATGGACGAACCCGAGCGATTCGTACAGGTGAATGGCGCTCTTGAGCTGGGTGTTACTGCCCAGTGTCAATGTCCGAAGACCCATGTCACGGGCCTGTTCGATGGCGCGCACCAGGAGCGCCCGCCCGATACCCCTCCCCTGCATCTCCGGGGAGACGGCCATTTTCGCCAGCGAACCCAGGTCGCCGCCTGTACGAACCAGCGCGACGCAGCCGACGGCCCTGCCCGATACATGAGCCATCAGGATTTTCCCGCCCCTGGCGATGATCTCCTCACGTGGATTCCCCAGAACCGTTTCGTCGTTTCCTTCCAGGGTAAAGAATCTCGTGATCCACTCTTCGTTCAGCGTCCGAAAGGCGGTGGCGTCCTCAGCGGTCTGCAGTGGCCGGATAGAAAAGTCGGCGCCACTGTTCAGACCGTTCTGCTCAAGTCCACCCATCTGTTCTGATGTCAAAGCCCTTCACCTCGCCCCTCATTCTAATATGGCCTTGCGCTGTTCCGATGGGCGGCCCGTTCGGCAGGTAGGCGTTTGTGCATGTCAACAAAAGACAAGGGTTCAGACGCTCTCCAGGCAGCCGGTGGGCGTTTGTTCTACCTGATAAAACCTGGCTTTCTGGCGAAGAGAGAACGCCTAGCGCACGGCTTCCAAGGCCAGGGGTGAGCGTTTCAGGTGTTACGGGCCGTCAGGCTTCCGATCACTGAAAAATACTCAGTCCCGCTGCGTCTTGCCTTCGCCGGGGCTTGCGCCATGAAGGAACACCCCGCCATAACTGACCACCTGCACCCCGACGCGCTGCACCTTGCCGCCGCCCTCGATGACTCCGAGCAATACGACAGAACGCCCGTGTCATTTTGAGTAGCCGAGCACCGGGAGGTGGCCTACACTCAATGCCTATGACTTCTCTTCGTCTTGTTGCCCTGCTCTGTTCCATTCTCGTGTCTTCCACAGCCCTCGCGCAAAGTGAGGCCCCTTTCGGCATACCGATGGGGACATCTATAGAGAAGCTCCAAGAGATGGGAGCCAAATACAACTCGAGAGGTACATACCTGATCCTGCATCCGGCAGCTGAGGCGCATTCCAAGTTTGATAGCTATTACATTCAGGCGTCCAAGAATCAGGGGGCCTGCTACATGATCGGTTTCACCCCTGACATCACCTCAGATAACAAAGGGACGCGGATCAAAGAGCAATTCGCTTCTTTGCTGACTGATGCCAAGGACGTCTACGGCACCTCTGAGGACGTCAACAGACTCCACAATGACAGCCCCTACAAGCAGGACACGCAATGGATGCTTGCTGCCTTGAAGAATGATCAGTGGTTGGCTTCGCACTGGTCAAAGGACCGGGGATCAAACTTGCCGGACAACATTACGGATATCAGTCTCGATATTTCTATCGACTCTGAAACACAGGGGTCCGTGTCTGAGAGCATCACCTACGCCAACTACGATGCGTGCGCGGCAGAGTTGAAGTAATTCAAGAATTTAACAGCTGCTTTTCGGGGCGGATGGGATCCGGGGTATAGCCGCCGCCTACCTTAACGCTCTCGTACGGCTTTCAGGGCTGAGAGTAGGCGTGTGTTCAACCTGTCAAAACTTAACATCCGGCGAAGAAAACGCCCACCCGCACGGCTTCCAGAGCCAGGGGTGGGCATTTGTGCATGCTGCGTAGAGTGACGCGTTGCCCGTTATCCGTTTCAATGCCAAATGGCTAGAAATGGCGTAACGGTTCAGCACGTGAATGAGGCGCCTCACGTGCTGAACCGTTACGCTTGAACCTATTTAACGATCTCTAGTTTACACAGTCCAGTGTCATTTGAAGTAGAGGCAAGGAACGCTTGAAGGATATCGTATTCCGTTGCGGTCGGATTCCTAGCAACATAAGAGGCTTTGAAAGAATTAATATCGCTCGATGCTTGGGAAATGTCATAATGATAAGCAGTTCCATTGTATATAGTGGTCATATTATCAAGATCTGAGAAAAAACAGACTCTTATATTTTTTGACCCAGCCATTGTTGGACTGACATCTGCCACGAGAAATGACTTGCCACCTGACAATTCAATCTGAATTGGAAATTTCTTTGACCCATTTGGAGCAATTCCAGTAAATGTATCGGTCTTTTGAATGAATTCTTGAATAGTGAAGACTGTTTTCGCAGGGATAGACTTGTCGATCTTGCTATCGCTACTAACTGTCCAGGTCTGCCCGACCTGAAAGGGGTTGGCGGAGACACTAGCGCTCGCAGTTTCCGGCGAATTGCTTTGCTGCGTCATGACAGGTGCACATGCCCCAAGTAACGGAACTAGAATTGCAATCTTCTTCACCAAAAAATCATATCAAGCCGGTGACAGCTCAGTGCGAGAGAGAATCTCGCACTGAGCTGTTACGACCTTTCTTGAAAGACTGGTAGTAAATTACGACGTCACAGACGTAATCCACACAGACAAGCCTTGGAGCGATGGAGCAGCCATTCGAACTCTTCCGGTGCTCCGCGCTGTGGAGCACGTTCAGGTGAGCTCCACTGCGCGCTGCAATAACCTCATCGAGCCGTCCCATCGGTCCACCAGACAACAGGAGCGAAGTCAATTGAGCTTCAAGAAACCGCGACGAGCCCAGGAATTTCTGGCCCTGCATGCCCGCGTTTCAAACCTTCAGCAGCACACCCGAACCACCGTTTCCGCTTATCTCCGAAGATCAAATCAGAACCATGTCCACCTGGCATGGCAGAACACCATTGAAGTGGCCGTCTGAACTTCAGACAGCCACTGAGCCCACTCGGTCCCGCGCAGATCAACTTGCCGGAACCGGATGCCCTATCCTAAACGAGGCTTAAAAAACGGCGCGTCGAAGAGGAATGAATGAGCGGCCTTCGTTCTTTCGACACCCTGCCCGAGGAGACTTGATGGCGACCGACCCCCCAGTGGACCTTTATAACGCTGGAAGGGCTGACGGTCCAACTTCCTCCGCCTGCGGCAGTCCCGTCAGGTAGACGAGGTGCTCGGCCTTCGCCTCGGGCATGACCCAGGTGGTCAGGACACGCCGGGCGAGCAGGGCCATGAAGCGCCTGAATGCCAGGAAGCCGGGCGGTCACGTCAACTTCCTGGTTGTCCTGGATGAACGTCAGGTCGATTTCGTGGTCCTCGGGCTGAGGCCGCGACGGCCCGGGGGCGTCTTCGCCCTGATCTTCCAACTTCGTTCGGTGCGACTCGGGCAGGGTTGCCCAGAGGTCCGCGGCCGTCTCCCGCCGTCCCAGCACCTCAGCGCGCTGGAGCAGGACCGTCCCACTGGACCGCGTGACATCAGGAGAGCGCTGGATGATTTTGAACCATCTTCGGCACCCTGGGGAAAGCCCGGTGATGCGCGCACATTTCGCACTTTCATCATCGCACCCGGACCACCGTCTCCTCTCCCCTCCTCCGCCTTCTGACCAGGAGAGTTGGCCGTCTGAAGTTCAGACGGCCATTTCTCCCACGCGGCCCCTCGCCGATTGACTTGCCAGAACCGTGCGGGAAGACAGGTGGATTGGCGTGCCGTCCAACAGCAGCACTCAACGAAATGGCTTTCCCGAACCCTCTGCTGGTCTGTGGTTCATATGTCAGGATTCTGAGAGGCAGCAGGCTGCATACTTGGATAACCGTGAGCGTCCCAGTGTCTGTGGCCATCCCCCTGCCTACGGAAGCCGACCGGCTCGCCGCACTCGAACGCTACGCAGTCCTGGATACAGCCCCCGAGCTCAACTTCGACCGGCTGACGAGACTGACCGCTCGGATCTTTAAAGTGCCGATCGTGTTGGTTTCACTGGTCGATGAGCGCCGTCAGTGGTTCAAGTCCTGCTATGGTCTCGATCTCCGGCAGACCGACCGCTCGATGTCCTTCTGCGCTCATGCTCTGTGGGCCGACGATGTACTGGTCGTTCCGGACGCGACTCAGGATGAACGTTTCGCCGATAATCCTCTGGTCACGCATGAGCCGCGCATTCGGTTTTATGCTGGCGCGCCGCTCATTACGCCGGAAGGATTGAGGCTGGGGACGCTCTGTGTGATCGATACGGTCTCTCACACTGAATTTACGCCGGCTGATCAGGAAACCCTGCGCGAACTGGCTGCCAGCGTCATGAGCGAACTGGAGCTGCGGTTGGCGCTGGCTGATCGCCGGCACACAGCGGCTGTAAATGCGGCTGTCCTCGTTGCTTCCCCTGACGCCATCATCACGCTTGACGCTCACGGCTTCATCACCGAATGGAACCCAGCCGCTGAACGCCTGTCTGGCTACCCCCGTGCGGAGGTGTTAGGACGCAGTAGCCAGTTGCTTTTCAATGAACTCAATAACGAGCTCTCAGGACAGGAATTTTGGGCATTTTTTCAGTCTCAGGCATTGCAGCAGATGGACCGCTTCATGGTTCCGATCCGCCGTCGGGATGGATCGACCTTCCCCGGTGAGGTCACCTTGCTCACACTGGAAGTCAATGACCAGCGTTTGTACACTGTGCTGGTTCGCGACCTCACCCTGCAGGAGGCGGCCCGAGTCGAGCTCAGGTCGCAGCACAATCTGCTCCAGGCGGTCCTCGATGGTGTCCCCGAAGCGATTTATGTAAAAGACCTGGAACGGCGTTACCTGATGATCAATCCTGCGGGAGCCGCACACCTTGGCCGGCCGGTCGAGGAGATTCTGGGCAAAACCGACGAGCAGTTGTTTCCTGAATCGACCGCACTAGCCTCGCGCCGGCAGGACGAACGGGTTCTTTCTACTGGTGGCCGTATTGTCTATGAATCCACAGACCTGATGCCCGATGGCCGTTCCAAGGTGTTCTGGGGCAACAAGATTGTTTATCGAAGCAGTGCGGGTGAACCGGCGGGCCTGATCGGCGTCTCGATCGACATCACCAAGCGCAAGAAAACCGAATCGACCATTCAGCGGCACAACGAGGTGTTGACCCGTAGGGTGGAGCATGCCCAGCTGGAGATTTTGAGGCGACTTGCACGGGCTGCCGAATACCGAGACGACGACACCGGCGAGCACATGATCCGGGTAGGGACCACAGCCGCCAGTCTGGCAAGTGAATTGGGACTGCAGAAGGCTGAGGTGGAACTGATCCGGCAGACTGCTCCGCTGCATGATGTCGGGAAGATTGGCATCTCAGACGGAATCTTGCTGAAACCCGGACGGCTCACGGCGGAGGAGTTTGAAGTGGTGAAGACCCATAGCCTGATCGGCGCTGGTATTCTTCAGGGTGGCCAGTCTCCCCTGGTCAAGATGGCTGAGCTCATTGCCCGCACACATCATGAGCGTTGGGACGGCACGGGGTACCCGGCTGGTCTGGCCGGAGAAGACATTCCTCTGGCGGGCCGGATCGTCGCAGTTGCAGATGTGCTCGATGCACTGACCAGCGAACGTCCATACAAGCAGGTCTGGTCACTGGCTGCTGCGGTTGCGGAGATCAGGACTCAAGCAGGTCAGCAGTTCGATCCCCAGGTTGTGGCGGCCTTGCTGCGTCTGTCTTCGGCAAAGGATCAACCGCAGTAATCCACCGTTCGTGAACTTTGCAGGAACGCCGATCGCTCTGGATGGTACCGGTACAGCGCAGGAACAGGGACTCGGGCAGTATGCGCGGCGGACATCGGCGGAGAGGAAACGGTGGTGGCGACGGCCTGAGCCGGGTCTTTGCGGGCCAAAGGATCAGGGCGAAGAGTGGCTGATCTATGGGAGAAGCGAATCGGTAGCTGGTGCAGGCCACGTCAGGTCAGGCGTTTGGCGAAGAAGACTGAGGCTGCAGGCAAGTTGAACGAAGCCGGAGAAGTGTGGAGCCTTGTACTTATCACGCGTTCAACTCCTTCGGAACGATTGAAGCCGTGAATCCAAATGGGCGACCGTCCGGCCCGCAGGCGAGCCGGACCAGAGCTCTCTTCAGGGGTGAGATCAGGTCAAGGCCTGGCGAAGCCTCCGGTTCAACATGGCGTACCTTGGACTTCCTGCAACCTTAACTTCTGGGATCTCCCAGGTTGCTCAAAATCTCGCAACCTGTCAATTCCTACTCGGGGCATTCATGTCGCTCAACGGCCTCTACAAGGCATCCTCTGTATCATAAGTCATGTCTGACACCGGCCAAAATGATCAGGGCCAGATCCCGACTGATCTCTCCGCTCTAGATGGAACGTCTGCCCCGGTCCAGGGAGCCGAAGCCGCTCAGGCGGCCCTCATGGCTGTGGCAGATCTCATCCGTGAATTGTCCCTGCAATTTTCCCCGGAGATGCTGATCCGTCGGAGTCAGGAACTGGTCCTGGGCCTTCTCCCCCCGGCGTTCGCGGTGTTCTGGGCGCTTGATGATCACCGTTGGCGCATCGTGTCGCAAGTCGGGGACCTTCGGAATCCGCAGCTGCAAGCGGTGATGGACGCTGGCCTCCCCTACGAGACGGGTTGGAGTAACCGGGTCCCCTGGGAATCCGGAGAACCGCTCTATCTGGACGCCTACGACCCTGATCTCGAACATCCGTCGGTGCGGGCTGAACAGGTCGCCACCACAGTCAGCTTTCCGGTGATGGTCAACGGATCACCGTGCGGGATTTTCGGGATCGGGCTGTTTGAGCAGCGTCGGTGGTCAAACAGCGACAAGATCGTGATCGAAACGGTCGCGCGCAGCCTTGCCACCGGCCTGGAACTCGCTGACGTGCGTTTACGCCTCTTGAAGCTTGCCCCACCGCTTCAGGGGAGCACTTCGGAATTATCACGTGATCAACTGATTCACCTGGCCTACCATGATCCACTTACGGCCCTTCCGAACCGCGCGTTGTTCATGGACCGACTTGTGGCAGCCCTTGAACAGCGTGTTCAGACGCACCAACCCATTGCGGTGCTGTACATCGATCTCGACCGCCTGAAAGAAATCAACGACATGATGGGGCATGAAGCGGGCGACGCCCTCCTGTGCGAGGTGGCTCAGCGGCTCCTGCGCTCCGTTCGCCCAGTCGACACGGTGGCACGTCAGGGTGGCGATGAATTCACCGTGGTGATCAACGGATTTGACCAGCCCGAGGACATCTCCACGGTGGTGGAGGACCTGCGGTCAGCCCTGGCAAAACCATATACGGTTCACGGCCATCCGGTCGAAGTCACAGCCTCCATCGGCGTCAGCCTGACAGCACTTGAAGGGGGGGATGCTCAGGTGCTGCTCAGGCAGGCGGACGACGCTCTGTACCAGGCCAAGCAAGCTGGAAAAAATCGCGTGCAGTTTCATCGGTCCTTTCGACCCTGACGCAGGAATCACTGTTGAGAAACGTGTACTTCACGTGGGGAAGAGGTGACTTGCCGGAGCGAGCGCAGCACCTCCTTGAGACGGGCGTCCTGCGGCCCACCGCCGTTCATACGGACCTCCTGAGGTCTGAACGTGTCGACTGCTCTCCACATTCAGTGGCGGACGCCACTGACGCTCGTACACACCTCGCCGAGATACCAGCGGGAACCCTGGCAAAGTTCCTGCTGGCGCAGGTCTTCCGCAAGCAGCGCACTGAACTTGATGCTCCAATGCTCCATTTTCGGAGGGCTGCATGACTGACCCGAATGCTGCGCTGATGCAGCAATTCCTGATCATTCTCGGTTGCAGAGCGGAACGGGGTGGTACAGCCAGACGGCGTGCTGGATGGCCGTCATTGGAAAACGATGGCGACAGGGGTTCGGGTCAGTCACGACAAGCCGGCCTGTTCTCAACCGGTGAAAGCAAGAGAACCGAATAAGCCAGAAGGCGTGTAGCCACGCCCGAAGGTCTGTTCTACACTTTCTGTACTTCCGCAGGTGCGGCTCAGGCGCGGCTTCCTCCCCCTTTTAATGGATAAAAACCAGCCGCCGCCGCTTTCTGCACCCGCAACTTCCTCACCTTGCACGGCTCAGGAGTCGCTTCCTCCTCAACTTCGAATTGATCTCAGCGACCTCCGCTTTCCGTGCTCCACCAGCCGCACCCGGGGCGGTTCAGGCACAGCTTCCTCCGCTCATCGACTTGATCCAGCTGCCGCTTTCCGCCCTTCTCCCAACCCTTTCAGGGCGTGCGTCACCTTCGGTGCACGCCCTGTTTTCATGGGCCGCCCCCGCGCCTCTTCCTCTTCTCCGGTCTTCAGCCGTGCCCCAAGGAGCTCACCATGACCAACAGCACTGAGATCCAGCCCAGCCGCACCCTCACCGCCGCGCTGCGGGCCGGTCAGCTGCCGGTCCCGGTCGGTGAGCGCACCGCCAAAGGCGCGAACACCGCCGCCGCCGCGTTCGAGGCGGACCTGATCCGCCTGGGCTTCATGCTCGACGACGACGCCCGCACACGGGTGCTGAAGCTCAGCGGCACGCAGCTGACCCTGTTCCACGCCGAGGCCATGCCCGCCGCGAAGGCACTGGTCGGTGAAGCGGTGCACCGGCACCTGTTCCTGCAGTTCCCGGAGATTGATGTCGACGATCACCTGTACCTCAGCTGGCGCATCTGGACCTGGGCGCGCAGCCTGGCCACGCAGGAGGGCAAGGACGTCCGTGCGGACCTGCGTCTGCTCGAACCCTGCCTGCACCTGATGCCTGCGGACGCGCTGGTCGGCCACGGGGCCTGCCCGGTCTGCCAGGTGCCGATCGAACGGATCGGCGGCGAGGTCTTCACCGCGCCTGAGCACCTGCCGGCCGAGGCGCTCAGCCCCCTGCGGCTGCTGCGCGGCAACGCCGAGGAACTCGCCCTGAGCGAGCTGCTGGTCTCGCGCCTGCAGAGCACCGCCCCGGCCGCCAAGCACGAACTGGCCGAGCTGCGTACTGCGGTCGTGGCCCTTCCTATGGAAGCGCTCGAGGCGCACCTGGGCGCGTACCTGACCAAGGAGCGCCGCGTGGCCGTGCGGGAAGTGCTGGCGCAGGTCACCGGCACCCTGATCGGTGACGAAACGCGCCGTGAGCTGGGCCTGGCGCTGCTGAAGTCGCAGATCGCCGACGCCAGCGATGTGCTGCGCGCCTGTGATGTGATGGGCGGCGGCGACGGCCGTCTGGACGATGCCCGTGGTGTGGGCAGGGGGCGTGCTGTGGCCACCCAGGTGCTGCAGGCGAGCACCTTCGGCACGCGTGCCAGCACCGACTTCGGCCGCATGACCGGCACGTTCAACTTCGACTACCGCAGCGACAGAATGCAGGACGCCGCGCCGGAACTGTCGAATGGCGAGACGCGCAAGGCCATCTCGCTGCCGAAGCTCAGCCGCTCGTTGCGCCGCTCACTGCTCGACCTGCTCGAGCGTCGCCCTACGGCCACGCTGCCCGAGGAACTCGCCCGGCATGCCCGCGCGTGGACCCTGCTGGCCGAACGCCTCCACCCGCTGGAGGACCGCCGCCGCGTCAACGTCTGCGCCGCGTTCACCGCGCTGCGCGGCGGCCTGAAGGGCGTGTACGCGGTGGACCTGAGCACCGCCGGTGTCCAGGTGCCTGAGCATGCCGGGTACGCGGTGTGGAACGGCGGGTTGCAGCACCGCTCGGTGACCAGCGACCTGGAAATGGCCTTGCGGCGCGGGGACATGACGGCCGCATGGTCTCTGGTGGCCGACCGTCCCGGTGTGCTCGCCCGGCGTGTCGATCACCTCGCCCGCAGGAGCAGCCCTGAGCAGCTCGAGGCGGCCGCCCCGGCGATCCGCCGGGCGCTGGGTGCCTTGAGCCTACCGCTGCTGCTGACGCTCCGCGGTCACCTGCGCAGCCGCACCGCGGAGAGCCGAGAGAAGCGCAGCGTCCGGGTGAAGTCCGGCAAGGTCAAGGTCCTTCCCGCCCTGCCTGCGCTGGACGAGGCGGTCAGCACCCGGCTCCTCGGGTACGTTCAGGAGGCGCTGAGCACCCTGCCCTTGGCCGAGCAGAGCCCCTTGCGCGGGATGAACCTGATCCAGCTCGGCCAGGGCCTGGAGAACCTGATGGTGCCGCTGGCCCGGCGCACCGCGTCCGAGAGCCTCGAGCTCACCCCCGCCGGCAGCCGTCTGCCGGTCGACCTGACCACCGGCATGGTCCCCCGCCTGTTCGTGCACTGGGTGGAGCCGGTCAGCTCCCGCGTGGACCTGGACCTGAGCGCCGCGTTCTACGGCGCCGACTGGACGCCGCTGGGCGTGTGCAACTTCGGCGACCTGCACGGCCGGCGCAGCGGAGGGGTGGTGCTCGCCACGCACTCCGGGGACCTGCAGTCCGCCCCCGCGCCGCACGGCGCGACCGAGTTCATCGACCTGAACGTCCAGGCGTGCCGGGAGGCCGGGGTGCGACACGTGGCGATCACCGTGCACAGCTACACCAGCATTCCCTTCGAGGAACTGCCGGAGTGCACCGCCGGGATCATGATGCTCAGCGAAGGTGAGGCCCGCGGCGGCAAGGGTTCGCCCTTCCGTCCGGAGCGGGTCGTGCAGGCGCTGCAGCTCAGCGGGCGTGAGAACACGCGACTGGCGCTGGCGCTCGACATCCAGGACAGCGTGATGGTGCACGCGGACCTGCCGCTCGGCGGCGGGCGCACCATCCACCACAGCGGCAACCGGGTTGCCGACACGCTGCGCACCATGGAGGACGAGCGTGCCCTGGGACTGCGCCCGGACCTGCGGGAACTCGCGATTCTCCAGGCGACCCGCGCCGCAAAGAGTGTCCGCGTGATCCTCCAAGATGACCTGGCCTACACCGTCCACCGCGAGGCCGGCGTGGACTTCGCGCAGGCGATGACGAGGCTGCTCGCCGGGGAGTCCCAGGAACTCACGGGCGAGCGGCTGGACACCCTCCCGCCCGCCGACCTGGCCGTGTCGCTCAGCCCCACTTCCACCGGGGTCGGCCCGGACACCCGGGTGATCACCAGCAGCACCCTGCGCCAGACCACCGGACTGCCCATGCCGATCAGCTGGCTGCTCGACGCCTGAGCAGGAAAAGAACGAGAAGGACGCCCACGCGTGGGCGTCTTTCTCGTTCAGGGGGAGACGTCGTCGCTGCGGAACACTTCCTCGGAACCCGTGCGGAGCGCCACACCGAGCTTCGTTTGGGCGCGCAGCAGCTGATCCTCGCTGAGTTCCCCCAGCGAACCCCGTGGTGAACGCCAGCCCGTCTCTGCGGGCCCGGATGCCGATGTACGGCTTGGCGGTCAGTTGCCTTCTCAGGTCGTCCGCGCGGGTACTCGCGCTCTGCAGGCCACCAGGGCGAGTTGACGCTTCCGGCCATCGCCGCTGGGGGCAGGGAAGATGAGCGAGAGATCGACAGGATGACGCTCCCCGAGATCGACTGGACCACGTTTTGGCTCCTCAGCCGGCGGGACGTACAGATCCGCCCGGCGCGCTCAGGGCAACGAGAGGTCATCCAGGGGCTCTCCGATAACCTCGGAGAGGAAGGCCAGATGCGCCCGCAGGCCCACCCGATGCGCCGCCTGGGGTGAAATCTCGCCTCCCAGCGCCAGCGGCGGCAGGAACCCGAGGCACTCCTCGGGTCCCGGCACCCCACCCGTTCGGTGCGCGGTTGAAGATCTGCATGAAGGACAGGTCATCGAGCCCCTCCTGCTCGGTGAGCGAGACGTTCAGGAAAAAGTTCAGATTCAGGAAATTCATGACGCTCGTCGCAATGGAGACGAACCCCAGCTGAGCGCCGCAGAAGAAGAACACGTCCCCGAAGGCCGTCCGCATGAACGGGTAGGTCCGCGGCGGATCGAACGAGGCCGAGGGGGCATACCGCCGGACGGGGTGACCGGGCCATCTCGAACCAGGGCAGGTACGGCTCCTGCCACTCGGCGGGATCGATCAGCCACAGCGGCCCCCCGCCGTACGGCCGTGTCATGGAGCCGGATCCGCATCTAAGCCGGCCACTGACATCACCTGGACTTTCGCTGATTAATCTGCCAGAACCCCTGGGAGCGTAAATTTCACCCGGCCTCCTGCGCCACGTTCACTCCTGCCCATTGACCAATTCGAGGTAGTTGACCAGTTCCGGTAACGGAAGCGCCCGGGAATACTGCCAGCCCTGGAGCAGGTCGACGCCGATCTCTGCGGCGATGTGGGCCTGCCGGGCCGTTTCGATGCCCTCGGCGACCACTTCCAGGTTCAGCCCGTGGGCGAGGTGCACGATGGTTTCCACGATGGCGCGGTCACGCACGTCGGCCTCCAGCTCGCGAATGAAGGCCCGGTCGATCTTGAGCGCGTCGAGGGCGAAGTGCCTAAGGTACGCGAGGCTCGAATGCCCGGTCCCGAAGTCGTCGATCGAGACCCGGACGCCCAGCGCGCGCAGCTGCTCCAGAATGCGGCCCGCGTAGTCGGCGTCCCGCATCACCAGGCTCTCGGTCAGTTCGAGTTCCAGCCTGGACGGCGCGAGGCCGGACTCTGCCAGCGCCTCCTCCACCAGCTGGATAAGCCGGTCTCCGAGCTGGAACTGACGGACACTGAGGTTCACGCTCACCCGGATGTCACCCAGGGGGGCCACCTGGCGGCACGCCTCGCGCAGCACCCATCCGCCCACTTCCACGATCAGGTTCGATTCCTCGAGGGCCGGAATGAACTCGCCGGGCGGCACCAGGCCGCGTTCCGGATGCTGCCAGCGCAGCAGCGTCTCGACCCCGACCACCCGGCCGGTGGCCGTCTCGATCTGCGGCTGGTGGTGCAGGACGAACTGCCGTTCGTTCAGCGCGCGCTGCAGGGCGCGGTCCATGGCGATGGGCGCGGCCCGCAGCGTGCCGTCGTACAGGCCCCAGCCGGCCTCGGTCTGCTTGGTGTGGTGCATGGTCCGCTCCGCCTGGCGCAGGAGCGTTTCGGCGTCGCGCCCGTCCTCGGGGCAGCGGGCGAGCCCGAGGGTGGCGCGCGGCACAAGTTCCTCGGCGCCGTACAGCAGCGGCTCGGCCGAGAGCAGCGTCAGCAGGCGGGTGGCGACGTCCTCGGGTTCCCCCTGCAGCAGCAGCAGGAACTCGTTGCCGCCCGAGCGGGCGACGGCCTCTCCGGGCCGCAGCGCGAGCTGAAGCCGGCGGGCGGTGTGGCGCAGCAGCGCGTCGCCCGCCGCCCGGCCGAGCGCGTCGTTGACCCGCTTGAAGCGGTTCAGGTCGAGCACCCCGACGAGGCGGTGCGGGGGGGCGTCCGGCGGGGTGAGCTGCTGTTCGAGGCGGTCGCGGAAGAGCGTCCGGTTCGGCAGACCGGTCAGCTCGTCGTAGAGCGCCAGCCGTTCGAGTTCCCGCACCTGCTCGCGGACTTTCCGCTCGGCCTCCCGGCGGGCCTGCTGGGCGGTCTCCCGTTCGCGGCGCACCTGCTCGACGTCGTGAATGGTGTTGAGCAGCATCACCCGCTGCTCGTTCTCACTGTTCTTCAGGGCGCGTTCGAGCTGCCGCGCCTGCCCGGCATGCTCCAGCGCCTCGGCCGGGCGGCCGAGGTCGGAGAGGAGCGCGCACAGCAGGTCGTGAACCCCCAGGGCCTCCAGCCGCCGGGCCGACGACCGGGCGCGGTCCAGGGCCTGACGCGCCAGGTCGAGCGCCGAGTCGGGGCGTCCGCACCGCTGCTCCAGCAGGGCCAGGCCCGACAGGCAGAGCACCTGGGAGCTGGCGTCCTGCGTGACCTGCGCGGTGGCGAGCGCGCGCCGCATCGTCTCGGCCGCCTCCTCGGGATGGCCTTCCGCCGCGGACAGAAGGGCCAGACCGTGCTGGACGCGGCAGAGCTGATCGTTCGCGCCCTGCTCGGTGGCCAGGGCGAAGGCCTCGAGGTAACCGGCGCGCGCCTGCGGCAACTGGCCCTGCGCGCGCAGGCTCTCGGCCAGGTTGAGCAGCAGGGCCGCCTGCGTCCGGGCCGAGGTGCTCTCGGCCACGCCGTCCGCCGCCCGCCGCCCGGCCAGCAGCGCCAGGCCCTCGCGGGCGAAACCCTCGGCCCGCACCTGATCGCCGTAGTCGCCCTGCGCCCGTGAAAGGTTGGCGAGCACCTGCACGAGCAGCCCGTCGGCCTGCCCGCCGAGCAGGTGCTGCCGGCTGATCTCGAAGTGCTCGGCGGCCAGCCCGATGTTGCCGAGTTCCAGGTTGAGCACGCCGAGGTTGTTGTGGCTGCTCGCCATGCCATTCTCGTCGCCGAGGCGCTCACGCAGCGACAGGGTGCGGTGAAGCTCGCTCAGGGCGGCCCGGCTGTGCCCCTGGGCGTGCAGCGCACCGGCCAGCCCGTTGCGGGCGTCGGCCTCCAGCTGGGTGCCCGGAGACTGTCCGAGCAGCCGGTGGAACAGGTCGGCCGCCTCGCCGAACTGCCCGCCCTCAAGGTGAACCCAGGCCTGTTCGTACAGGCCCGGGCCGAGGTCAGATGAACTTGCGGAATCGAGTGAGATGGGAGGCCTCCAGGCAAAGGCCGGTGCGCGGCCTCTTGAGGAAGTCTACGCGCCGGTCTCTGACGGAATTCCGACGCGGTCTCAGGGGCGCAGCACCCGGGCGAACGCGTCCAGGTCGAGCTGCCCGGTTCCGGTCAGCGGCTGGCCGTCCGCGGAGTGCACCGGCGCCACGGTGCCGCGCAGGGCGGTGCTGACGGCGGCGGGTGAAGCGCCCTCGGCGAGTCCCAGGGCCAGCGCGCCGGAGGTGACGGCCGCGCTCTGCGAGGTGCCCGACCAGGCGGCCTCGCGCTCCTGCGGGGCCGGCCCGTAGATCAGCTCGCCGGGCGCGAACAGGGTGAGACCCGCGCCGGTGTTGCTGAACGCACTCACCTGGTTCGACCCGTTCACGCTGCCGACCGCGAACCGCGGGGCGTCGTGCTCGGCCCCCTGCGCCGGAAAGTCGAGGCTGCCGCCGCCGTCGTTGCCGCTGGCGGTCACGACGATCGCGCCCAGACCCTCGGCGTACCGGATGGCCGTCTCGATCGCCGGCGAAGTCTCGGGCATGCCGACGCTGAGGTTGATGACGTTCGATCCGGCGTCGGCCGCGTCGATGATCGCCTGGGCCGCGGACGACACGTCTCCGCTGCCGTCCTGAGCGAGCACCCGCATCGGCAGCAGGGTGGCGCCGGGGCTGATCTGCAGGACGGTTCCGGCGATGCCGGTGCCGTGCCCGAAGCCGTGGTCGTCCGGGGTGCCCTCCTCGTTCGGGTACTGGTCGCCGTCGACGTAGTCGCGCCACTGCGAGGCCGGCGCGAGGCTGCCCTGGAAGACGCTGAGGTTCAGGTCCACGCCGGTGTCGATGACCGCGACCTTCACGCCCGCCCCGAGGCGGCTGAGCCGGGCCTGCGCCGACTCGAGGTGCACCGAGGTCCAGTTGGGGGTGTTCTCGGCCACCGGCTCATACGAACCCCGGGTCCAGAGCACCGCTCCGGCGCGCGTCCACAACACCGCGCCCGCCCGGGTCCAGAGCACCGCTCCGGCACGGGTCCACAGCACCGCGCCCGCCCGGGTCCAGAGCACCGCTCCGGCCGAACTCTGAATGCGCCCCTCGTTCGCTTCGGCGGCGCCGCCGTTCAGCGACAGGGTGTGCAGGCCCGCGCTGAGCGGCTTGTTGACGGCCACGAGGGCGAAGTGCGCGGCCGGCTTGAACGCCAGCACGTCTCCGCCGTAGCGCTGCCTGAGGCCCTGCTCGGTCTCGCCGCCCGTCAGGCGCAGCGTGAGCACCTGCGCGTAGTGGGTCGTGGCGGGAACGCTGGCCTGCTGCCCGCAGGCGGCGAGCACGCCGGACAGCAGCAGGACGAGGGGACTCTTGAGGGCAAATGTCTTCATGGGGCACTCCTGGGGGGGTAAAAGGGACGAGATGGGAAAGGGTGAGAAAAAGGAAACGCGAACCAGGTGGTGTCGCCCGCGCGGTGCCGGAACACCCCTCTGGAGACACGAACCGGGCGCGGGTTCAGCGCGAAGAGACGCTGCCCACGCTTCCCGCCTTGACGCCCCAGCCGCCGCCGCCGACCACGGTGCCGCCCTCGGCCAGCGCCGCGCACGAGAGGGTGAGGGCCAGCAGGGTGATGATCCGTCGCGTCAGTGTTCTGGTCATGGCGTCGCCCCTCCACAGAGCGTGAAGGAAGCCTAAAGATTGCCGCCTTTCGGGGCACTTAGGTCGATCCGGTCAACCGCTTATTGACAACCTGGGGACCGCCGCTCTCCCCTGCCGCTAGACTCAGGACGTGACGACGCTGCATCCCATCTTCGGGGCGATCCTGAAC
>Ga0160427_10000430_pt1 | contig 25526 bp, 23 predicted proteins | sample SolpanmetagenomL_FD_108194 | JGI IMG/M metagenome (GOLD analysis project Ga0160427, IMG submission 108194) | Solar panel surface microbial communities from Lawrence Berkeley National Laboratory, California, USA - L | ecosystem: Engineered > Built environment > Solar panel > Unclassified ...
GGCAAACACGATTTGGGCCTCGGTAAACTTAGTCTTTTTCATGGCAAGTGTCTGGGTTTTAAGGTACGACAAATGCCCGATTTTCTCTACTTTAGCTTGGCCTAGTTTTGTGGGAGGAGGTCATGTTGACCAACCAAATAGATTTTCACCTAAAGAAAAAATCTCTTGTCCATCAAGTCTAAACACTAACTCATTTCTAGTGCTGTCACGCCAACGGCCAGTACGCTTTATAGTCCATTCGCTTCGAAGGCGCGCATACTCAACCGTTTCTGGCGAGTGAAAAAGAAGCGCATAAACTACTCTATTACTACGTTTATCAATTTTGATAAATCGCAATGATGGGTCAGCTAATGCACCGAAGAAAAAGAATACGTTAGCAACTAACAACACAAAGGGAATAACCTTATTATACTCTGGATTAGGTATTTGAATACCTAAGATAATAAGCAGATTAAATCCTGAAATACTCTTTAAAATGTCCCAGTAATTTATTCTAAATTCCATGTGCTGCATAGTTACACGCTCACCCCAAAGTCGCGCAGAGCATCGTTGAGCGACGTTTTGAGGTCGGTGCTGGGCTTGCGCTGGCCGATAATGAGGGCGCAGGGTACCTGGTACTCGCCGGCCGGGAACTGCTTGGGGATGGAGCCGGGAATGACCACTGAGCGGGCCGGCACGTAGCCGCGGTACTCCTTAGGCTCGTCGCCGGTCACGTCGATAATCTTGGTGCTACCGGTGATGGTGACGCCCGCGCCGATAACGGCCTCTTTGCCAATGCGGCAGCCCTCTACCAGAATGCAGCGCGAGCCGATGAAGGCGCCGTCCTCAATAATAACTGGTTGCGCCTGCACGGGCTCGAGTACGCCCCCTAGGCCCACGCCGCCACTCAGGTGCACGCCTTTGCCCACCTGGGCGCAGCTGCCCACGGTAGCCCAGGTATCCACCATGGTGCCCTCGCCTACGTAGGCACCGATGTTGGTGTAGCTCGGCATCAGGATAACGCCGGGGGCCAGGTAGGCGCCGTAGCGGGCCACGGCGGGCGGCACCACGCGCACTTTCTGGCTGGCGTACTCAGTTTTGAGAGCCATCTTGTCGTGGTACTCGAAAGGGCCCACTTCCTGGGTTTCCATCTGGCGGATGGGGAAGTAGAGGATAACGGCCTTCTTCACCCACTCGTTAATTTTCCATTCGCCGCCTTCCTCGGTGGGTGGCTCGGCCACGCGTAGGTGGCCTTTGTCTAGCTCTTCGATAGTATGTTCGATGGCGGCTTTCGTCTCGGCTTCGTCGAGCAGGTTGCGGTCGGTCCAGGCCGCTTCGATGGCCTCTTGGGCAGCAAAGCGGTCGAGTACGGGGCTGTGGTGGCTGGTAGTATCCATGAGAAACGAGAAAACTTAATTGAGCGCAAAACTAGCGCCCAGCCCCTTACAGCAAGCTGACTCAGCTGCACCACCCGCGCCAAATAGCCTTCATCTCCTGCTAGTCCTACCGGTCAGGAGTGTGACTACCGCATTAGCTTGGTCGCCCGCGGCTTGCGGATGGCAGTGGGCCTAGGGCCCCTACTGGCCTCGGGGGCGGGTGAGCCGCCACGCTGGTATGTAAACTCCAGGATGCAGCCCTTGCAGCTGGTGCCCTTCGGGTCTTCCTTCGACGGGCCAGAGCTGACGGTCGCGCTGTCGGTGGCCAGGTACAGGCGGCGGCCATCGGGCGCGAGGGCCAGGTCACGGTAGCGCACCGGGGCTTTAAAATAAGTGAGCGTGTCACCGGTCAGGGCAGTGCCCGCTGCGTTCAGAGGCAGGCGAATGAGCTTGCCGTGCTTGAGGGTGGGCAGCAGCAGCGACGCCTGCCAGCCCGGAATAGCCGCATCTGTGTACACCGCCAGGCTGCTGGGCGCCTCCGAGGCCCACTCGGGGCCCTGGCCACGGGCACTGGTTTGGGCAAACAGGTCGCGCAGGAAAGCCGGCGAGTTGGGGTAGAGCGTGCGGAGCGGGTCGCGGTAAGTGGCCGGGCCGATGGCGGCAGCGTTGGCCCGCTCGCTGCCGATGAGCGGGTAGGTGGTGTGCCAGGGGCCGGGCAGCGTGGTGTGGTCCGATACGCCCGCAGCCAGTCCGTCGTAGTTGCCGTCGCTGTAGCCGATGATGAGTGGGTGGCCGTAGTTCTTGCCCGCTTCAAGCAGGTTTATTTCATCGTCGGAGAAAGGCCCGTGCTCGTTTTCGTAGAGGCGCCCGCTGCCACCCACCGCGGCGTAGGCCAGGCCCTGGGGGTTGCGGTGGCCGGTGGTCCACACGGCGCTTTGGCGGCCGGCCGGGGCTAGGGGGTTGTCGTTGGGCAGCCACTGGTCGCTGGGGTTGGCGTCGGCATCAGGCAGCAGGTTGAAGCGCAGTATTTTGCCCTCGTAGCGCGTGGGCTGCTGCGCGTGGTTGGGGCGCCCGCCGTTGTCAAACTGCCCCGCCCCCAGGTCGCCCACGCTGTAAAACAGGTAGTCGCGGCCCCCAACTGGGGCAATAAGCAGGCGCCCGCCGTTGTGGTCGCTGCTGCCCGGAATGGTATCGCAGAGCACCACGGGATTAACCAGGCGCTGGGCTTGCGCTTGGTACTCGTAGCGCACCAAGCGGGTGCTGAAGAAATAACCACCATAATTGGAGGCGCCGCCCTTGCCCGGCTGGTTGGCCCCGGCAAAGCGGTAGAGGTAGGCCAGGTACACGTAGGGCTGCCCTTGTAGCAATTGCGGGTGCAGCGCCAGGCCCATTAGCCCGCCCTGCGGCCAGGGCTTGCCACCATCCACCGCGTCGGGCACCTTATCGTAGCGCGGAAACTGCCGCTCGGCACTCACATCCAGCAGCACGGTCTTGGCGCCGGTGGTCGGGTCGAGGCGGCTCACCCGATAGCCCTTGGCCTCGGTTAGCCACAGGTAGTTATCGGGCCCGTAGGTGATTTCCCAAGGGTCGCTTAGCTTCTGGGCCACCACCCGGCGCGTGAATACCTCGCCCCGCGGCCCGGTCACCACCTGGCCCAGGGCCGGCGGCAACAGCCCCAGCAGCAACCCCACCATCGTCAGCAGCAAGCGCCCCCCAACCCCAACTCTCCACTTATAAGCCATACACCAACACTAAAGACGAACGCCAGGGAGGGCCTAGGGCACGTTGCACAACCCAAGGCCTAAGCGAGCTTTTATCTACCCCTGGCTGCGGCAACCAGGTCAGTCCCTCCCACCAACTGCTGGCTAAGAACGCAGCCGGCCAATTGCTGGTTAGGCTGCTCATCCCTCTTTTTGCCGTCCCCAGCCAGGCTTAGTACAACGTTAGCATCTTAAATAACATTGAGTAATAAGCTACTGGCACCCCCAGCCCAGTGGATAATTTTCACTGGCAGCGGGCGGCTTTTATGGCCAGTAGCCTGCCGCACCTAGCCTTAGCCAGTTTAAGGCACTAGCCACAAGGCTATTTAGTACTCACGATAGAGTAGCCGCCGTGGCCGCCAGGCGCCTGCTTAGCATCTTTACCACACAATGCGCCTGGTACCAGCTCCGCCCTCTACGCCAAGCCCTACCCAGCTGCCACCATTCGTGCTGCTTGCCTCGGTGCTCAAGCCGGTGGACGACACGCGGATGCGCGAGAAGCTGGCCGAAACTTTCCTGGCCGGCCCGACGCTGCACGTGCACGTAGCCGGCCAAAGCACGCCTGACGACCTGAATGCAGAGTTGGTATCGTCGCGCGTTACGCACCACCGCATTTTCTGGGGCACACGCCTGAGCTTCAACCGTCTGCGGGCTCAGTGGCGCTACTGGCGCCTGCTACGGATGCTGCGCCCGGTACTTGTAGTGGTGCACGCCCCCGAGCTGCTGCCCCTTACGCTGCTGTGGCAGGCCCTAGGGCAGGGCCGGCAGTTTATCTACGACATCCAGGAAAACTACGCCCTCAACATCGGCAGCCAGGGCGTGTACCGGGGCCTACCCAAGCGGCTGCTGCTGGCGGGCCTGCGCCAAGTAGAGGCCCTAGCCGCCCGCCGTGCCGCCGCCTTGCTGCTAGCCGAGGCCAGCTACGCCGACGAGCTACCGTTTGTGAGTGAGTTGCCGCCCGACCGGGTGCTGGTACTCGAAAACAAGCACCAGCCGCCCGCTGGTACTCACCAGCCCGCCCAGCGCCCAGCGCCCCCAGTGCCGGGCCAGCCGCTACGGCTGCTATTCACGGGCACCATCTCGGAACTGAACGGAGTGCGTGAGGCCCTGGCCCTAACGGAGGCCCTAGGGCCACACTGGCCCGGCGGCGCCCAGCTCACCATTATCGGCTTCTGCCAGCAACCCGAACTGCTGGCCGAGATTCAGGGCTGGGTGGCGGCCGGCCGGCCGGTGCGCCTGGTAGGCGGCACCCAGCCCGTGCCCCACGCCCAGGTGCTGGCCGAAATCGACCACAGCCACCTCGGTTTGGCGCTGTACCAGCCTCACCCCAGCACCGCGCGCTGCCGCCCCACTAAGCTATTCGAGTACCTGGCCCACGGCCTACCCGTACTGGTGCCAGCCAATCCGCTCTGGGCCAGCCTCGTGCGTCAGCATGAGGCCGGCCTCGTGTGGGAAGTCGGCGAAGACCTCGCGGCGCTGGCTGCTCGCATCGCAGTGGCCCTAGGGCCGGCGGGCACGCAGTTTTACCCACAAGGCCCGCCCGCGGACGTACTGTGGGCAAGCGAGGCCAAAAAATTCGGGCATTTACTGGAAACCATCCTGCCGGGCTTGACCTTTGCACCCTAAGGCCAGTCGCTTAGCCTTTCTGGTCCTAGCCGCCGCTGCCCCGTGCGGCAAACACCGGCTTACCTTTGCCGACCTTTTTAGCTCCGCCCTTCCCTCCCACCCTTAGCGCCCCTTTGCCCATGCCTACCCCCACTACCCTGCGCCACGCCGAAATTGCCGGCACCGGCCACTACGTTCCGGCCCGCGTGGTGAAGAACGCCGACCTAGAAGAGCTTCTAAACACCTCCGACGCCTGGATTCAGGAGCGCACCGGTATTCAGGAGCGGCGCTGGTTTGAGGAAGGCAAGGACACTACCGCGGGTATGGGCGCCGAAGCCAGCCGCCGGGCCCTGGCCGCCGCCGGTCTGCAAGTTGATGACGTACAGCTTATTATCTTCGCCACGCTCTCGCCCGACTACTTCTTTCCCGGCTCGGGCGTGCTGATGCAGCGCGAACTAGGCATGAGTGGCGCGGTGCCGGCCCTCGACGTGCGCAACCAGTGCTCGGGCTTCATCTACGCGCTGTCGGTGGCCGACCAGTTCATCCGCACGGGCATGTACGACACGGTGCTGGTGGTGGGCTCCGAAATCCACTCCTCGGGCCTCGACAAGAGCCCTAACGGCCGGGCCGTATCGGTCATCTTCGGTGATGGTGCCGGCGCTGTGGTGCTGCGCCCAGCCCGTCAGGAGGAGAGCGGTATCTTGAGCACGCACCTGCACGCGCAGGGCGAATTTGCCGAGGAGCTGATAGTGAAGGAGCCGGACTCGAACCGCGAAAATCGCACTGCTTACGCCCTAGCTCACCAAGCCGATATGGCCCCATTCATGAATGGCCAGAACGTGTTTAAGCACGCGGTGGTACGCTTCCCGCAGGTTATCAAGGAGGCGCTCGACCAGAACGGCTACCAGGCCCAGGACATCGACCTGCTCATTCCGCACCAAGCCAACTTACGCATTACGCAGTACGTGCAGCAGAAAATGGGCCTAGGCGACGACAAAGTATTCAGCAACATCCAGCGCTACGGCAACACTACGGCCGCCAGCATTCCCATCGCCCTGAGCGAGGCCGTGCAGGAAGGCCGCATCAAGCGCGGCGACCTCGTGTGCCTGGCCGCCTTCGGCTCGGGCTTTACCTGGGCCTCGGCGCTCATTCGCTGGTAGAATTTCATTTAACATTTATCAATTAACATTTAACAATACTTGTTTGCGCAGCGTCATTTCTGCCTGTGCCTGCATCACTTACCTGTTAGATGATAAATGTTAATTGGTGAATGACATGACCATCGCCGAAGAAAATTATTTAAAAGCCATTTATAAGCTGGCCGAGGCTGAGCCGGGGCAAGACGTGAGCACCAACCGCATTGCGGCGGCCCTGGCCACGCGGGCCGCTTCGGTGACGGACATGCTGCGCCGCTTAGCCGATAAAGGTCTGCTCGATTACGAAAAGTACCGGGGCGTGCGCCTCACGGCCGAGGGCCGCCGCTGGGCGCTGCTCACCGTGCGCAAGCACCGGCTGTGGGAAGTGTTTCTGGTGCAGCAATTGGGCTTCAATTGGGACGAGGTGCATGAGGTAGCCGAGGAGCTAGAGCACGTGCAGTCGCCGCTGCTGCTGCAGCGCCTGGATGCTTTTCTGGGCTTTCCGGCCTTCGACCCCCACGGCGACCCCATTCCGGCCGCCGATGGCGCCGTGCGCCGCCCCGCCCACCGCTGCCTCGCCGACCTGGCTGTGGGCGAGCGTAGCACGCTGGTGGCCGTCAAAGACACGTCGGCGCCCTTCCTGCAATACCTCGATAAGGTAGGCCTGCCCCTAGGGGCTACCGTGAACGTGCTGGGCCGCGTAGAGTTTGATAACTCGCTGGAGGTGTGCATCGACGATGAGCGCACCGTACTCATATCAGCCGAAGTGGGCCGCAACCTGTTTACTGCGTAACGGCATCCTTTTTCTCCCGCATGCTTTCTAACGATACAATCGCGGCCCTTTCCACCCCGCCGGGCGTGGGGGCGCTGGCCGTCGTGCGCTTGTCGGGCCCTAGGGCCGTGGCGCTCACGCAAGCCCTGTTTTCCAATAAAAAGCTTAGTGCCGCGCCGGGCCACACCCTGCACTACGGCATCCTGCGCGAGCCCGACGGCGCGGTGCTCGACGAGGTGGTGGTGTCGCTCTACCGGGCGCCGCGCTCCTACACCCGCGAAGACGTAGTGGAGATTTCGGGCCACGGCTCCGATTACGTGGCTTCGCGCATCATTGCGGCGCTGCTGCGGCAGGGCGCCCGCCTGGCCGAAGCGGGCGAGTTCACCAAGCGTGCCTTCCTGAACGGCGCGCTCGACCTGGCTCAGGCCGAAGCCGTGGCCGACCTCATTGCGGCCGACTCGGCCCTCAGCCACCAAGTGGCGCTCAAGCAGCTGCGAGGGGGCTTCTCCGACGAGCTGCGGCACCTGCGGGCGCGGCTGGTGCAGTTTGCGGCGCTGCTAGAGTTGGAGCTGGACTTTGGCGAGGAGGACGTGGAGTTTGCCGACCGCACGGGCCTCGGGCAGCTGCTGGCCGAGGTGCGGGGCGTAGTGGCGGGCCTGCTGCGCTCGTTCGAGCTGGGCAACGTCATCAAGAACGGGATTACCACCGTGATTGCCGGGCGGCCTAACGCCGGCAAGAGCACCCTGCTCAACGCCCTGCTGCGTGAGGAACGGGCCATTGTATCGGCCATTCCGGGCACCACGCGCGACTTTATCGAGGATGAGGTGACGCTCGACGGGCTGCGCTTCCGCTTCGTGGATACGGCCGGCCTGCGCGATAATCCGGCCGATGAAGTAGAAGCCATCGGGGTGCGCCGGACCCGCGAGCGCATCGGCCAGGCCGCGCTGCTGCTGTACCTCTTCGACCTAAGCGAGCTAACTTCAACCGAGGTGCAGGCCGACGTAGCCGAGCTGACGGCTGCGCAGCCTAGCCTGCCAGTGCTGGTAGTAGGCAATAAAAGTGATACAGCTACCGCTGCACAACTAGCTGCATTTCAAGACTCAAAACCACCAACCTTAAACCTAGACATCATAGAAGATGGTAACCAAGCGGCGCCTCAGTTGCAGCCGGTACTGGCCATCGCCGCCGGCCGGCAGCAGGGCCTGGAGGAGCTGCAGACTGCGCTGCTGGCGCAAGTGCGGGCAGCGGGCCTGGCCGGCAACAGCGCCGCTACTATCGTGACCAACGTGCGCCACGCCCGCGCCCTAGAAGAAGCCCTAGGGTACCTTGATGCCGTAGAGCAGGGCCTCAGCGTCGGGCGTGGCACCGAGCTGCTGGCGGCCGACCTGCGGCACGCGCTGGCGGCCCTAGGGTCCATCACGGGCGAGATTTCGACCGACGACCTGCTCACCAGCATTTTCACCCAGTTCTGCATCGGTAAGTAGACCGCAGATTAAACGGATTGCGGGGATGCGTTCCTCTTGGAGGAAGCGCTTGTGCAAGTTGCGCGATACCAACGAGCGCGCAAGCAAGTGCGGCGGCAGGAAACTACTGGAGCCAGAATTGGTTAGGTAAGTGAGCAGGGGGGTAAGCGGGCCCGGTAGTCGGTAGGGCCACCTGTTCTTGGCCATAATTTTTGCTAGTCCGTTAACGCTAGGAGTTTTCCGTTGCCCAGCTGGTACTTTCTGGTCCTTCACGTTTTCCTTATGCAGCTAACTCTTCTTCGCGGGCGTTTCCCCAAAATCCGTTAAATCTGTTGCATCTGCGGTTCGGGCTGTAGATTCGCGCCAACTAGCTGCACTTAACTCCCATCCTACCCAATTCCAATGGCAGAAACTGCTGAATTGAACCTGCCAGATGGCAAGTCTATTACCTTGCCCATCTTCGAAGGCACCGAGCACGAAAAATCGGTTGACATCGGCAAGCTGCGCGACGCCACGGGCTACGTTACGCTCGACTCGGGCTACAAGAACACCGGCGCTACCAAAAGCGCCATCACGTTTCTTGACGGTGAAGAAGGCATTTTGCGCTACCGGGGCTACCCCATTGAGCAGCTGGCCGAGCAAGCCAGCTTCCTCGAAGTAGCTTATCTGCTGATTTATGGCGACCTGCCCACTAAAGAGCAGCTCGATGACTTCGCCTACAAAATTTCGCAGCACACGCTCGTGCCCGAAGATGTGCGCAAGATTCTGGATGGCTTCCCCTCGTCGGCTCACCCAATGGGCATTCTGGGCTCTATTGTGTGCTCGCTCACGGCCTTCTACCCCGAGAGCATTTCGCCCCAGATGAGCGCCGAGGAATTGGACCTCAACATCATCCGCCTCATCGCCAAGATTACCACTATTGCGGCCTGGAGCTACAAGAACTCGATAGGTCACCCCTACGTGTACCCGCGCAATAGCCTCGACTACACGTCGAACTTCTTGTACATGCTATTTAGCTACCCCACCGAGGAATACCAGCAGAACCCGGTAGTAGTGAGCGCCTTGAACAAACTGTTTATCCTGCACGCCGACCACGAGCAAAACTGCTCGACGAGCACCGTGCGCCTGGTGGGCAGCTCCAACGCTAGCCTTTACGGCTCGGTGTCGGCTGGTATCAACGCGCTGTGGGGCCCGCTGCACGGCGGTGCCAACCAGGAAGTGATTGAGATGCTGGAAGCTATCCAGCGCGACGGTGGCGATACTAGCAAGTTCATTGCGAAAGCCAAGGACAAGAACGACCCGTTCCGCCTCATGGGCTTCGGCCACCGCGTATACAAGAACTTTGACCCTCGGGCCAAAATCATTAAGAAAGCTGCCGACGAGGTGCTGCAGGCCCTAGGGGTGCAGAACAGCCCGCTGCTGAAAATTGCCAAGGAGCTAGAAGAAGCGGCCCTCACCGACCAGTACTTCGTAGACCGCAAGCTCTACCCCAACGTGGACTTCTACTCGGGCATTATTTACAAGGCCATGGGTATCCCAACCGAGATGTTCACGGTGCTTTTCGCCATTGGCCGCCTGCCCGGCTGGATTGGCCAGTGGAAGGAACTGCGCGAGAACAAAGAGCCCATCGGCCGCCCCCGCCAGATTTACGTGGGCGCCACCGAGCGCGACTACACGCCGCTAGCCGAGCGCAAGTAGCCACAACACGCTAACTACCTAAGCGCCTTAGGCGGCTCTTCCTCGCGGAAGCTTGCTGCCTAAGGCGCTTATTTTATTGGCTTTAAGCTGAACAGCAATTGGTGCAGCCCTATCTTTGTGCTTCATCATCCTTTCAGTTTATGCTATGCTGCCAATTTTGCGCTTAAGTACCTGGTTATTATTACTTACTAGCCTACTGGCTCTCGCTGCAGGGTGCAAAAAATCAGCCCCGGAGCCAGTAGCTACTACCGGGAGCCTCGATGCTACTTTCTCACCCGCTAGTAGCATCACGAGTATCTCGCTATCGCCGCAGGGCAGCTCAGGTAGCGTAGCTAGTGCCAGCCCCGACGCAACAGGCTACTTAAAGCTTGGTTATTTAACCGCTGGCAACTACGTGGTTACCTTCTATCCAGCGTCGGGTTACACCGCACCAGCTCCCCAAACAATTACCATCGCAGCCAGTGCCAACACAGCCCTGGGCACTATTCGCGTCGGCCAGACTCCGCCGCTCAACACGCTGGTACCTACCCCCTTGAGAGGCACCTCTGGTTGGACCACTAGTATCATGGACGTGTACGGCAACCTGACGACTACTGCGAGCGCCGCCACTACTACCGGCAGCGTTGGGTACTACAATGGTTCGCCTTCGCAGCTTACCATCAAGGGCGTTTATCAAAACGGTACCCTCACCGAAACGGTGCAAATTACCCTCCCTTACTACAACGGTCCCGGCCAGTACCCCCTAGGCAACATGACGGGGGCAGGCCTAGGCACGTATGTGCGGGCTATAGGCAGCGCTACCACCTACTCGCTCTCCAGCCAGTTTACCGGCAACCAGGGCAACCTCACGGTGACCTCGCACAACACTGCTACCAACACCATCACCGGTACGTTCGGCTTTAACTTATACACCAACGCTGGCAGAGCCAATGGCACCATCACCAGCGGCACCTTCACGGTGACTTATTAAGGCAGGAAGAGCACCATAGTCAACAAAAAGCCCACCTGCCATTTCGGTAGGTGGGCTTTTTGTTGACTATGGTGCGGGCTGACTCCTACCCTAGCCCGGCAACTCGCGCTTTAGGGTCGTGAGCAGGCCTGTAGTGTTGCCGCCAGCGGTGATGGTGACCGTCGACACTACTTCCCAGCCCGCACTACCGAGGCGAGTAAGCTGGCTAGCAAATTGTTCACGGTCAATACCCTTGAAGAAAGCGCTAGCGGTTTCCAGCACGAAGTATTCAAAATTTTTCATAAGTAGGCTTCCTAGCAGTAAGGTGTGGCTAGGAATGTTACTGTCTACATCGGCCTAGTCAGCGCACGTATTACACCTAGAGCCGATGTGCCGTCAGGTTGGCGCGTAGCTGGTGGTAGGCTAGGCGCTGAGTGGGCTGCAGCAGGTCGTTCAGCTCCTGCTCGTAGCGCAGTTGGGCGGCGGCTAGCTGGGAGTCGCGGTCGTCGGCGGGCGCCCCGGCCATCGATAGCTCCAGTTCCTGGCGCTCGTTGAGGTAGCGCAGGTGCAGTTGCTTCACGCGCAGGTACTGGCCTTCGTTGAAGTGGATGCGCTGGGCCAGGGCCTGCGTCAGCGTAGTAGCCCGCGTCTGGATTGCCTTGGAATACGGTGTTTGAGAGGGCTCGACGGTGGTGAGGCTGGCAGCCAGGCAGGCGGCGGCAACGAGTTGAAACATATAGGGAGTGATGGTTGGGTTGAAGATTGATTGAGTGGCATTGAGGGGCCTAGGCAAGCGCAAGTGAGCTACCTGGCGCCTTGGATTGAGTCAAACCTACGCGAGTTTTTCATACTCCAACCAAACCACTTAATCCTCTCTATTTTGCAGCGGGTCATTTGCGCATGTATCTATAATAATCTCATTAATAGCCTATTATTACAACCAAAAAAAGCTTGCCTTAATTAGCATTACTTCGAAAGCTATAATTAACCAGAATAACATTATTAATAAAACACAATTATATTTTGCTGCTTTAAAAGAGTTGCTTTAAGTTAAAAACAGCTGCACCACGAAAGCTTCAAGTAATACTTGAAGCATGAAAAAGGCCGCTCTGCAAGTGCAGAACGGCCTAGAACAAGACGTAGTACGTGGGGTTAGCTAGAGAATACGCAGCTCGATGCGGCGATTTTGGGCACGGGTTGCGTCCGAATCGTTGGCGGCAACGGGCTTGGCTTCGCCGTAGCCGTGGGCCCGCAGGCGAGCAGCGGCGATGCCGTGGCTGGTGAGGTAGCCCAGCACCGCCTGGGCCCGACGCTGGCTCAGGGTAAGGTTGGCGGCGGGCGTGCCCACGTTGTCGGTGTAGCCGGCTACCTCCACCCGCAGGTTGGGGTCTTGGCGCAGGAACTCGACGAGGCGGTCTAGCTCGGTGCGCGAGCGGGGCTTAATCACGGCCTGGTTCGAATCGAAGAACAGGTTATTAAGCACCGCACTTCGGCCGCTCTTGGCCGGGTCGAGGTAGATGTCGAGGGTTAGCGGGTCGAACTTCTGCTTGGCCGAGTAGTCGAAGCTCAGGCTCTTGAGCAGGTAGCCGGGCGCACTGGCGTACATGGCGTAGGCGCGGCCCTCATTGAGTACGGCAATGTACTGGCCGGTTTCGGCGTCGGAGTTCACCTGCTGGGTGAGGGCGTTGGTGCCGAGGTCAAAGAGCTGTACTACGGCAGGTAACGGCTTTTTGGTGACGGCATCGAACACGCGGCCGGTGGCATAGGTGCTGGCTTCGGCGGCCTGGGCACTGGGGGGCGCCTCGCTGCCGTAGAGGCGCACGATGGGCAGCGAGCCGGGCGGGTCGGTGGGCTTCGGAGGAGGGGTGCGGGTGCAGTAGATGCGCTTGTTGTCGGAGCTGACAAAGATGCTGGCCTCGCTGGCGAAGGTGTTGAGCGGATAGCCCACGTTGGTGGGTTCCTGCCACTCGCCCTTGGCGCTCTGCACCGAGCGGTACACGTCGGCCCCCCCCAGGCCGGGGCGGCCCTCACTTACCACGTACAGCGTAGAGCCGCTGGCGTGAATGAAGGGCGAATAGTCGTTGCGCGGGGTGTTGATGACGGGCCCGAGGTTATGGGCGGGCGTCCAGGAGCCGTCGGGCCCTAGGGTGGTCACGTACACGTCGAAGCCGCCATAGCCGCCGGCCCGGCCACTAGCGAAGTACAGCGTGCGCCCATCGGCCGAGAGCGAGGGCTGCGAGTCCCAGGCTTTAGAGTTGACGAGCACCCCCAGGTTTTGGGGCGGCGACCACTGGCTGCCGCGGCGGCGCGAGATGTAGAGGTCGCACGACCCCAGGCCCCCCGGCCGGCCGCAGCCGGTAAACACCAGCGTCTGCCCATCGCCCGAGATGGTGGCGGCACCTTCGTTATCGCGCGAGTTGATAACGTTGGAGATGGAAACAGGAGCGCTATAAGTACCATCGGGCCCTAGGGTACTAATGAGCACATCTTCATTCTCCTGCCCCTGGCGCTCAGGGTTGCGCACCATAGTAAAAATAAGCGAGCGGTTATCAGCCGTCAGTACTGGAAAATACTGACGCCGAAACTCGTTGAGGGGTGGCGGCAGCGGCTGGGGCTCGGGGCCTACCGAGTGCGCCAGAGCCTGCGCGGCAAAGTCGCAGTTGGCGAGCTGCAGCTTGGCATCAGCCACGTCCTTAGCCGACGCCGGATTAGTTTTGAGGTAGTTGCCGAAAGCCAGGCGCATCGTGGCGTAGTCGCCTACGCGAGCGGCCTCGCGGCCCAGCAGCAGGTAGTCGGCCGCCCGCGAAGGCTCGACGGGCAGCTTGCTCAGCCCGGCCTTGTACGACTCGATGGCCCCCTGGTGGTCGCCGAGCATGAGCTGCAACGACCCTTTGCGCAGAAAGGGCTCGCCGTAATCGGGGTACTTATCGGTGAGTTGCTGCCAGGTAGCGAGCGATTGCTGAGGCTGCCGGTCGCGGCTGAGCTGCAGCTGGGCTTTCTCGTAGAGGCTGCGGGCCTTGCCATCGGTGATGCTGGCGGGCGCCTGCCCGAGGGCCGGGCCGGCTGCCAGCGCCAGCAGGCAACCGGCGAGGGGCAAAAATCGGTGGGTCATATCGATGGGCTAAGGTAGCGGGCAGGCACGCAGCCGGTTGCCACCTAACACAAAAAGGGCGCCACGCCGCCTGCTCCCGGGCAGTTGCGCCGCATAGTAGCTTTCCTGTACAGGTAAGCGCCCGGCGAAAAGGTTTCGGCGCAGCAAAAGATAACGCGGGGCCCTAGGCCCGGCTGCGCCAACGCGGGCTACGGAATATCCAGGTACTTATGGGTTTGCAGCGACACTTGCCAGCGCGGGTTGGCCTTCACGTAGTCGATGAGGGCGGGCGTCATGCGGGCGGCGCGGCTCCACTCGGGCTGCAGGTAGAGGCGCGTAGTGGGCGGCACCAGGGCGGCGTGCTCTTCGGCCCACTTGAAGTCGCTGTCGTTAAAGACGATAATCTTCAGCTCGTCGGCGTGGGCCAGCACATCGGGCCTAGGGGCCTTAAACTTCTTGGGCGACACGCATATCCAGTCCCAATTGCCCGAGAGCGGGTGGGCGCCGCTGGTTTCAATCCAGGTTTGGAAGCCGGCGGCTTGCAGGGCCCGCGTGAGGGGGCCGCAGTTGTGCATCAGCGGCTCGCCGCCGGTAATCACCACGTTGCGGCCGGGGTACTCACTGGCGGCAGCTACGAGGGTAGCCACCGTTTGGCGCGGGTGGGCGTCGGCGTCCCACGACTCCTTCACGTCGCACCACACGCAGCCCACGTCGCAGCCCCCTAAGCGGATAAAGTAGGCGGCCCGCCCGGTATTAAATCCTTCGCCCTGAATAGTATAGAACTGCTCCATAACGGGCAGGGCGCTGCTCTCGGGCGACGAAAGCACGGGCAAGGCAGCCAGAAAATCGGTAACAACAGACATAAACAAATAAAAAACGGGCGCGACTAGCGTCAACGCCCGGAGCACGGCTGGGGGTTCCGGCCACTCAAATTTACGAACAATCAGCAGGTGAGTAAGCGAGGTAGGTGGCTGAGTAGTTAGGTTATTGGGTTGACTAGGCTTTTGCCTAGCCTACCCACCCAACAACTCAACCACCTACTTTGCTTAACCACCTACTTCGGGTATACCTCGCCCTTGGCGGCGCGCAGCGTGTTCAGCAAAAGCATGGCGATGGTCATGGGCCCCACGCCACCGGGCACGGGCGTAATGCGCGAGGCCAGTGGTGCTACCTCGGCGAAATTGACGTCACCTTTCAGGCTGTAGCCACTTTTCTTGTTAGCGTCCGTCACGCGGGTCGTGCCTACGTCAATGACTACCGCGCCGGGCTTCACCATGTCGGCCGTCACGAACTCGGGCCGGCCGATGGCAGCCACGATAATATCGGCCTGCCGCGCAATCTCGGGCAGGTTCTTAGTACGCGAGTGGCATAAAGTAACGGTGCAATTAGCCGTTTCCAAGTTCTTGGCCAGCAGTATACTAACCGGCGTACCTACTATGTTGCTACGGCCGATAACCACCGCGTGCTGACCGCTGGTTTTGATGCCCGCGCGGGCCAGCAGCTCCACGATGCCCGAGGGCGTGGCGGGCAGCAATGCTGGGAGGCCGGCTACCATGCGGCCTAGGTTGGTGGGGTGAAAACCGTCCACGTCTTTGTCGGGCCGGATGGTTTCGATGACCTTTTCGGCGTCGATGTGCTTGGGCAGCGGCAGCTGCACGATGAAGCCGTCAATCTCGGGGTCGTCGTTGAGCTGACGCACCTGGGTCAATAGCTCGGCCTCGGTGATGTTGTCTTCGAAGCGCAGCAGGGTGCTGCCAAAGCCCACGCGCTCGCAGGCTAGCACCTTGTTCCGTACGTAGGTTTCGGAGCCGCCGTCGTGGCCTACCAGGATGGCGGCCAGGTGCGGTACCTTCTGGCCGGCTTCCTTGAGGCGGGCCACTTCGGCAGCAATTTCTACTTTGATGTCTTCGGCAGTTTGCTTGCCGTCGATGAGGTGCGGGGCAGTTTCGGGCATGAAGTTGCGCGGGCTAGGCAGCTCGCGATTTAATTGAAATTAGTGTGTTCACGGACTGAGGAGCCCGCGCGATTAGTTTACCGCATGGCGATGCCGGCACCGGTGAGGCGCTGGTAAATGCCAGCCAGAATCTCGCTCTTCAACACGTCCTCTTGGCGAATGTTGTTTATCCAGAATAGTACTTTCAGGTCGTAGCCGCTGGTGGTGATGCCGTTGAGTAGGATTTCGGGGGCGATTTTATGCAGGGTATTGGGGTTAGCCAGTATTTCCTCGCCGATGAGGCGGCGGACTTCGGCCAGGTCGATATCGGGGCCTAGGGCCAGGGTTAGCTCGGTGCGGATGTGGTTGTTGCTGAGCGTCCAGTTGATGACGTGGTTGCTGAGCAAGTCACCGTTGGGCAGGATAATCTCGGAGCCGGCCTGCGAAGTGAGCTTGCTGGCCCGGATGCCAATATCCTTCACGCGGCCCGTCTGGCCCTTCACCTCGATGTAGTCGCCTACTTGGAAGGGCCGCTCGAAGATGAGGATGACGCCCGACACCAAGTTGTTGATGATATTCTGCAGCCCTAGGCCGATACCTACGCCCAAAGCGCCCAGCACAATGGCAATTTTATCGACTGGCAGGCCTGAGGCCACCGTGGCTAGCAGTAACCCACCGCCAATAATGCCTAGCCGCGCCACCACCAGCCACGAGCCCTTACGCCCACTATCGGCGTTAAAGTCGTCGTCAGTTTCGCCAAACACGTAGCCCACGTACTTCTGCAGCTGCACCGTGAGGAAGATGATGCCCGCAAATAGCAACACGCCCCCTAGGGTGAAAACGGTGCTACCCAGCTTGTGCGGCGCCGTGAGCAGGTGCTCGATGAGGTGGTAAAAGAGATTGTAGAGGTTGAGGTTGGTGAACACCAGCATCAACCACAGTGCGCCTACCACCACCGTCAGGCCCTTGCGCAGGCCGCTTTCCATCTTGCCGAAGCTAAAGCGCGTGCCGAGGCCGCCCGCCAGCCGGCTGTGCTGAGCTTGCAAGAAGAACGCCTCGGTGACGACCCGCACGAAGGCCGACAGCGCCACGGCCTGCGTGAGGGCCACCCCAGCTGTGGTGCTCAGCAGCTTAGCCACGCTTACGCGGCCACTAGCGCCGGCCAGTACGGCTAGCGCGTTCAGGGTCACATAGAATAGCGCCACCGGCCGCACGAAGGCCGCCAACAGCTTGGTGCGGCGCAGGTAGCGCCAGAAAGCCCACCCTAGGGCGGCCGCGCCGCCATTAAGCAGCAGCATCAACCAGCGCCCCAGCAGGCCCGGCGCGCGGTTGGAGTACGTGACGGCCAGGGCGAAAAACAACCCCACCACGCCCAGCCAGAACCAAAATAGCGGCCGCGGCCAGCTGCGCCAGCCCAGCCATGTGAGCGTGGCTAGTAGCAACAGTTGCAGCAGGTCGATAAAGGTGGCGGGGGGCTGCAAATCGAGGAAGGGTGCCAAGCTGAACACTACCAGCAGTGATGCCGCTACCGGCACCGGGCGTAGGTAGTAGAGGCGCTGCATGGGCAAAGCCAGGGGCGCAGCAGTTGCTGTCCCGGCGTCGGTAGCAGCCGTAGGAGCAGTTGCCGGCACCGCGGTAGCTGGCGGGGCAGTGGCTGGCACGGCGGCGGCTACAGCGGCGGCTGGCACGCCAGCAACTGGTTCCTTAGCAGTTGGCGCCTCGGCGGCAGTAGCGCGCGCTTCGGCCAGTCGCCGCGCCGACCGAAAGTTGCGAAACACCCACCCAAAGAACCCTAGGGCCACTAATAGCATCCAGACTCCGTAGTCCCAGTGCTCAGCGAAATAGTAGCTGGCTAAGCCGCGCTGAGCGGCGTAGGAGCGGCGGGCTAGGTCACGGGCCGCGTCGTTGGCTTGGATGCTGCCGGGGCGCCACAGCGGCGGCAGCTCGGCTTGCTGCCCGCCCCGGCTAAAGCGCCCAAATTGCTCGCGCACCACATCTTGCAGCTCCAGCGTAGCTATGTAGGCCTCCGATACCCGCGTTTGCAGGCTGGTGAGGGTCTGGCGGCGCTGGCGCAGCAGTTGGGCGGCGCTAGTGTACTTGGTGCGCAGCCGCGTGAGGGCCCGCGTCACGCCCTCGGCGGGTATGGAAACGTCGGCGGGCGGCAGGATGGCTTGCACGCCTTGCAGTTGGGCTTGCATGTCGGTTAGCTGCTGGCTACCGGTGCTCAGGGTGGTGCGCCACTCGGTTAGCTGCTGCTGCATGTCAGCCAGCAGCACCCGGTACATCTGCAATTGCTTCACTTCCACCACGTTGCCAAACTCGTCGAGGTTCTCACGAATCACGTCGAGGTTTTCTTCCACCGCGGGTAGGTCGTCGGTCAGGTCCTGCGTGCTGATGCCGCGCCGCACCGTGTTGTTGACGCGCCCTAGGGTGAAGTACGCCCGCTCAAAGCGCCGGGCCAGCGAGTCGGGCAGCACGGGCGCCGGGGCCGCTAGCTGGGCGGCGGGGCGGGGAACAGCGGGGCGCTGCGCCCAGGCCGGGCTTAGCAGGCCCAGTACCAGCACCTGAACTAAAAGAAATAAGCGCATTAGCAAGGCTACTCGAACGCGTGTGCTACCAGCCGCTGGCTAGTAAGAAGTGCACCCAGCAAGGCAGTCGCACACCCAGACAGTGGCTCCGGGCAACTTGCGCCGGCAGCTTCGAAACCCAAAATTACGTCTGCCCTTCCGCTTCAGCTGAAGTAGGCGATTAAGGCCAATGGTTTAGGCTAAGCACTAGCTACCTAATTATAGTATATAGTTAGTATAGTTATTTTTTAAAGTATTTGCCGTTTTAACGCGCAGCTGTTCTTGCACATCATGCGGTTAGGCATTAATTACTGCGCTTTTTCTATCTTCTCTTTATGGAACAGTCTTACAACTCAAATCTTACGTACGGCGGCATGAACCCCGCTGGCCCGCCGCCCAAAAACTAGCTGGTAGAATCCATTCTGGTAACGCTCTTCTGCTGCCTGCCTTTCAGTATCGTAGGTATTGTGAATGCCGCCAGCGTCAACACCAAATACGTGCAGGGCGACTACGCTGGGGCTCAAGCTGCTTCGGCCAATGCGGGCAAGTGGACGAAAATCGGGGTTTTCGTGGGCCTAGGAGTGGGGGTGCTTTACATGATTCTCATGTTCCTAGGGGTCGGCGCCGGCGTTTTGCAAGGCATAAGCCAGCGCGGCAGCTAGGCACTTGCTTTTCTACCTGGCTCCTCGTTTTCGCTTGGTAATGGGCCTAGGGGTAGCGGCACTGTTAGCAGGCGTGTACGGCGCGCTCGACCCAGCGGGCTACCCCTTTCCGCGCTGCCCACTTAATCTGCTCACGGGACTCTATTGTCCTGGCTGCGGCTCGCAACGAGCCACGCACGCGCTTTTGCACGGGCACCTCGGGCAAGCTGCTAGTTTAAACCTGCTGGCCGTGCTAAGTCTGCCGCTGCTAGCCCTAGGGGCCGCCGACGGCCTGCGGGCGGGCCTAACGGGCCAGCCCCACCGGGCTGCGCTACTTTATCGCCCCTGGCTACCGTGGGTAATTTTTGTAACCACCCTTGTCTTTACGGTGCTGCGCAATACATCCGGTTCCTTAGGGACATGGCTGGCGCCATAACTAATTCACAGCAAAAAAGGGCGTCTGAAACCGAAGTTTCAGACGCCCTTTTTCGTTGCTACTCAGCAACGATTAATCAATCTTCAATACGGCAAGGAATGCTTCCTGCGGAATCTCGACCGAGCCCACGGAACGCATCCGCTTTTTGCCTTCCTTCTGCTTTTCGAGCAGCTTGCGCTTACGCGAAATGTCGCCGCCGTAGCACTTGGCAATTACGTTTTTGCGCAGGGCTTTCACCGTTTCGCGGGCGATAATTTTCTGGCCGATAGACGCTTGAATAGCGATGTCGAACATCTGGCGGGGCAGTAGCTCACGCAGTTTTTCGCAGAGGCGCTTGCCCCACTCGTAGCTCTTCGAGCGGTGCACGATGGCCGAAAGGGCATCCACCTTCTCGCCATTCAGCATCACGTCGAGCTTCACCATATCCGACTCGCGGTAGCCAATCAGCTCGTAGTCGAGCGAAGCATAGCCGCGGCTAATGGTTTTGAGCTTGTCGAAGAAGTCAAATACAATTTCCGAGAGCGGCAGCTCGAAGTTCATTTCCACGCGCTCCGAGGTCAGGTAGCTCTGGCCCTTGATGATGCCGCGCTTCTCCATGCAAAGCGTAATAATCGGCCCCACGTACTCGGCGGCGGTGATAATCTGCGCCTTGATGTAGGGCTCCTCAATGAGCTTAATCAAGTTCGGCTCCGGCATTTCGGACGGCGCATTGATAATCAGCTCCTGGTCTTTGGAACCTAGGGCGTGAAACTGCACGCTCGGCACGGTGGTAATCACCGTCATGTTGAACTCGCGCTCCAGGCGCTCCTGCACGATTTCCATGTGAAGCATCCCCAGGAAGCCGCAGCGGAAACCGAAGCCTAGGGCCACCGACGTTTCGGGCTCCCACACCAGTGAAGCGTCGTTGAGCTGCAGCTTTTCCATGCTGCTGCGCAGCTCTTCGTACTCGGTGGTATCGACCGGGTAAATGCCGGCAAATACCATCGGCTTCACATCGGCGAAGCCCTGGATAGCTTCCGGCGTGGGGTTGTGCACGTGCGTAATCGTGTCGCCTACCTTCACTTCACGGGCCTCTTTAATGCCCGAGATGAGGTAGCCCACGTTGCCGGCGCTCATTTCGGGGCGCGGCTCCTGGTTGAGGCCTAGGATACCAATTTCGTCGGCGCCGTACTCCTTACCCGTGGCCATGAAGCGCAGCTTATCGCCCTTGCGCATGGTACCGTTCTTAATGCGGAATAGGACCTCAATGCCCCGGTAGGAGTTGAACACCGAATCAAAAATAAGCGCTTGCAGCGGCGCTTCGGGGTCGCCCTGGGGCGCGGGAATGCGCTCGCAGATAGCGTTCAAAATAGCTTCGATGCCGATGCCGGCCTTGCCCGAGGCATGAATAATGTCCTCCGGCTTGCAGCCAATAAGGTCCACAATCTCATCGGTCACTTCCTCCGGCATGGCGTGCGGGAGGTCAATTTTATTGAGGACCGGGATAATTTCCAAGTCGGCCCCGATGGCGAGGTACAAGTTTGAAATTGTTTGGGCCTCAATACCTTGCGAGGAATCTACAATGAGCAAGGCGCCCTCGCAGGCAGCGATGCTGCGGCTTACTTCGTAACTAAAGTCGACGTGGCCGGGCGTGTCAATCAGGTTGAGCGTGTAGGTTTCCCCTTTGTAGGGAAACTGCATCTGGATGGCGTGGCTCTTGATGGTGATGCCGCGCTCGCGCTCCAGGTCCATGTTGTCGAGCAGCTGGGCCTGCATGTCGCGCTTGGCCACGGTACTCGTGAATTCGAGGAGCCGGTCGGCCAGCGTGCTTTTGCCGTGGTCGATGTGGGCAATAATGCAGAAGTTGCGGATATTCTTCAATTCAGAGGCGGTTTTTCGCAAGCCCAAAGGTAAGGCCAATTTACAAGCAAATAAGCAGCAGGCCAGGGTAAGCCCCACCGCACAGGCACCTAGCCAACACTCGCCCGCCACTGGTCCGTTCCGCCCGCACCCTAGGCCCAGCGCTTGCAGCAGGCCGGCAACTCAATTCCCTTTGCGGCTACCATGCCGCATTTCGGTCGCGTTCTAGGAACTGTTAACAGTCACGGAGCCAGCGCACAGTTGCGGCCAGGTGAATAAAAGCCAAAAAATGCGCATCCAACTTGTCGTACCGGGTGGCCACGCGTCGAAACTGCTTGAGGCGGCTGAAGAGCCGCTCGACGGGGTGGCGCTGGCCGTAGCGCGCTGGGTCGTAGGACCGCGGGTGGCAGCGCTTGCGCCAGGGCGGAATCACGGCCTGTACGCCGCGGTCGGCCAGGGCGGCCACAAGCGGGTCGGAATCGTAGCCCCGGTCGGCGATGAGGTAGGCCGGGGCCAGCCCGTCGAGCAGCGGCAAGGCCTGCGGGGCGTCGTGGCGCTGGCCAGCCGTCAGGCCGCCGCGCACGAACCGGCCCCGGGCGTCGGCCACGGCATGCAGCTTGGTGGTCAAGCCGCCGCGGCTGCGCCCCAGGGCTTGCGGTCCGTTTTTTTGCGCGCCCCGCTCGCGTGCTGGTGCGCCCGCACCGTGGTCGAGTCGACCAGCAACGTGTGCAAGGCGTCGTCTTCTTGCACGGCGGCCAGCACCCGGGCCCACACCCCGGAGGCGGTCCAGCGCATAAAGCGCGTGTACGTCGTGTGCCAGTTGCCCCATACGGCGGGCAACGCCCGCCAGCGGCAGCCGTTGCGCAGCAGCCAGAGCACCGCTTCCACAAAGCGGCGATTGTCCTGCCCGCGCCCGCCTTTCGTGCCTGCTCGGCCCGGCAGCAGCGGCGCAATCCGCGCCCACTGCGCATCGGTCAGCAAATACTCCATGCCCAAACTTACTACCTACTGTTAACACTTCCTAATCAGTTGCTTGCAGGCGGCAATAGCGCTGCTGGCTGGTTTGTGGCTGGCCGGCTGCCACCCCGCAGCTAGTCCGGCGCCTCCGCTGGCCCGCTACGCAGCTGAGCTGCGGGCGGCCCGCACTCGGCAAGTGCAGCCTGCTAGCTATGCGGCCACGGTAGGCATCTACATCGACCTGCGCTGGCCTGATACCGAAAACCGCCTGTTTGTGCTCGACCTGCGCACTGGCCGCGCTTTATTGGCCGCGCCCTGCTGCAACGGGCGGCTCGATACGCAGGGCCAGGTGCGTTACTCAAATGTATTGAACTCGTGCTGCAGCTCGCGTGGCCTGGACGAGCTCCGACCAAGCCTATACCGGCCAGTTTGGCCGCTCCTACCGCCTGCATGGCCTAAGCACAGGCACCACCAACCTAGCCGCTCGGGCCGTAGTGCTGCACGGCTGGCGGCGCGTGCCAGCCAGCCCCGACCTAATTGATGGCCAGCTGGTGCGGAGCTGGGGCTGCCCCGCCGTGGCGCCAGCGCAGCTCACTGAGCTAGGCCGGCACCTACGGGCGCAGTCGGGCCGCCGCGTGCTGGTGTGTATGCACTAGCCTAATTGCACGCCTTGGCTAAGTTTGAGAATCCACTACTCCTTACGTTTCCACGTGCAGCCTGCCGCCCCCGACTCATCTACCGCGGCCGCCCGCGGCAAGTTTTTCAGCAGCTTTCTCAACGCCACGGCCTGCTACCTGTTGGCTTGGCTGCTAGTCAATGGCCTAGGCCAGGCAGCGCAGGTGTGGGCTGCGCGCCGCGCCCACGTGCCCGGCAGCTGGCAGCTAGCGGGCATCCGGTTCACTCTGCCCGACAGCGGCTGGCGCCAAAGCACCGTGCTGAGCGTGTATGGCACCGGCCCGCTGCTGCAGGCGGGGCTGGCCATACTGGCCCTAGGGGCCTTCTGGAAGCTACGGCGGCAGCGCGGCCTGCTGAAGCTGCTGCTGCTATGGATAGCTTTCGTAGCTTTCAACCAAGTGCTGGCGGGTTTGCTGGCCGATACCGCCACGCAGTCGGACAGCTGGTACGTGCCCAACTGGCTGGCCAACACCGGCGGCACCTGGCCCAGCCTGGTGCTGGGGCTACTGCTGGCGGCCCTGCAGGTGGCGCTAGGCTACGTGCTATCCCTGCCCTTCTTGCTGGCCCAAGATTCGCGCACGCTGCTGCAGTTCGATAATCGCTTCTACCTGATTAGCTGGGCGCTGCTGGGGCCTTGGTTAGCGGGCTCGTTCTTACTGGTTTTCAGCAAGCTGCCTCACCTGGGCTGGAGCGAGATGCTGCACTACGCCGCCCTAGGGCTGCTACTACCGCTGGCCTTCGGCCTCTACCAGCCTTACCAAGATGATAATGAGGTGCTTCCGCCGCCTACGCACGTAGCCTAGGGCCTGGTAGGCCTGGCTTTGCTGGGCGTACTGGCCTGGCGGCTGGCCCTAGGCGGCGCGGGCGTGCGAATTTGAGCAATTCTTAACGCCCCACTTAAAACCCGCTGGCGATTAAGTCGGTAAGCCCTTCGTCAGGCCACGCTGGTCGGGCACAACTTTACTTTTTTCTTTTCCAGTATGGGCATTACCCTAGCGCAAGCGCAGGCCGCAATTCAGGCCGCATTGCAAAAATCGCAGGAGTTGAATTTGAAAATGAACGTGGCCATTGTGGACGAAGGCGCCAACCTCAAGGCCTTCGGCCGGATGGAAGACGCCTGGCTCGGCTCCATCGACATCGCCATCAAAAAGGCCCGCACGGCCCGCTACTTCGATATGCCCACCGGCAACCTTGGCCAAGCCAGCCAGCCCGGCGGCCCGCTCTACAACATTGAGGTATCGAACGGCGGCCTCATCACCTTCCCCGGTGGCCTGCCAATTAAAGATGCCAGCGGCAAAATCATCGGTGCCATCGGTGTCTCGGGCGACTCAGTCGAAAACGACCACACGGTGGCCGAAGCTGGCGTGCAGGCCGTGGCCGGCAAGTAAGCGGCCGCTTGACACTCCGGCCCGCAGACCAGACCTATTCCTACAGCCTGGCTCCGGAGTAGCAAAATACCAAAGCTCACCAAGCAACCACCGCATCGAAAGCAAACAGCCGGGCCACCTAAGAGGTGGCTCGGCTGTTTGGCATTGTAGGCGTTACGCAAAAGCCCCGGCTGTGGCAAAATTGAAGGCCTAGCGGCGCTTGGAAATCTTATTGAACGTGATGTTCTTCTGCGATGTGGATTTAAAGCGGGCGTCATCTACGGCGCTTTTAGTGCGGTGCTTGGTAGAGCGGCCCTGCACACGGGCGCGCCACATGCGCCACGACGACGGCTTCAGCTCGCGGCGCATCAGCTTGATTACGTCGGCTTCGACTAGGCCAAATTGCAGTTCAATGGCATCGAACGGCGTGCGGTCTTCCCAGGCCATTTCGATAATACGGTCGATGTCGCGCTCTGTTAGGGCAGCTTCAATTGAGGTAGCTTCTTTCATGTTTTATGTTCGTTTTACTGCCTGCTTATACGGTACCTAGACAACAACCGCCCTCACCTTTTCGGTCGGTAGCGCAGGAGATAAGCACCTGTATTCTTCCCTTGCACCGTTTCTTCAATACGCAACACTTGCCCCAGCCCCCTTACCTAGCTTAGTATACCCTAGCAGCCTGCCTGTTAGCTCCCACTTATGCCTTCCCATCAACAAGACCTAAAAGCCCAACTCGATTTTACGCTCCCACTAGCCTACCTGGCTTATTTATCCGATACTGATAGCACCTACCAGTTTGGCAGCGCCTACCTCGTAGAAGACCACGAGTTGATACAGTATAGTATTGACTACGAAGCCGCCGAGTTTTTCCCAGGCTATTTTCTAATCGGCTCAGATGGCGGCGGCGAAGCTTTCGCCATTGAGAAGGCCACCGGCAATTTTGTTCAACTTCCCTTTATTGGCCACGATGAAGAGACCACGACGGTAGTTGGCCGAACCTGGCCGGAGTTTCTGACTTACCTGCAAACCGAGTACTCCTAGCCTATTCCAACTCGTAAAGCCCCGGCCGACCCCGCTGGGGCTTTTTCGTACCTTTGAGTAGTTAAAAACGCGCTGCTTCCGACTGTCTCCAACTGGAAGCGACGTGCCACTTCGCCCTACCCCTCCCCCATGCATCCCACCCCCGCCGCCCCCTACAAGCCCAAAAACCACGTTCGCATCGTCACGGCCGCCGCGCTGTTTGATGGGCACGACGCGGCTATCAATATCATGCGCCGCATCA
>Ga0160427_10000431_pt1 | contig 25492 bp, 20 predicted proteins | sample SolpanmetagenomL_FD_108194 | JGI IMG/M metagenome (GOLD analysis project Ga0160427, IMG submission 108194) | Solar panel surface microbial communities from Lawrence Berkeley National Laboratory, California, USA - L | ecosystem: Engineered > Built environment > Solar panel > Unclassified ...
AAGAGCGACAATTTCGTACTTTTTCTTGCCGAGCTCGGACTGAAGGTATGGTAGATGTGCGTGTGCTCCCCTGCAGGAAGTCAGTGCGTTTCCAAGTAGATATCTTTGTGAGTGTAGTTACCAATTCGTGCTTGTGGAGTTTGTGGACAAGCCAATCATGCCAACTCGAATTGGTGCCATTTTGATAGAGAGGAATGCGGTTTTTGATGGTGAAGTGTAGTGAGAGGTATGTAGTGTCGTAGAGTGGGAAGTGGTATTGAGACGAAGCTGCTGCTGCAATTGTAAGAATAAGATGAAGGGATGAAATAAGAGCTCTTTATAATCATTATGATGTAGGACCCCACATTCGGCTTTAGCTCCGGAGTTATCCAGAAGAGGAGATAGTGGAGTCCGAGGACTTAACCCTCTTACTGCCGCGTATGTTTTTCGCTGCAACCTTGAATCCGTCCGACAAGCTCGACCGCTCATACCCAATGGAAGAAGTCTTTAAGTGATTCGTGGCTAAGTAACAGCCATACATCACGATTAATGAGAATCTTGATGTGCTCTGGACTTGATACAGTAGCTGGTGTAGATGTGAGTACTACTGGAGGCGTACTTGGGTGGACTGGGCACTTTTTCGTGGGAGTCATATTGAAAATATTGAGATTATGCTATGTGCCTTAACTATCTGCTATATTGACATGCGATATACTCTCGTACACTGCCAGGCCATGGCCATTCAAGCACTCGCCACAATGCTCGATAGCTCCGTGTTGGGTACAATGTAAGGTTGCACCTTGTTTCTAGCCTTGGAACGTTGCTCGTAAGCATAGGCATACCCAATGAGGTCGTACTCCGTCCATTTATTGCCCAAGAAGCTGAGACCGAAAGGAATCTGTACACAAGTAAGCATGGCTACAGGGCAGGATATCATTGCACAATCACTCACATTAGGGGCTTGCGCAACCAAATTGCCAAAGCCGTTCATCTTGATTGTCGTGTTTGCAGGGTAGAAACCCATAGGCACAGTGACGACAGGAGCGCCAGTGATAGCCGCAAAACCTGGAGCGTACTGTGTTGGAAGTAGGACAGCGGACAAGTTGTCTCGGGAGATGGAACCGAAGAGTCCCAAGTCGCCGCCGAGGAGTTGATCAGCTTCCCACGCAGCCCAAAACTGTGGAGAAGTGTTGTTGAATCCAAGAGCCAGAGACTCGTTCCAGATACCAACATCACGAGCCGTGGGACTCCACATCTCAGCTGGGAAGGCTTCAGTAAAGGCGCGGAGATCCTCGAGGGAGGTAATGTTGTTAGGGTTGTAGGTTAGTTCAGAGAGATAGGTGGCGAGATTGACTGGAAAGTCTCCATCGAGGACAATGGTTTCGTTTCCACCTGAGTTGTATGCTCCTGTAATGGTGAAGTTGGTGGGGACGATGGTAGCACCAGCAGCTTCGATGAGAGCTAATGAGGCGTTGAAGGCAGCAATAACGGGATAGCTGGCTGGGTTATTGAGATAGGAAGCTGATGCATTGCCGTTGGAGGCATAGTAGTTGATGACGTTCCAAGGTACACCAAGACGCTTGCCACGAAGTGCGTGGTAGTCGCAGGCGGCAGCGTAGTTGATTGTATTATTGCCAGCTGGGTTTGCTCGGGTATAGTTATCGTAGTTATCTGGTCCAGCGATAGCAGAAAGTAGATATGCGGCATCCATCACAGTCCTGGCCATGGGACCGATAGTGTCTTGATGTTCCTAAACTGCTGTTAGTACACCTCATAGCTATCTGCAGAGGACACTTACGGAAATTGGTATAACAAGGTAACGAGAAGTTAATCCCACAGTCGGCTGAATCATAGTATTAGCATAATGAGGTCGCAAGACGCAGCTGCAGATTCACCTTAATTCCAGCAAGGTTGTTAACATCAGATGGAGACAAAATGCTGCCATCGGTCTACGAAGTCATATTGTTAGTATATGGGATCTCCGATACGCATCGGTATACTCACCTCAGTACCTAGAGCCGCCCATGCCAAGCCAATCGAAGAAGATACACCACTTCCGGATGATGAACCACTAGGGTCTTGTCCGGGGTAGTATGCAGCTTGTGTCTGACCACCATATGCAGACCAACCGTTGGAAGTGTTGTACGATCGGTAGTTAGCCCACTGACTAAGATTGGTCTATAGATGATCAGCAAAGGGCCAGCGACACATAAGGGCAGAGTTGGCTTACCTTTCCAAGAATAATAGCGCCAGCCTTTCGCAACTTTGCAGCAATAGTCGAGTCCCGGGGCACTTTTGCACCCAGAAGAGCGAATGATCCAGCGGTGTTATTCATCTGGTCAAGAGTGGCGATGTTGTTCTTGATTAGAACTGGCTATTGGGGAATTAGCTATAGCTATACTCATGGAATGACTTCTGAACCTACCACACCGTGTAGAGGGCCGAGGATTGTTCCATTAGCCCTCATTGCATCGAGCTCGGCTGCAATACTCAGGGCATCAGGGTTAACCTCAGTCACCATGTGAAGTGTGCTATTGACTTCCATGATGCGGTCCAAGTACGTCTGAACAAGTTCGGCTGAAGTAAAGAGTCCAGTCTCAAGACCAAATTCAAGGTCTTGCAGAGTGACATCAATCATGGTAGGGAAGGGCACACCCTTGATGAGCTGCGAGGCGGAGCATGTTGAGACGAAGTTCGAAGCAAAGGCTTGAGTTGCAATGCCGAGAAGGGCAATGAGAGTGGCACGCATGATCGATATGAACGAGTGTATCAAGAAGTGAGCGACTTTCAGATTGTTGAAGATACAAAAAGGAAGCACAACCAGAAAAGAAAGGAAGTCTTTATATAACGAGGACCGTATGTGCAGTATACCACCATGGTTTGCCCGCTGCGCCATGATGATAAGAAGGTGGAGCTCAATGCTCACTGAAGCGAGAGTACCCCGATATCTCTGAAGGCGATCGATGGAATTGAGTGAAGAGATTCGAAAATTGAGGATGAAAAAGGTAGCTCGGCATAGACGAAGTGCCTATCTCTTCGACCCCACATTCAGCGGCACGTTTCATCTAGCCGAAAGAAGAAGGTCGAGCACAACCTGGTATGACGATCGCCAATACACCTCTTTCTTGACCACTCAAAATCAACACAAGCCATTCGTCCACATGGCCAAGCATGCAGTAGTCCTTGTAGATCAATGATAAGCAAAGGATGAGCCGCAGTCATGTTCTGATTTCTCGAGACGTCGAGTAATGGCTCCATTGTACACAAGTACCGCAAGATACTCCCCAGCAAAGCAGTTTGGCCACTTCCTTATTCAAGGACGGATCGTTTCCTTCTATCAATTGACAGGTCTTTCATCCTATTCTCTCTGCCTCATTCATTAGTTCTTCCAGGTTGAATGTGGCGTCTCCGGCAGTAAATCTTTCGAGTAAGCTCCTTCTACTCGACCTCAATTGTGCTCCGATACCCTGACCTTCTCCTTCTGCCGGAGCTTGACTTGTGTAAAACTTCTGCAGGCACATGAGCAACCACTTTCCCTCCTCCAAGCTGACACCTCGTCCCTCAATCGCGTTTCCTTGACAGAGCACCAACGACTTTGGACCAGCCAGTTCAAGGTGATGTGTCATTGTTGTATGTGGTTGAGCGTATTGCCCGCGAAGTTTATACTCCGCGAGATGGGTAAACAGCACTGTCACTGTATCAGGACTTGGGAAAGTCCATTGCAGAAAGTGTATTGGTGATCCCTCGGATGTTCCTGCAGCATCTCGTACAGCTGGATCAGCTGCTTCTGCTTCAGTAGGCGCACGAGGTAGGCCAGGGAGAATAAATTGAGGATGTCGCCGAGCCATTTGATACATGACCTGCCACGTCTTGGTAGGAACAGCGGCTGAGAGAGATCGTGGATTTGATGCATGCCGTAGTCGCCATATCGTTTCAATCTCTTTTGTAGGTAGCTCGAGTACCTTTCCTACGTCTATGAAGGATGAAAGGGTCTTTACGGCGGGGTTCTTGTGATTTGGTGATGTCGGGGAAATTGAGTCTAGAGGTGCGGATTCAGGTGCTGGTGGTGGGTTAGGCCATGCCGAAGCTGCTGGCGTAGACGCAGAGGATGGTCTGGAGTTGAAGATGTCCTCCGCTTGTGGTAGTGGTGCTGTTGCGCCTGGCACAGCTGCTTTCTGGCGTAGCATGGAGATCTTGTCCTTGTATGCTTCTTTTAGCTTGCTAATGTCGCCATCGTAGCCTTCCTGCTGTGCCTTTTCTTCCAGAAGTCTGCGATATCGGTCCTCAATGCGTGCTTGTGTATCGTGGGTGGCGTGGAAGCGGACATCGTGAACTCGTGCCCAGCGACGTTGTGCGGGTAGAAGCCGGGTTGTGTGGAGGGTGGTTGTGAGATGGCGGATGCTGGATGGGCGTAGAGAAGCCATGTCGTTATTGATTCAATTGACGGAATATCGATGGGAAAAGGCAAAGACCATTCTTCTCAGATGTTCAAGACCCTGAAACAGCCCCACGAAAACATGAAACAATCTCCAACTTGAATCAGTTCAGACGTCGATGTGTGAGCAGTGCAGGAGTAATCTAATAATTAGCTAGACCTCCTCCACCCTGCCGCACTTTTAATCAGGTGGGGCCTAGGATGGGTGCACCTCAAACTACGAATCTAGCTATATCCTAGGCTGTTGGAGATGACTGCTAAACTATACATGTAATGGACAATCAATTTTGAACCGATGTAGGATGTCGTGCTACGACAAATTGAAGTGCATTGATCGGTCCAGTCCTCGATTCAAACCGCGAATACTGTCAACATCACTCATATTAGGGGCGAGCAGATATCATGAGCTTGTTCACGTAGTCATGATCCTGGTTTCTCGATTATGACCTCCGTGGTCGATTCAAGCGGCAATATCTGAACATACTTCCTGGCAAGCCTAACGTGATATAAAGTGTCAAGTTAGATGCTCGAGGAGGCTCGACTTATCGACTTAGAGGAAGAACTAGAGCCCAATGTCGGATGATACCATAGCGGAAGGAGCTTGTTGGTGCTGACAAAGGAACGTCTTCACTCCCATTCTCTCTCGTTTTGATGCTTGTTCTTGCAGCAAGAACAACATTCGATATTGAGACAGCTAACACCTTGATAAGTGGTCACTAGGCTAACGAGCATGGACAAGCCAGCTCACCGGTGTGCGATGGTGTGAGACATCCTGATCTCTTTTAACCGCTTACAGAAGAAGCCTTCAGCACGGTGATCTCATTGTGACACAGCTCGCATATCATAATGAAATTCCCCATGAACAATTCCATCCCAGCCGCTTTGGAACAGGTGCTTACCGCTGTGTTGATCAACAAAGTACCGAACTCTCTATTATGGAATACCAACCAGCCTGCTTCACTGAAAGCAATACTGACAACACTCCACAAGGACGAAGCATCAATACTGGATTCGCAAACTATGTCATTACTATATTACTGTTCCTCGCGAGGGATGATCTTCATCTTGAGCTTAAATGTTAGCAACAATCACCTTTCAGCGTATCAGTAAGTGCATGGTAATGGTAAATGTGCAGTATGTGATAGTACTATCGTTTCAACAATTGCATCCGATGACCCCCATGCACTGATCTGCCATCAAGTACCGAACTCTATCCCGAAGTCAGCCAATGGACACAAGTCCCTTCTTGAGCTTGAACCCCCCGTAGCGCATTTCCATCGGAGCGTGCTGAAGATCCTGGACATGAATGAACTTCTGTCCATGTTCATGGGCATTGTCGCTTTTCGGTTTTTCTGCTAACCTGTATGTCTGACAAATGCGCGTAGTGTACCTCTACGATGTATGTCTGGTCGTGGTGACCACAGCCTGACGTCAATATGATGCATGCTGGCATCAAGTAGGTACGACAGGTATAATCTCTCCTTCATATTCCACCAGTCTTCCATTCTCCTCATCTACAACTCAATTCTCACTTAGAACATCCCAGCTTATTCCCACCGGCCCCACATAAAACAATGTCGACACTCACTAAGTTGATCATGGGTAGCATGGCCTTAGCCACCAGCGTCACAGCTGCCTACATTCCCTCGCCTGTACACTCCGCTGCCTACACCGACACCTTCGACAACGTCACCGTCACCAGCGACGTCTTGTCATTCCAACCCGTAGGTAGGCTTCCAAAACAACCTCAACTACACCCAGTGGTAGATCGTAGGTCCAACCACCTCCGGCTTCACCCTACCCAGTGTTCCCGGCGTCAAACTACACGGCTTAGTCAAACCTTCTCTTCCGAACTCTGCAGGACTAACCCTACGCACCTCACTCGCCGACGGTTCAGCCTCCGTTAGTCCATCAGCCACAACCTATAACTCACCTTCCATCAAATTCTTCTCCTTGACCTCGTTCTTCTTCGGCTGTGGCGCCGACACAATGGAGGGCGTTGTCGTTGCAACTGCAAGCTGCGATATCGCCGTCACTGGCTACGATATCCATGGAAACATGGTCGGCGAGGCTGCTTTCAGCTTCGTCCCAGGACAGCTGTTTGAGGTGCCTATGGTCAAAGCTGTGCTTCCGTCGACGTTTACGGGACTCCAGAGCTTTACCATTGGCATTTCTGGTGGAGAGTTCACGCCTGCTTTGACGACTTTGCAGACTGATAATGTGGCTCATACCAATTACTGGTAAGCGATGTCAAGCAGCTTGAGCAAAGCAGGGACGTTGGCGGTCCAGTGTCGGTGGACTTGAGCCTGAGAATATAGATACAGAGTAAACACATTGGGCTGTTATGGATAGAGCAAGTCATATGGGTGGTAGAGTGATGAGTACCGCACTTGTAATTTTTGACCTAAGGTGCACGGGTGATTTGATCAGCTAGTAGTTGATAATAATAGAATATTTATAATGCTTCAATACTTCTATAATTCAATACTTTTGCTTTCATAACAGAACGCCGTATCACTGTACGACCTGATTTCGAAGGAAGGCTCGTTCTGTTCAAATCGTCGAGGATTTCTTTCACTCCCTATGTCGCGCTTAATTGTAGATGTCCTTTGATCTTGTCTTAGCTTACCACTTTGACCGTATGACTGATACAGGCTCATGCTATTCATTAGCAGGTACTGCGAGTACTAAAAGGGTTCCCAAAAGATCATGAACGTCGATTAGAGATGAAGCGAGTTTTGTGGATTGTGACGCATTTCTGCTAGGGTGTTGATTATGGACTAAGTCCTGTGATGTGCGCGACGATATAACTTGGAACGAGACAGACTCGTTGTCCGTAAGCATTGCTTGATTGACGTGACGTGACACCATGAAAGCGACTGAGTTTGATAGAATTGAAAGTCAAATGCAATCTTTTTGAAATACCTTGTACATTCTAATGTGAAATTGGACAATCATAATACGCCTTTTACCATATGCCTGGGATATACGCTGCGAAGAGCGCCAAAATCTTTTCTCTGCCAGCATCCTTGTGCTCATCATACCTTGGTCAACTTCCTGCTTGGAGCTCTAATGGCGGACGCTGTCGTGACTGGAATCCGATATCGTCGTTCAAACTTCCGCAATAGTCACATTGAGATTCCACTTTACATGAAATCATCATCCTCCAATCCATCCTCATACGCAGCAGTATCAGCTCTACTCGCAACACCTCTATCAGCATTCAGCGTCGTCTTCGTCTTCGCCGCCTTCGTCTTCTTCGTGCCCTGCGACGCCTTCTCCTCCTTCATCTTCTCATTACTAGCAGTAGTCACCACAGAGGCAATCTTCTTAATCTGCTCACTCGACAAATCCTTAACCAACGACCTCACCAACTCCTGCACAAACAAGCCATAGTGCGCCTTACTCGTGTTTTGTCCAGCAACCAGCGGCACCAATGTCTCCCTTAACGTCACAAACTGATCTCGCGTCGTTGGATTGAAAAGCTTCATCGCCGAAAGATCTATCGCTTGTGACGGATCCGCAGCATCGCCTTCATTCACCGTGATCGGCTTCGCGCTCCTGTTCTTGCTGATTCCAATCTCGCCGAATAGATCTGCCGCGTTGTTCAAATCTGCCTCTTTCTCCATGCGTCGCATGCGGGCGACCCGCTCGGCTGGTGTCTCGTCGTCGTCGGTGTCGGATTCGCCGGCGAGTTGTCGTTCTCGTTGGCGCTGGTTCCGGAGTTCTTCCAAGCGCTCGGTTTTGGTCTTTTTGTTGCGCTTGGCTTCTTCTTCGGCGGCTTTTTTGGCGGCTTCGGCTTTGGCGGCCTTTTCACGCTCTACGTCGGAGTCTTCAGCGGCGTCCCAGGAGTCGAGAACCTGGTGGTGTTTTAGTTGGTGCGGTTGTTTGTAATGAACGATACCAATAGACGTACATCTTCCTCGTCTTCCTCATCGCCGAATTTGCTTTTGCGGACAATGGTCGCAGGGCTATCGTCCTCGCTACCGGATTCATCGTCTATGGAGAGGGTTGTTAGACCTTTGCTGAGCGTGTTGATTGGTAATGCTCACCCCAGTCCTTCGCCATGATTGTGGTTTGTTACAAGTGATTAACAGGAGGTGGAGGGCAGGTCGCAGTATGATCTAAGGCACCAGAGTCGAGAGTGTGAAGGCGATAAGGAAACACAGGTATACAAGATATGGCGAAGACAGTTTCCAGATGACGAGTTCAGTTAAAGTCTGAAAGGAAGGTGATCGAAAAGTGGTGGGCACATGTCACAACAATTTTGAAACAAAAAGGGGCCAAAGTAAAACACAGCCCTACCGGATCTAGCTCCATCGCTAGTTCCAGAGTGCTTTGGCGAATATTGGCATCTCCAGACGAGCATTTCATCCAAGATATTGCCGAGCGAACCACAATCTATAAGCTACCTACTGTCTTGCTCTTCCCATTCCTCCTTAAGACAAAATGAAGGTCCTGGATATCAAAGATAGAGCTTGGTGGTCGCCTCGTGTCTCCTCGGGGCACTTAGCCTACCCCAGCTTCACACCTCCGCACGACCGAGGCGTTGAACGACGCTAGACCATGGCCGAGGAGGTAGCATTGAGAGTCTAGATGTAATTTTTTCAGGATTCTTTTCCACAATCCTTCTGATCACACTCACTTCTCGGTCCTACTACAACACACAGAACAAAGACCAAACTCTGCTGGACAGTATGGCAACACAACGAAAAGCGCCTGCAAAAGGCCTAGCAGAAATCGACAATCATGAAGTAAAAGCAGCTACAGGGGAGAAGAGTTCGGAAGGTCTACTGTTGACGAAAGATGAATACCATTTGGCGCAGCTGGGATACAAGCAGACGCTGCATCGTGGGCTAGGATTGATAGAGAATTTTATTGCGACTTTTGTCACAATGAACTTCGTGAGTGGGCTTGCGGTTTTGTTTGGATTCGCAATGTATACTGGAGGACCTCAAGCGGCTCTGGCCAACTGGACAATGGTTGGTGGATTGAGTCTGATAGTGGCTCTGACCATGGCCGAGATTGCAGCAGCACTACCTACAGCCGGAGGAATATACTACTGGAGTGCCTATTTAGGAGGCCCAGAATGGGGACCTTTCTTAGGTTGGACGACAGCATGGTGGAACTGGGCAGGCTGGATAGCTGTCGTGCCGGCGACACAGCAAGGAGCAACCAACTTCCTTTTCAGCGCGCTCCAAATCCTGTACCCAAATTCAACGATCTTGTCCAAAGGCTGGTTCTCATGGTTGATCACTTCTCTCATGATCATCGTGGCTGCCATACCTAATATCTATAGTCAGACAGTACTCAAATGGACCCTGCGGACTACGATTGTTACCTTTACCATTCTTTACATCTCCTACATGGTTTGGGTGCCAGCAGCAACAGCGCATCATGGACAATTTCAAGATCGCACAATCCTAACTACATTCGTCAACGGAATAAACGAGAGCGACCCACCACAAGCTTCGAACGCATACTGCTGGATCGTTGGTATTTTGTTTGGTGCTTGGGATTTCTATGGCTGGGATGCATCAGTCCACTTATCAGAAGAGACAAAGCATGCTGGAGCGTCAACAGCACGGGGCATGTGGCTTGGTGTACTCGCTTCTTGGTGTCTTTCGGTACCAACTCTTCTGGTTTTCCTCTTCTGCATCCAAGACTTGAATGCGATCAATGATGCTAAATTCAGCAACAACTTCGCTGAGCTTCTCGTTCAAACCGTAGGTCGAAATGGCGCGGCGGCGATACTGATCATCTGTTGGATCGACAATTCCATACAGCTCTGCGTTTGTATTCTGAGCGCGCAGCGTGTCACATACGCGATAGCTCGAGATGGTGTCCTTCCCGGCTCAAAGTATCTAGCGCGTGTTTCAGAGAAGCACAAGATGCCAGTCAATGCCGCTATCCTGGTAGTCGTACTAGGAATAGCCATCGAAGCCGCCATCATTGGTTCTGCTGTTGCTTTTGAGGCCTTGACCGCCGTTGGCACCATTGCTGTCAATATTTCGTATCTCATACCAATTGTCGCTCGACATACCATTGGCCGGAAGCGCTTCCAGCCAGCAGCCTGGAATCTGGGCGTGTTCAGTCCGTTTTTGGCTGCAATAGCGAGTATCTGGATTTGCTTCCTGGTCGTGGTGCTTGTGTTGCCACAGCTGTATCCGGTGACAGCTGTAAGTTGATCACCATTCCTGTAGAACTATGTGAATACTAACATCGTGTAGGAAACTCTCAATTACGCACCCATCATGATCGGCGGTATCAGTATAATCTCGACAGTTGCCTGGATCTTTCCTTTCGGTCTTGGTGGTCGATACTGGTTCAAAGGCTGCAAACGGACGATCACGGATGAAGAGTTTAGGACTGCAAAGATCATCGACGACGACTCTAGCTTTGCACTTAGTGAGATGGGCCCCAAATGATATGCGCGACGCCGTAAACCACGATTTCCTCTGCGAGCACATAGATGGGTTGCACAAATTCTGTACATACACGTTGAACAAGCATGCCGATTATGCTAGTGGTAACGACTCTGCACTTCTGTAGTGGCCGGACGGCCGAACGCCGCAGAGACGTGAGCTTTTGAAGCGCGAAAGCTAACGACACTCCCAACCACACAATCAGGGCTTCAAGAACAGGATCCTGATGATGCTGGAGTTGACAAGGTCAATATTGCTGTGATGTACCGTCGTTTGAGAAAGCTTGATAGTAAATACAGAGAAATCTTTGCTCGCGAAGGCCTCCTGCTACCGAGCTCAACGCTTGCATCTCTGCTGTAAACAACAGATCAGCACAGTCTGCGCTGTCCAAGACCCTGGGGACGCGGATCATGGAGATGAATTGGAAGAGGTCAATGTTTGGGCAAGATCGAACGTGACAGATATCAGTGGTGTTGTGACTGAGTACAAACAGCTATCAGCTTTGACCATGAGATGGACACATAGCGCACTGTAATAGATTATCGCTTCCAAGGTCTCCCTCTTAGCAGCGCAAACATTAATGTTGTCTTTCTTCTCAGCGGATAGACATGCTTGCTTCTATTTCTTGGCAGCCAAATGCTCGTTCTCTTCCTTCTTCGGTTACTCCGTAGCCAGACGTTTCTGTGCTCTTTCCTCGCCAACGCTCCCTTTTCCTTCCTCTTATTCTCCTCATTCCTACGCCTTGCTGTCCATTATGCTTCTTTGTGTCAACACAGATTGTGGAGAGTGCTGAATTTCTTTTAGGAAAGCAATTATCAGAACCGGCTCATTTCAATCCTCAATCATCTTCGTTCTGGGTTGTGGCTACCCATGTTAAGCAGCTGGATCTGCTTTTCGTACAAACAGGTGTGCGAGGGCTGCCCTCGGCACATGAGATAATATTGATGGAGACATAATCGATGTCTCAATCATTTTTGTCCTGCGATTCGTGAATCGTCAGACAGATTTCGCCTCATTATAGAGCTGTGGAGGAGAGTGCTGAAGAGGTTTTAGGAAAGCAATTATCAGAATAATATCATTCAATTCTCAACCACCTCCGTTTTGGGATATAGCTACTTATACCAGCTGCTGGGTTTATTAACAGATGGCTGTGAAGAGTGCTGATCGATTTTGGAAAAGCGATTTTCATAACGGGATATGGAGTTCTCAATCGTCTTCGTTCTAGGACATATCTACTTGCAACAGCTACTGTATTTACTAACAGGTGGCTGTGAAGAGTGCTGATCGATCTTAGGAAGTCATTATCGCAACGGTACTATGGAGGAGAGCTCGGCGCAGTGAGTAACTCATTCGGCGCTGTCGGTTTTGCCTGCACGAGCTGCAAAAAAAAGTCTGCCGTCGTGGTAGAACCTGGCGACGACGGCAGGGCGACTACCAGCGCCGTAGAAGTGTCCTTTTTGCGCATGAACGCGGCACATCTCGTCGTATGCCAGCGCTATGTAATGGCCGACTTGTTGCCTCCAGCACAGCGCCTCCGAGTTGGACATCTCATAGTATGCCCATCTCACGAGTACTCAAGGTCGCGCGGACCGAATGCGCCATGGACATCATAGAACCAGTATCCAGTACCAACGCGGAACGATGGTGTCACGTAGCAATACTCGTTCCTAGCACCGCCTGTCCACTCCCGGTCGAAAGAAAAAGACAGTTTAGTACTTTATTTTAATGTGCTTTGATCTCGTGTGTCTTCAACCTATAGTTCCTCATCATCGACATCCATATCCTCAGAATCCCTCTTCCCCAACGACGAACCACCAAGATTTATGCCTGCTTGTGATCCAGCAGTCTACTTCAATCAACCCGACTTCGTGGATCCATCGATAGGATGACGTGTCTTCGGTAGGTTCAATCGGCTGTGTTTGGATGCTGCTTACTTTGAGCTTGTCGTCGTATTTCCAGACTGGGTCGAGTATTTCGTCGTAGTGCTTGGGTGGCTGGTTTGCTAGTGGTGTGTGAGTGAAGCTGTAGCGGATGACCTTTTCGAACCGGTAGTCCACAGTAGCGTCGGTCTGAGGCCAGAGATTTGTGTACGGATTGAGAGATTTTCGCTGCCGTCGATGACTGCAACGCATTCGAGTCTGTTTGCTGTTAATAGAGGATCTTGTTGTAGTGGTATTTCCATGCAGGCTACGCCATTGCGTAGTATTGAGATGTTGATAGCTGGAGTGAGTGCTGTTGCTAGAAAGTGCATGGTGCTTAACCTTGCTTCGCGTTAGAAGGTGAAAGTGCTGTGAGGAGATTTTCGGTGAAGTTAGTTTGTGCTTGCGAAGAGCAATTATAATCGCTAAGTAGTAACTAAGTTATGTAACACGATGGAGTATGGTAGTGAGACGAAAGAAGGAAGGACGGGTAACACCGGTACATCCTGCTTGCTTTCAACTATCACGATGCTGCTTTGAACAGTCGAAGCTATACATGTGATGTGAGGCGATAGTACCACCACATCCGAGTCGCTCTTCTCCATCACCAGCCAATGTCGGCATGAATTCTGTGCTATATGCAGAACCAGGTCACCACATCTTTTCACTGGCGCAAGTGCAGTACGTTTCACTTCGGGCTCGTCTCTACCTGTAATGAATGTTCCAGAAGCGGAACTATGCTTTAGATGGCAGGATCAGACACAAGAACATTGTTTCACAGACTGCCATCGAGAACTGAATAGCACTCAGGTTACCACAAGAATGTGACCTCTGCTCCGTACTGCTTGGATGTCCATAGGTGAAAATACTAAGTGTTGGTGATGACACAAAAATACAACGATGTGGAGTCTGGCAAAACCCAACCTGAAGAATAACGATTGCACAACAAAGGCGTCCGGATCTCAGCCCCATCTCATCCGGACGCCCTACCGACGGAGAAGTCATGGAGATGGTTTGACAGTGTCCTCCGAGAATACTTCTAGTCGCAGACTGGGCTCCCTCTTTTTTCCTCTTTTTTGCACCTTTTTGCACCTTATTTCCCCGGCCCTCGAGGCAGTCTCCAAGCGGAGCGAGTTCACCACTTCTATTTCTTTAGTGTACTTTATCCTGTGGCGCTTCCACCGTAAGAATCTTGATCAGTCGATAGAGTCTGCAGAGAGTGGTCCTCTAACTATAACGATGTCGAAGTTGTCGAGAGATGGCACCGGCGTACCAAGTGCCGTTCTCGGGCTTCGTCCCTAACATTACGCCTATGACATCTAGAAGAATCGGACACTCTGAGCATCACAGAAACCCAGCTAGAGGTGTGAACAATAAGGTGGGAGGTGCACCCTCGATTCAATCTGAAGGCCAAAGCATCTACATTTTGCTAAATCTCAAAACGCCAGCTTCCGAACATCGTAATTTGTAAACACTTTGAGAACGTTAAGGTACGAGGCGTGTCGCCTGTCAGTCCATAATTATAGATCGCAGACAATGTCTGCATTTGCGAAATCTGATAGGCCCAATCTCGGCGAGAAGCGCAGAGCACCACTCAAGATCGTGGAATAGGTAGTGGCACGCGTGCTGCCACGCATCGCATAGTGTTTGAGGAGAATCACCAGCTCACTAAAGGCCAGAGAGTCCATGCAGCTCGGCAACGCACTCTTGCGAGACCCAGTGAGGAGCCTGCCGTCACGTTCGCTTTCCATCTGCGACCTGTAGCTCCAGTATTGCCTCCTAGCTTGCCAAACTTTGGGAAGGCGCTTCCGACTCGTTTTGTCTATGATCTGGCACATACCTGCAGCACCAGTCACACCACCACTTCCTCCTCATCCTACGGTGCAGGCCACAGCACCTCCCCAAGCACCCGCCAATGGGATATCAGCTCCTCTCCTCCTCCTACAGCCTTCTGGAACAACTCCAGCACCCTCCACAGTACCTCTTCCTCCTTCTCACCACCTCTTCCTCCTCCTCACATGGTGCAGGCCACAGAACCTATCCATCCATCCGCCTTCGCAGAACCGCCTCCATTACTCTACGATCCGAGTACCCTTCGATCATTGTGACCCTGTTGAACAAACTACGATCACAAGTTCATATTGTGAGAGAAGCCTTTTCAAGTCCGCCTATCATCTTCACCGCCCCTGGCGATATCTTAGATGAATGGAATAGCTTCTTCTCGTGATCTAACTTCTCTACCTGGTTTTTCAACCCACCACCACCTTAAAAGAGATAACTAGATATGTCAACGCTACGTTTCGATGTGACCGACAAGGATGTGATAAGGAAAAGTCAGTCACGTTCGATCGTCTCACATTGCATTTTAACGCTACGACTCACACGTTCTACTGCAAACCTCAAGCTATAGTCGATGTCGACCCCGACTACATTCAGCGCGATTTAAATCCGAATTCGCACGGAATGACCAACAAACATGTTCTTGCAAGAGTAACGCGTAGACGTGCATTTCCCGGTTTTGACAATGTCCGTTCTTGGTCTAAATTTCAACATATCAGGCTCTCAGCAACACCATCCCTCAACGACATCTTCTGTATACCATACACCGACTCCTCAAGCGGGTCTATCTATTCTTCGGAATCTATTCTCCTAAATCTTTCGGGGTCCGTCATGCCTCCCAACCCCATCAGTAATTGTTTCCCTATATTCTCCTACTTAGGCTTGGTCGCCCCGTCTGCGCCTAGTTCTATAAGTAATGATGATTAGTCTCTCGACCCCTCCTCTCGAAAACGGAGAATTGGGGACGCGGTTGCGCGATACCAGCGAGGATCACTACGGAGGTCCCTCTGCGCACTCCTCACAGGTCAACAAAAGACCGCAGACGGATTCTGCCGTCAGGCAATCCTCGACAATTGTGGTTGGGGAGGTCGAGGGTGATGGGAGAGACTTGTTTGTGAGGGAGCGTGTGCCGGCTGCTGAGGATTTAGATGGTGAATTCGGCCGCGAACCAGAGCCTGAATTCGTCTCCTCGGGTTCTGAGAGTGAGGAGGAGGTATCGGATGAGGAGGATGAATGAGAATGCGGAGACAAGCATTTACTGCAGCAGCCCGCATCAAAAGTCCTTGAAAAAGTCCTACAGGGCCAACCTGCTCACATTGGTGACAGCTTGAATGGCACAAAAATAAGGTGACTAGCATTCTTTGCTCCAGCCAGTATATAACAACTCATCGTCGACAATGCGGAGACTAGCATCTACTGCTCCAGCCCGTCAAAACTCTCGCTTACAATGGAAAGCACGAAAACCAGCATTTGCTGGCATCAGCAGGCACCATACAACATCTAGTTCAGTACGGATGAGGATGGCGAAATGTTTCCAGCGGAGAAATGACACAGAATGGTGAAGAGGTTTCAATGATGGATTGCAAGTGACTCGAAGCTAAAATTACAGAAAAGAACGAGTATATAGACAAACCTGCCATGCTTTGCCTTTTGCAGCCAAACCAATCAAACCTGATACGTAAACATCGTCGTCATCAAGCACATTATCAAATCTCGTCATCCTCTTCTTCGTATTCCTCATCATCTTGGTTCTTGCGTACATGCCCATATTCACCAACCTCAGACGACTGCCCGGAAGAGTGCTCTGCTTTACCAGCTCGGGCCTCGCTGCCACTGTTATCCTTCTCTTGAGCTTCCTCGTCAACTTCACCGTCGTCGTCCTCATTCTCCTCCTCTTCCTCATCGTCCAACTGTCCCAAAATTACCGGATTACCCGGTATCTCACTGTAATCTGGCTCCTCTGACTCGAGAGTGAGCGGCGTGCTGAGTTCAGAATCGGTAGCTGCCTGGCGTGTGGCAGTCGCCACAACGCCACCGGAGGCAAGCAGAGCAGCTCCTTCTGCTTACGAGGCATCGATCCTTCTTGCTTTGGGAGGACCCTGTGTGAGTTGCTCCGATGGACTTCCAAGTGCTTCGATAGTGTCGTTGAACGTCCTCTTCCTCGACTGCTGCTGGTTGGGATTTGTGGTGGTGGTAGCGCTGCTAGTGGAAGGAAGCAGAGGTGTGGATGTTGCTGGAGGGAGAGAAGGACCAGCTGAGCTGCCAGCAGCTGTTTGAGATCCCGAAGGGTTGTTGTTTGAGATTGTCGTTGAGGAAGATGGCTCACCAGCAGTATTAAGGGCTGTGAAGCCTGCTGGAGGTGCTGAAGATGATGCTTGTGCAGGTCCATTAACCTCATCCTGGACAGACCTGTCTGGGAGGCCTGACGCGACGCGAAGGTAAAAAGCAAGAGTGACGACAGGCTCGACACCTGGTCGAATGCCAGTTCGACTGATTGTTGCAAGTCTTCTCTCAGCGCTAGAGACTTGGTGGTGCGGCTCGAACACTACACGGTGTGTAGCGCGCCGGACTTGTTCAATGATCCAAGGCAGTGGTCCTCTTGAAATCGGTCTAGCAGGGCGGTGATGCGCGTCGTCCTGGAACGAGAAGCCCCTCCGAATTGCTGCAGCTGGTGACGGGTCGACCGATCGAGAAAAGAAACATTCTACCTCGATGAGAGCTGTTGAGTGTGTTCCACGCACGGCGGATCGAGCTGATTGTGAAGCATCGAGGTCTTGTGTCTTCATGACTGACGCATGAAGTTTGCTGTTGTGTCTCTGCCAGAACATGTCAAATGTTTCATTGTAGGTCTGTGGCGTGCTTGTGGCGGAAGCATCGTGTTGGATAGATAGTCGATATATGTCTTCGACTTTCACGTCCATAACGACTATGTACTCGAGTTCATCTATGTGAATTTGTATGGAAATAGCCTCACCGCCAGCGATGGTCACAACATACTCGAGCCTGTTACTGTTGCTGTGTGTCGTCAGCCGCGTGATTTGCCGTTCTTGTGCCAACACGCCGTCGAGTCTCAAGTTTACGTCGAAGGCTGGTGTTGCTGATGTTGCTAGGTAGTGCATAATTGTGGAGAGGAGTAGAAATTAAAGAGATGGAGATAAAGTGCCTGATTTGGGGTGAAGACTGCGATGCTTTCGTTGCAATGAAGCTCGCGATCGAAAGGTGACAAGTGTAGAGTGAGTCTTAGCAGTAACAGGTGTGAGGCGTAAGGTGTGAAGTTGCAAGATGGATATTGTGAACTGTGAAGGGGAGGATGGGCAGTGCAAGTGTGAATTCCGATGTTTGAAGTGTAGGTGCGAAGAACGAGAAGATGAAGGGAATATCAGCGCGCGCAAAGATGCGTGTGTTTAGAAGGAGGTGGCTATATTGCGGAATTGCGACGCGTCTTACATGAAATGGATCTCATCGTTTCAAAGTCAACCACAGCGATATTGCCCTTCCTAATCTCCAGATGTCCATAAGCATTTTAGAGAAAATACAACGTAATCATGCATATCGTTTATAAAGACACCCAGGCATGATCGACATTTTGTACAGGTGCATGTCGCCTTTAGTACGAAGTGTGTCTTTTCATCCGCCGAGCTTTTGTGGAAAGCTTTATACCACCTCTTTGCATTTGCTTCTGCGACTTTTTGCTGTACACTCATAGTACACATGCCACTGCAGAGTCATCGTGATTTAGATGATACCAATATCTATGCCACAACAATTTCGGCTGATTGCTGAGCCATCTTCACGATATAAGAGACCTCAAAACTTGCCACTTCACATTTATGCATAAATGGCGCATTGGTAGTTGAAGCGTCGTCGTGCTGACCCTTAACTGGGTCACCTCGACGTGGATGTGCCAGTCACATTTCGGATGTTAGTAACTATTCGGCACTTTGATTCATCAATGGCTGCGCCTTGGAGTGTTCGACCCCGGCCCCTGTCCCATACTGGCCCCTCGTCTCATACTTTGTCCCTCTGTCCCATTCTTCGAACATTCGGCACTTCTCGACTCAGTTGAGAGCAGCGAGCTGAGGTCTACTAGCATCCACATCGGCATACAATGAGCTCGTTCGAACCGGGCCCTTGTTTTTCTGTTACTTTTGGTCTTGCACCTCTGCACCGCGTTGTCCCTGCTGCGATGAACTCGCGATGCATATTCTCACACACGTTGTAAGCTTCTGAAGCTGAAGAGTTTTGGCGTAACGGTTTCCGCCCTTTTACTGTACCGCAAAACATGATCGCAAGATAGTTTGGTCCCGAACGTAAACTTGATCTGAAGATTCACTGCGATCATTCCAATCACAATGAGGTTGATCCCCGTTCGCGAAAAGTGTGCAGTCTTGCTCGTTCGTTGGCACAGCTTTCATTGTATTTCACAAATGAAGCTGATACTGAGCTTGTTGCTCTCTAGTCTTATTTGCAGTTTCGCTTTGATACTATTCAGCATAATCTTAAAGTGTCAGTTGCACAGATTAGGACTCTCGGCTGAGAAGAGATGACAACTCTTTAGGCGGTGCTATTGCATGCAGAAGGAGCTGTACTTCAGCTGGCTCATTTGCAGGGCTTCGCATGAAGAATGCAGTACAACAAACATGAAAAGGATAGTGTGCTAGACTACCTAGTAAGAAGAGGAAGAAGGAGAAAAGAAGACATGAAGTCCAATGATCGAACCGGGCCGAGTGCACCAAAACTTGGTGTGGATCGCCCCTTCTTGGCATAGCTCGATGTGATGTGCACTTCTTTTCGACTACCACCTCCATCTGATAGACTACGCATGTCGCAGAACTGATTCATCGCAGGCGCGAATTTGTGCGCTCTAATCGATACTTGGCCATTGCGAGCATTAGTAAAATCACGGCAATGCGAACGAGGGAGTCTGGAGACGCGATTTCATGCGCACGTGACCCGTGGTGTCTCTCAGTGTGTCGTTTGATGACTAGGTATCATCACCATTATCATCAGCCGCATTCAGCTTCTGTTGTGACTTGCGGCTATTGAGACCCAAAGCGTAACTTCCAGCTCAAGACATAAATCTGTCATCCCCTTCATCTAAGCTTGTCTTTTCTCAATTCATAGCACATCTGCCACTAACTCAGCCGACAAACAAGCTGATATGTTTGCTAAGAGCTTGCATGAGGCAATCGCTCGCTACAATGGTGTTTTGCTATCAACCTCATCCACGTAGATGTTCTGCAGATGATGCCCGATGGCGCCGTCTTGTTTCGATAACCATCATGATGCTGAGTAAAATACCACTGGACATCTGTCAGCCAGGGACTGTGTCTAGCTGAGTCCAGCGGCCATTCTGCAAGTTGGCAAACCCTAGCACCGTCAGCTCACTCCAAGCTCAATCCGCACTAATAATGCCATCGACACATTTATTATACAGGTATCCTCATGTCTCAGAACATATCAAAATATTGCCCACAACCAGTACCAACACCATGGTTGTGCTGTAGCCACACTGCAGTCATGTACGACGCCTTCGAACACGGTGTCACAACCTAGATGGCACGGCGATAGCTGGCTGCCAGCGTGCTCGCTCCGTGTACTCTCTCTCACAGACGTAAACTGGAGCCATCGCAGTCCATCGCACACTCCCCTCCAAGCACCCACTGCACCCACTGCACCCACAGCTTCACAACAAGAGCCTGAAGATGAGCCGGCAATCGGTTATGTTCTGAAAGATAACGATCTGCGACGGCCGCCGCGCCTAGGCCTGATAAAGACTCTCCAGTGCTTGCTACCCCGACGAATCTGGCATTGAGAAAAAGGTCGTAGACGCATCAACATTGCACAGTCACTCTTAAACCTCTATCCCGATTCCAAATTTGTTATGATACCACGCCCATCCAATCCGGCGGCCGCTCCAGCATCTTCGAGCCCGGCAATAATCGGCACGAATACGGTCACAACTAAGGAGTCTGACGATGTGGTGGATGATGAACCGTCCAAGCATTCTGCCACTGGGCTGGAGGAGGAATCGGCGAGGAAGTCTGTTGGTGTAGTGGGTGATAGATCGAAGAGTCAGCTTCCTGATGAGGATGACGAAGTTTCTTCCAACACTAGTGGCGACGAAAATATGACCTGATGCGCTGGAGACGTGGTTGCCAGCAGCTTCTTGCGAGAAGAGAGCTCAATCTGTAGACCCACGGGACGAAGATACACATATTGGCGACTGTCTGCATCGCCTCTGTAGCTCTGATTATCCACTTGGTGAGGTGTCGGCTGATTCGCCAAAATGAACGCAATCTGGCAGCTCCTCTTAACCTACATTATCCCTCTCTCGTACCTCATTCGAGCCGGCCACTGCCGCTGTCAATCTCACACAGCGTTCTCAACCGCCCCCAACCTCCAGCTAGCACTTCGCTCGTCGAGACTCGCCCATCATCTGTGACCCAAATAATTCCTAAAGGTGACCTGCAGAACAAGACTATGAACCTGTTCGGAGCTAGAAAAGCGCCGGATGTCATAGATCCTGCATAACACGACCTTATAAGAGTTTATCAGCACCGAAAACGTCTAGTTGAGCACCGAGAGACCAAGATTTGATAAACTCTTTGGCGCGATGCATGGAAGCTCTGCGGTTTGTGTGCTTGCACACTGTGCGCGCGATGTGCCTAAGATGGATCTCCAGGTGTCAGAAACGATGTTATATATATAATGATATCCACCACAGTCGGTTCTCAACGCCAACCCTGCCTGGTAGGCCTTCAGGCTGGTAGAGTCGGACTCCGGCGTGTATGTGGGGAAGGTAAGTCTAATTAGCTATTCCATATCACCTTCACTGAAGTATATTGCTAATATGATAATAGATTGTGATTCAGTGGGAAGCCAAGCCGGCTTGAGGGGAAAAAAGCAGGTGTCTTTGGCAGGAGAGAAATGTTTGGTATCAATGGATGGGACGTCTTGTCCTCACTGCAGAGTTAGGTGGCAGGTTGCATGCAAAGCTACATTGTTCTCACCTCTACTGAGCCAAGAAACTCCGCCTCTGAGGAACTCTTCGACGGAGCTTGCATGAACTGTCACTCTAGGGGTGAGAGCAAGTTCTGCCAACTCGCCTCCAACTACGCTGGAACCAAGTTTGCTTTCAGGTCTGCTAAAGCTGCTGCTGTTCAAGCTACACAAGCTGCCAATGCCGCAGCTATGTCCAATGATTGCCAAGTCGTCCTCCCCTTATACCAGCCAGCCGTAACGTCGCTCCAACCTTCGTCCTTCTGGTCTCAACTATAGGGCACACGAATCCGACGGGTCCATCATCCTACCAGGAAGAGTCGAAAACCAGTCTATATGCTCATTTGGGAAAGACCTATTGCGAAGGAAAATTGGAAGGACCTTTACAGTACTTTCGCCAAACAGCTTACGGACTACAAAATCGATGTCTTATATGTCGAACAAATCCATAAGAGTAGACATGGGTTTGTCGTTCAATTCAATAGTGAGGACGTCAAGAATGACTATTTAGGGAAGGTTTATGCTAAAACTAGAGGAAGGAGTATCATCTTCGAGCTATTCTAGCGTGGCGGGTCTACTAAGTATGTCATCCGAAAGACAGGTAGATGTCTACGGGCTCTACAGAAGCGCACAAGATGTGCAAAGACATATAAGCAGGGCAAATGTATATTTATCCACTGATGGACCCTAGCTTATAAAGACAAGGACATCCGGTTGTCTCGTGGAGAATATGAACACAGTAACAGTTGACACGCCATGGCAGATGATGACATTGTTTTTCGGAGTACAAAGGGAAAGGTGAATATCGACTAGAGCCGCGACGAGATGTTGTGCAGGCTAAGATCTTCACACCGAGATAGAGAAGAAAATTCCAGCGATTAATCTGTCTGAAGAATTGCAGAAGAAGGTCATTGAGACGTCGTTTTATGTCTCCATCAATATTATCTCGTATTTTTGAGGGACAATCCTCACACACCTGTTTGTATATCCAGCTGGAGATCATGTCAACACCAAGTGTCCCAAAGATCTTTTACCGAACGCTCTGTCCACGGATTTGACTGGATTGCTGACGTACGTATTGGCATCGGCAAGTAGCGTATAGCGTTTGCTTTACAACTGGAGCTAACATGTCTTTGTTTATGTAGTCGGCAAGATTACAGCGATAGCGACAGTTCTGCAGCATGGGCCAAGAGTCCGGTGCTGAATGAAGAAGGTTGGGAAGTGGGTAAGACCTCAACCAACAAGGAACAGACATCAGCCGGCTAGCTGGGCAAGTGTGGCGTCACGGAGACGACATGGAGAGACGACTTGTTAGTATAGCATTCGCGGACACAGAGCTGTAGAATATCACCATGCACGAGAGAAGAGCAAAGACCAGAGGAAGATTACCAGCTATAGGCAGAGCTATATGTAGCGATGTTCCGAAAGTTGACTGTATAATCATCTATCTACCCACACAGAACCATTCACTCAATCCAATACCCTACCTGCCAACGAGCTTTCACTCTTGTCCTTCGTCTGCGTCTTCTTGAGTCCTTTGCCCATCTGGATCTGTCCTAACAATGCACCCATCCCACCAGGTCCCGGAGCTGGTCGAGGCGCACCACCACCACCCATTGGTGGCGGAGGTGGTCCAGGTGGTGGTGGTGGAGCAGTACCGAATGGCATAGGTGGAGGTCCTGGAGGAGGTGGTGGAGGCGCGCCGTCTTGCGGCATCGGTGGCGGACTTGGTGGTAGTGCGCCAGGCATTTGCTGCATACCCGCCCCATCAGCATCATCATTCGTGTTGTGGATCGCTGGAAGCTTGGGTGCTGCTTGCACGGGTGTTGCAGGCTCCGAAGTCATTGGGCGGGGTGGCCCCATGGAGCCGAAGAGAATGGAGGCGAGTTGCTTCGCACCGGGACCAGTTGTGCGCTCCGTGCCGTCATCTTCGTCGTCAGAGGACGATGAGTCGACTACAGACCAGTCATCTTCTTCCTGCATGCGTCCGCGGCCAGTGCGTTGAGGTTGCAGAGCTGCTGGTATAGGTGCTGGTTGGGAAGGTTGTGATTGAGGTTGAGCTGGCTCAGGAGCTGCGAGATTAAGGCGGTGGAAGGGATTGAGGTCAGGAGCATTGGATGCTGGAGCTTGAGACATCTTGAAGAAGGGGTTTCGAGATTCCGTCTCAGTATTAGTGCTGGGTTGTGCAGAAGCAGGCGCGGGTGAGTTTGCGTCTCGCGGAAGTTCTTGACTTGCGGTAGGAGTGCTGTGATCAGGTGTAAGTCTTTGAGGTCCATCGTCCTCATCCGAAGAGTCGTCATCTCCGAGGGCTTCGAGTTGTCTTTGTAGTTCGCGCTCTTTCTCGCGTGCAGCCTCAAGCTCTGCTCGTTGACGCGCGAGCTTGTCCTCTTTCTCTTTCGAGGCTTGCTGCAAGGCCTGCTTCTTGCGTTTCTCTTCCTCCTTACTCAGCTTACGCTGGCGCACCTGCTCTTCCAGAGCCTTACGACGCTCTTCTGCCGCCTCACGTTCTTGTCGAAGTTCTTCTTCTTGACGAGCTTCTTCGTCCCTGTATATCTGTTAGACCATCATCTTCTAATGTCATCAGTGACAACTTACTCTAAAGCATTAACCTTAGCATCCTGTACACGCTCCTCTTGTTTGAGTTCCGCTGCACCGAGAACTGCTTTGTCTTGGCCCTGTACCGAACCAGACCGGCCTTTGTTGCGCGGGATGGGAGCTGGTGGAGGTGGTTTCTTTGATCCAGATGGTGGCGTGATCTGTTCATCTTGTAGACGTCGCTGCCTCTCTTGCTCCCTGGCTGCATCTTCCGCTTCAGCTTGGCGCTTACGTTCTTCCTTTTCTTTTTGTTCGCGTTCCTGACGTTGCTGAGTTGTCTCTGCTCCACCTGCTTTCGATGGACGACTAATACCAAGAGCTGCGAGTCGTTCAGCCATGCGTTGTTCTGCCTGCTGCTTGATGAACGCCGCACGATCTTCAGCAGTCTTGTAGTTCGAGTATGATCCGGATGCTTGAGGCGTGCTTGAACGCGCTGCAGGGCTTTCTGTACGAGCTGCAGGGGCTGAAGAGGCAGTACTCGAACGAGAAGTGTCTGCACGTCTAACGCGCGCACTTCGGCTACTTCGCTGCAGATCATAGATAAACTCGCGAACCTCGTCTTCAACACCAAGACCTTCCTGCCAACGCCTCTTTTCGTGATCGTTAGCCGCACTCGAACCTCCTTCCTTAAGGCTGTCCTCGAGTTCTTTGCTGAAAGAGGTAATGCCATCCTCAACGTCCCTGATCATACGTTCATTGCTTTCCTTCTCGGCTGCAGCCTTAGACTTCTCCTCTTCCAATCTTTGAGTAGAAGCGGCAGCGGCATTTGAGTCATCAGCAACAGGCTTTCCTGCTAAGGCAGCAGAGCGTGCTTGCATCATAGCTTTGGCTCTTGCACGTAGTCTGTCGCCTTCGGTGACAGCACCACCAGGGCCAGAACCAACAATTGGAGGTGCACTCCCAGGGTTGACTTTTGCATCTTTGAGACGGAACAGCTCAAGTCTGGCGTCAGAAATAGCCTGTTCAGCTTTTCTAGCATGAGAGGCCAATTCTGGTACACGATCTTGTAGACCACGGAGTGTGCGAAGGGTATTTCTTCTCTCTGCATCGGAATCTGTTGATCGAAGGGCAGCTTTGGGGTGCCCGTCAATGTCGCTCTGAATGCGACGGATGCGCTCAAATAGCTCATCTGCTTCGTGTCGGTCTTTACGGTCCAGAGCTGCATCTTGATCTGCATTGTTCTCTGCCTGGAAGTCGATGGCATCAAGGATAACCTGCTTCTCACGAACCTTCTTTTTCAATTGCTCCAACGATAGGTCTTCGGAGGTTTCAGACGATGGTGAACCAGGCTGGTCAGG
>Ga0160427_10000432_pt1 | contig 25481 bp, 13 predicted proteins | sample SolpanmetagenomL_FD_108194 | JGI IMG/M metagenome (GOLD analysis project Ga0160427, IMG submission 108194) | Solar panel surface microbial communities from Lawrence Berkeley National Laboratory, California, USA - L | ecosystem: Engineered > Built environment > Solar panel > Unclassified ...
AGCTTAAATTCGCGGCTGTGATTCCGTCCTGGCATCTGGGCTCCTTCGCGGTGTAATCAGCCTACCGGCTGATCCATGCGAAGTGTCTTGGCTGCTGGTCCTGTCCGGGGGGTTCATTCCAAGGCGTTGCCATTGGGCGTCGCTAATCTCTTCTCGGCACAGCCGTTGAGCCTACCGGAAGTCAGTGAGTTTCTACCCTTGGCCTACACGCCCTAGAGCACCGATGAGGGCGAAAGAAGTACAGGCTTTTAGGTTGGCCCTCCTCTCCCCTGCTGGACTCGCTTCTCGGTGAGGGCGAGTAACGTCAGCCTGGAACGCGGCGTTCCGGGCCAGCAGCCGATCCCAGATGGGTCCAACGCTTTACTTCAACTCCTTAGCCTCGGATAAGAGCTTGCCGCTCTGGAAGGCATTGGCATGATTTTCAGCGTCCCATTATTGGCGTAAATACTTTAATAAGTATCTACTCAGTGGCTTAATTACACAGTTAAGTTTTTAAGCGCCCGAAAAGTGTGAATGATTTTCAGCATTTTATCATCGGCGTAAATACTTATCAGAAAATATACTTAAATACTTATATAAGGAAATATGTAATTATGCACTTGAGCGCTTGAGTATCTCAGCTGATACGCACATAAGGGAAGGCAGTCGGCGCTGAATACTGCGTTTCAGGCTGCCACCCGAAGCTCGTCGGGCCGAATGTTTGACTCCACCCCCACACCCCCTGCCTCAGAAAGCAAGTTCAACATGCCGAAAAGCGTCGGTGTACATTTCAGCATATCATTATTAGAGCAAAGACTCATTTGAGTATTTACTAAAATACTTGTTGCATTAGAGGTGTATTGACGTAATCACCCAGTTGAGCGCTTGATCGTCTAAGCTGATACGCATGAAGATCGCTGTCGCCAACCTCAAGGGTGGGGCCTCCAAGACCACCACTGCCATGTTTCTCGCCGCCAGCCTGGCCCGGTCCGGGGCGCAGGTTTTGCTGATCGACGCCGATCCGCAGGGTTCGGCACTCGGCTGGAGCGAGGAGGTCGGCCTCGGGGCAGGGGAGAGCCTGCCCTTCACCGTCATCAGCCTGCCAGTTCGCGACCTGCCCAAGCGCCTGGTCCAGCAGACGGGATACGACCACATCATCGTCGATACCCCCCCAGGCTATCCGGACATCGTGCGCTCGGCGCTGCTGGCAGTGGAGACGGTGATCATCCCACTCTCCCCAGCCACTGTCGAGGTTGCTCGGCTGTCCTCGACCCTGGCGCTGCTCCAGGAGGTCGAGGCGCAGAATGAGGTGAGTTTCGTGGTGCTCCTGACCCGGGTACGCAAGGGCACGAACAGTGCAAAGCAGGCGCGCGCCACTCTGGAGGGGCTGGGCTATCCGGTGTTGGACACGGAGATTCCGCTCAAGGAGCAGTTCGGCAACAGCTACGGCCTGGTTCCGAGTCAGGGCACCGAATATGACAATGTGTTCGGGGAGCTGTGATGGCGGGGAAAGCGGCCCGTCCCAGCACGATGCTTCAGCGTCTGGCATCCACACCGGCGCCGATCGAGCGCGCCGAGCCGGAGCAGGCAGCAGGGGAGAGCACACCGTCCGACGACCTGACGATGACGCGGCTCTCCGTTGACCTCGACACCACACAGTTCGAGTTTCTGACCATCTTTGCCATGCGGCACAAGGTCAGCAAAGTCGAGGTGATGCGCGCGCTGATGGCGGAACTTCAGGCCGATGCCGATCTCGCTGTGCGAGTGAGCGGACGCTTACCTAAGCGGAAGCGGAAGTGAGGAAAGGGGCAAATACTTAATTCAGCAAGACATTGAATGAGTATCTGTGTTGATACTCAGAGAGTGCATTGGTATTGCTGAAGAATAGGGTTTTGCTTTACCTGTTCTTCGATGCCACAAACCGGCGCGACTTCGGGCCGGCGCAGGTAGCGATAGCCAGAAAGGTGATCGCTGTATCCAGGTGCTCGACAGCGTAATCATCGCGAGCAACGTAGCGTTGAGAAACCTCCAGGCCACCATCTGGCCGCTCTCGATCTTCCTGACCTCAGACTGGCTGATCGGGCTGGGCATGGTCGGCTCGACGGCGGATATGTCGCTCACTTCACGGTTCCTGTGCTGGACCGGGCGGGCGGAGAGGTGCGCCGCTACGTACGGCGATCAGGCGCAGGACCACCCGCTCAGTAGAAAGGTTCGAGGCGACAGGGTTCGTTCATACTGCCTCCTGAACAAGCACCATTGGCAGAAAGCGCTTTTTCTCCAAACGAGCCTGGGGTCAAGGTGCGCTGCGCGGAAGTTCCGCACCACCACCACCTCAAAACACCGGCATCCAGTGGCCGAGGACCTGCTGGGCCGCGACTTTACTGCAGACCGGCCGAACCAGAGATGGGTGGCAGATATCACGCATGTACCCGTGTCCGAGGGTTAGATCTACCTGGCGGTAGTGATGAATCTGTTCTCCGGGAAGATCGTCGGTTGGGCGATGTGCAAGACGCTCCATACCGAGCTGGTCGTGGCTGCACTTACGATGGCCCAACGAACCCGGCGTCCTGAACAGGGAATTCTCCATCACTCGGACCAGGGGGTTCAATACGCCAGTGGCGAATATCGACAGGCCTTGGAGCGCCTGAAGGCGCTCCAGAGCATGAGTAGAACGTGGGAATGCTGGGAAAATACCGCGATGGAGAGCTTTTCTGCCATCCTTTAGATAGAACTCAATCTCCATAAGGCACAGGGAAACCGCACTGACACGCGTAATCTGGTTTTCGAGTGGACCCAGGTGTTCTATAACTGTGAACAACGCTATTCCAACCTGGGGTACTGCTCACCCACTCGATTCGAAGAACACCGGGCCAGACCGAACTAATCCTCTCCAGGGATCTTGCAATATCAGAGGGGGTTGTATAGGAGATACGAGCATTCGCGTGCACCGCCCGTCCTCGGTCAGGGCGTGACCGGCACCGCCGGCGTCGGCGCACTCAGGTCGCCTCCGCTGAGCGCCCGCAGTTCGTACCGCGAGTCTGCTTGTCCCTGCGGATCGGTGAAGGTCAGGACAGTGAGCGTGTCCGACACCTGGACCGGCCGCTCACCGTCCAGCCGGTACACCACGTACCGGGCCGGGGTGGAGCCGGCCACCCAGGTCAGATGTACGCCGCCCTTGTCTGGGAGCAGGGCGGCCCGGAGTCCAGTCGGCCGGGCCGCGCCCGCCGTTGCCGGCCGGGCTGCAGTCTGACTCGCCGACGCCTTCGAGCGGTTGCCCGCCTTATCCAGGCTCCTGAGGGTGTAGGTGTACGTGACGCCCGGTACGGCGTCCGTGTCGGTGTAGGTGCGGGCCTTCCCGTTCAGGGTCTTCAGGACGACCGCTGGCGCTGCGTCGGCGCTGCGGGCAATCTCAAACCCGTCCAGGTCCGGCACGTCCGCCTGAGACCAGTTGAGCGTCAGACCAGTCCCCGACGGGCTGACTGCTGCCAGGACCGGAGCGGGCGGCGCCGCCGTGTCGAGCAACGCCGCAGTCACGGCGGCCGATGAGGGCGACTGGACCTGCGAGGTGTTCACGGCCACCAGGCGGTAGTGGTATCTCGTCTGAACGCCGGCCGGAATCGGGTCGGTGTAGCTCAGCGTCTGAATCGGCAGGCCTGTCAGCAGCAATTCTCTGGAGCTGGCCTGCTGTCCTTCGGAGCGGTACACCAAGTACCCGCGCAGGTCATTCTCGGGATTGGCCGCCCAGTTCAGGGTCAGCTGCTGTTCGCCGGAAGCGACTTTCAGCCCGTTCGGAGCCACCGGCGGAGTCAGGTTCTGCCCGGTGGCGGCCGTCAGACTCCCGCGTCCGCTCACCTGACCGCTCTGATCCGTGGCCACCAGGACATAGACGTAATCCACACCGCCTTGGACGGTGGTGTCGGTGTAGCTCCGGGCAGCGGACGGCAGGGCGGCGATCCTGATCAGGTTTTCCGGGGTCGTCCCGCGCAGCACCTGCACGGTCTTCACCCGGGCATCTGTGCTCGGCGTCCACTCCAGCGTGACAATGCGGTTCCCCGGAACGGCGCGGGTGATCTCCGGGCTGACCGGCCCGGCGCCGGCGGTCACCTGAACCGCCGCGGTCGGCGACGACTCCCGGCCGAACAGGTCCACACTGGTGACCTGATAGCGGCCAGTCTGGCCAGGTTTGAGCGCTGTGTCCTTGAACACGTCCCCGCCTGCGGCGGTGGTGCGGAAGAAGGGCGCCGGGTCCAGCCGGATGAATCCGCCGGTGGTTCCCGCCCGGTAGACGTTGTACGCCACGACCAGGTTGCCGGGGGTATTCGGCGGGGTCCAGGTCAGTTGAGCGCCACTCTTCCCCCCCGTTGCCTTGAGTGCGGTTGGTGTAGGAACAGCTGGAGTCGCCCCGGTAGTGAACTCGGCGCTGCCCACCTTCGTCCGGTTTCCGCCATTTACCGCGTACACGGTGGCGGTGTACGCCCCTGGCTTAAGGTCCCGCAGGGTGGTCTGGATGCCCAAGGCCTTCGCATAGCCGGGCCGGGCCACCACGTTGAGGTTGAAGATGGCCCGCTGGATCCGGTTGTCGTCGTTCAGGGGAGCGGTGTAGATGGCGTTGACGGCGTCGTACTCCGCTCTGGAGATGCCCAGGGCTGCGCTGAACGGCTGGGGGGAAGCGACGGGGACAGCAAGGCTGCTTCCGCCGCTGAGCTGCACCAGGAAGCCGCCGCTCGGCACCAGGTCTCCGGGCAGGTACCACCGGAGCAGCGCGCCGTCAGGAGTAGGCAGGGCGGCGAGGCCGGTTTTCGGGGCGCTGGTCTGGGCGAAGCTCAGGCTCAGGGTGGCGAGCAGGGTCAGGCTGAGAAGGGGACGGATGGGACGCATAAGCTCCTTTTGGAGTGGGAGAGGCTGATCCCTCTCCCGCCTTCCTTTAGAAATTGACCTTGGTGTTGACCTTGAAGTTGATGTTGGGAATCACCGGCAGTCCGACGTTGGCCGAGACGCTGCCGTCGAAGTAGTTGCCGGCCTTGGCGACATGCAGGGTCCCGTCGAACACCATGGCCGCGCTGGCGGTGAGCCCGACGCCGCATCCACCGGCACTGGCGGAAGCATTGGCACTGAAGTTCACGTGGCCGTCCAGCGCCGGCGGCGAGTAGACGATGCCGAAGTCGGCGTTCAGGCTGGCCTGGGCCTTGATGTTCCAGTACCAGCTGCACACGAAGAAGCTGCCGCTGTTGCCCTTCTCGAAGTTCCAGGTGACGCCCGCACCGGCCCGCACCTGCGTGGGGTCCACCATCAGGTAGCCGTTGCCCTCTGGGTAGCCGGGGACCTTGACCACGACCGGGCTCTCCCGGGTGCCGATGTACAGGTGCTGGTCGCTGCCCGAGTACGGCGCGTACAGTTCCAGCCCGCCGCGGATGGTCATCAGGTCGTAGAGGTTCATTTCCGCCAGGCCGGTGCAGTTCAGGCCACCCACGGCGCCGCTCCCGACGCTGGAGTTCGGACCGACGCAGGCCTGGACCAGCAGCCGCTCGTCGGAGATGCTCACCAGGGCGCGCCCGTTCGGGGCGTTCCGCACCAGCTTCTGACCCTCCTTGACCAGCCAGACGTCGGCCTTCATGTTGAAGACGCCGCCCGTATCCACGCTGAGTGCGCCCTGCATGAACGGCTTGACTGGCGTACCCGGGTCCTGCTTGACGCTCAGCAGCGCTCCGGCCTCGAAGACCATGTTCGGTCCTTTCTGTCGGAACACCGGGGGCTCGTCCAGGCCATTGGGCCAGTCCATGTTCACGGTCAGGCCGCCGTGCAGCTCGTACAGTTCCACGCGCTTGTAGCTGACCAGCGGCTTGCCGAGGTCCGGGTTGGCCGAGAGGCTGGCCGTGACCGAGCCGTAGCCGACCGAACCGGAGGTGTTGGGTTGAAAGTACGCGTAACTGGTGCCGGTGAAGCGGCCGAAGCTCGCCCTGGCGTCCACGTTCAGCAGTTTGGCGACCCTCATGGTACCGGTGCCGGTGAACTCCAGCATGCCCTGGTTGGTGAACGCCGGGGTGAGGTTGATGTCGTACGGCACCTTGACCAGTTCGCCAGTGAGGTGCTGCGCTTCGGTGGTGATCTTCACGTCCTTCCCGTCCTGCATCCAGAACAGGGTCGGGCTGTTGCTGCTGGCCGCCGGGAGTTTCTCGTTGATGACCAGTTTGCCGTTCAGGCCCAGGGCGTACATGCTGCCCTGACGCTGGACGCCCACCTCTGCCGCCGCCAGCGGGTAGCCGAGCACCGTCAGGCCGGTGTTGCCGGTGATGCTGGCCCACGGGCGGCCATCCAGGGAGACGTCACCGTTGCCGCTCATCGTCAGGTTGTTCATTGCCAGATCGTTGCCCTGGTTGTCGAGATACCAGTGGGCGTTGGCGAAAGTGACCGTCGCACCGGCCGAGGTGGTGCTCCAGATGCCCTCGCCGAGGGTCAGGTTGGTCCGGCCGAAGACATGATTCTTGACCGAGACGTTCTTGAAGGCGTTGAAGGTGAAGCGCGATCCGGGTTTGGCGTTGGTGTCCCACCCGAGCGTGACGTCCATCGGCTCGTTTACCAGCGGCAGGATGACCCGGCCGCTGCCGGTGGTGGTCCCGATGCGCCCGGCCAGCACGCTGGCGTGCAGGGAAGTCAGGTTCACACTCCAGCCGCCCAGGGTCGCCTGCGAGATCGGCAGGTCCAGCGCCGTGACGTAGCCGCTGAGGTTGTAGGCCATGGGCAGGGTGAGAGTAATGGGTGTGCTGAGGACCGGGCTGCCGACCGTCAGGGTGGCGGCCGGGAAGACCACGCCCATCCAGTCGCTCTGCGGCGCGGCCTGGTCTCTGTAGGCGGCGGTCAATCCGCTGGGGTTCTGGGCACTGGACAGGTCCAGGACCGCGTTGGCTGCGCTGTAGCTCAGTCCGTCCTCAGGGAGCTTGACGTTCTGGACCGCTGCTTTCAGGGTGGCAGTCAGGTCACCGGTGTCGCCCGCCAGGGGCGCACCCGTGAACGATAGGGGAGAGGAGACGCCCGGCACGGTCACGGTGCCGTCGATCGTCGCGCCTTGCCAGTTCAGGTGGAGTCGGCTCACGGCGACCTTCAGGTCACCCAGGCGGGCACTCTTGACGCTCTGGTTGTTCAGGTCGACGGTGATGTTCTGCTCGTCGGCGACCTCGCCGTTGTCACGCACTATCAGACGTTCGAAGGTGATGTCGACGTCGTTGAGCTGCGTGCCGCCCACGATCAGCCGGGCGGTGCCGGTGCCGGACAGGGTCGCGCTGAGGCCAACATTGCTGGACAGCCAGGTGACGGTCTTGACCGCGACCTTGAAATCCTTGAAGGTCAGGGTTTCCGGTGCCTTCAGGGTGTAGGTGATCGGCCGGACGGTGAAGGTGTTGCCCACCACTTCGAAGCTCAGCGTGTGGTGACCGGGTTTGGTCTCGGCTCGGGAGAACCGCACGTCTTTCGTGCCGACGCCGTACACCTCGGGCAGCGTGATGGTGATGTTCCCGGCCGGCTGGCCGTCGATCAGCCAGCGGCCACTCAACTGGCCACCGCCGCGGTAGGAGATGCTCAGGGTGGCCTCGACCGGGTCGGAGGTGTACAGGGTCAGGTCGCTGCCCTGGGTGGGCTGGGTGAAGTCAAAACTTGCGTACTGCAGGGCCAGCTGGATCTTGACCTGATTCACCACGGTGGTCCGGACAACCGTACCGGCGTAGGTTCGGAACAGCAGGGTCACGGTGTAGGTGCCGGAACGTCCGTAGGTGTGATCTACCGAGGCGTCGGCGTTGCCGGTCAGAGGTTCAGAGCCCGAGTTGTCACCGAAATCAATCAGGTAGGTGCCTTCCGGCAGCAGGCCGCTGAGATGGAAGTGGGTGATGCTCCCGGCTTCGTCGTGTCCGGTCACCTGGATGATTTCGCTGGGAGGCAGGCCGACGGTGACGGTGGCGTTCGCGCCGATCACGCCGGGGACCTTGATCCCGTACGGCTGCTGGTCGATCTTGACGGTGTAGGTGCCCGGCTCCGGGTAGACGTGGGTCAGTGTCACGTTCGGCTGATCCGTGAGGTACTGACCCGCCCCGTCTCCATACTCCAGCAGGTAGGTGACGCCCGGCAGCAGGCCGGTGACTTCAGCGGTGGCAGTGAGGTTGGTGGCACTGACCTTCAGCACCGGAGCGGAGGCGACCGTGGTGACGGTGGCGCTGGCTCCAGGGACGCCGGGGGCCCCCACGGTCATGGTGTAGGTGTTGGGGAGCCGGTAGGTGTGGTTACGCGTGGCGCTGGTCACGCCGGTAAGCGTCTCGGTCGTGCCGTCGCCGTAGTCCAGGGTGTAGGTGAACTCGGGGATCATGTCCGTGATCACGGCGGTCGCCTGTAGGCCTGACCCGGTGACGCTCAGCGTGGCCGGGCTCACCCGGATGGCCAGGGTCTGACGCACGCCAACCCGGTCACTGGCTTTCAGGAACAGCTGGTAGTCGCCTGGTGTGGCGTAGTGGTGCGTCAGGCCCTTGGTGGTGACGCCCGTGACGGTGACCGGGGCGGTTCCGTCTCCCCAGTCGAAGCTGTAGCTCACCACCGGGATCAGCTCCGTCAGGGTGGCGGTCGCCTCCCGCTGCTCGGCCGTGGCGGTGAAGACGGGTGCCGGCAGGGTGACGAACACCTGGTAGCCGCGGGAGGTGTAGCCCTGGGCTTGGTCGGTGCGGACGCCGAAGATGCCCGCCTGCAGATAGACGTGGGTGCGGGTGGCGGTGGTGACGCCGGTGATGGGTTCGCTCGTTCCGTCTTCCCAGACCAGCGTGTACGTCAGCGCCGGGACCAGGTTGGTCAGGGTGGCGGTGAGGGTGTCTCCGACCTGGACGGAAATGCGGTAGTCGACTTCCGCCGGGGTGACGGTCAGGACGGGGTTGTTGGCGCGGATGGTGGCGGGGGCGGTGACCGGGGCAACTCCGGGGGTGCTGACCGTCACGGTGTAGCTTCCGGGCTGCGTGTAGGTGTGGGTGAGGGTGGCGGTGCTGTCGGTGGCGTTCAGGGTGTCTGTGTTCGTGTCGCCCCAGTCGATCTGGTACGCACGGCCGCTCAGCAGGTTGCCCAGCTTCAGGGTGACGTTCAGGGCATCTTCGCTGACCACAGCGGTCGGAACCGGCAGGCTGGCCGTGACCGTGGCGGTCACGGGGGAGGTGCCGCTGGACGTCAGGGTGACCGTGTAGCTGCCGGGGGTTTCATACGCGTGGGTCTTCTTCGCCGTGTTGACACCGGTGATGGTCTCGGTGGTGCCGTCGTTCCAGTCCAGGACGTAGCTCAGTTCGCCGCGAAGGTTGTTCAGGTTCGCGGTGACCGGCTGGCGAACGGTGACGTTGCCCGGCGTCACGTTCAGCACCGGGGTCGGGGCCTTCACGGTGACGGTGACGGGCGCGAGGTCGGGATCATCCAGGGTGACGGTGTAGGTGCCGAGCGTGGTGTAGGTGTGGGTGCGGCTCGCGGCGCTGCCCTGGGCCAGGCGTTCGTACGTTCTGTCGCCCCACGAGATGGTGTACGGCCGTGGCAGCAGGTTCGAGGCGTTGGCGGTGACGCTCTCGCCAGGCAACACCGTGGTCGGCGTGACGCTGAACACCACGGGGGACGCGCTGATCGTCAGGGTGGCCGAGGCGAAGCGTTCCGAGCCCTGGGGGGTGATGCTCACGGAGACGGTGCCGGGCAGGGCGTAGGCGTGCGTGACGTCCATGGTCTGCCCGGTGGCGACCAGCGTCTCGGAATCGTTGTATCCCCAGTCGATCCGGTAGGTATAGCCGGGAATCAGGTCGCCGAGGTGAGCGGTCACGACCAGGTTCACGGCGGTGGCCGTCAGGGTGGGGGTCTGGACGTTGATCCGGACTCCGACGATGCTCGTGTTCGCCTGCACCTGGTAGAACCCGGCGACCGCGTAGGCGTGGGTGCGTTGCGTGGTGCCCGTTTCGGTCAGCGGTTCCAGGGTGCCGTCGCCCCAGGAGAGCCGTGCACCGGAGCTAGGAATCAGGCCGGTCACGGTGGCGGTGATCTGCTGCAGGATGGTGGCCGTGGTCGGCGTGACGCTCAGCGTGATCTCCGGGGCGGTGACGGTGACGGTGGTGGTCACCGGCGCAGCGCCCTGTGGGGTGATCTGGACCGTGAAGGTGCCGGGCGCCTGGTAGGTGTGGGTGAGTTGGGCCGCTGCGCCGGTGGGGATCAGCGGTTCGGTCGTGCCGTCGCCATACGCGACGGTATAGCTGTAGCCGCTGAGCAGATTGCTCAGGTTCACCGTGGCGGTCAGATCCGTCTGGGTGGCCGTGATTGCAGGTGCGGGCACGCTGACCGTGACGGGGGCGCTCACCGGGGCGGTGCCGTCGGCCAGCAGGTAGACGACGTACGACCCGGCGATCTGGTAGGCGTGCGTCTTCTGGGCGGTGGTCACGCCGGTGATCGTCTCGATCGTGCCGTCGCCATAGTCAAGCGAGTAGCTCAGGCTGGGCGTCAAGCCCGAGATGTTGGCGGTGACCGTCTGCCGGACGGTGATGCTGGCCGGGGTGACGGTGAGCACGGCGGTCGGGGCCGTGACGCTCACGATGGTGGTCGCCGGGGTGCCGCCCTGGGTGCTGGCCTGGACGGTGTAGGTGCCGGGCGTGGCGTAGGTATGGGTCAGCGTGGCGGTGTCGGACGTGGGGGTCAGGGACTCGGTGGTCCCGTCGGCCCAGACGATCTGGTAGACGTACTGGCTGATCAGCCGGCTGAGGTTCAGCGTGGCGGTCAGTCCGGACGCTGTGGCCGTCAGCACCGGGACAGGCACATTGACGTTCACGGTGGCGGTGACCGGGGTGGTGCCGGGCGAGGTCAGGGTGACCGTGTAGGTGCCGGGGGCGGCGTAAGCGTGGGTCTTCTGGGCGCTGGAGACACCGGTGACCGTGTCGCTGGTCTGGTCTCCCCAGTTGAGGGTGTACGTCAGCACGGGAACCAGGGTGGTCAGGGTGGCGGTGACGGTCTGCTGTACCGAGACGTTGCCCGGTGTGACGCTCAGACCGGCCTGCGGCACGCTCGTGGTGACGGTGGTGGTGGCGGGCGCCGCGCCCTGGGGGGTGACCTGCAGTGCGTAGGTGCCGGGAACCTGGTAGGTGTGCGTGAGATGCGCCGTGTCGCCTGCTGGGGTCAACGGTTCGGTGGTGGTGTCACCCCAGGCCACGCTGTAGCTGTACCCGCTGATCAGGGCACTGAGGTTCAGCGTGGCGTTCAGGCCGTTCGAAGTGGCGTTCAGCGCCGGGGCGGGCACCGTCACGCCGACGATGGCCGTGACGGGCGTGGTGCCCGGTGAGGTCAGGGTGACGGTGTAGGTGCCGGGCGCGGCGTAGGCGTGGGTCTTCTGGGCGCTGGAGGCGTTGGTGACGGTGTCGGTGGTCTGGTCGCCCCAATCGAGCGAGTACGTCAACGCGGGGACCAGGGTCGCCAGGGTGGCGGTGACGGTTTCCCGTACCTTCGCGCTGCTGGGCGTCACGGTCATGACCGAGTTCGGCGCGTTGACCGTCACGGTGGTGGTGGCGGGCGCGGCCCCCTGCGGGGTGACCTGAATGGTATAGGTGCCAGGAGCCGCGTAAGTGTGGGTCAGGGTGGCCGTGTCGGCGGTCGGGACCAGCGGTTCGGTGGCCCCGTCACCGTAAGCCACCACATAGTTGTAGCCACTCAGCAGGTTGCTGAGGTTCAGGGTGGCGGTCAGGGTGGAGGCGGTGGCGGTGACCACCGGGGTCGGCACCGTGACCTGCACGGTGGACGTGACCGGCGTGGTGCCGGCGCTGGTGACGGTCACGGCGTAGGTGCCCGGCTGAGCGTAGGTGTGGGTCTTCTGGGCGGTGGCCGAGCTGGTGAGGATTTCGGTGGTGCCGTCCTTCCAGTCCAGGGTGTACGGCAGGGCCGGCTGCAGCCCGTTGAGGTTGGCGGTCACCGTCTGCCCGGTGCGAACTTGGCCCGGCGTGAGGACCAACACCGGGGCGGGGTACAGCAGCGTGACGGTGGTCGTCACCGGCGCGGCGTTCTGGGGGGTGACGGTGATCACGTAGGTGCCCGGCTGGGTGTACGTGTGCGGCAGCGAAATGGCGCGGTCGTTCGGGTAGCTGGTCTCGGTGGCCGTGTCGCCCCAGTTGATTTCGTAGGGGGCGTCGACCAGCAGGTTGCCGAGGTTCAGCGTGACGTCCAGTGGCTCCGGGGTGGTGGTGTCGAGCGTTGCCGTGGCGGTGGGGGTTGGGAAGGTGACGGTGACGGTCTGCACCGCCGGGGCGGTTCCGGGGGTGGAGAGCGTGACGGTGTAGGTGCCCGGCTGGCGGTAGCTGTGGATCGTCTGGGCGGTGGTGACGGCGTTCAGGCTGTCACTCTCGGTATCCCCCCAGTCCAGGGTGTAGAGGCGGTCCGGGTCGAGGTTGCTGCTCTCGGCGGTGACGATGCTGCGCAGCTGGACGCTGCTGGGGGTGACGACCAGCATCGGGACGCCCGTCTGGGCGAAGGCCAGGCCGGAGAGGACGAACACCAGGAGGGCCAGCCACCAGCCTTTCTGGAAGAGGAGAGGAACTGCGGGGGGACTGGATGTCATCGTTTCTCCTGATCGGGAATGCGATAGCGGAGGCCGAGCCCGTAGCGCAGGTGGGCGTCGGCATCGGTGGCGACGGAGCGTTCGTAACGGAGACTGGCGCTGGCGTCCAGGTCCGGGGTGACGGCGTAGTTGAGGGTCAGGTCGCCCCGGCCGGTGAGCATCGAGGGGCCGCCGAAGGTCGGGGCCAGGTTCAGCGCCAGTGCCACCTGAGCACCGAACGGCGCGGCGTCGTAGCTCAGGGTGCCGCTGGCGTTGCCGGACTGCTGCTCACCGGTGCGGCTGTACGACACGGCCAGGTTGCCCTGCCAGGGTTTCTGCTGGGCGCTGACCGAGGCGCGGGCGGTGAGGGTGGACGCCAGTTCAGGCGGGGTGCTGAGGGTGACGCCGGCCGCCAGCAGCACTCCGCCGAGGGTTTTGCTGACGTCGGCGGCGTAGCTCGGGGTGCGGCTGGAGAAGGCGTAGGCGGCGGTTGCCCCGAGAGAGAGGTTCTCCGGCAGATTCACGCGGGTGCCCACGCCGAACGAGACGGCCGTGCCGGCGGCGGCGGTGCCGCTGAACTGCCACGGGCCCGTCTGGTAGGTCAGGGCGGCGGTGGCGTTCGGGACGGTGCCACTGGACCAGAACACGTTGCCGGTGGCACTCAGGTCCGGGGTGAGCCGGGTGCTGCCGCCGGCCACCACGTTGAACAGCGCCGAGCCGTTCTGGATGCTCACGCCGGGGACCAGGTAGGCGCTGGTGTTGTCCTTGCCGTAGGTCAGCGAGGTGGAGAGGTTGCCGCTCCAGATCAGCGCGTCCTGCGCCACGCTGCCGGGACCGGTGGGGAGACTGAGATTGACGACGGTGGCCGTGAGGTTCGCCGAGGCGTTCACCTCGCGGCTCAGCCGCACCCCGAAGCCGCCGCCGAAGGTGTGGCTGCTGTAGCCGAAGGTCGGTGTCTGACTGGCGGACAGAGTGTAGAGCGCCGTGGCGTAGGTCAGGGCGACACCTTCGGCGCTCACCTGCGGGACGTAGGTGTAGATGCCGGTGAGGCTGGTGTCGCTGCGCCCGGCCAGGTCGTCGGTGCTGCGGCGGGCGGTGAGCTGCACGCTGTGCCCGGGTCGGCTGTACTGCACCCCGAAGGTCTGGACGCTGCGGTCGGCACCCAGGTCAAAGACCGCGGACGGCCCGCTGCCGGGCGGCGTCCGGTAATGGGCGGAGACACTCACGCTGTCCAGCCACCCCTGCGGCGGCTGGACGCTGAAAAGGCGCACCTGGAAGTCCCCTTCGGCACCAGCTGTTCCGACCGTTCCTAGTGTCAGGACGGCGGCGAGCAGGTGCCCTGGGGGCCGGAAGTGGAAGCTGGGGCGGGGGTCCTGCGGCATGGACGGCCATCGCCGCGTTCGTCTGCCGCCGCGCCGAACAGTCGACAGGGTCATGGGTTCGGTGTAGCATTCCGCTTCTTCCCAAAGTCTTGCGGCAGCGGGGGCACACGTCTGGTGTGCTACGTTCGGTGGCTGCGTCTGCCGTGGAACGGACCACAGATTGAGCCCTCCATGTCGAGATGCTCCGCGGTAGGCCTGGAAAGCCTGAAAGACATGGGCCATCAGTCCTCAGAAAGCGCCCTCAAGCGAAATAAAAAAGCAAGTGATATCGGTTGCTGTATCAAGGCGACGAGGCGCCCCTTCCGAGTCAGGGACGAGACGAGGAACGTAAGAAGCAAGAGATGAGGAATCCGGAGCCAGGCAAAGGCCACGAGGGACAGCCAGGGTAATGAACTCGCCTCCACCCTCCCTGACTGCGAGGTAGAGCTGAATCCGGTGGCGCCCTGCACATACATTGCGGTCCTGGAGCTGATGCAAAAGCAGGCACTGACTATCGAGTGCTCGGATGGTGTGCGCCTGAACATGAACCGACGCTGATCGCGCCCACCAGGGCGGCCCGCCTACACTCAGGCATGACCGACCCGTTCCGCTTCCCCTTCCAGATCGTTGTCGCCGGTGGCACCTACCCCGCAGCCTTCACCTCACACCCGGACGACAACTTCCTGGATGTCGAGGTCGATGGAGTGGCGTTCGCATTGCAGTCCGACGGCGTGCACTACGGCATCACCCCCGAGGGAGACGATCAGCGGCGGATCGTGAACCACCTGCGGGCCACGCTGAAAGTCACGTCCGAGGCGGGTGTGTTCTGGTTCGACCTGGAACCGGCGGACGCGTTCAGACAGGCACTCGAGCTGTACGAGAAGGCCTGACCCGTTCGCACGTTTCCGTCTGAAGGGGTAGAGCGCCTCCCCATGGACAGAACCGGATTCCTGAGCACCTGCAGGATGATGTCGCCGCTCTGGCGCACCTGCGCCACGACCTGTTGTTCCGCCCGACTTCCGTGATCTTGCAGGCACTGCCGAGGATCAGCACCTTCGGGCCACCGATATCCAGAGCCGCTGCACGTCGACGAAGCAGGGTCAGGCGAGTGAGGTTCTCCGGTTGAGCATGCTGCACCCACGGTCTTCCTGGATTCGCCTGCCACAGGCAGGGCCTCTTCTTCCAGCGCCGCCTTGATCTGCGCGGACGGTCAGGTGGAATGGACCCCTCAGGATCGCCAGGGCTCCCGAACCCAAGGGGCCCGTGAACGAGGTTTCGGTGCAGACCGAGCCCGCGTGCTGTTCGCCACTTCAGGAGCAGGTGGGCGAGGTCGGTTCATCCTGTTGAAGCGTCAGTTCCTGCTGTCGTTCCCGATTCATCACCGAAGTTCCAGGGGTCCGCATCCTGATGCGCCCATGTCGACTGACAGCCCGGCTCCCGGGAAAGTCGGCGTTCGGGTAATGACTGCATGTGCTTCATCGAAAGAACCTTGAGGAGGAGAGGGCGCAGGTGGAGCGGGCGGGTTCGATACTGCCATCGCCAGTACGGAGGACTGGAGCTTGACTTGCAGGGCGGCCGCTCTAGCTCTGTAGCGACCTGGACAGGAGGCAAGCGATACGCAGCATGTCGTACCCGGCCGGCACGATGCCAGAAACGGAGCCAACGGGGAGCTCAGCAGTTCTGGCAGGAGCGAGGTCTTCTCGACGCACGCCCTGGAGTCACCACTCTTCACGGTCGATCAACACGGGCCGCGTCATTTCGAGTCGCGGGCTCAGCCGGGGATAGGGTCTAATGGCCCCATGCCCACCGACGCCCCAGTTCTGCTGACGGCCACCGAGACCCTGCTCCTCCGGTCCCCGGCCGTCAGTGCACAGCACCTGGCCTTCATGTACGCCGGAGACCTCTGGATCTCCGATCTGGACGGCCGGCATTCCAGGCGCCTCACCGCGTCGAGCGGGTACACCGTGGCCCCGTACTTCTCGCCGGACGGTCAGTTCCTGGCCTACTCCAGCACCGCGGCTGGCAGCATGAGCGTGTACGTGGTCCCGGCGACTGGCGGCAGACCCAGGCGGTTGACCTTCCATCCCGGCGACGATCTGGTGCGCGGATGGACGCCGGACGGGCGGGTGCTGTTCGCGTCGTCGCGCGCCTCGATGAACGGCCGGGTGCAGCAGCTGTATACTCTGGCGCTGAACGCGGGACACCCGGAGATCCTGCCGCTGCCGATGGCGGCCCGTGGCGCGGTCTCTCCGGACGGAAAACGGATCGCCTACACCCCCTTCAATGAGCCGTGGTGGAGCTGGAAACGGTACCGGGGCGGCATGACCGTGCCGATCTGGATTCTCGGTCTCGCGTCCCTGGAGCAGCGTCAGGTCCCCCACGAGAACGCCACCGACAGCTTTCCCTGCTGGCTGGGCGGGAAGCTGTATTTCCTGTCCGACCGGTGCGGCACGGTGAACGTGTTCGAGTACGACGAGTCCTCGGAGGCGGTCACGCAGCTGACCTGGCACGAGGACTTCGACGTGCGCTGGCTCTCGGCGGGCCCGGACCGGCTGGTGTACGAACAGGGGGGACGCCTGCACCTGCTCACTCCGGGCACGGACCAGGGCCGGGCGCTGAACCTGTCTCTGGCCGCCGACCGTCCGGCCACGCAGGTGCGGCAGGTGTCCGCCGCCGACTTCGTCACCGCCAGTGGTCTGTCGCCGACGGGCGTGCGGGCCGTGTTCGCGGCGCGCGGCGAGGTGTTCACGGTCCCGGCCAGCAAGGGCGATGTCCGGGTGCTGACCGGAAACTCCGGGGTGACGTGCCGCGACCCGGCGTGGTCGCCGGACGGCCGCGCGGTCGCCTACCTGTCCGACGAGGGCGGCGAGTACGGGCTGGTGGTGGCCGACCAGCTGGGCGCGGTGCTGCGCCGGTACGAACTTCCGGGGCCCACGTTCTACTACGCTCCCCAGTGGTCGCCGGACGGCACGCGGATCGCGCTGACCGACAAGGCCCTGAACCTCTCGGTCTTGCAGCTGGACAACGGCGAGGTCAGGCGACTCGACACCGACACCTACGACCATCCGGACCGCAGCCTCGACCCGGCGTGGTCACCGGACAGTCGGTGGATCGCGTACACCCGGCGCCTGCCCAACCACCTGCGGGCCGTGTTCCTGTACGACCTGGCCGCTGGGAAGGCGCATCAGGTGAGTGACGGGACCAGCGACGCCGTGAGTGCCCGTTTCAGCCCGGACGGACGGCTGCTGTACTTCGCCGCGAGCGTCAACTACGGTCTGAACACCGGCTGGCTCGACATGTCGTCGTATGAGCGGCGCGTCCGGCGCCACCTGTATGTCGCCGTGTTGCGCCAGGAGGACCCCTCCCCGCTCGCCCCGGAGAGTGACGAGGAGCCCCAGGCGGCCGGGGGCACCGGGCCCGAGAGCGTGGACGCGGTGTCGCCCGTGCCGCCCGTTCGGGTGGACCTTGACGGGCTGTCCCAGCGCATCCTGGCCCTGCCGACGCCGCCCGGCGATTACCGCCGCCTTCAGGTCGCCCGGGGCCGACTGTTCTATCTCGAACGGCCCGCGGCCCAGGACGGTGAACAGGAAGGGCCGGAGCACTTCGTCCTGCACAGCTACGACGTGCAGAAGCGTGCGAGCACGGTGTTCCTGGAGCGGGTGCAGGACGCCTGGGTGAGTGCCGACGGGCTCAAGCTGCTGTATGGCAGCGGAACGCCCACCACCTACGCTGTGGTTCCGGTCGACGCCGCGCCCACACCCGAAGACGGGCGACTCGACCTGAGCGGCGTGCTGCTGCGCGTCGATCCGCTGGCCGAGTGGGGCCAGATGTTCCGGGAGGCCTGGCGCATCCACCGCGACTACTTCTACGACGCCGAGATGCACGGCCTGGACTGGGCGGCGATCGGTGAACGCTACCGACCTTTCCTGGCGCACCTCGGGCACCGTGAGGACCTGAACGTGCTGCTGGCCGAGATGGCCGGGGAACTGGTGGCGGGCCACGCCTACGTCGGTGGCGGCGACGTGCCCAAGGCGATGCCGGAACGGACCGGCCTGCTGGGCGCCGACTTCGTGGTCGAGGGCGACTTCTACCGGCTCGGCCGCATCTACCAGGGTCTCAACTGGCGCCCGGAACTGCGCGCGCCCCTGACCGAACCGGGCGTGAACGTGCGCGAGGGCGAGTACCTACTGGCGGTCAACGGACGTCCCCTGCGCAGCGACAGGAGCGTGTACGAACTGTTCGCCCAGACGGCGGACCGCGTGACCCAGCTGCGCGTCTCTCCGACGCCAGACGAGGCCGATGCCCGCACGGTCACGGTGCGGCCCATCGACAGCGAGGCGCGGCTGCGGCACTGGTCCTGGGTGGAGGACAACCGCCGCCGGGTCGACCTCCTCAGTGGGGGCCGGCTGGCGTACATCTACATGGCCGACACCGCTCGGTGGGGTTACGACGCCTTCAACCGCGACTACTTCTCCCAGCTCGGCAAGCAGGGCCTGGTGCTGGACGAACGCTTCAACGGGGGAGGCTCGGTGGCCGACTACGTGGTCGATCTGCTCGACCGGCCGCTGCTCAGCTACTGGGCCACCCGGGAAGGGCAGCCGTTCGCCAGTCCGAACGCCTCGATCTCCGGGCCGAAGGCGATGGTGATCAACGAGCTGGCCGGGTCGGGCGGAGACGCGCTGCCGCTGTTCTTCCAGCGGCGCGGGCTGGGCCCGGTGGTGGGCAAGCGCACCTGGGGCGGCCTGATCGGAATCTACGACTATCCGGCCCTGCGGGACGGCGGCTCGGTGACCTCACCACGGCTGGCCATCTTCAGCCCGGACGGGGCCTGGGAGGTGGAGAACGAAGGCGTGGCCCCGGACGTCGAAGTCGAGATGACGCCCCGGGCGGTGGCCGACGGTCAGGACCCGCAGCTGGAGCGGGCGGTCAGCCTGGTGCTGACCGAGCTGGAGGCGCGCCCCGCTCTGAGGAGGCCACGGCCCGGTCCGGTGCGCCGCGCCGTCCAGGACGACCCAGCAGTCGGGTGAGGAGATGGCGTTCCACGCGAACCGCCGAGCCTCGTCCCTAACCGCCGCCCGGTCAGCCCCGCGCAGCGGCGGTACGGCGGCGGCGGTTGCTGCGCCGCCGTTCACGGGCCTCTTTCAGCAGCGGATCGCTGGGGCGGCGCACGCGGCCCGCCAGACGTCGGCGACAGCTCAGGCAGTCGACCGGCGCGTCGCAGGCCAGACCTCCATGTGCCAGCGGCCGTCCGCACAGCGGCAGAAGTGTCTCGGCGTCGCACAGGTGCACCTTTCCGGCCTGGCCGGCCCGGCGGGTGACGTGCGGGCGCTTCAGCAACGGATGCGTGGCGGCGATGGCCGTCTCCGGGCGGGCATTCAGGTCGGCAGCCATGCCTCAAGTCTGCCACGGTTCTTTCCGGCCTGTGATGTCGCTCCACTTCAGCTGAAGAAACGGTTGTGCTGCCTGAACCTGGCGTTCGGCAGCGCGTTCGCTGCTCCGGTCTCCCGGTGCCGCCGAAGCAGAATGTCTGCACGAGACCGGGCCCGTCCAGCACGCGGCCACACCCAGTGTCGGGCACCATCTACCATCGTGCCGGCGTTGTCCGGATACCACCGGAAATCCGGGGGGCGCAGCTCTTCAGGGCACCTCGGCCCGTGCATCGCCCATCGCCGGGAGTGGGTCAGGAAGATGCTGGACCAAAACGGGAGTCAGGTCCGTCAAGAGTCGTCACGTGAACAGGCCGTCAAGTTCAGTTCGGCGATGGCCGAGCACGGCTTCGTGCACGGCATTCTCCTTCGACGGCGCCGATGTGGAGGCGGCGAGAACCTTCCCGCTCAGGCGACTCGGCACCTGCGACGCCCCAGAAACAACCTGTCCGGATCAGTTGCGGAGCCGTGGAGCCGTGCTCCGAGAGATTCCAGGCTCGGCTGACCTCTCACCGGCCGGTGATCTCAAGGGCGCGCGAATACGGTCGAGCAGCGGGCAAGCGTGGCCGGCTGTGCTGTCCTGCTCCAGACAGCGACTCGGATTCGAGCAGAGGAGACGGGCGCAGGACTCTCTGAGCGTGCAGGTCCGAAGCGGACATCTTCGACGCCAAGCCACCCCTGGCACGCGGGCACCGGGGATTGGCGGCTGTAAGTCAGCGGTGACACGGTCGAGGCCATGCTGCAGGTGGCATCCACATATGACGCACTCCTCTTCCCATCAACGTCGCCTGGTCGTGGCCCTTGTCGGGCTTGCTGCCCTGCATCTGCTGTGGATAGTGAGCGGCGCTCAGCCCGAATCTCTGCGGCCTTACCTGGGAAACCTGATCTACTTCCCGATCTACGCGCTCAGCGCGGTTCTCTCGCTGCAGGCCGGACAGCGGCACGCTGGTGCTGAACGCCGCGCCTGGCGCTGGTTGGCGCTGGGGACCTTCAGCTGGGGTCTCGGGCAGGTGGTGTACACCTCTCTGTACATCGCGACCAACACCAATCCTTTCCCCTCTCTGGCCGACGTGGGGTATCTCGCCCTGGTGCCCTGTTTTCTGATAGGCATCCTGCACTTCCCACGCTTCACCCATGGCCAGCTGCAGAATGCCAGCTTCCTGCTCGACATCCTGATCGTGGTGCTGGCCTGCAGTGATCTGCTCTGGGTCCTCGATATCCGGGCGACGGTCGAAGCTTACCGGGGTCAACTCTTCCCCCTCTCCGTCACCCTCGCTTATCCTCTGACCGATCTGGCGCTCTGTGCGCTGCTGTTCAGCCTGATCCTCTGGCGCCCCCGGCACCTCACCTCCCGCCAGTTCGGCATGCTGGCCCTGGGGCTCGGGATGTTCCTGGTGGCGGACCTTCTGTACAGTTACCAGACCAGCAAGAACCTGTACCACCTGGGCGAGCCTCTCGACGCCCTCTGGTCGTGGGGGGCAGTGTGCTTCGGGTTGGCCGCCTATACCAGTCGGGCCGGTGGTGAGGCGAAGCAGCCTGCCCCTATGGTCGCTGCCCAGGGCACGCACACCAACACCCGGCAGCTGCTGTTGCCCAACGCGGCCATCGTCGTGACATACGCCCTGTTCTTCCTGCTCCACCGCCCGCACCCGCAGCAGAACCTCGGCATCGATCCGGTCCTGGGCACCGTGACCCTGCTCGTTCTCCTGCGCCAGGTCCTGGGACTGATCGAAAATACCCGCCTGCACCGCCGTCTGGCACATCAGGCAGAACATGACCACCTGACCGGGCTCTACAACAGGGTCAACCTCCAGCCTTATCTGGCCCAGGCCATCACCGATGCCCGCACACACGGAGAGCTCGTGGCCGTGCTGTTCCTGGATCTCGACCGGATGAAGCTGGTCAACGACTCGTTCGGCCATCCGGCGGGAGACCGCGTGCTCAGAGAGATGGCCCTGCGGCTGGGAAAAGGCCTGCGCGCCCAGGATATCCTGGCCCGAGTCGGCGGAGACGAGTTCGTGATGATCCTGACGAAGCTGCACCACACCGATCAGGCGGCGAGGATCGCCGAACGGCTGCTCGAGGCGGTGGGTGTCCCGGTCTCCGTGCAGGGAAACGAGGTCTTCCTGACGGCGAGCATCGGCGTCTCGGTCTGTCCCAGGGACACGGTCGACGCGGATACGGCGATGAGGCAGGCGGACATCGCCATGTATCAGGCAAAGCAGCAGGGCAAAAACACCTGGCGCTGGTTCGATGAGCGCGACACCCTGACGGCCGTGGAACAGGTGCGTCTGGACACGCACATCCGCATGGCCCTCACCCGGGAAGAGTTCGAGGTGCATTACCAGCCCATCGTGCGGCTCTCCGACGAGAGCGTGATGGGTTACGAGGCACTGCTGCGCTGGCCATCCCCCGTGCTCGGCCACGTGCCACCGGCCAAATTTATCCCGGTCGCCGAGGCACATGGACTGATCGAGCCGCTGGGCCAGTGGGTGCTGGGGGTGGCCCTGACGCAAGTCGGCATCTGGCGCAGCACCGGCTCGCCGGGCCTCTACGTCACGGTCAACGTCTCTGCGCTGCAGTTCTCGCGTCAGGACTTCGTCACGGGCATTGAGGAGCTGTTGAGCGAACACGCCCTGCCCGGCGAGGCGCTGATCCTCGAGCTGACGGAGAGCGCGCTGATCACCACTATGGCCAGCTCGGTAGCGAAACTCCAGAAACTCCGTACGCTGGGCGTCCGGGTGGCCCTGGACGACTTCGGCACCGGGTACTCGAGCCTCAGCTACCTCCAGCAGCTCCCGGTCCAGGTGCTCAAGGTCGACCGGTCCTTCATCAATACCCTCGCCGGTCGCGGCGTCATTCTGATCCAGGCAGTGGTGACGATGGCCCACGGCCTGGGCCTGACGGTGGTGGGCGAGGGCATCGAGGAAGCCGGACAGGCCGACACCCTGCGCGCACTGGGCTGCGACGCCGGGCAGGGATACCTGTTCGGTCGGCCGGCGCCAGCCGCACTGCGTCATCCTGTACAGGAACCCCACGAAAGCGACATCGGGCGGCAGGAGAGCCGCCTGGGAGCCGTCCTTCCTGACGAAGGGTCTCTGCTCAACACCGGGGCGGGTGACCTTGGCGGACATCACGCCGACGGCGAGAAAAGCGTTGTGGGCGTCAGCGAGCATACCGGATGACGCTCAGGGGAAGACAGTGGCCAGCGGGCTTCCAGCCAGCCCCAGACAGGCCGCCTCGGATGGTCAACCTGCCGGAACCTTGACGAGAACGAGAGGCGTCGCAGCTCCGAAGGAGGTGCACGCCTGCTTCAGGTGTTCGGTCCACCACGAGGTCAGGGCGACTGTGGAAGGCTGAAGCGGAAGGTCGCCCCCTGACCCGGCCGGCTTTCGGCGCTCACCTGACCGTGGTGCCGCTGGGCAATCCGGCGGACGGTCGCGAGCCCGACGCCGGTGCCCTGAAACTCGCGCCCGCTGTGCAGCCGCTGGAACAATCCGAACAGCCGCCCGGCATGCTCCGGGTCGAAGCCCACCCCGTTGTCCCGCACCGACAGCACCAAATGCTCGTCACGTCCGGGCTCGACCCAGATCTCGACCTCGGATTCGGGGAGGCCGCTCGAATACTTCACGGCGTTGCTGACGAGATTCGTGACGACCTGCTGGAGCAGCACCGGATCGGCGCGGAGCGGGCACAACGGCCCGATCTTCCAGGCGACCGGGTGGCCGGCGAATTCCAGTTCGGCGTCCCGCTGCGCCTGGGCAATGAGCGGCGCGAGATCGACCGTCTTCACGCTGAGGGGCTGCTGCGAGGTGCGCGCCAGGATCAGCATCGCGTCGATCAAGGTATTCATCCGCTCGCCGGCCGAGACGACGCGTTCAAGATGCGTCTCGGCCCGGTCGTTCGGCGTCTGCCGCAGGGCAGCCTGGGCCAGGTTGCTGAACCCGATGACGTGCCGCAGCGGCGCGCGCAGGTCGTGGCTGACCGAGTAGCTGAACGCCTCGAGTTCCTCGTTGGCGAGCGTCAGCGCCCGGCTGCGTGCGTCGAGTTCGGCGTGCTGGCGCTCGATCTGCCCGCTGATGCGGGTGCGGTCCAGGGCCAGACCGACCGTGGCGGCCGCCCGGCCCATCAGTTCACGCTCGTTCGGGGTGAACGGCCCATGCCGGTGTTCACGCCAGACGACCACCGCTCCGACCGGTGTCCGGGCCTCGCCCTGGATCGGTTCAACGCCGACGTCCATCGGCAGGACGGTTCTCGCGTCAGGGTCGACCGGGCGCTCCTCAGCCGACCGGTACGTGGACGTGCCGTCCCGGAGCGCCGCCACGAGCAGCGGCGTTTCCTCTCCGGTGTACGTTCCGCGCTCGATGACGCGGCGGACCTCCGCCGGAAGGTTGCCCCAGCGGGCGCTGATCGCCGGGCGACCGTCCTGAAGGCCCACCACAAGCATGGCGCATGCCCCGAGGACCGGGGCGAGACTGCCGAGGGTCGCGTGCTCGACCTCCTCGGTGGTCTGGGCGGTCTGCAGCACGGCACTCAGCGCGGCGAGCACTTCAGCCCGGGCGACCGCCTCCTGCAGCGCGACGTTGGTCTGTTCGAGCTGCTCCTGTTTTTCGATCAGTGCGCGTTCGACGTTCAGCAGGTTCGACACCCGCGGAATCAGGGTGGGCAGGGCCACGGCGGTCGCGACGCTCACCACCGCGGTGACGCCGCGCAGGTACGCGTCGAGCCAGTACACCGGGGTGAGCAGCACCAGCACGTGCATGAAATGCGTCAGGCCACAGGCGACGATGAACAGGCCGAACGCCAGCACCACCCAGTCGAACGGAATCAGTCGGCGGTGCTGAAAGACGATGTAGGCCAGCACCGCGGAGATGAAGGTGTACGCGACGCCGATCAATGTGTCGGCCCCGACGTGCAGCACGGTCAGGGCGCGTGGCTGGTCCATCATGGTCAGCCCGGTGTCGAACAGGTGCCTCAGCACCCCGGGCCACAGCAGCGGCAGCAGGAGGCCGGCGACAGCGATCATCAGGGTGCGCCAGGTCGACGGCAGCGCACGGTTCAGCACGGACGTGGGACTCCCTGGGCAGTCGGCCCGAATACATGATGGTGTTGGTGGGACACCCGGGTATGGTAGCGGCGCGAGGCACCGGGGCATGTGAGGCACTTCATGTCCGGGACCGTATACAAAACACAAAACGAGGAGGCCGGGAACGCCCTCAGCCTCCTCCTCGTTCAGGCCATCGGCTGGCCACCTGGATCAGCGTGCTCCGCCGTGTCCTGACCGGGTCGGCGGCTCTTCGCTGCTCTCGTTCAGGTGCAGGCTGTCGTAATGCTGCCCCAGCCCTTCCAGAAAACGCATCTCCGCACGCGTGGTCTGGTTGCTCAGCTGAGCCTCGACGGTCAGCTGCAGGCTGGCATACAGCAGCACGGCCGCGCCGAGAATGGCCAGCACCACCGGCAGTACCGCCGCGTCCACCCCCAGCAGGGCGCTGCCCCCCGTGATCACACTGCTCAGCACCAGCAGGCCCACCGACGCGTAGAAGGCGGTCAGGCTGCGGTGGATCAGCGCCACACGCCGGGTGATCTTGGGCAGCTGCGCGATGATCAGCCGCTTCTCCTCGCGGGCCAGCGGCTCCTGCTGCCCTTCCGGTGTGACGAGTTCCTTGAACCGGCGGGTGAGAGACCGAACCCGGTCGGTGCTGCGGCCCAGACGGTTGCTGGTGCTCAGGATCAGCGTCCCGCAGGCACTGATAAGGACGGCAGGGGTGATCATCGCCGAGAGCACACTCAGGTTAGAAAACGTCTCGGGGCCACTCGTCATGTCGGCAGTCTATCGTTCCCGCCATTCCCTGCTCCAGCAGAAGGTCAAGGCCATCGCCGAGTCGACGTTCGAGATCATGCGGGCAGCGTCCGCACGCACGGCCGGGGCCAGTGCGCGCTTCAGACAGAAAGTGGGCGTCTTGAGTCTGGACGAAGCCTCCGACGAGACGCAGGCCATCTCGAGGGACATGAGTCTGGCCAATTCGGAGATGCGGCCATGCAGATCGACCTCCTCACAGTGCTGAACAGCTTGCTGGAGGCGCGCGGAGAGCCGGCGTTCGAGCAGATCTCCCCGAGCACCAACTGACGGTTGAACGCTCTTCGGAATAACAC
>Ga0160427_10000435_pt1 | contig 25397 bp, 26 predicted proteins | sample SolpanmetagenomL_FD_108194 | JGI IMG/M metagenome (GOLD analysis project Ga0160427, IMG submission 108194) | Solar panel surface microbial communities from Lawrence Berkeley National Laboratory, California, USA - L | ecosystem: Engineered > Built environment > Solar panel > Unclassified ...
CAGGCGCTCCTTGATGGCCGCCAGCTGCGGCAGGTAGCGCACCTGCGGCAGCGCGGCCAGCTCCACGCCGTGCGCCTGCCGCAAGTGCTGCTCGATGCAGGCCAGCGTACCCGACCCCGGCTCGCGCAGCGCCAGCGGCCCGGCCAGCACCTGGGCCAGCGGCAACGGGCGCGGCGGGGGGCCGCCCGGGGTAGCCTGGCGCACGGCCACCAGCTCGTCGTGCAGCAGGTGCTCGTAGTGCAGGCGGGGGCAGCGCTCCAGGCCTTCCACAAAGCCCAAATCCAGCTCGCCCCGGCGCAGGCAGTCGGCCACCTGGCCGGTGGGCAGGTGACGCAGCTGCACCTGCAGGCCGGGCAAATGCCGTTGCAGGCTGGCCAGCAAAACGGGCAGCACGTAGCCGCTCAGCGTGGCGCTGGCGCCCAGGCGCAGCACTAGGGAATCGGATGACATCGGGGCGGGTGGTAAAAAGTAGCCGGGCGGCCTGTTCCGCCCCGGCCAATCAACTGCCAACTAGCCCGCTAGTACCAGGCGACCGGCGCTGATTGTGCGTCAAAATTACCTGGCTACCCCGCACCTTGTGTATTCCAAATGCTTATTCAGCATAACCAGAAATTATGAAGAGGCGCATGCCAGCCGCTCGCTCCCAGTCCCTAAATGCCGCCTGCCCGGCTGCCAGCTGGCCAAACCAGCGGCAACCGGGCAGGGGCCTAGGGCACGCGGCCAGCCGGGCGCTACAAGCTCGTCTGCTCGTTTTTCAGGTCGTACACGTCGCCGCCGGCGTAGCGGGGGTCGTCGAGGGCGTAGGCGGCGCGCTCCATGTCGTCATCGGCCCCGTGGGCGGCGATGATGGCGGCGGTAGCCTGGTTTTGCGCCACGTGGCCGCGCTGCTGGGCGGGGTCGGCCTGGGCATCGCTCATGCAGTAGTGCTCGGTAGCCGCCGCGTGCTTGCCCCGAAACGCGCTGAACTCGTCGGGGTTATCGTTGGAGCCGTCGTAGCTGGTTTCGCGGTAGGTGCGGGGCGCGTGGGGGTCGGCGGGGTGGCCGAAGTCGCCATAGTGGGGCGTGCCGGCGTGAGCTTCGTCGGCGGGGGTAGCGGGGTTTTCGGGGTGCTGGCTCATGCGTGAAAAGAGAAAAAGAGGTGATTGGAAGAAGTGAGTAGCCACGTTGTAGCCGCGCCGCCGAATCGCCCAGCGGGCACTGACAGGGGCTGACGAACTCAAAAGTAGCGGACGAACTACGTGGTCAGGTTATTCAAAATAGTTATTGCGAATAACCATTTTGAGCAGCCTCTTGACAGCTCAGCGCCCAGAAACCAGTCGTCACCCGCCTCCGGTTCTGCGCGTAGGCAGACGGGAAACGGGGGACGGCTAGTGTCTAGGCGTAGCATAGGCTTGTCCTAAAAGCCCGTCTGCTCGTCTTTTAAATCGAATTTGTCGCCGCCCGCATAGCGCCGGTCGTCCTCGGCAAAGGCGGCGCGCTCCACATCTTCGTCCTTGCCCTGGGCGGCTAGCACGGCGTCGGTAGCCCGGTTCTGGTCGGCGTGGCCGCGCTGCTGGGCAGGGTCGTAGGGGCCGGTTTCGCAGCCGCCGTGGGTGCCTTCGGGGTCCATGTAGCCGCCCACGTATTGGCGGTTAGGGTGGTGCTCCGGGGTAGCGGGCACGGTGGCCGGGTCGCCAAAGGTACCGTAGTGCGGGGTGCCGGCGTGGGCACTGTCGGCGGCAGGCTGGGCGGTTTCCGGCGTGGGCTGTTCGGCGTCGGGGGCAGGGTGGTTTTGCATGGTGAAAGGGGAAATAGCGGGCTTTGCCGCTGATAAGTAGCTGCTACGTAACCCTTCCACCTACGCCGGTTGTTCGCCCGGCGTTCAGTTGATTAGTTATCGCTTATTCCCTTTGGTTATGGAAACGCTACCCTGGGCCTGCGCAAAGAGCCAGAACCGCTGGGCCGGGCGGGGCAGCGGCTGGCCCTGCACCCATACCGCCTCAAACTGCCGGGGCAGCGCCAGCCCGGCAATGGGCACCACTTCGAGCAGGCCCGCCGCTAGCTCGCGCGTCAGCGCCTGCCGCGACACGAAGCCCAGGGCCGCCGGGGCGGCTTCGAGGTAGCTTTTGATGGCCTCCGTACTGTCTAGGTAAATAGCTACTGTCAGGTCGGAGAGCTTGATTTTGCGCTCGCGCAGGGCCATTTCCAGCACTTCCAGCGTGCCCGAGCCGCGCTCGCGCAGCACCAGCGGGCTCGCCAGGGCTTCGGCCAGGGGCAGGGCTTTGGCGGGCGGCCCAGCGGGCGTGGCCCGGCGCACGGCCACCAGCTCGTCGGGCAGCAGCAGCTCGTAGTGCAGGTCGCGGCTTTTGGTGCGGCCCTCCACGAAGCCCAAATCCAGCTCGCCGCGCAGTAGCGCGTCGGCAATGCGCTCGGAATTAGCATTAAGTAAGGTAAGCTGCACCTGCGGGTAGCGGGCCTGAAAGGCCGGTAGCCAGCCCGGCAGCACGTACTGGCTCAGGGTGGTGCTGGCCCCCAGGCGCAGGCGGCCGGCGGCTTCTTCGGGGTCGCGCAAGCCGGCCAGCTGCTCGTCGAGCTGTTGGGCCGAGGCGGCCACGGCCTCGGCGTGGGCGTGCAGCAGGCGGCCGGCCTCGGTGAGGCTTACGCGGTTGCCGCGCCGCTCCAGCAGGCGCTGGCCGTACTGGGCCTCCAGCTCCCGAATGTGCTTGGTGACGGCTGGCTGACTCACGAACAGCTCCTGGCCGGCCTTGGTAAAGCTCAGGTGCCGCGCCACGGCGGCGAATACGCGCAAGCGAAAATCGGACATGGGCGCGAAGGTCGGGGCCGTAGCGCGGATTTTCCGGCAAAAAGGGCGGGCGGGCCGTATGGGCCTCCTACTTTACCCGCTCCCGCATGTTCGCACACTTATCTATTCCCCTGTTGCTGCTGGCCTTTGCGGCGGCCGGGGCGGCCGTCTGGGTGGCCGGCATTTACCTGGCCAATGCCACCTCGGTGCTGGCCAAGCGCTTCGGGCTGGGCCAGGCGCTGGGCGGCCTGCTGCTGCTAGCCGTGGTCACCAACCTGCCCGAGCTGGCCATCACGGTCAGCGCCGCCCTGAGCCAGCACCTGGAGCTGGCCATCGGCAACATCCTGGGCGGCATTGCGATGCAGACGCTGGTGCTGGTGGTGCTCGACGTATTTGGCCTGGGCAAAAAAGCGGCCCTCACTTACCGGGCCGCCTCGCTGGCGCTGGCGCTGGAAGGCGTGCTGGTGCTGGCCGTGCTGGCGGCCGTGCTGGTGGGCAGCCAACTGCCGGCCGCCGTTATCGTGGCCCGCACGACCCCCGCGGGCCTGCTCATCCTGGGGCTCTGGGTGGTGGGCCTGTGGCTGATTGGCAAAGCGCAAAAGGGGCTGCCCTGGCAGGCCCACGACGCGGCCCCGGCCGGCAGCCCGGCGCCCCAGCCGGCGGCCCCGGCCCAGCCAACGCAACCGGCCAGCACCGGGCGCACGGGGCTCGTGTTCCTGGCTTCGGCTGTGGTGACACTGGTGGCCGGCGTGGTGCTGGAGCGCAGCGGCGACGCCCTGGCCACCCACTGGGGCCTGAGCGGCCTGCTGTTTGGGGCCACGGTGCTGGCGGCGGCTACCTCGCTGCCCGAGGTATCGACTGGCCTGGCCTCGATGAAAGCGGGCGCGTATGAGCTGGCCGTCAGCGATATTTTTGGGGGCAACGCCTTTTTGCCGGTGCTGTTTGTGGTGGCCAGCGCGCTCTCGGGCCAGGCCGCGCTGCCCCACGCCGGCAAGGCTGACCTCTACCTCACAGGCCTGGGCATGCTGCTCACCTGCGTGTACGTCTATGGGCTGGTTTTCCGGCCGCAGCGGCAGGTGGCCCGCATGGGCCTCGACTCGCTGGCAGTGCTCGCGCTATATGCGCTGGGTATGCTGGGGCTGCTGGCTATCAGTCACTAACAACCCTACTACTTTTCCCTACCCCATGCCCGACATCGTTTTGCTTCGCCACGGCGAGAGCACCACCAATTTGGCCAACGTCTTCACCGGCTGGACCGACGTGGACCTCACGCCCCAGGGCGTGGCCGAGGCCCACCGCGCCGGCCAGCTGCTGCACAAGCACGGTTTCCGCTTCGACGTGGGCTACACTTCCTACCTCAAGCGCACCATCAAAACGATGGACATCGTGCTGGAAGAGCTGGACCTGCTCTGGATTCCGGTGCAGAAGACCTGGCGGCTCAATGAGCGCTTCTACGGGGCGCTGCAGGGCCAGAACAAGGCCGCCGCCGAAGCCCAGTACGGGGCCGGGCAGGTACTGCTGTGGCGGCGCGACCCCTACGCGCACCCGCCTGCCATCACGCCCGCCGACCCGCGCTACCCCGGCCACGACCCGCGCTACCAGCACCTCACCGACCGCGAGCTGCCCCTGACCGAGAACCTGAGCGAAACGCTGGCCCGCGTCCTGCCCTTCTGGACCGAGACGGTAATGCCCGCCCTGCGCCAGCGGCAAAAAGTTATCGTCTGCGCCCACGGTAACAGCCTGCGGGCCCTAGTGCAGTACATCGACAAGCTCACCGACGAGCAGGTGACCCAGCTCGACATCGTAACCGGCGTGCCGATGGTGTACCAGCTCAATGACAACCTGGAGCGGGTAAACCATTATTTGCTAACGGAATAGGGCTACGGCAGCGCCGCCACCTGCGCGGCCAGTTGGGTTAGCTCCTGCTTCAGCAGCGCCACGCTGGATTCGAGCTGGTCGTAGAAGTTGGCCCGCATTTGCAGCTCGCTGGCCGCGTAGGTGCCGCCGCGGCCGAAGAGCAGGTACAGCAGGCGCTGCCGGTCGGCGGAACTTCTAGCCCCTAGCTCGCCGGTGGTTTGCCAGCGGTGCAGCAGGGCTTCGCGCCGCGAAAGCGCGCCCGTCGCGCCAGCGGGGGCCGTGAGGTAGGCCCACACCGGCGCGGCCAGAGTGCGCGGCTGCGTAGTCACCGGCCCTAGGTCCACTAAGCCAATGTCGGCCAGCGCGTTGCGGCGGTGCGCGTAGGAAATGCGCGCATCGGGGGCGTAGAGACTGAGCAACCCCAGCGCCGCCCCGGCCAGGCCAAACGCGATGCCAACCGGGCGGTAAATTGATTTGCGCACTTCCAGCAGCGCCAGCCCGCCGGTGACGACCGTGCCCAGGGCCCCGAGCACGATGGCCAGCAGCGTGTAGCGCCGGATGCGGCGAGCGGCCTGGTCGAGCAGGTAATCGGCCACCTGGTCGGCGCGCTCCTCCTCGCAGTCCAGCTCGGCGGTGGTGCTGCCCACCAGCAGGGCCAGGGCCGCCAGCTGCTCGCCCACGCGCTGCCGGGCGCTCAGGCGGGCCAGCGAGCCAAGTGGGGCCGCCACCAGCTGATGCAGGGCCGGCGCCAGGCCGTAGCGGTTGGCAGCGGCCAGCGTGGGGGCCGTGAAGTGGCGGCGCAGCAGGGTATCGGCCGCTAGCTGCGGGGCCGTCAGCACCGGGCCGGGGAGCGCGTAAGGCAGCTCGGCGGGGGCACACGCCACGGCAGCCGCCGGCGCGTCCAGCGCCCGCGAAGCGCCTACCTGCGCTACCACGCAGCCGCTCAGCCAGGCCAGCAGGGCAAAGCCGGCCCCGGCCGCCGCGCGCCACCGCCGGGCCGCAGACAAGAAAGGGAAACTGGTCATGGCAGCAGGCAAAGAAGCCTCCTTAACGGCCGGGCCCGCCACAGGTTTTTAGCAATAATAGCCGGCAGGCTGCCCAATTATCACAACCCGCCCGTCGTCGCCTCGTATAAGGGCGCAGTACGGTGATGGATTTCCACCGCGAACCGCCGGCGCCTGGTGCGCTGCGCTGATGATTCCTACGAGACGGCTGGCCCTGGTGGCTACGCCGAGTAGTTCATCTTAGCGTTCGCTCCCGTGGCTTATCACCCCCTTTACTCCCGCTTAGTACCCGCCCGTTTACGGGCCCTCTCGCCTACCCCCACGGCTTGGTTTGTGGGGCGCTGGCTGCTGCTCTCCAGCTTGGTCGGCGCGCTGGCCGGCACTGCCTCGGCCGGCTTCTTAGTGAGTTTGGAATGGGTGACGCGCTGGCGCGAAACCCACCCCTGGGCCCTGGCGCTGCTGCCGGTGGGCGGCCTGCTGGTGGGGCTGGCCTACCACCGCTTTGGCAACCGGGTGGTGAAGGGCAACAACTTGATTTTGGACGAAATACACGCCCCGAGCGAAGTAATTCCGCTGCGGCTGGTGCCGCTGGTGCTGGGCGGCACGCTGCTCACGCACCTGTTTGGCGGCTCGGCGGGCCGCGAGGGCACGGCCGTGCAGATGGGCGGGGCGCTGGCCGACCAGCTTTCGCGCTGGCTGCCCCGGCGCGAGCGGCAGCTGCTACTCATCGCGGGCATGAGCGCGGGCTTTGCGTCGGTATTTGGCACGCCGCTGGCCGGGGCCGTGTTCGGGCTGGAGGTGTTTCTACTGGGCTCGATGCGCTACGAGGCCATCTTGCCCAGCTTTTTGGCTGCCGTGGTGGCCGACGTGGTACGCGCGCCTGGGGCGTGGGCCACACGGCGTACCCCGAGCTGGCGGCCGTGCCGCTTACGGCGCTGGGGCTGGGGTGTGCGCTGCTGGCCGGGGCGCTGTTTGGCCTCACGGCCAGCGGCTTCGCTACCCTCACGCACTGGCTGAGCAAGCAGTTCGCCCGCATCACCTACGCGCCGCTGCGGCCGGTGCTGGGCGGGGCGCTAGTGGCGGCGGCCATGTGGGCGCTGGGCACCATGCGCTACGCCGGCCTGGGCGTGCCGGTCATCGTGGAGGCGTTTCAGCACCCGCTGCCGCCCCAGGATTTTGTCTGGAAGCTGGCGCTCACGGCCCTTACGCTGGGGGCGGGCTTCAAGGGTGGGGAGGTCACGCCGCTGTTTTTCATCGGGGCGGCGCTGGGCTCGGCGCTGGCTGGGGTGCTGCCGCTGCCGGTGGCGCTGCTGGCGGGCATGGGCTTCGTGGGCGTGTTCAGCGGGGCGGCCAATACGCCGCTGGCCTGCCTGTTCATGGGGCTAGAGCTGTTTGGCACGCACGCGGGCATCTACTTGGGGCTGAGCTGCGTGGTGGCTTACCTGTTCTCGGGCCACAGCGGCATCTACACCTCGCAGCAGGTGGGCCACCCCAAGCACCCGCTGCTGGGCCGCCACCGGGGCCGCCGCCTCGGGGCGCTGCACCAGCCGGCCGACCGGCGGCCCTAGGGCTGGCCGCGGCCTTTTTCTTCACCACACCCTTGTTTCTCGCCATGCTCGACCAGCTGCAAACCCTGGACACGCGCCTGCTACTGCTGGCCAACGGCCACCACGCGCCCTTCTGGGACGGCGTGCTGTGGTGGGCGAGTGAGACGTTTACCTGGGTGCCGTTCTACGCCGCGCTGCTGGCCGTGCTGGTGGGCAGCTTCGGCCGGCGGGCCTGGGTGTTGGTGCCGCTGATTGCGGTGCTTATTCTGGCCAGCGACCAGCTGGCATCCGGGCTGCTCAAGCCCTGGGCGCACCGGCTGCGGCCCAGCCACACGCCCGGCCTGGCGGGGCAGCTGCACCTGCTGCACGGCTACCGGGGCGGTACCTACGGCTTTGTGTCGTCGCACGCCGGCAACGTGTTCGCGCTGGCGTTTTACTTGTTGTTCACGGCCCGGCACCGATTGCCCTGGCTGGCCTGGATGCTGTTTCCGTGGGCGGCGCTGGTGGCCTACAGCCGGGTGTACCTGGGTGTGCACTACCCTTCCGACGTGCTGGTGCCCGCGCTGCTGAGCCTGCCCCTGGCCTACGGCGTGAGTTGGCTCTATACCTGGATTATCGCGCGCTATGTACCGCTTTCCCCCGCTTCTTCCCCACCAGTTGTCTGATGTCTAGCTCTTTGCCCACCCCGCCGGCCGGGTTCCCGCTCTCGGCCACGCACCAGCGGGTGCTCAGCTCGCTGGTGCTGCTGCTCGAAGACCGCCTGGCCAGCCTTCGGGCGGTGCTGGGGCCGCATGCGCCCGGCATCGCCCAGCAGTGGGCCGCCGACTTGCCCGCGGCCGAGCGCGCCGCCCTGGCCGCCACGGCCGAGGCGTTTCACGCCGAGCTGGCCGCCCTGCACGCCGCCTACCACCTCGATACGCAGACCCGCTCACCCCGCCACGAGGTAGCCTTCCGCGCCGCCCAGCTCTGGGAAATCCTGGGCGACGCACCGGCCGCCAAGTTCAGCGGCTACGGGGCCCTACCCCTGGCCCTGGCCCCCGACTGGGATGCCCGCGTGCTGCGCCTCACCGCATTAGCCAACCAGCTGCTGGCGCAAGCCAACGCCCCCGATTCGCCCCCTGCCCACCCCTGACCAAGTTGGTCCGGCTATTTTATCCTACTTCATTTTTTCACTACCCCATGAAAATCACCTCCCTCACCGCCCTGCAAGTGCTCGACTCGCGCGGTAACCCGACCGTCGAAGCCGACCTCACCCTCGAAGGCGGCGCAACTGGCCGCGCCCTGGTACCGGCCGGCGCGAGCACCGGCGAGAAAGAAGCCGTGGAGCTGCGCGACAACGACCCGATGCGCTACGGCGGCAAGGGCGTGCTGCACGCCGTCGCCAACGTGGAGGGCGAAATCGCGAAGGCCCTGCTGGGCCAGGAACTGGCCGACCAGGCTGACCTCGACCACCGCCTCATCGCCCTCGACGGCACCCCCAACAAGTCGCGCCTGGGGGCCAACGCCATCCTGGCCGTGTCGATGGCCTACGCCCGCGCCCTGGCCGCCGCCAACGGGAAACCGCTTTATCGCCAGTTGGCCGACCAGGCCGAATACGTGCTGCCCGTGCCCTGCCTGAACGTACTCAACGGCGGCCGCCACGCCGATAACAACGTGGATTTTCAGGAGTTTATGATTGCCTCGCACAACGCGCCCTCGTTCACTGAGTCCATCCGCATGAGCGTGGAGACGTTTCTCGCCCTCAAGGCCCTGCTCAAGCGGAAGGGCTACTATACGGGGGTAGGCGACGAAGGCGGCTTCGCGCCCAACCTCAAGTCCAACGAGGAGGCCGTGGAGCTGCTGCTGGAGGCCATCGGCCACGCCGGCTTCCGGCCGGGCCACGATATTTCGCTCTGCCTCGACCCGGCAGCCAGCGAGCTGTACGAGGCCGGCGGGGCGGGGCAGCCGGGCATGTACCGGCTGTTCAAGTCCACGGGCCAGTGCTACACCAGCGAGCAGTTCAACGAGCTGTGGGTAAGCTGGGTAAACCAGTACCCGATTGTGCTGCTCGAAGACGGCATGGGCGAAAACGACTGGGCCGGCTGGCAGGTGCATACCAAAAGCCTAGGGTCGAAAATTGAGCTGGTAGGCGACGACATCTTCTGCACCAACCCCGCCATTTTGCAAGCCGGCATCGACCAGCACATTGCCAACTCAGTGCTCATCAAGCTCAACCAGATTGGCACCGTCACCGAAACGCTCGCCACGGTGCGCCTTGCCCAGCGCAATAACTACAACCAGTTCGTCTCGCACCGCTCGGGTGAAACGGAGGACACCTTCGTGGCCGACCTGACGGTGGCCATCGGCGCGGGCCACCTGAAAACCGGCAGCGGCTCGCGCTCCGAGCGCATCGCCAAGTTCAACCAGCTCTTGCGCATCGAGCGCGAGCTGGGCGGCGCGGGGCGCTTTGCGGGCATCAAGGCGTTCAAGAACCAGTAAACCGGGCGGCGGGCGGGGCTGGCCCTGGGGGCTGGCCCCGCCCGCCGGCTATTGCCGCACCTAACTTATGGAAGCTACTTCGCGCCAGCCACCGGCCTCGGCGGCGGCCCTGCGCTCGGCCACGCGCTTCGTGCTGCTGCTGGGCGTAGTCAGCCTGTTTGCCGACATGACCCACGAGTCGGCCCGCAGCATCAACGGGCCGTTTCTGGCCGCGCTGGGGAGCAGCAGCGTCACCATCGGCTGGGTGGCGGGCACGGGCGAGCTGCTGGGCTACGGCCTGCGCAGCATAGCCGGCTACTTTGCCGACAAGACGCAGCGCTACTGGCTGATAACCTTCATGGGCTACACCCTGAACATGGCCTGCGTGCCGCTGCTGGCGCTGGCCGGCTACTGGCCGCTGGCCGTGGGCCTGATGGTGGCCGAGCGCGTGGGGCGGGCCATCCGCACGCCGGCCCGCGATGCCATGCTGGCCCACGGCACGCAGCTCATCGGGCGGGGCTGGGGCTTCGGCATCTCGCAGGCCCTCGACCAGCTGGGGGCTACGCTGGGACCGCTGTTGGTGGCGGCCGTGCTGTACTACCACCCGCGCGACTACCCGCTGGCCTATGGGCTGCTGGCCGGGCCGGCGGTGCTCACGCTGCTGGCCCTGGCCGTGGCCCACCGGCAGTACCCGCACCCCGAGCAGCTCGAAGCCCCGGAGGCCGCGCCCGCCGCCGGGGTCGGGGACGGGGGCTATCCACGCCGCTTCTGGGCCTACCTGCTGGCGGCCAGCCTGGTAGCGGCGGCCTACGTCGATTTCCCGCTCATCGCCCTGCACTTTGCTCAGCGGCACGTGCTGGCCAGCGCCACCATTCCGGTGTACTACGCCGTGGCGATGGGCAGCGACGCACTGGCCTCGCTGGGCCTGGGCCGGCTCTTTGACCGGCGTGGGCCGGTGGCCGTGACGGTGGGCGTGCTGGCGGGGGTGCTGTTCGCGCCGCTCGTATTCTGGGGCGGGCCGGCGGCGGCGCTGGGCGGCATGGTGCTGTGGGGCATCGGGCTGGCGGCGCAGGAGTCGGTGCTCAAGGCCGAGGTGGCGCGGCTGCTGCCCCCGGCCCGGCGGGCGCAGGCGTTTGGGCTGTTCGACACGGGCTTCGGCGTAGCCTGGTTTGCAGGCAGCGTGGCCCTGGGCTACCTCTACCACTACTCGCTCGCGGGGCTGGTGGCCTTCTCGGTGGGCAGGCAGGTGCTGGGCGTGGCCCTGTTTGCCTGGCTGGGCCGCCGGCCGGCGGCTGGCACGGCCTGATGGAGCGCCTCACCACCCGGCCCCCTCTCCGAAAAGGAGAGAGGGCCGGGGGGTGAGGCGCTCCATCAGGCCATTCACAACTACCAGTTAATCAACCTAAAAACAATGTACTCTTATGAAAATTGCGCTTTTTAGTGACGTGCACGGCAACCTGCCGGCCCTGGAGGCCGTGCTCGCCGACATCGAGGCCCAGCAGGTGGACGCGTGCTACTGCCTGGGCGACCTGGTAGACTTCGCGCCCTGGCCCAATGAGGTGATTGAGCTGCTACGCAGCCGCCACATTCCCGTTTTGCAGGGTAACCACGACGCGGGCATTGGGAGCAACCACGTGTCGTTTCCTTTTTCGGGGCACGCGGCCGTGACGCAAGCGGATGGCTTGCAAGCCATTGCCTGCACCAACGCGGCCATTACCGACCGCAACCGTGCTTACCTGCGCAGCCTGCCCCATAGCCTACTGCTCGACATGGGCCAGCCTGCCCCCAGTTTGCGCATCCTGCTCACGCATGGCAGCCCGGCTGATGTCAACCAGTACATTCAGCAGGACTACGACGAGGAAGCGCTGCTAACATTGCTGGAGGACTACGGTGCTACCATGCTGTGCATGAGCCATACGCACCTCGCCTACCACCGTGTGCTGGCTACCGAGCAGGCCAGCCAGCCGATTTACAAGCATGTGCTCAACGTAGGCTCGGTGGGCCAGCCCAAGGACGGCGACCCCCGGGCGGCCTGGTGCCTGCTGGAAGTGACCGAAACCAGCTCGCTGGCCGTCGCCGACTCGATGCGCGTGCAGCCCTACCGGGTGGCCTACGACCTGGCCCGCACGGTGGCTGCCATTAAGGCTAGTGCTATTCCTGATTCCTATGCCGAGGCTTTGGCCCGCGCCTGAGGCCCCTAGGGGCGGTTTTTCCTGCACTTTTCCTGTTTTTGCCATGCCTACTGCCCACCCCTGGCACGAGCTGCTGCCCGGCCCCGAAGTCCCCGCCGTGGTGCGGGCCGTGATTGAGATACCGCGCGGCAGCCGCTGCAAGTACGAGCTGGACAAGCCCAGCGGCCTGCTGGTGCTCGACAGGGTGCTGCACTCGGCCATGCACTACCCGGCCAACTACGGCCTGATTCCGCAGACCTACTACCTCGACCACGACCCGCTCGACATCCTAGTGCTGTGCGCCGAGGACCTAGTGCCGCTGGCTACCGTGCCGGCCCGCGTCATTGGCCTGCTGCACATGCAGGACACTGGCCTGCCCGACGATAAAATCATCGCCGTGGCCGACCGCGACCCCACCTTCGCCAGCCTCACCGACGTGGCCGAGCTGCCGGCCGCCGTGCGCGAGGAAATCCAGGATTTCTTCGCGCAGTACAAGCGCCTCGAAAACAAGCCCGTCACGACCCTGGGCTTTGCCGGCCGGGCGGCGGCGCTGGCCTGCGTGCAAGAGAGCCTGGCCCGCTACCAGCAGCAGATACTACCCACCTTGCCCCGCGCCGCGCAGCCCTGACCTTTGCGGGTGCGGCCGACCCTAGGGGGCTTATTTACTTTATGATTCGACTTCTGAGCATTATCGCGGTGGGCGGGGCCGTGGGCAGCGTCAGCCGCTACTTGTTGCAGCTTTTAGTGGCGCGGCACTTCGTGCACCCGTTTCCGCTGGGCACGCTGCTGGTCAACGTGCTGGGCTGCCTGCTCATTGGCTTTTTCTACGCGGCGGCCGAGCGGGGCACCATCGGCTCGCCCGAGCTGCGGCTGCTGCTCACCACGGGATTTTGCGGGGGCTTCACCACGTTCTCGACCTTCTCCTACGAAACCATTGCCCTGCTCACCGACGGCGAATACGCCTACGGGGCGCTCTACGTGGCCGGCAGCGTGCTGCTAGGGCTAGGGGCCACGTTTGCGGGCGTGGTAATGGTGCGCTTTTTATAAACTTCTCTTCTTAACCCTTTTATCGCATGGCAACTTTGCAACCGGCGCAGCTGCTGCGCCTCTACGTGAGCGAGCAGGACAAGCACCAGCACCAGCCGCTCTACGAGGCCCTGGTGTACGCGGCGCGGCAGGCGGGCCTGGCCGGGGCCACCGTCACCAAGGGCGTGCTGGGCTTCGGCGCGCAGGGCCAGGTGGAGTCGGCCAAGCTGCTGACCCTGGCCGAAAACCTGCCCCTGGTGCTGGACTTCGTGGACAGCCCGGCCGCCATCGCCCGCTTTCTGCCCGAGGTCGAGCGCCTGTTCGGCGAGGCCGGCAGCGGCGGGCTGCTCACGCTGACTGAAGTACAAGCCGCGCATTATTAAGTATTGACCAATGGCCCCTACCCCACCCCTTCCCCCCGCCGTGCGCGAACTGGGCGAATTGCGCATCTACCTCACCCAGGCCGACAAGCACGCCGCGCCGGGCCTGCGCGGCCGCCTCTTTCCCGCCCCGCTAGCCCACGCGCTGGTCGATAAGGCGCACGCCTTCGGTATTTTACAAGCTACTACCCACACCAGCGGCTACGGCTACGCGCTGGGCGGGGCCGTGCGCGCCCGCCACCTCGAAGTAGAAGCGGGCCAGCTGGCCCTGTGCGTGGAACTGCTCGACTAGCGGGCGCGCCTACTCGCCTTTTGCCAGCAGCAGCAGGAGCTACTGCGGGGTAAGGTTGTGGTATTCCGGCCTGTAGAGCAGTGGAACGTGGACCAGCGACTTGTTAGCGAAATTAGAAAAAAATGAGTTGAAGTCAATAAATATAAAACTGTCTCGCAATTTATCTCAATTCAACTCTTCAGTTAAAAAAGCATTGATGTTTTTAGTCTCACTGCTAAAGGATACTCCTATACCTACTACCTTCTTGTGCTCTATCAGGAACTTGTCAGCGTATTTATTATCCTTAATTTGTTTCAAGGCTACATTACTTAAGTCTTCTTTAAAGCCAAATTTGAATTCAATTATATAAATAATATCAGTAAATCTAATTACAGCATCAATTCTGCCTTTGCTAGTCATGTCTTCTGATACAATCTCAAAACCTAGCAACTTAAGTATCAGGTGGACATTAGAGTGAAAATATCCTTCACGTGCTTTGGTAATAGCATACGAAACAGAAGCCAAAATACTGTTAAGTATTTTAATAAAATCAGGAATATTCCCTGATATTAGTTTGAAGCGAAGTTCCTGGTATGGCACGATAGAATTTTCGTAATCATAAATAGATTTTGCATAATCAATCATGCTCACTAAATCTGTCTTTATAGACTGTATTTTGACAATTTCATATGGAGTGCTTTCGTTGGCAAAATTTGCGTCAATTAACTTTTGATTATCATTCAAGTATTTTTTAAAATTACTTAAGTATTCGAATAATGAATCAGGCGTGACAAATTTATGCGGAATTAGATGCTCAAAATATAATTCTTCTTCTACGTTTCCATGAATGGAAATTAGCAAGTCCATTAATCTTGTTCCATACTTAAGATTATAAATGCCCATTCGTCTATTTTGACTTGTTGCACGAAAAAACATATCAAAATCATCAAAGCGAGCTGAAAAGAAATCAAAAATATACCTTTCTACTTTTTTGTAATCTTTCATAAATAATTATTACTTAATCAAAACAGGCTATTAACGCAATATCAACATCACTTCTGCCGCCAAGATGCTAAATAAGCAGCCGTTTAGCAAAGTTCAAGTTTATTTTACGGCGGCATTTCATTATTCTACTCAGGCGCAGCTCGCTGATTCCGTGAAGCTGAGCTAGCTTGCGCTGCTAGATGAAGTGTAAGTGCGTATATTTAAGAAATATTTGGGCTTCGAGCAATCATGAAAACCGAAGAGTATATCCACCTGAATGCACTGCCTGAATTTCAATTCAGCGCTGCCGATGCCAGCCAAGTCAAAGCTTGGGCGGCACTGGACTTCCTCAATGCTGGAATGAGCGTGCAGGATATGTACGCCCTCTATGGATTTTCGCTGGAAGACCTTAGCCATTACGAAAAAGAATGGGCAGCCATGCGTGGCTTGGTCTTAGCATAAAAAAAAGCGATTGCATTAAAAAGGCTCTAACCATACAGTTAGAGCCTTTTTAATGCAAGTAGTGAAGGCATTTCTTTTAGGGGACTCAGTCGTGTTGCCTAGGCTTGGTATTTCGACGGGTTCCGGCCCGACCGCTTCGACGTTATAGGGAGCTTCAGCATCCTGGTGGGGGTAGGCGTTATCCTAGGCTGGCCCCGCGGCTGAGGCCGGGTCCGACGGGCTGTCTTCGGCCAGTTCGGGCGGGCGCACGTGATGGTAAATCAGGCGCATGCCGGTGGGTAGCACGAACAGCAGCATGGGCAGGGCCACCACAAAGCCGCCGATGACGGCCACGGCCAGCGGCTGCTGCATCTGCGCCCCCAGGCCAATGCCCAGGGCCAGGGGCGAGAGGGCCAGAATGGCCCCGATAGCCGTCATCAGCTTGGGGCGGATGCGCAGGGCGATGGCGTAGCGAATAGCCGTGTCCACGTCGCCCGTCTCGCGCAGCGACTCGTAGAACTGGTGCACCGTGAAGATGGCGTTTTCGGCGATGATGCCCACCACCATGATGAGGCCGGTGTAGCTGCTCACGTTCAGCGGGATGCCGGCGGCGAACAGCGCCAGCAGGCAGCCGGTGAGGCCCATGACCGAGATGAAGAGCACCAGCAGCGAAATCAGCCACTCGCGGAACAGGAACAGCAGCACCGTGAATACCAGCAGGCTGGCCGTGAGTAGAATCAGCTCCAGCTCCCGGAACGAGGACTGCTGCTCAGCGTAGGCGCCGCCGTAGACGATGGTGTAGCCGGGGGGCAGCGCCACCTGCCGGCCCACCTGCTGCCGGATGGCCTGGATGGCGCTGCCCAAATCTACCCCGTTGAGGCGGGCCGTGACCAGGGCCACCGACTTGAGGTCTTCGCGGCGCAGCTCCACGTTGCCCGGCTCCACGGCCACGGTGGCGAAAAAGGTGAGCGGGCGCACGCTGCCATTAGGCAGGGCAATGACCTGCTTTTCGAGTTGGGCCAGCGAGTTCTGGCGGAAATCGACGTAGCGCAGCAGCAACTGGCGCAGCTGCTCGCCGTCCTGCACCTGGCCCACCTGCACGCCGCCGAGCGAGGCGGCCTGGGCGGGCGAGATGCTGGCCGTGGGGCTGCCCGCGCCGCTGCCCAGCAGCTGCCCGCCCACCAGGTCGCCGAGCTGCTGCTGGAAGTCGAGGGGCGTAAGGCCGTAGCGGGCGAGCTTGGCCACGTCGGGGTGGAAGACGATGCTGGGGCCGGAGGGGATGAGGCCGTTGTTGACGTCGGCCACGCCGCTTACCTTTTCTAGCACCTGCCCCACCCGGTTGGAGAGCTTTTCGAGCGTGGCCTGGTCATCGCCGAAAATTTTGATTTCGATGGGCTTGGCGCTGCTCATCAAGTCGCCCAGCAAGTCGGAGATGCGCTGGCCGAAGTCCATGGTCAGGGCCGGCTGGCTGGCCTCGATGCGCTGGCGCAGCTGGTCGATAACCTCGGGCGTGGTGAGCTTATGGTCACGCTTGAGCTGGATGAGGTAGTCGCCGTACTCGGGCGGGCGGGTGTCGAAGGCCAGGCCGATGCCGGTGCGGCGCGAATAGCTCTGGATTTCGGGGTGCTTGGTGATGATGTTTTTTTCCACCTGGCGCAGCACGCGGTCGGTTTCGGCCTGGCTGGTGCCGGGCGGCATGTGGTAATCGAGCACGATGCTGCCCTCGTCGAGGTCGGGCAGGAAGCCGGTTTCGAGCTTGCCCGCTACCAGGTAGGCGCCCACCCCCAGGCCCAGCACCAGCCCGAGCGCCAGCAGCGGCCGGGCAAACAGGCCCGTGAGCCAGCTCAGCTTGGCAGCCTGCTCCTGGGCCGCGTTGTGGGCGTGGGCGTTCTGGCCTGGCCGGTAGCCGATGAGCAGGTGCAGCACCGGCAGCAGCAGCCACGTCACCAGAAACGAGCAGACCATCGTAATCTGCATGGTATCAGACAGCTCCCGGAAGAAGCTGCCCGCCAGCCCGCTCATCAGCCGGAAGGGGAAGTGGATGACGATGGTGCTGAGCGAGGAGGCCACCATGGCCGGGAACAGCCCCGCGATGGCCGCCCGCACCACCCGGATGTTGCCGTGGTCGGGGTTTTCCTCGTGCTGGCGGTAAATCTGCTCGATGATGACGATGGCGTCGTCAATAATCAGCCCCACCGAGGCCGCGATGGCCCCGAGCGACATGATATCCAGGGTGATGCCAAACAGGTAGAGCACCAGCAGCGTGAAGCAGACCGTGACCGGGATGGTGAGCAGCACCGCCAGGCTGGCCCGCCACGAGCGCAGGAAAACTATCATTACCAGGATGGCCAGCGCCAGGCCCTCCACGATGCTGTGAATCACGCTGTCGATGCTGTCGCCCACGAACACCGACTGGTCGTAGTAGGGCCGCAGGGTCATGCCAGGGGGCAGCAGGCGGCGCAGCTCGGTGGCCTTCTGGTGGGCATCGGCGGCAAAAGTGGCCAGGTCCACGCCCTGCTGCTTCACCAGGTCGATGAGCACCGCGTCGTGGCCGTTAGCGTTGAGGATGGTGAACTCCTGCTGCTCCTGAATGTCCACCGTAGCCACGTCGCGCACCCGCACCACGCGGCCCGAGTCAGCGCGCACCACCACTTGCTTGAGGTCGTCCAGCGACCCTAGGCGGGTATCGGTGAGGGTGAGGTAGAGGCGGCGGAAGCTGGCCAGGTTGCCCGCCGACTGCACGAAGTTGGTGGTGGCGAAGGCCGCTTGCAGCTGCGCCGGCGTGAGGCGCAGCCCCGCCAGCCGGGCCGGGTCGGGCGTGACGACAAACTCCTTGGCCTTACCACCGCGCACAATGACGTTGGAAGCGCCCGGCACCTGCGAAAACAGCGGCCGGGCCAGCAGGTTGCCCGCGTCGCGCAGGGCGATGGGCGAGCGCGAATTACTCTCCAGCGAGTAGCCCAGCACCGGAAACAGCGACTGGTTCATGGCCTCGGTGGCGATGGTGACGCCCGGCGGCAGCAGCCCCTTTATCTCGTTCACGCGGCTTTCGAGCTGAGCCTTGGTGCTGTACACGTCCACGTTCCAATTCAGAAATACCTGGATGACGCACGAGCCCCGGCTGGTGCTGCTCTTGACGATGGTCACGCCCTTGACCCGCTTCACGGCGGCCTCCAGGGGCTTGGTCACGGTTATCATCATCCGGTCGATGGGCTGCTGGCCGGCATCGGCGATGAGCGTGATTTTGGGAAAGGTAACTTCCGGAAACAGTGCCGTTTGCATCCGCGAATACGCAAACAGCCCCACCGCCAGCAGCAGCAAGCCAAGGAGCAGAATCGGCTTGCGGTAGGTCTGGAAATAAGACGTGTCGCCCGCTTCCGTTACCGGGGCGGCGGGCAGCGCGGGCGTAGTGGCCGGGCTAGGGGTGGGCTCACTCATCGGGTCAGCTTGACGTGGGCGGTGTCGGCCAGCCCATAGTTGCCGGCGCTCAGGATGCGGTCGCGGGGGCCGAAAACCGGGGTTTTTATCTCGATTTCGGTGGGGTTTTGCACGCCCGGCGTCACGGGCACCTTCACGGCCGTGGAGTCATTCACCAGCTTCATCACCCAGAAATGGTGCAGCGTTTCGTCGGCCAGCACGCAGGCGGCAGGTAGCGTCTGGGCGTTGGGCTGCCTGGTTTGGGTGAGGCGCACCTGCACAAGCAGATTTTCGGGGATGACGCCCGGCGGATTAGTCGGCCGCACCAAATACACCTCCGACTGGCCGGGGCTGACGCTGGCCAGCGGTGCGAGCACCGTGCCCGTGAGGCGGGTGCTGTCGGGCAGCACGATGGTGCAGCTGGGGTTGCCCTGCGCCAGGGCGTGGTACTCGTAGGGCAGGTTGAGCTGAAACACGAGCTGGCTGCTCTCGGCCACCGTGCACAGCGGGGAGCCTTCGAGCAGGTAATCGCCCGCCTGCTGGATGTTGAGCACGCTCACAATGCCGCTGGCCGGGGCCGTGACGGACACCAGCCCGAAGCCCTTGAGCGAGGGGTCGATGCGCTGAATGGAGCCCCCCAGGGCCCGGCGCTCCTTGGTTTCGAGGGTGAAGAGCACCTGCCCGGCTGTCACCCTATCACCCAGGCGCACCTGCACGCCCGTGACGTAGGCGGCCACCGGGGCCGTGACGGTGCTCTTGCGCGGGTAGGTGGAGGTAGCCGGAAACGTGCGGTACTGCGTCAGGCTTTGGGTGGCTACCGTCACGGCCTGCACCTGGGCGCGGGGCGGCGGCCCGGTGGCCTCGTCGGCGGGCGCATTGGCGTGGCAGGCGGCGAGCAGGCCCGCCGACAGCCCGCCGAGCAGTCGAAATAAGCGTCGAGAAAGCATAGGGAGAAACCTGATACCTAAGAGATAGTAGCCGGCCGGGTCTGGGCGCGGTCTGGCTACCAGGTCCAGTAGTTGTAGGCGTTGATGAGTAGCAGCCGGTTGTTTTCGAGCAGCACGAGGTCGCGGGTGGCCACGGCGTAGTTTTTGAGCACCTGCACGTAGCTCACCACCGAGAGCTGCCCGGCAATGACCTCGCGCTTGTAGGAGTCGAGCACCTGGCGGTAGCTGGCAATCTGCTGGCGGGCCAGGCGCTGGCGCTCGTCCAGCTGGCGCAGTTCGTAGAGCAGGCGCTGCTGGCGCACGGGGTTGACGGTGGCGAAGTTCTGACGGTAAGCGCGGGTGGTTTCGAGCAGCGCCGTGGTGCGGTCGCGGCTGAGCTGGCGCTGGTGGCCATCGAAGAGGTAGAGGCTGAAACTCAGCCCCGCGCTCACCCCGAAGCGCTGCGGCAAGTCGGCCAGGGTCACGGCATTAAGGCCGCCGTTGGCAAAGGCATTGACGACGGGCCGGTAGCGCAGCTCAAACACGCGCTGGTTGGCGGCCAGCGTCAGGCTATCGAGGCGGTAGCGCTCGGTAAAGCCCGAAAGGCCCGGCGCGGGGCCGGTGCGGTGCAGCGGCAGGTCGGGCGGGGCCAGCTGCACCTCCGTGGTGTCGCCCAGGCCGCAGAGCACGTTCAAATCGAGCAAATCGCGGTGGTAGGCCGTGCGGTAGGTGTTGAGAAATAGCTGCTGCGTCTCGACCTCGATGCTGAGCAGGGCATAGTCCGACTGCTTGAGCAGGCTGGCCTCCACCAGCTTGCGCACCAGCAGGCGCTGGCGGTCGAGGATGCCGAGCAGCTCGCGCACGTAGGCGAGTTGGTCCAGGTCCTGCCGGCAGAGGATGTACTGGTCACCCACCAGCTTCTCCAAATCGTGCAGCGAAAGGCGCGCCAGGTTTTGCTGGCTGAGGGCCAGGCCCTGGGCCTGCTGGGCGTAGGCCTCGAAGCGCTTCTGGTTGAAGAGCGGCTGGGTGAGTTGGGCGTAGCCCTGGTAGAGCGCGCCGTTGCTCAGGGCCACGTCGTAGCCCACGTAGTTGGTGCTGTTGTCGGCCGAGTAGCTGAGGCGGGTTTGGCCGTTGTCGCGGGTCAGCACGGGTACGGCGGTATAGTTGGCTACCAGCGTGCCCGTGGCCTTGGTATAGAAGGCGCGTAGGCGCTCGGTTTCGAGTTGCGCGGCCCGGCCCTGGTTGCGCACGTCGTGGCTCAGGGGGCTGTTCTGGCTAGCCTGAGCGAGGTAAAAACGCAGGTCGCGGGTCGGCGCGGGCGGGGTGGGTAGCGCGGGCTGCGCCCAGCCCGCCGGGCCGGCCAGCAGGAGCGCTAGCAGCAGCAATGGCCGGCACGACGCACTAAAACGGCTGATTTTCAAGGATAACAAACGCATAGCGAGGCCGGATTGCCCGGTTAGGCCCGCAAGCTCACCGTCAATTCTGAGCAGCTTCGGAGCACGCCGCGCCCGCTACGCCCACCCCACCACGAACCGGTGCCGGTTGGGCGGGGCAAACGCATAGGCCAGCGTCAGCCCGCTGGTGTCGCAGATTTGCCGGCTGATGGCCAGGCCCAGCCCTACCCCCCCCGGCGCACTCAGGGCGTCCTTGCGGAAGCGGGCAAACTCGCGGCCGGCCGGCAGCGCCTCGGCCCGGCCTGTGTTCTCGACCGTGAGCTGCCGGGCAGTGAGGGTTACGGCCACCGTGCCGCCCGGCTCGTTGTGGCGGATGGCGTTCACCAGCAGGTTGCTCACCAGGATTTCCAGTAGCGTACTGTTGGCGCGCAGCGTCACCAGGGCGGCCAGGTCGAGGTGCAGCGTGAGGCCAGCCGCGGCGAGCTGCTCCTGCACCTGGGCGGCGAGGGTAGCGATGACGTAGTTCAACTCCACTTCATCGGTGGCGGCGAACTGCTGGTTTTCGAGGCGGGCCAGCAGCAGCAGGCTGCGATTCAGGCGGGTGAGGCGCTGGGTCACGGCCAGCAGGGCGCCCAGGTGCTCGGCCTGGGTTTCGCTCAGGTCGGGCTGCTGGGCCAGCAACTCCAGCTTGGTGTGCTGCACGGCCAGGGGCGTTTGCATCTCGTGGGCCGCGTTTTCGGTAAATTCCTTCTGGCTGTGGTAGAGGCGGCGGTGCTGGGTGAGCAGCTCGGTGAGGGCCAGGTTCAACTCCTGAAACTCCAGCGTGGGCGAGGCCGCCAACTCGATGGGCGCGCGCTGGTCGAGGCGGAAGCGCCGCAACTGCGCCAGCGTCTGGTAAAACGGTTGCCAGAGCCGCCGCGCCACCCGCTGCTGCACCAGCACCAGCCCCCCGAGCAGCACTACCAGCAGCCCCGCCTGCGCCAGCCCGATGGCGGCCAGCAGGTCCTCGCTCTCCACCAGCGAGCTGCGCAGCACCAGCCGGTAGGGCCGCCCCCGGTAGGGCACGGTAGTGGTGAGCGTGCGGTAGGGCTCCCACTCTTTGGCTGCTGCCAAATAGCGCTTTTCGCCCACGATACGGGTAGGCGGCGGGGCTTCGCCCGGCCCTAGGGGCTTGATTTCCAGGTCGCGGTCGAGGCGCATCCACAGGGCCAGGTCGGCGGGCGAAGCCACCAGCGGCAGCTTGGCGGCCACTTCGTCGCGTCGCAGCAGCAGGGCCTCGTCCACATCGGCGTAGTAGAGCTGTTGCAGCACGAAGTAGAACAGGAACGTGCCGGCCACCGACACCAGGCCGGCGTACACGAGCTGCGCGCGGAGCGTGCGCAGCAGCAGCTTGACGGGGCGGGACGGGCTCATGCGGCGGGTAGCTCGAAGCGGTAGCCCAGCCCGTACACCGTGCGGATGCACTCGCCCAGGCCCACCTCGCCGAGCTTGCGCTTGAGGTTTTTGACGTGCGTGTACACGGGCTCGAACGAGTCGAAATGCTCGGCCATGTCGCCCGAGACGTGCTCGGCGATGGTCGATTTCATGACCACCCGGCGCTGGTTGGCCAGCAGCAGCAGCAAGAGGTCCAGCTCGCTGCGCGTGAGGGCCAGTGGCTGGCCGTGCACGGTGGCCGTGCGGGCCAGCACGTCCACGGCCAGCGGGCCGGCCTGCACCACGTTGGCGCCGTTGAAGCGCCGCCGCCGCACCAAGGCCGCGATGCGGGCGCTCAGTTCGGAGAGGTGAAAGGGCTTGGGCAGGTAGTCGTCGGCCCCCAGGTGCAGGCCCGCGATGCGGTCGTCGAGGGCATCGCGGGCCGAGGTAATGATGACGCCATCGGCCTTCTGGCGGGCTTGCAGCTGGCGCAGCAGCTCCAGGCCGTCGCCGCCGGGCAGCGTGAGGTCGAGCAGGATGCAGTCGTAGTCGAAGAGCAGCAGCTTCTCCTCGGCGGCAGCGAAGGTGCGGGCCACTTCGCACACGTACTGCTGGCCTTGTAGGTGGCTGACGAGGCTGGCGGCCAGCTCGGCCTCGTCTTCTATGATTAATAGCTTCATGGAACGGGGAAAGGTAAAGACAACGGGGCCGGGCGGGGCAGTGGCCGGTAAGCCGGTGAATGAGAGACTATTTAGCGTTTCTGAGTATCGTCATGCTGCGCTGCGTTCAGCATGACGACTTGGTCAGCTATTCAGGAACCATAAACAGCCTCTAATCTTCGGAATAACGCGGCATACTCCGAATATCCTCAACATCAGCGGGTAATCTTGGCAGGTAACTTCTCAACCCCCTACCCCATTACCCACATGAAAAAGACCTTGTTGCCAGTACTGCTGGCGAGCCTGGCCTATTCGGCCCAGGCCCAAATCCTCAAGCCAACCCAGGTGCCCGCCGCCGTGGTGGCCACCTTCAACGCAACATTTCCGGCGGTGAAAGCCCCCACCTGGGAAAAGGAAGGCGCCCACTACGAAGCTGGCTTTACGCTGAACGGCGCTACCATGTCGGCGTTGCTGAGTCCGGCCGGCGCCCTGCTCGAAACCGAGACGGACATGGCCCCCAGCCACCTGCCCGCCCCGGTGCGCGCCACGCTAGCCCGCGATTACCGGGGCTACCAGGTAACCGAAGCCGCTACCATCGTCGCGGCCAGCGGCGCCACTACCTACGAGGCAGAGGTGAGCAAGCACGGCAAGCGGCAGGACGTGGTATTCCACGCCGATGGCACGCTCGCCAAAAAGTAGCCCCTCCGAGTAAACAGGCCGGGCCCGGGTGGGTCCGGCCTGCCGGGTGGTGCAGCGGCCTTCGCCCCTACCCCCCAAGCTAGGCGGTCGGCAGCCCCGGTTGCTGCCCCAACGGCCGTGAGGTTGGTAGATAGCGCGCAAATACCAGGTAGAGGCTCCCCACCCAGCCGCCGGTGGCAAACCAGCCGGCCAGCACATCGGACGGATAATGGGCGGCCAGGTAAAGCCGCGACCACGCCACCCCCAGCGCGAACAGCAGGCCGATGCCCCACGCCACCCAGCGCCAGCGCGTATGCCAGCCCAGCATGCCGGCCACGCTAGCCAGCGCCAGCGAAGCCATGACGTGGCCGCTGGGAAAGCTGGGGTCGGGTAGCTGCCGCAAGACCTCCCCGCATACCTGGTGGTAAAAATCGGGCCGCAGCCGCTCGAAGTGATACTTGGCCAGCAGGTTAAAGGCCATGGTGCCGCCCACCGCGCCCACCGCAAAGCCCACTTCGCGGTAGCGCCGCCGGTAGAGTCCCCAGCTCAGCCCGCAGGCGCCCAGCGCGTACACGCTCAGCCACACCGGGCCTCGGAGGTCACTTAGCCGGGCGGCCACCGCGCACAGGGCCGGCGTGGGGTGCTGGTGCAAAAAGTTGAGCACTGGCCGGTCAAACGGAAAGCCGTGGTCGGGCTGGCGGCGGTCTTCGCGCAGCTCGTGGGCGACTTCCAGAAACAGGCCCCAACTCGCCGCCACCACGGCCAGCAGCAGCAGCAAGGGGCGATGGCGACGCCATGCCGCAGCAAGGCTAGCTAATGTACTCATTAACAGTAGCTAGTCTAGCGACCGTATTCGAGCACCCGAAACGTGCCGGGCACGATGCTCGGGCGCGGGTGCGGGTTATCGGCCGTGGGGGCCGCAGTGGGGCCCAGGTCGGCAGTGCAGGTGAAGAGGTGGTGCGTGGTGGGGCTCTGGGTTACGGTGCGCGCACCGGGGGCGGTGGGAATGGTGGCCACCACCCGGTACTTGTCGGGCGCATCTTCGTGGATGACGGTGAGCGTGCCTTCGCCGTTGGTGGTCACGACGTTACCGGCGCTGGCGTCGAAGGCCACGCCATCCACGCCCTGGCCGATGGGCAGCACCGCCACCTGCCGGCCGGTCTGGCTGTCGGTTACCACCAGCTTGCCGTTGGCGCAGCCGCTGAAGAGGCGGTGCGTGCGCGGATTAAACGCTAGGCCGGTGGGCTCGGCCCCGGGCGCCAGGGGGTAGCGGTGGCGCACGGCCAGCGACCGGGCATCGAACTCCACTACCTCGCTCTTATCTTCCAGGTTCACGAAAATATGGCCCTGGCCGTCGCTGGCGGGCACTTCCACGTCGCCGCCCAGCGCGGCCGTGCCCACCACCCGCCCGCTGGCCGGGTCGAGCACCGAGCTTTGGCCCCCGGCGTTGCTGAAGGCGAATACGCGCCGGGCAAACGCGTCGTAGAACACCGCGTCGGGCTTGGGGCCGGTGGCGATGGTGCCCAGGTTGCGGAGGGTTTTCAGGTCGAAGGCCACGCAGTAGTTGTTGCGCCCGCAGCTCACGTAGCCGCGGCCGGTGGCGGGCACCACGGCCACGCCGTGGGCGGCGGGCGTGCCCGTCACGGTGCCCACCACTTGGCGGGTTTTGAGGTCAATCACGTCGACCTGGGCGTTGTGGGCCACGTAGAGGCGCTCGCCGGCGGGGTCGATGGTCATAAAATCCCAGCCGCCATCGCCCGGCACCGGAATGGTGTGCAGCAGGCGGTAGGGCGCGGCGGGGGCCTGGGCGCGGGCCCCGGAGGCCGCCAGCAGCGTGAGCGCGGCAGCAGCAAGCAAGTGTTTCATTGAAGATTTGAAAAGGAGAACGCAGGAAAGACTGCCCATTTTTTAGCGGGCGGGCAGTTCAGCAACGGCCGGCCCCGGCCGGCGCAGCGACTCGTAGGCCACCAGCCCGGCCAGGATGCCAAAC
>Ga0160427_10000436_pt1 | contig 25394 bp, 33 predicted proteins | sample SolpanmetagenomL_FD_108194 | JGI IMG/M metagenome (GOLD analysis project Ga0160427, IMG submission 108194) | Solar panel surface microbial communities from Lawrence Berkeley National Laboratory, California, USA - L | ecosystem: Engineered > Built environment > Solar panel > Unclassified ...
CTTACAATGGAACAAGCTTGCCATCACCTTGGGACACTGCAACATGAAGGTTACGTTCGACCTTTGCCTTGTACCCTCCACTACTTACTTACATCTCGAGTCCTAGCGTAGCTGGTCTACCTTTGGCGGCACTACCTAGCCCTCATCGTCCTCACTGTCCGCTCGATCATCTCTCATATCTCATGGCATCAAGAATCTCAGCATACAAGAGCATCATGCAGACACCACCGACCCTCAGGCCAGTGTTTGACGCTGGGCATGCTATGTTGTCATCACCGATTCGCCATCGAAAGATCTTGTTATGACCTCTCTGGCCTGTGCAATCAGGAATTACACAAGGTGCGTGCGCCGTGTTTCCGATAATGAAAGTTTCCTTTGTCACTATCGTGGCTTGCCACATGAGTGTTCACCGTGTTTCAACCTGAGGTTCTCTGCTGACGCGCACCCACATTATATAGGAATCACAGAACCTGCTTAGTCAGCAATACCGACATTCAACTTCGCTGCTCAGACCACTGGATATCTTGGATTGGTTTTATAGTTTTCTAGCTATCACAGATGAATCAATCAAAGTTTGTCTTCTCCTTCTTCTTCTTCTTCTGAATTTCACTTGTTGTCTTGAGTCTGTCGTGATGCTTTTCATAACATCTCCTTTACCTTTACACCCCTCTTCATGTTGAGCTTGATACCAAATGCCTCGATGTGTCAAGTTGGGCAATTCGCCATGAAGTTACAAAGGAGACAGCTCAATCATACAAGGACTCTCCCATTTCCATGCCACTAGCTGCTCTTTGTCGCCCATGTGGACATGAATGGACACTGGACACTTTTCATATTCATACTTTATTTTTCTCGTTCCTTTCCCTTCATTTCTCATTTTGCTCTTGAACCTTCTTTTCAAAAAGCAGCTGGAACCGTGACTCTGTGTATCTGTTGAGGTACCCTTCTACCGTCTTGTCGCCGCGACTGGACCGGGCTTTTTGTTGATTTGTTCTCTTTCTCGGCTGTCCCCACCCCACATTCTCAGCTTTCCGGTCTTGCGTCATCCACGACTTCTGGCTGGGATGTCCTCATGCTACCATCTTTGTTTCTCTTGGTCTGGGTGAGTCTTTAATAGATATGAGGATGTCGAAGATAGATGGGGAGAACTGTGGGTGTGAAAGATTGTGTCTTGTGACTTTCAGTGCATTGTATACGCCTGCTTATTTGCTCTTCTGCACTATTCATATCTTTGCGTTCTGCGACTTGCTGTTTGAGCAATACTGATGTACCAGACTATAGCCAACCAAGATTCCGACACCACCTTCCAAGATGTATCATCCTCTTCTCCTCCCAAGCATGCTCAGCGTACTGCTTTTGCTCTGCCACGCCATTCCCGGAAGTATAGTTGCTTTAGAGGCGAAACTGGCCATTAAAACAGACGCTCCCATCACCCCCTACGACTCTTTCTCTCCCACGGTCCTGCATCAGTCACAGACAGTCCTCGCGCCTCAAGACTGTCTACGTAGCAGTTTCTGCAACCGAGAGCGTCACTGCCGTCTTCATCCAGGCCACGACTAGAACCAGTTGCGATGCTTGTTCGGTAGTGCTGTCGCAACGTTCAATGTGTTGTATCAACTCGCATCCGTTCCTCCTCCTAGCACACCTATCCTTCTCCCGGCACACCTGTTCATCCTTTCCACTAGCCACGCAGTACATGTGCGCCGATAGATGTGGACAACAGGTCAATACAGCCTTGCAGAAGACTAGTAAGGCAAGCAGAGAATGATGACCAGCTACTACTACTCGATCTCCATTGTTTGCCGATGTCTTACATGAGCTCAACAAGCCCGACAAGAAGATACGCAAGAAGAATTGGCTGGAAGACCCTCTGTTGGGCGTGTATCTCCCATGCTCGATCCTTATGCCTGCGGTATGGACCTCGCTATGTATTGAGCAAATACCATGCTTGCCTTCCTTCGTGCTTCATAAAGCCAAACGACAGACTTTCCGGATTCCCGTACGAAGTGAATGGGCAAGATACACGCAACAAACCTCGTTCCGACCCCAAGCCCACGCGGAGATGCCGGCAAACGTACATCATTGGAAGAGAAAAAAAACTCGGAACATGCCTGCTCTGCAACTGCTATCGTTGGGCCGCACGACCACGAACACGACACGCTCTCAAAAAAGCTCAGCACAGCACAGCACAGCACAGCACACGCTATTTTTCTCTTCCTCCAAGCACTTCGACCACAAATATACCCTCGACCACATAAATCCTGCATCTACATACATTTTAGGCAGCCACCAAAACACTAGAGGGCAAAGCGTTCAGTGTAAGCACCCATAATACTACCATTCGCATATGGGAGACAGGACATAACATTACCCGTTTGACACTGAACCGCTCCCCAGGCATTTTAGTCGAACCTCTTTTCATCCATTTCCCATTCTTATCACTTCCTCTTATGCTCTCGTCCGACTCACTTAAGGATTAAGAAACCGAAGCATCTCTTTTAAGGTATCGCGCACCCCAGAGATTGAATCTTTTCTACCTAGATCCTCGTCTACTACAATCTCTGCAACAGCCGCAAACACAACCGGAAACCTGATAGACCGTGACTTTGTAAGCTTTGTCCCGCTCACATCCACCCTCGGCAAGTGTTACTGATCATTTTGATCAGAGGATGTGGAAGAGATGTGAGAGGATGTGAAAAATATGTGAAACGCAAAGTCGTCCTTGTGATTCTCATGATTCTTCAAACTTTTTCTATCCTTCAGCTTTCTATTCGAGCAACACCAGTATCCCAGACCACAGCTAACGAAAAAAGACTTAAGATGCTATATCTAAGATATCTTACCCTTATTTCTTTCCTCTCCAGCTCCTACTGGCGTACATCTGGTGGTGGGTGGGTTATAAGGCGCTCCTCTTCTCACTTATACAAGCATCCGCCAGTTACTTACTCTTACCTGTAGCTATTCTCTGCTGCCGTTTCTATCGTAAGCTTCGGTCCGATGGGCCCTATCTTCATCCTCATGGGATTGGTCGCCATGCGCTTTTACGGCGTCCTTTGACGGCGCTGGGTTTCTACGGTTACTCTGCATAACGGGTAATACACGCGGCGAGCCCTATGCTCCAGCCGCGAGGGGGTGTCTTGGTATGGAGGAGAGTGCATTGGATGGCTTGAAGAGGTGGAGGTCAGATTTGGCAAGTTAGGTCGACCTGTGGCTGTGGAGGAAATGGTTGTGGCTGGCTTTGGGAGTGGCGCGAATGATGTGTGAGATGGCTCAGATACGAAAGAGACAGCTGCAGGGAAGGCTTGCGGCAGCGTGATGCGTAGTGATGAGCTTGGATACAGCGTCACAGTGGTTTTACCTCCTGCTAGCCTCGACGTCAGTACTGTGGGACTCACGTATGCAGCATTGACGTAGACGAGCGGTTGCGTTGGTACATGTAACGAGGGGCCTATTGCTTTCCCTCCTTGTAGCTCCTTTGCCATGCGATATCTAGCCCGTTGTAGGGTTACAAATAGATGACAGCTGCCGTGTATACCTCGCAAAGGTCTTATATCACTACAGTACCCCAAGTTTACCCAGAAGACGGAAGTCATACAACAGGGCATATAGCAAACAGGCAACAGAGCTCCGCCTTCATCTAAACAATGTCCCTTTCATCCATGCCTATCTATCTAAAACCATCACAGTTCATAGACCTAAGCCGGCCTCTATACCATGCCTAAAAGCTGCCGGATCCCGCCGGCTCAGCAATGCCATGCCCTTTCCTGTCTGTCCGCCCTAGTAGTCATATACAATGAAAAAATGCCGTGAATGGATATATTAGTCATGCCATCGTCGTCGTATGCTAAAGGTCATGTCGTATCGTCTCAATTTGGAGCAAAAGAAAGAAGGACAGTCAGATAGATTCTGCCGCCCTTGATTTATAACGCGGTGTCGAGTCAAACATAACCTCGCCCACCTAGACGCCAATGCCGTTTCTATGTGTTGGCGTCTCGCATGATATATGAATGTGTATTGTCGTCAAGAAAGGTTTATTGATGTGAAGCAAATACCGCCGATCTCGTGTTCTGAGATCCAGGTAACGCACTATGATGTAAAGTATCATCCGAAAGAATAGCTCCTTCCCATCAAGACGATGGAGGAGGAGGCATATCATGCTTTTCAGCCACTTTTGCGGCCAACAGAAGAGTATCCAAACTGCTCGTCGTCCTCGCTCCGTCGAATGGCGGCAAGATGGGAGGCAACAGAGCAACATTGGAGCTCCGACGAAAGTCCGGTGCCGGCAACGTCCTGGTTGAGCGGGGAGCATCTGCATCGACCATCACTCGAAAGGGTGTATGCGGTGAGTTTGCAGCAGTATCGAGGGCGCTCCGATGTTGATGTTGATGAGAAGGATAACTGGTTTTGGCATATAGATGTGCATCGTGTTGCAGAGCAGCCAGTGGAGGAAGAGAAGCAATTGATGATGCAGGAGAATCGTGATATCCAGTAGTAGTAGGGCGTGCTAATGAGAATGGAAGGTCGTGTGCGCGGTAAATACCGGTGCTTGGTGGTGATCTAGGCCGGGATGATGGTTCTGCGTAATGCGATGCGGTATTACGGTCGCGGTAAGATGATGGCGTATCATCTCTCGACATTGTCTTCAAGAAGGCATGCTGAGATGGCATAGGCGCGGTAGAAATTGGGCCCCAGGTAGAAGAATATCTGTTATCCTTAACGTCCCTGGGTGAGTGGCCGTCTGAAGCATAGCTATTTGATCGAGAAGAGTTTCGTGAATCTTGTGTTGACAAGGTGGATTCGGCCGATACAGCAGGCGGTGTGAAGACCACACTCTTTCGTCGACTATTACGGGAGTTGTTGGAATCGTAGCTGTTATTTGATCCTGTTGATTCACCGGCGACGAGTTTGACTCGCTTGTTGATGGTCGTTTCTAAGAGAAAATTAGCTTGAACGTAGTGCGTCTATTCCGAGATCATGCTTACCACCATCCTGAGGAGCATTCTTGGCCTTGAAATCAGCCAAGTATTCCATGTAAGCGGCGTAGTTTTCAGTCTTCTTGTACTCTGCAATTTCGAGATTATATTTCTCTTTGGTCGTAGCTGCCCTCTTCTCATACACTTCACGTGAATCTGCTGAAAGAACTTGCCATCTCTCCCCGACCACCTTTGCCATTTCAGTAAATGAAAGATCCTGCCCTTTGAGTTGTTCCCTCATATCTGACTGGTATCAGGGTTTGGTCTTAAAATGAGGCCAGTTTGGGCTTGACGGCCAAGACATACAATTAGAGAAGATGACATATGCAGATGCAGGTCTTTCTGGAGCATTTTCGTCCGGCTACAAACATCGACACATTAGCTTTTGTGATCTCGGCCTGGTTATCAGAGCTCAGTCCTCGCTGGCATACCTTGGGGTGTCTTCTGTATTTTCTTTTTTGTCTTGGGCCTTCATCCGTTACTGCTCCTGAATGTTTCTCGCTTGATTCTTGAACTTCGCTGATTGCTTGTGATGTTCTCTTCCCGTGATTTATGCGTAGAGGGGCAGTCTTTGCTCGAGTATGATAATTGGTGATGGCACGTTGTAGTTTCTGTGAGAAAACCAAGACGTGTCAGTAATGTCTCTTCAATAAGAACAGCTGCAAGCACGGAAGTCTTGAATTAGGCAAAACTTACTCGGCGATGTCCTAGTTTGACACTGAGCTCATTTCTATTAATTCAGAATTAGAATGTGGAGTTTCAAGGAGCATTCGCAATCTCTTACAAATCTGACTCTGTGATATCACACAAAGCTTCCCAAGTATCGAAGCCCTCGGCAATCAATTTGTCACCATACTCGATCAAGCCCAGCTTTTCGAGTTGTGGACGTACAGCGGTCATAATGACCTGGAGGTACCTTTGAGGTAGTGTAGATTGGGGAGAAGTGGTCGATGGTCTTTGCATATGGCTGCCAATTGAAAGCCGACGAGCAGTGGATGGTGGTGGTTGATAAGGTCGGAGAAGCGGCACTGGAGGAGAAGGAGGCTTGATTGTCAAAGGTCGAGGCCTGGCAATGGTAGACTGGAGAGAACAATGCCAAGGGGAGGAGGTGAAGGCAGTAGCGGATGGTTCTCTAGGTGATGTGTATTAGGAAAGAAGAGGTCAATATCTTTGCATGGGATAGATGGGTGAAGGAGCAGATTATTGGTCGGAGAGTGAACAAGAAGGAGGACGAGAGAGAACGGGAAAGGCATGTTGGTGATATTGAACCGCGCAGGCAGGTCCGTGGCAAGCAGATGGGAGATGGGAGGGGCGAACAGACAGGAAACACAAATCGCATCGCATCGCATCGCCCATCGTTGTTTGAGGCCAGGAACGCGATGCGTTGCGATTGGACAAACCAAGAAGCGTTCTGGCGGCTTGATGTCTGGATTGTTTTTGGCTTACTTTGTCCTCGCTGCATACTCCGGCCCATAACCCCACTTACCTTACTCTTGTTTTCTGGTCTTGTGATTTTCGGCATCCAGGTTTTCCATACTATCTGGAATATGGAATACGCCCGCGTCAAGTCAACAAAAGTCCGATTTGATGCACGCACAGTGCTGGTCGTCCACCACCCACTAATAAAAGCTCTGGCCAGGAACTCTGAACCTAGAATACTGGTGCGAGTCGTTGATGATGGTTTGCGGTTTTGAGGGCCGCGGTGCCCTCCGTGATCTATAACACCAACAGTATGTACTCAAGTCAAACGACAATCCTTCCCAACCGTAAAGTTGTTAGAGTTGTTTCGTGTAATTTCATACATCTTCAAAGCTATCCTATTCATTTGAATTGCTGCAGCGATAGAGGAATCGTGATGAACGTGATATCGGGGAGTGGCTTGTTTGTTATCAGCACGTCGTAAACAAGAATAGCATAGGGGCTTTTTGCAATTTTGCACGTTTAAGCGAATTACCATGAGAGCCCCATCACGGCATTTGCCAAGTAGCCAACCCCTAGCGCCAACCAATGAAAAGAGTTTGCATCCGCAAACGCAGCCGCAATTCTGAGGAGAATACCGGCCGGCCATACTCCTAGGTCATGCCTTCGTACTCTCAGGGCTCGAAATTAAAGATACTTTGTTTACGCATGGGTAAGTCAGCGAGGTCAGCTCAGTGACTTTCCCGAGGCACCCAACCTACAGTGACAACTTGCACTAAAATAGAGTTTTCTCATGCATTGGGAATCATGTTACAGGGTCAAAAGATCTCCATGATCATCACCTCCAGAACCCTTCGATCGCAATACATGTGCATCGCGAGGCTGCATCTCGTGTGCACAGCTTTCTTCCGATTTACCATTTTGCAAGGACGCGCATCGCCGCCGGGTGAGGGCCTGTGCTCGAGTCACGCGAGGAGCCAGGGCGGATACGATGATTCTTGCCGGGTGGAAAGCCATTTACACACTTAAGCGCAGAAGCTGTGCTGTGATAACAACACAACAAGAATTGATGGAAGATACCCTACACATCCTCATCCAGTTCACCCTCCATTCTAGGTCTTGACACAACATTACTCAGCACGATACGAGAATGGAAGCAAAGCATGAAACGAAAAGACATTTGCTGAAGCTGAGCCGCACAGCCTAACGGATGCGAAGCGTACTCGCTAACTAATAGGAACTCCAGGCGCAACGGTGGCTGAAGGAACTCAATCCGACTGAAACGTTTTCACTTTTCCTTGAAGCGGGATGCCTTTTCGCAACTCAATCCGATTGAAACGTTTTCACTTTTCCTTGAAGCGAGATGCCTTTTCGCAACTTCTCAACAAGCCGTGTCAAGAATCATGCTCATTGAAGCGCAAACGCGGATTACGTAGCGGCACGATGTGGCGTATAGTGACGTTCCATTGAGCCTCAGATAACAATGCCATTTATCAATGACATCTAGAGTGGTAGAAACAAATCCGGCATTCGATAATTTTGCTTCCAGGCACGTTGATAACTGACACAGCTCTAGGGCTAAGCGAAGTCGCTGTGGAGCATAAGATCCATCAGAGGAATCAAGTCCATGGTGATGATTCCGGTAGAGTCTCTGCAAGCACTCGAGTTTTTGATGTGCTGAACAAGAGATCTTTTACTACTGCTTGGTCATGCATTGACCTTGGTGGTTCGACTTTAGTCTGCTTTCGTCTTACTTCAGCAGCAGCCTAGCTTGCTCGTTGATTCACTGTAGCGGCCTAAAGAGGAACGGCCCCCTGGCTTGGAGAAGAACCTTAGGTCGAACTGAAGTTGAAGCCTGAATAAGCACAGGTACAGCTACCAGAAGAATCAACTCCATGGTGATGATTCCGGTAGAGTATCTGCAGGAAAGCGAGTCTTGCTTCGCTTGATATACCTTCAATGGTGTGCTGAACAAGAGACTTTCTCACTTGCTCGGTCATGCATTGACCTTGATCATTTGACTTTAGTTAACTTCTCTGATACTCTTCAACAACAAGACCTAGTTTGGCTGTGTAGAAACGGCTACTGTACTTGGCTCAAACGAAAGGTAGAAAGATGTCCGCATTGTCGATCCTAAGGAAAGAGAACTCGATCTACCTTATGTAGTGCACTTTCGAGAACGATTTACGAAGGCAGAAACTTCGCAAGAGACCTGGCTAGCTGGCGGGATTGAAATTGAGACTTGTTGTTACTTTTGTTGTTGTGATTCCTATGAAATTGAGAGTGACCAATGTGGAATACTGCGTTGAGACGATGGAGGTATTTGCACACCTCGGCGTGTGGTCGCGTCATGTGCATTAGATTTCGTGGTATTACCATATTATGCTCGAGTTCAGCATACTTTTGGAAGTTGAATTTTGAGAAAGCATGCTTTTTCGACAGCTACATTCATGATTTTTCCATTCATGCATGTTTCTAACATTATTCATTGCCTATCCACTGCTACCCGTCCTGCGCAGCGAGCTTCCTACATTCATTTTGCGCACCCTTCGTTGTTTACCCTATTCGTCAAATAACACCTTTCGGCCTATAGCAATCATTTTCATTACTCAACTCAGCCCAGCCATGTATGCAATCAATATAACTCTTTTCCATGTCGTTATTTCTCATGAAAGCCCATCATGCATCATTGTTTTTCCACATAGCTTTCCCCCCCCCAATACCAGGATGCAAGAAGAGAGCAAGCAGCTTTCTCCCAATCACAGGTTCCAATTCCGTGCCGTCTCTTGCTATTTTGACTTCGCGATTGGCATTCCACGGATTGCGAAGACCTCGTGTAGTGTAGAAAGGGACGTGTACAGTTGAGATCCAGTCAATGGAGAAGGAGCTTCCTGAAGACTGCAAATACTCGATACCATTGTCTGATGAAGCACCATTCGTTCTGGTATCGCGAGCCAAAGCATCCACTTCAACAGCTGCAGCATGCTCAGTGGTCGTGGTATTGTGAGAAGGTCCAATATCAAGATCAGCCTCCCAGAAGATCGTGCCGCGAGCGTGGTCTTCAACAATCTTGCCGCTGGGTGCCCACTCAGTGGCTGAAGTTGTGATGGAGCGAGGACTCATCATAGACGATGGAGGACTTCCCGAAACAGTCGAAGGTGGTGTAAACTGTGTTTGTGACGAGTCGCCGCTAGTTTGAGGAGTGAGAATGGGACGAACAATGGGCTCGGACGGGCCGATTGCCGATGCCATGCAAGCATATCCAAAGTATTCGCCAGATTTGTTAGCGGAGAATATAAGATAGACTTTATCCGCTGAATTGTACGCTGTGCTTAGAGGCACTTCATTGTGTGCTTGTGTCGCCCAACGTCCAGTTCGGAATGATGTTTCGAGATCCTGTACAGTTAGACTCTTGAGCACGAAGAACCTCTCGGGAACTCTTGCTGTCCTATCGGCGCTGATGCCTTCTTGCTGAGCATCAGTCGAACCATCATTGAGGTTGAGGCCCTGGCTGGCTCTCTTTGTGTTATCTGGTGCCACAGTTGGGTCAGAGGTGCGCCTGAGTCGGCATACTAGACGTGTGCCATGGAAGCGACTGTCGTGAAACCTCTGCATGGCAACAGCACAGGCTGCAGCAGTATGATAGTTCACAAATGCGCAGTTGCTCCTTGCGATAAGCTTGAGAGATTCAATGTCGGTAGTCAAGCCACGTGAGAAGTGATCCTTCAAGTCTGAGACATTGGCTGTTGGTGGTAGATTGCCTACCCATAACGCGTGCCCCGATTGACGTGGTTTACGAGGAGGACCATTTGAGCTGAGGTCGCTTGTAGAAGGCTTCTCCGGGCTCGAAGATTGGGTTGCGAGCTGTTCAGGGCTCGACCCAGCAGTGGCGTTACTACCACTGGAGCTGAAGCGGTGGTCTTGCATGTGCATGACCTGAGCCATGTGAAATGGGTATGTTGGCATCTCCTGATTGTATGGGGTAAGTGGATTGTCCTTGCTTATTGCATACGAGTGCTGCGCCTGAGCCCTTCCTTGTTCGTTTATGATTGGATACTGGTGGTTCATTGGTGCATAATACATTGGATATGGTGTAGATCCTGTTGTGTTGCTAAATGGAAGGATCGCGGGAGTGTACGGTGGATAACTTCGTCTGCTGTGAAAGTGGCCTTGGGTTCCCTGAAGTAAGCGAGGTGGTGGAGGTTGCTGATAGTACAGCAAGGGTACAGTTGAGTGCTGTTGCAATGACGGTTCGAAAGGTAGTGCATCAGCCATGTGACCCATGTTCATCGCTGAACTTTCTTGGGGTGAGGATTGGGTTTTGTGAGCAAAAAGTGCATGTCCAGCATACATTTTATGCTGATAAACATCAGCCTGTCCAGGTAGGACTTGTCCTTCCAGAAACCTTGAGTCGTATAGCGCTTGGATCTCAGGATACCGGTCTGACATATTGTTTTCTACAACAATTGTGTCAAGGCTTGATCAGTCTGCTTGTTATAAGAACGTTACAATGAATCGTAAATATGAGGACAACCACAAAACAATAGATTGTTTTTAGTAGGCGAACGAGGGTCGAAAGATGATGGCGATGGCGATGGAGGGCAGGCGATCCTTATGAACCAATTGACAAGTGAACCGGACCAAGTCCCGGTGAGACGGGAGCATCGCCGATAAGTACCCTATTTCGCAGTTGAGCCGCATGGAGCGACCGAGAAGTCACAAGCTAAGCCAAGGCAGTTGCTGCACCTAGTCTCCACGAGCGAAGGCAATGCAACAGATGATCTTAGATCTAAAGGGCAGCATGGCCGAACAAGTCACAAACATCACATTTTATATTTTCCAGAAGCCAGTCCGTTGATTGAGGGAGATTGAAGTGCACATTGGAATCTTGAAACATGAAACATTCTTCTTTGATGCTCTTTCTAGTGACAAACTTAGTTTGCACACTCGTATTCGCACGTGTTTGACTGGGCATAGATGACGACAGGAGCAAGTTGAAAGCGGTACACCACGGGATTAGTCCGAACGGGCTTGGTGGGTAACATCCATTTGCTCGCTGCACCGGTTGCAAAGCCGCTTGTCCCTAAGTATCCTTGTCAGTTTCGAGGCTTCGTGGATTCTGCCGTTTAAGCGAAGAACCGTACTTGACAAGACTCAGATATGCCTTTTACCAGGCCTGTGACATATGATGCTCATAGCAAGCGGGATGACAGACGACGGCATTTTCCTTGTGTCGAAGCAAGAAGCAATAGGCCATCATGGCATATCTTGACGCACATGGTAGCAAAGGATCGCCGTAGATCTCATCGCAGGATCAATCGCGAGCATATGTGCAATCCAGCATCCTGCCGTTGATAGCAGTCTGCAGCTCAACTGTCATGCTGTTATACGCGCTCAACAACTCGTCGGCAGCTTGCTTGATGCGATTTTCGATAGTGAGCTTCTCCTGCAATAAGTCTTGGAGCTCCTCAACTTGTGTGCGTCGAATTACGGTTCTGTACAGTGATCAGTATCCCTGCCTGCCAGACAGACGCTCCAGAGTCTTACAGCTCACTATCACATCTAACCTGAAGCTCATTCAACTCGTCAGTGGTTGAAGCTATGAGCTCTTTGAGCTCGTTCTCGAAGGCATCAAGCTTGTTCTCTTTGCGTTGGGCGGCCTTGTTGCCCAAGTTAATCTCTCTTCGACATAAAAGAACAAAGCTTAGTCTTGAATAGCATACTTGTGCTTGATCTTGCCTATAGGTCTCGATGCCGAGGGTCTCAGATGCGTTTCGCTCAGCAGCCCTTCCGGCAGGTATTTGCGTTTTACGAGGCATCTTTGGCGGCTGCTTCGTGTATTGTAACTTGTGTCTCTGTTGTAAATGAGCTTGGAAACTCAAGGTGACGGAGAATCAAGATTCCACCAGGTAGCTCCTACAAGGATCCAAGAATGGCATTGTTAAGGTGTGATGGCATTGATGGTATTCGTGCTCTGTCACTGTCACGTGATGTAGTGTAGAAATGCCAAGCTTATCTATCATGACTCGTGCGTGTGCTCGAGAAATCTTTAAATCCTTAAGTCTCAAGAACGAGCACTCACATCACTTTGGATAGGTTATTACTAGTGCAGACACCTACATCAAGCACGCAATAATGGGCTTAGCAGGACCAAGAAAGTATACTCATCGTCTATCTTACAAGCATATAATCGAGCAGCGCTGACTCTACCATAAAGACGAAGAAAGATTGGCAACGACCCTAATAACACCACATGGGCGAATGACACCGAAGCGTATGGCCATCGCATGCTTATGTCCCAGGGCTGGACTCCTGGCGGTTTCCTCGGCGCGACAGATGCAGCACACGCAAGTCACTACACCGCCGCCAATTCCTCTCACATCCGAGTCCTACTAAAAGAAGATACCCTGGGCCTTGGAGCACAACGAGGAAAAGCTGAAGGCCAGAATTTTGGATTGATAGGATTTAATGACTTGCTAGGAAGGTTGAATGGAAAGGACGAATCAATTATACAGCAGGAGCAGCAAAAGAGGATTGAGATTGGTAATAAGCTGTATGCTCATCAAAGATCGGGAGGAACTAAGTTCGTCAGCGGTGGATTCTTGGTTGGTGAGAGGATTGAGACGCATCTACCAAAGGAGCAAGCCATCGTGGAGGTAAATATGGGACACGTTGAGGATGGAACGAATGTCAAAGAGACGGAGGAGAAGGACGTCAATGTAGTAAAAGACTTGGTCGAAGATGCTAGAAAGAAGTACAAGAAACGGAAGGAGCAGCAAGAGAAGCAAGCATCAAAAATAAAGAAGATAGAGAAGAAGGTCAGCAAAAAGCACAAATTAAACAAGGAGTCAAGTTCGAATTCCGACCAAGAGCAGGACGATGACGAAATCGATACTAGCGAGCGTAGAGAGACGAAGGAAGAGCGACGACAACGGAGGGCGGAACGAAAAGCTCGAAAGGAAGAGAAACGACTAAAGAAAGCACAACGAGCCAATGGCACGGTTTCCACAGAAGGAGCACAAGACATTGCCTCATCATTAGTGACTTCCGGCGTGTCGACACCAATCACAGGTGCATCAACGCCACTCGGCGGTAACAGAGTCAACGTTAGACAGCGATATATCAAGCAGAAGCGAATGGCCATGATGGACCCACAGGCGCTGAGAGAGGTATGTGATTTGATAGAGCTCTGGTCTGGACACAGCTAACAACAAGCAGATTCTGATGATGAAAGGATGAGAGAATCAATTTCGTTCATGGTTCATCACTCATTGAACAACCAAGGCGCCTTACTACGCCGCTTGTGCCAGACGGAGGACAACGCCGAACAGAGTCAAGCGTCGCTCGTTAGCCAGCACAACCAACTTGGTCCGCACGTCGCACGACCTGGTTACTTCCTGCTGGAGTCTGGGTCGGTTCTTGCTGCAAAGCAGGGGCAGCGCACCCAAGGGAATTGGCCAAGTGATGGTGGTCAATTAGCATCCGACTCATACTGCAAAAGACTGTCTGCCAGTCGATCAGAGCACAGCGCCTGTTGTTGTTAGCATCATAACAATACCAGCCGCCTCGAAGACACCAGCTTCACCACAAACTACTATCACGGGTCGGCCGAGCCAACCTTGAGCATAGCACCGATGTGCTGTCACCTGCAAAAAGCAGGCTGTTGGCCGTCACACACAGGTCGAAACACGCGGAACAGCAAGATTTGTTGCTGTTACACAAGCCTTGCATGGTTACATCAATCAAGGTGCTGACGTCTGTTCATGCGTTTCTGCCTTGCGGCTTCGCTGGCAGGAGCCGCTATGCCACATATATATACATCGAAATTTGACGCCCTTGTACCGGAGACCGGAGCTATATTCCTTGATGAGGTATCTCAGTATCTGTTGTCTCACTCGCGGTCCAACCCCCTTCATCGCCGTCCTAACACTGCATAAGACGACCTCTCTGTGCTCACCCTCTGCATCTTTGTTTCCCTCCTTCTCCTGTCAACTTAAAGATACACAAACAACCAGACGTTTTCCACGTTAGACTTTCGGCCCCCACATTCGAAGCTTCTCCGCAGCTCACGGCTTGGTACAGCTCCACAACATTGCTTGTCAAACTCGATCAGTTTGAAGTTGGTTTCATATCAGGCGCCCGGAGTTTTGCTCAAGCAGGCGATGCGCAGAACCTGACGGGCACTGCCAATGTCGTAAGTTACTCGGACCATCCCCCATTCGCCTTCATCTTGCCTATCTGCCTGGACGTCCCATTGACTCATCCTTTTGCCGATCATCAACATTCACAATAGATTTACTAACTACATTTACTACACTATTAGCGGTACAAGAGATCGAAGAGTTATTGTTGAGACGGCCAAGCGTCAACCATCACATACTAGGACACGGACTTCAGCTAGCGGCACAGGCTCTTCATTTGTCGTGGTCGAATACTCAGACGGATACCAACCACTACCACCAACTAGAAAGCAACGCCGCTCTGCAGATACTGACGCCGACTGGGAAGACTTTGAGTCTGAGCTACATCCTTCCGACTCCGCGTCACATATCGGAGTGCCAGCACAGGAGAAAGAGCGTCCTCGTCGCAAGCACCATTCACGATCTCGTTCGCGCTCCAAGCACCATCGACGTCGGCACAACCAAGACTCTCCTCCACCTCCAGCGCCAGAAGCAGTACCAGCAAACGAACGGTCATCGCGACGTCGAGAAGAAGTAGTCGACTACAGAGACTACGACCGTCCAGCTAACAATCGACGTAACTCATCTCGGACTGGTCGGCGCAGCATCTCGGACCTCGACCACTACCGTGACTACCACGAAGAAGATATGTACGAACGCCGAGACTCACGGAGGCGCTACAGGGATGATCGCTACTACGATGATCGTCGCTACGACTACAGTCCTCCACATTCCCACGTTACAGCATACAGTAGCTATCCTCCTCCGTCCCAGGCCGCACATATCGTACACTACCAGCCTCAGTACCCGCAATATCAGTACTCTACATACCCACATCCAGGCTACCCAATGTCACCACCTTTGAGCTCAGCAGGTGGTTATTACCCACCAGTAATGCACCAATTCTCTCCTCACGGTAGTGCTCCTTCGCAAGCTTCCTCCTCCGCTCGCACTGAGGATACGTCTGCCAGTATAAGACAATTCCAAGAGACGATCGAAAAGAAGCAAGACGAAGCTCTTCGCAAGCAAGAAGAGTACTTTGCCCACATGCGCGCCCAAATGGACGCCGAAACTGCAACACGTCTCGCTCGCGACAAAGCACGGGAAGATGAGATCGCAAAGCAGAAGAGAGAGTTGGAGTCAAAGCTGGCCGCTGATCGTGAAGCATTAAGCCGAGCAAATGAGCTCGCCACTGCCACTGAAGCTGCAAGAGTAAAAGCCGAGGCTGCTGCCGCCAAAAAGGCCAAAGAGGCCGAAGACAAGGCGAACAAGGAGAAAGAAAAGTACGAAAAAGACCTGGCCGAGCTCAAAAAGAAAAACGAAGATGTCAAAAAGGCCGAAGAGGCGTTGAAGAAAGAGCGCGACGCACTCATTCCTCCAGCCGACGACACAAGAGCGGCAGTTAAGTTCAAAGACGCAGGTGGCAGGACTTGGACGTTTCCGTGGAAGTTCTGCAAGCAATGGAAGACGATGCAGATTCTCATCGTTAAATGTTACGCCGATCACCCTGGCATCTGCGCACAGGTTGAAGCAGGCCGATATTGGCTTTTTGGACCGGATGAACAAGTCATCATGCCGGAGCTGTGGGAACATACTGTGCAGCCGGGTTGGGATATTGCTATGCAATTGTGGCCGTTGCCACAACCCCGAGAGGGAAGCAGAAGGAAGAAAGAGGTTGTGGATGTAGAACAAGCTGCGCCTCCACCAACGACGCACAGGAAAGAGAAGGATAAGAAGAAGTCTTCGGCCTCGTCATCATCGCGACCGAAATCTGTACAGCCTGTGGTGGTCGAATTGCCTGATCGTAGCAAGAAGTCTTTATCGAAACGCTACGACAAAGATAGAGAAGAAGGTATATCACCACCACCTCCCTCACCTCCCGGCGCAGGGTCTGGAAGTTCCGAATCAGCGGGCGACATTGAAGTCGTCGAGGTCATAACAAAGGTTGACTCATCGGAAAGGCGAAAGAGGAAAAGCCCGAAGCCGGAGAACTTGCCATTGATGGCTAGGTGGATGATTGGCGCGTTGCCTAGGGAGAGGAAAAGGTGAACATGATGGAATGTGACGAACTATGGTGATTATGACCTTTTATGAATGATGTGTAACGATTGCTCTTAGTTGTTTGTAACATGACGATGACGACGGATGATGATCGTGATGAATGAGATTTCGTATTACAAGGACCACAACAGTGTATATGGGTGAAAAAGGACAACCTTGCAAAAGATCTAAAATCTTTCTGAAAGATACGGCCTGACTACGATGAGTTTATTGAAGTAGAGTCCACTTTTTCGCAATGTGATCAATACGTCTGCGCACTTATAGCCCTCTGTATATGGGTTGATGGTTGCAGCACTCCATCAACCTTTTTCTTCATCATCTTGGGAACAAGGGAATATATGTCAGGATCTCAGTGTCGCTGTGGAGGGTCGGAGAGGGCTGACCCCGTTTCAATTTTTGTCAATAAACGTCCACGAAGTTTCCAAGACAAACTGTCGTCAGCAGACAAGATTTACACTCATCATGACCTCGGGTAGAAGCAGCTCAACGTTCAACCCGTGTAATCGTTGTATGTTCTTACCAAACTTGTCTTTTGACTTTGCCTTATTCCTCCTTCCAACTAAGCTCCTTCCAACCACGCTCCTTCCAATCGCACCTCCTCACCATCCTCTGATACCCGGTGGAAAGGTGATCGCCACGACAGACACAACATCCAAGGCTGAAATAACCACGCTACCGCCCCTCCCAGACGTGGCGGGGGCCTGGAATTTTGGTTCGTGGGATGTCGCTTTTTGTCTTATTATTCGCAGGAGAGGGAGAAAGGGCATTGTGTTGCTGAAGCCATCGGCGGCCCATCCTTTTTGCTATTCAAGAGTCATATGTGGTGATGAGACGAGTGTTGAGCGGATAAACAGTGAATATGCACAACAGCTAAGGGTGAAACACTCTCTAGTCATATCGTGCGAACCCTTGGATATTTTCCCTTTTCTTGGGAGCCTCAGCACATGAGCTTCGCTTCTATCGGAATGGCATGAAAGGTTTTGCGGAAGGTATTGTAGATGAATTGAGATTCGCTGTTCCCGGCAGTAAGTGAGTGATTAAGTGAGTGAGTGGATTGAAGCAGGGAATATATCTGGAAGATGAGAAAGGTGGCGGTACTAGTTTGGGCATGCGAGCAGTAGTATAGAGGTATCGTGAGTGATACATGTAATGGTAACTATAGTGGTAGTGAGAATAGTTTGCGAACGGAGTCGTGATGATGGTAATAATGATGAGGATGGTAGTTGATTGGATGTTTGAGGTATCTTCCAGTTTTGTATGTTTGTGCTTTATACTTTTCTTGTCTCATTCGTCTTTCACGTCTAATTCAGCAGAAGCCCTCAGATTGGTGTCAGAGACTGTGTTTCGACATGGTTTTCATTAATGTTTTGATTTCGTTGACGTTTTCCATTCGTTGCTGCTGACCTGGCATCGTACCTGTCCTTCGATCCCTTCCGCGTGTAGCTATGTTGTTAGCTTCACCGAACAACCACACACGCCCTCAGCTCAACTCTTACACTCCGATTGAATTAACCATATACCTCCCGCTCTTGCACCGTCCCAGCCTAAACCGCAACACAAACCCAATTCTTCATACCAGCTGAGAACCAACCCACTTTCCCCCATTTTCATAAACCAGCAATCATACATGCTCCCTCCATCTAACAGCAGCAAATACGTTCTTTCCCTCAGCATCCCAAACACTCACGCACGGTATAACCTGCACACTGCACCTCACAGTGTCCTCCAAGAAATGCAAGTCCAGCCCATCGCATACAAACACCTCAACTAGTCCGGGCTCTTCGCTTATATTTATGATACCCAATAACTCCATAAGCGCCTCTTCATCTACAACGGAGGCATGAACTACCCGTAGCACTAGGGCACCACTATGATCGTGGATGTGACAGATATACCTGTCACCTTCTTCACAACGCGAAATGTACGCCCTCTTTTTGTCTATTTCGAGACCGATGGCGGCCCATTCGATGGAGGAGGAGCGGGGAAGGGAGTTGATTTGGGCTGTGAAGATTGGTGGTGTTGGTGGTGGTGGTATGTTTGTATTGAGGTGTGCGTCGTAGTCAGAATACTGAAAATTATCGTTGTTGGTGGGTGTGTGACGGGCAAGGGCGGGGCAGTTGGGTAGTGCTCGTCGATGTGTATTCATAGCGTGAGATGACGATGATAATGACGAATTGGTAACAGCCCAAGGTCTATTTCCTCGAAGGCTTCGTTCAGCAATATCGATATCCTCCTCCTCCTCCTCCTCCTCCTCTTGGTCTCCACCATCATCATCACCATCCTGTGACAGAAACTCTGGTGCATGCACACCCCTCCACACTTCCCCAACTCTCTTGACCTGCCACTCTGCATCAGCCGGTGAAGAAGCAGTAATAAAAGCAACACAACTTATCCACCAATCTACATTCATGACGCGACCTATGCGCCAGAGATGCTGGAGGGAGAGAATTGCTTGGGTTGTGAAGGAGGAGGTGCTGGTGGTGGGAAGTGACATCGTGGAAGGGATCAGAGGGATTTGGCCTGCGATATAAATTAGGCGGGCTGAGTTATTGGTGGGATGGCCGTTTGTGTCGTTGTCGTCGTTGTCGTCGTCAGTGTCGTCGTCGTCGTCCCAAATCGGTACGCTAATACCCTGAGAATATGGTCCAATATTCGCTGGAGCCCAGTACGATCGGCTTTGTACGTGAAGTCCGATTCTGTCCTCGTCTCCTCTTATCTCTCCATTACCACCATCATCACCATGACCTTGCCTTCGTCGTGGTAAATGGCAAATAGCAGATAACACCACATCCACGCCCTCAGGAAGCCGGTCACCACAAGCGATAGTGACACGTGAAGGTGGATTCGGCGTTGTGAAGAGAGTAGCGTAAGCGGTATTGATCTGGCTGAAGAGGGACATGGAACGGAGTAGAATTGTGGTGTGGGTTATGTGGGAGGGGCTGAGGCCGTGGGTAGAGAGGTGGTGGAGGAGTTGGTTTGCTATTGTTGTGAATTGTTCGTTTGGTGGAGTTGTTGTTGTTGATGATGATGTTGATGGTGTTGCTGGGGATAAGGATGACGCTGAGGGTGGTATTAGATTGGTAGAGTTTGTGTTGGTTGTGGATGATTCGGGTGGGTGGTGGAGGTTGGAGATGTAAAGGGTGCTCTCTGTCGTGTGTATCGATTGCGTGAAATATTTGAGTGGTGTTCCATTTAGTTGAGCCGTCGTCGTGCGCGTGTTATCGGTATCAGAATGTAGAATTGATACAACGACCGGATCATCTTCACCATCCCATCGCCTTCCCTCCGGCTCAAGTTCGACCGACCGCAAGAGGCGCTCAAACTCCTGATCAAACAGCTCCGGCACTCTCAACCTCTCCATCCACTCATCCTCCCCCTTTCCCTCTGCCCTCTCCTTCTCCTCAATCACCGACCCCGTCATCCTCAAACTCCACACCCCACCGTCACCGCACACCTTCCTGCCCTTCTCATCTAGAACAATCCTCTTCTTCCATACGCCCACCGGCCCATCGACAGCCAATGTCTCATACTCGCCTCCTTCACCTAACATACTGCCACCGACCAGCCCACCAAACCGTCCCATCTCCCTCGCCAGCTTTCTAACCGTCGTACCATCCGCCACATTCAACCACAAATGTCGCACATCCAATCCTCCACTCGCGACTTTGATGATCCGCGCATCTTGTCCCACAGCCGCCATATCCCGCAACAACGAGTCCTGCGTGTACGGCGCGAGGTACGGATACTGCCATAGATAGCCCAGAGATGTTAGACCAAGGCGTAATGCTACGGATTCGATACGCGTGCGTTGGTAAGAGGAGAGGATGGCGCCTGTGCTGATTGCGTTTATTTTTGGGTGCGCGGCGAGGACTTGTGCGAGGAGCGGGAGGAGAGATTCCGTTTCATCGCTATCACTGTTGGAGGTTGTGGATTTAGAAACGGAATAATCGCGGGATGTGTTGATTGCGGAGCCTGAGATTGGTTGGCGGTAGAGAGGGAGGTTGAGAGCGGAGGCGTACAAGGGAATTATGCTTGCGCCGACGGTTTGGTACATGTGGCTGTCGATTTCTTCGTCGTTTGTATTTTGATTTGGTGATGTTGCATATCGCCCATCACCATCCTCACCATTCACGTCCGGATACAAATTCGCAAGTGCAATCACTCGATGTCCATTCTTGAGGCAATGCAATATAGAGAAGAAAGAATCTTTGCCGCCTGAGATGAGGGCGACGACGTTGAGGGAGTCACTTGACATTGTTTCTTTCTTTCCGGTAATCTATACTCTGTCTAGATTTCCATTTGGGATGTTGTGTTTGTTGTCGCCGTACGAAACTGGAAGTCACGACAGACACCCTGCCAAGTGAAGTTTTGATACACCAGACAAAATCTACAACACATTTGCAGTACAAGCGGGATTCAAACAGTACAAACAGATTGAAGAATGAAAAAGGCTCAAGATAACGCATAACTCCTCCCATAACTCATCGCTTGCGAATCTATCACCCATCGAATGTATCGTACGACATTTCCTTTTTCAGCCAACTCCAAGAAACCCAGTCAATGGAAACATCCTTTCCAGACCGAAGTAAACACTATCAGAAATGCCCCTTCGCTTTTCAACTCCTTTTAGCACTCGGGCTTCTCCTTCCACTCGAACTTCTCAATCTATTCATCAACCCCGACATCCTCCTAGCACTCTCCTTCCTCTCGGCTTCCGGCCTTGACGTCTGTTGCTGTTGCTGTTGCGCTTCTTGTCCCGCTACATTTCCAGTCGGAAGCTCAAATCCTCTCCCCTCACCCACACTCCTTCCTCTTCTCTCATCATATTCCCTCTTCTCTGTACTGCCTCTCCTTCCCGGCACAACCTTACCATCCGCATCAACCTCATCTCTCTCCTCCGCATTAATCACACCTGCGCCATGACTAGTCACTCTCTCCAATTTCATTACATTGCCGCCGCCGCCTCGTCCATGATGCACAAAAGCTTCGCCGGTCTGCTCTGTCTGCCTGATCGCAGGCGCGCCGACGTCTTGGGCTGCGCGAGCCATCTCGGCGTGTGCAGGAACACTAGGATCGTTGAGAGCCATATTGCCGCTGCCACCACGGCCAGTAGTGTATTGAGGTTGTTTGATTGTTGGGGTTGTGAGGGAAGCTTGAGTGGGTGTCGGGTGGATTGAGGGACCGATGTTGCCTGTGCGAAGAGAAGTGTTAACTTAGAGGCTGGTGGAAACTGTAGTTGGGGATTGAGAGCGCAGACGAGTGCTTCGTCACAAGCTGTTACCCAACTCGACCACAACCATCATGCGCCGAGAAGGAAAGCGATGAAGGAAAAGAGACGAACATACCAGCACCACCCCGTCCGGTTGACACAATCGGCGCGGGCTTCTTCAAGGTATCCTTGAAAAAGGTCGAGATTTTGCTGCCAGCACTGCCACTGCCACTAGTCGAATTCTTGTCGCCATCCTTCGTGACTGCTGCCATGATGTTTCTTTCAGGTCTGTTCTCTTTCGTTGCACGGTATACAAGTCTTCTCCTCTTCTAGATCGGCTATCTGTACGTTTCAACAGAGATCGTCTTGCAATCGTTCTTTCGCGGTCGATGAATTCAATGCGGAGTTCGATAGCAGAATCCACAAAGTTAGATTCAGAGTCCAGGCCAAAACGATGTCCAGTTTCAAGGAAGAAGTCGCCGCAAGGAGGAGTATTGTCGCAAAGACTAAGCGAGCAGAATCTTCACCTTAGCCAAGTAGCGCGACCAAGACTACCAAGACCATGACTGTGAGAGGTTGAATGTCGCATGTCGTGATGGCCTTAGGATTTGGGAACGTGATCAAACACGGACTCGAATACGTAATGCCAATGCTATCGTCTCGTCTCGATGGCCCGGATGGACAACATTGTCAACAATTTCCATTCAGTGATACAAATACCACAGATAGACTGGGACGGAATGGAACGGGAGGGCATGCGACTTTATTCAAGATGCAGAACGAGATGGGAACAGACGACGGTATTCTAAATGTAATTCATGTGAAAGATAAGAGATGTACTCCTGATTGGTCACAGTAAGAGAAGAGGACAAGCCACTTCAGGCCGGACAGTAGACGATAATTATCATCTATTGATGAATAGATCAAGTCGTCTCAATTACTGCTTCAAACCACCACTCCAGGTGACAAAAGATCATCTGTCCACGCATGCCTACTGTACACCCATTTTCAACAGGCAATTACAAAGACATCGAAATGGGAGACGAAGGAGCTTCACTGGGTACCATGAGAGCAGAGGTGTCGTGAGACGAAGAGGAAAAGGTTGGACAGTAATGGTCAATCTATCAAAGATATACTTAAGTCGTCTCGTGATTACTGGAAAAGGTTGGACAGTAATGGTCAATCTATTAGAAATATGCTATGTCGTCTCGTGGTTACTTTCTCCAAAATACCATTCTGGGTCACCAACCTCTCCCGCTCCGCTTTCGTTTCAGTCGTGACTTCGCTTTTGAACATACAAATACACCTCCAGGATAAACAGTTGACCAACCACAATGCTCCTTCTCCCTATCATAAGTTGTGGTAATTATACAGCGATAGCAGCGTTGTTCGCTCTCTCACGCCACATTGCTTCCCTCTTCATGTATCCTTCTTTGACAAGTCTTTCCAAATCCTTGACTCTGAATGGCTTGACCATGAACCCTTGCATGCCAGCTCGCTTGGCCTTTTCAGCAGCTCCATCAGTAGCATCAGCAGTGACAGCAAGGATTGTTGGGCAAGAGACACTAGCGTGTGGATGTAGCACGGATTCGCCTTCGGTGACATCGGTATCACCATCCACATCGACCTTTTTCGGCACCTCCGTCGTCATACGACCTGGAGCAGTGACTGTTCTACGTTGTGGACGAGGTCGGAACATACTGAGAATTCGTTCCGTAGCTTCATAGCCATCCATGCGAGGCATCCACTGACATATAAAATTAGCAACGTAGTACGAGCACATTCACATGCATATACGTACCAAGTCCATAAGTATTACATCCACTGGACCTTTCTTGCGTGCGCCGTCTGGAGGAGAGGCTTGAGATGCAATCTGGATCTGAGCGACTGCATCGGCGCCGTCGTATGCTTCGTATATTTGTGTTTCGGGGTCGTAGCCAAGCTTTTTGAGCATGTTGACCAAAAGCTTCCTGTTGATGATGTTGTCTTCGGCGACCAAAAATGTAAGTGGATGGGTTTTGGCCAGTTCGCGGTCAAAGTGGAAGGAGCTGCGTCGTGTGGGACTTTTGGGATTTTCCCGAGACGATTCCGGTACTGAGAGGCGTGATGAAGTGGGGAGATCATTGTGGTGAAATGGAAGTGGAATGCCTGTGGCGTGGAGTTGCTGTTGCACAGTTTGTTGTGGAGGTTTGTTGTCCAAGGGAGTCGGCTGCTCTTCTACCTCTGGTGGTGTAATCTTGCTGGCAACAGGATTTATAGTACGTGAGGTCGGGGATGCTGTTGCGGATCTATTCAAGGGAGAAGATGCAGGACCGTGTGAATATCTGATTTCTTCAAAGGTAGATCTCCCACTGCTTGGTGAACTAGGTTCAGTGGGACATTTTACACCAGGAGAAAGAGGAATGCGAAGCTCAAATGTCTGCAAGGATTAGTCTCTCATCAGGTCAAAAGTCTTTCGGGGTGGAAAAACTCACCGAGCCTTTTTGGGGACCATCAATACTGCTTCTGATCAGATGGAGGTCACCACCCATCTTCTTAGATAAGCCTTTTGCAATGAGCAGTCCAAGACCCAAACCTTCACTGTCCCTGGTGATTGACTCGTCTTCTCGAGCAAAAGGCTTGAAGATCTGAGATTGAAAGTGCTCCGGAATGCCGCTTCCAGTATCTGTCACTGCAATCTGTAGCGTCCTCGAAGACGAACATAGATCAACAATCAGACTGATACGACCAGTTTCTGTAAACTTCAAAGCGTTGTGGAAGACACAAGAGATTGTTTTAGCCATGGAGCGCTCCTCCGCTGCTTGACATATTAGCTCCAAACGACTGACTCTACGTAGTTTGAAACTTACCCAAAATGTATCCTGGAACCTGGCTGTCTACTGTCCACTCTATAGTTTTACTTCTGGTTGATCCGTTTGACATGCGTGATTGTACTTCAATGGTTTGTCCCTCAGCTGTAGGCGTTGTAATCGAGCTTTCTGGTCGTCCGCCTGATCGTAGCGATTCATTGACCACACATTCTATCATTTCCCTGACATTGACATACTGCATGCCATGGCCAACGGTTTCAATCATACTTGGGCTGAAACGGGCCTCTTCAGACTCATCAAGTGCTCGACATTCTTGGACAGCATGCTCGACTTCTGAGTTTTGTCGTCTATAACCTGGCCCGTGCTCGTCAATATGCCTGGTTTTGCTTCGACTGTTATTAGCGTGAAGATCGTCGTCAGAGCGCCTCTTCACCCCGCGTGACGGTGCTAGTTGCGGTCGTGTTGGCGGTGTTGATACTGAACCTGGTGCAGTTTTATCTGTGTTTGCGTTGTCCTGTGATGGTGTATGAATCGCATCATCTAAGCCCATATTTAGAGCGTAAGCCTGGACCACATTGTCAGCGGCATCTACCGCACGACGTGAACTGTCTATGAAGATACTGTTAGTAATCTACCTGTGGAGCTTCGACCTTCGAGAACACTTGCCCTGGATAATCTCAATGTTGCTCTTCAGCTCTTCCATCAGTTTCAGTATCTGGTCACCAGGACCCAACTCGGTTGC
>Ga0160427_10000437_pt1 | contig 25392 bp, 26 predicted proteins | sample SolpanmetagenomL_FD_108194 | JGI IMG/M metagenome (GOLD analysis project Ga0160427, IMG submission 108194) | Solar panel surface microbial communities from Lawrence Berkeley National Laboratory, California, USA - L | ecosystem: Engineered > Built environment > Solar panel > Unclassified ...
AGGCGGTGTCGCACACCGTCAAGATCAAGGTGATCAAGAACAAGGTCGCGCCCCCCTTCAAGGAGTTCGAGCTGACCATCGGCTACGGCACCGGCTTCGACCAGCTCTCCGATCTCGTGGGTCTGGCGTCTGATTACGACATCATCAAGAAGGCGGGCAGCTTCTACAGTTACGGCGAAGAGCGTATCGGCCAGGGCAAGGACAAGGCCATTGCCTACATCCGCGAGCGCCCGGCGCTGGAAGACGAGATCCGTCAGAAGGTCACGCTGAAAATCATCACCGGCCAGAATGAAGCGGCCACATCAGTGCTGGGTGAACCGGAACTGAGCGAAGCGATCAACTGAACGGTCGTGTCGCCTTAACTGGCTTTGAAACAGACAAAGAGTGATAGGGGGCCTGATATCAGGCCCCCTATCACTGTGGTTGCTGCTTGCAATTGACGGGTGACGCCTCCTGAATTGGCTCTGAAGCAGTCTGCCTGTCCGACCGTGACGAGGTTGAGATTCAAGGTGAGTTCTATTCCTTTTCAACGTTCACGCGAACGTCCGTGTTGCTGCTGACGTCGCGTGGGAAAGTTGTTCTACCCGTACAGGATGCTGGGCTTGATGCCATTGTCGCCCGTTCAATTCAACCACTCTGGAAGAAGCTGTTCTTCGACTGTTTCACGGATCTGAAGCGAAATGGTCCGATCAAGAACAGCGAGTTTGGGCCGTCACGACTCTCAGGTCACCAGGATTGCCCCCGGTTCCGGTCGTGAAACAGCCTTCGTTTATTCATCAGGCCCCCCCACTGGGAAGGCCGGCCTACCCCTGCAAACTGAAGCTCCCTTCAATGCTGAACGCATGGTCCGGGCACGCGGATTGACTACCCTGAACGTATGCGCCCACTGACCCTCTTCTCTCTGATCGGCGCGATGGTGCTGGCGTTGGCCACCCTGCCGCTTCTTTTCGTCTTCCTTCCGGTGGCGCTCGGGTGTGGCACGGCCAGCCTGCTGCTGGTCCTGCTCGCTCTGCCCGATCTGGTCGCCGCCGATCAGCAGGACGACATACATGACTGGGAGGCCTTCTCCTCACGCTCGTCCTGACCCTGGGTGTACAAGTCTCCAAGGAGAATTGGCACGCCCTGCTCCAGCCACGTAACCTTCTCCTGCAGTCCGCCCTTCAGGCGCGGACCTGAGCCGGCGGAACCAGGAACTCACCAGCGACAGTGAGCGTACGGTCATCCACTCTTCCGCCGTGGTTACCTTCCATGGCAGCAGAGATTCGATCACCTTCTTTGGCCCGGCAGATGTTCGTTACCGGGACCGAGACTGGATGGCGCTGCCTCTGGTCCGATCCGCGTTGCATCATGTATACGCCGGGCTTCGACAGGAGAGATTGGTTCATCAGAATTTCTTTGCGGTGATGATTGGCAAGCATAGGTTGGGTGGAGCCGCCTCGTTTCTGCGCACTTGGAGGCACACATCGTTCTGGTGGGTGAGGTCTGGCCAGACCGAATGCGTATACCAGAAAGTTGGCAACGGGCGGCTGTCCGGCTGCGAACAAGCCGGACCAGAGTGTGGTTCAGGTCTCCAAAAACGGAAGCGACGCTCGCCTCTGCTCTGCCCATTCCACCGCCGACGCTTTGGTCCAATGACACGTTGAAGCTGGTCGGTCAGCTGACTACCGTCAGGGCAGCCGTTTTTTCGTTTCTGTATTGAAGCGCGACTGCCTGCCAGGAAGCGTGCTTTACCCGCACCAAAAGGAGTAAGGCCACTTCTTCGAACATCTGGAGCTGAGAGGGCCCACACTCGACCCCGGACAATAAAGCTCTTCTAGAATTCGAAGAGCTCCACAACCGATCAGTGGCGCAGTTCTAAAGACGCCTGACCGAGTCGAATTCACATGCGGCTGTTCCGGCGCTGCATTTCCCTCAAGGTAATCGCCGTCGTCAAACCGCCCGCAAGATACCAAGTCGTCGTAAGCATCTGGGTGACTGGCCCGCGCTCTCCAGGCTGGTGTCCAAGGCCCAGTCTGGGTGGCAGAATGGCTGCTCCGAGGCCGGCCGTGAAGCCCAAGGTGGCCCCGCGGCGGCCGACGTGTTCGGGATTGCCCAGGCCGATCAGGCTGTAATAGAGCGTGTTCGAGATGAGGTCAGCTGCGAGGGTACTCCAGTAGAGTGCCTCACCGCGTGGAGGAACAGCTCCTATGCCCTGGATGACCTTCGCCAGGCCGCGCTCCCCGATGACATCGATTCTCGGCGCGTGGGGCAACACCTGACGGACACTCTCGTTCAGAAGCGTCACAGTGACCGCGCCCACCAGTCCGGCGAGCAGCCGTTGACCGGGTCCCAAGTCTCCTTGCGGGATCATGCGACGACCCGGTGAGAGCCGGCCGACTCGCCTTGAGGCGCCAGTGGAACGAATATCAGCTCCGGCTGATCGACTTCGGTTCTGACATCGGAACCGCGCTCGGGTTCAATGTTCTGAAAGTCTACCGGCATGCAGGAGCAGTTGCTTTTTGCTTCAACCACAATGCGCAGCCTTTCCATGCGTGGCTGAAGATAGTCGAAGGTGGGTTCAGAAGTGGCCCAAGCTGCCTGGCAGTTCATGTGTGCAGTTTCGCCTGACAAGTCCGTATCCGTGTGCCTACCAGTCTTCATTTGTGGTTGACAATTCTGAAGATTGATTGCAGGAGGCTGTACACAACCGGCTGCACATCTCCAGCCTGCTGAGCACTCTTGGGGAAGCGTACTGACCTCAGTTCTACCTCTCTCGACCACCTTGACCTGCGGGAGCAATTCAGGTCAGGAGTGTGGCTTTGAGGTCAGCGAGGATGAACTTCGCGAGGGTGCAGCAAATTTTTTTCCCTGCCGGGTGCGGCCGGGAAGCGTTACCTGGCGCTCGCGTCGGACCGACGACCACGTTTCTGGAGGTGACACAGATGCTCCAAGCCCGGCTCGTGGCGCTCAGGCAGCGAGTTCCGACCGAACAGGCGCCGGGCAAGGAGCTTCATGCGCTTGTCATTCACCGTCACCGCGCCGGGAAAAAACTCCGCTTTCGGCCGCGCCCGGCAGAGCCCACCATCGTCGAAACCGCCGAAAGCCTGCGTGACCTCGGGCTCCTGCGGACCCACGGATGAGCGGCAGGGCCGCGTCGTGATCGACCAGATCGCTGTGGCCGACATTCATCCGAATTTGGTCGGTGCTGCTCCCACTCAAGGGCCTATCGGACGTACGTCCAGAGGGTGGCTGCAACTGTGCGCGTTGTGCGGCGGGCAAGGAATCCACTCGAATAAATAACCATTTTGTCTTTTCGTTCAGGTAAACTTGGTAGTTTTCCTTCGTATCTGTTAGGCTGACGCCATGCCTGCGATTGATGCTGATCTCACCACGACGCTGGCCGCGGACCTGCGCCTCCTGCTGGGGCAACTCCGGCGGCGACTTCGGGAGGAGGTTCCACCCGGTGACCTGACGCAGCCGCAGCTCACTGCCCTGCTGCATCTGGAGCGCGGCGAGGCGACCACCGTGACCGAACTCGCGCGGATGGAGGGCGTGCGCCCACAGTCGATGGGGGCCACGGTGGCCGCGCTGCTCGAACTCGGCCTAGTGGCGGGCGAGCCTCATCCCACCGACGGACGCCAGACCACGCTCCGGCTGAGTGAGGCCGGGCAGGCCTTGATCGCGCAGCGGCGAGCGGCGCGGCAGGACTGGCTGCAACGGACCCTGCGCACCCACCTCCGCCCGGATGAGCAGGCCGACCTGGCCCGGAGCGTCGAGTTGCTCCGGCGTCTGGTGCAGCCGTGAACAGCACCTTCCGCTCACTGAAGGTGCGCAACTACCGTGTATGGGCGAGCGGCGCCATCGTCTCGAACGTCGGCACCTGGATGCAGCGCACCGCGCAGGACTGGCTGGTCCTGACGCAGCTCACCCACCACAACGCCACCGCCGTCGGAGTGGTGATGGCGCTGCAGTTCGGACCACAGCTGCTGCTGATGCCCCTGACCGGCTGGGCCGCCGACACCTTCGACCGTCGCCGCCTCCTGATGCTGACGCAGGCGGCCCAGGGCGTGCTGGCGCTGCTGCTGGGCCTGCTGACCGTGCACGGCCACGTGCAGCTGTGGCAGGTGTACGTCTTCGCCGGACTGCTCGGCTGCGTCACGGCGTTCGATGCCCCGGTGAGACAGACCTTCGTCTCGGAACTCGTGGGGGAAGGCGACCTTTCGAACGCCGTCGCGCTGAACTCCACCTCGTTCAACGCCGCCCGCATGATCGGCCCGGCGGTCGCGGGTCTGCTGATCGCCTCGGTGGGCACCGGCTGGGTGTTCCTGCTCAACGCCCTGTCGTTCGTGACCGTCCTGGTCTCGCTGGCCCGGCTGCGGGTGAACGAGCTGCATCGCCCCGAACGCGGCGGACGGCGCAGCGGCGGACTGCTCGAGGGGTTCCGCTACGTGTGGTCACGCACCGACCTCAAGGTCATGCTGGTGATGGTCTTCCTGATCGGCACCTTCGGCCTGAATTTTCCGATCTTCATCTCGACGATGGCGGTCAGCGTCTTTCATATGGGTGCCGGACAGTACGGCCTCCTGTCCTCGGTGATGGCCGTCGGATCGGTGATCGGGGCGCTGCTCTCGGCGCGGCGCGAGAAGCCCAAGCCGACGCTGCTCGTCGGTGGCGCGGCCCTCTTCGGTGGCGGCCTGGCCCTGGCCGCCCTGATGCCCAACTTCTGGCTGTTCGGACTGGCACTGGTGGTGGTCGGGATGGCGGCGCAGACGTTCAACACCACCGCCAACAGCAGCATCCAGCTGTCCACCGATCCGGCCATGCGCGGGCGGGTGGTGGCGATCCTGATGGCGGTCATCATGGGCGGCACGCCGCTGGGAGCACCCATCGCGGGCTGGGTGGCCGATGCGCTGGGTCCGCGCTGGTCGCTGGGCGTCGGCACGCTGGCAGGGCTGATCGCCGCGCTGATCGGCCTGCTGTACATGATGCGCTCCCGGCACCTCCGCCTGTCGCTGGAGTCGGGACGGCTGCGCGTGAAAGCGGCGGGAGACTGACGCTGTCTACGTCCCGCTGCGGGTCGGTCGAGGCCACGCACGTGTGATCAGAAACGTCAAAACCTGTCGGTGTCGGCCTGCCTAGAGGGTCTGCACCAGAAAGTCCCGCACTACCTGCAGAAATTCCTGCGGCTGCTCGACGAACGGCATGTGGCCGCTGTGTTCGAACAGGTGCAGCCGCGCTCCGGGAACACCCGCCGCGGTCGCCTCGGCGGCTTCCGGCGGACAGGTGCGGTCGTGGCGTCCCCCGAGCACCAGCATCGGTGCCTTGACCTGCCCGAGCTTGTCCTCGACCTCGATGCCACCGTAGCCCGCCGCCGAGAAGGCTCGCAGCACCGCCGGGGCGTACCGTCCGGCGCTGCGCCGGGTGTAGTCGGGAATGCGCGAATCTTCAGGGTCAGCGAAGTGCCAGGGCATCTGTTCGGCCATGATCCGCGCGAAGTCGGCCTCGGTACTCACGCTGGCTTCGCTGGCCCACGACTCGCGCACCTGTTCGCGCAGGGCCAGAGGCAGGAAGGTGTCGAGCTTCGCTGGAACCGCGTCCAGATACCGGCTGGACGGCACACCGCAGCACACCACGGTGGCGGCGGCCGCACCCGGGGCACGGACCGCGTGCTCGAGCGCCACGAAGGCGCCGTAGGAGTGCCCGAACACCGCGTAGCGTTCGGCCCCCAGCGCGCGGGCCACCGCGCCGATGTCGGTGGCCATGTGCTCGAGCGTCCAGGTGGCCTCGGGAGCGTCGCGGTCGCTTTCGCCCTGCGCCCGCATGTCGAGCAGCACCAGCCGCACCGTGTCGGTCAGCGGGTCGAGGTACTCCGCGAACTCGTGGTGGTCGAGCCCCGGCCCGCCGTGCAGCACGATCAGCGGCGGCAGATGTTCGGGACCGCGCAGGTCGGCGAAGAGTCGGGTGTCGCCGATATTCAGCAGCTGGGCAGGCATGTCGTGAGTCTAGTCCTCCGGTCACGGAAGGTGGGCAGACGCCCTGAGTCGGCACCCCGAGGCCACCTGGACCCAGGCCATTCACTTCTGTTATGGGCCGCCGGTCTGGACGTTCTCAGGCTCCGGGCGATTGACGGTATACTGTGACCGGGACGACAGAGTCTCCAGTTCGTTTTCAGCTTCAGGCCTCGCTTCCGTAGTTGTTCTGTTCAGACGCCGCTCGTTCAGGAAGCACTGTTTCGGAGGTTCATCTTGACGGTTTCCACCGTTGAATTGCGCGCCCGGCTGCGCACGTGGCGGCGCTACCTGCACCGGCATCCAGAATTGAGTTTCGAGGAGCACGAGACCAGCCGGTATGTCCGGTCGCAGCTGCACGCGCTCGATCCCGCGGGCGTCTTGGTCGAGCAAACGGTGCTCGTCAAAGGCCGTTCTAGTTTGATTGACGTGTAATGCGGTACCAACACTCTTTGCCCTGAGCTTTCCATACGCCGGGGGTGCGGGTTTGAAATGTCAGGAGAGAGACCTCATGCCGTTGGCAGACTCGCTCCGCCTCCTGTAGAGATGTAAGCCTGCCGAGACTCTTTGCCAGCGTATTGCTGTCCATGAAGAGGGCTTCTGTCTGATAGCGACTCACGAGTTTACCTGTTCATATGAAAGGTCGGCCACACTAAAAGATTTAACATGTTGAAATGAAGCATTTCTGATAAGATCGCCCGGCCCAGCATGTAAGGCTGGGTAAAGTCGAGGCGCTCCTAAAGGCGAGACGCATCTCCCTTTTTGCCGAGATCCAATCCAGCCTGAACTGCATATAACTCTATGAGCAGCAGTCATCTCCTTCGCCGCCTTTCCATCCTCTCACTTCAACTTGATTCCCGCTCAATATCCTAAAGCCCCGCCCGCTCAGACGCTTCTGAGCCTGGGCGGGGTTTCTGTAGTTGTGCCGGAGTTGTCAGAGCGTGCCCGGTACTGTGCCCCTATCCATAATTGCCAAAGACCACGTCGCTCCAGCAACCCAGGACCGCTTCCAGCGCGCAGGCGACGAGACTGAACGGCAGATGGCCTTCTACCTGAAGCGCGCCTTCGCCGACGATCCCGGCGTCCATGTCTTCCAGAACCTGCGCCTGGAAGCAGACGGCGATGCCTCGCAGATCGACCATCTGATCCTGCACGGCAGCAGAGCCATCGTGATCGAGAGCAAGAGTGCGACGTCCAGCGTTCGGATCAACGAGCGTGACGAGTGGAAGAAAGAGTGGAACGGCCGCTCGACCGACATGCCTTCACCGGTGCTACAGACCAGGCGGCAGGGAGACTTCATGCGCAAGGTGCTTTAAGGCCGCAGACAGGACCTGCCGGGTAAGGGTATGTTCGGCTTGATCCGGAAGGGTTTCGGGGCATACCTGATCAATGTAGTGGTGGCGGTAAGCGACCAGGGCATGATTCAACATTGGGGCCAGCTGCCAGAAGTGCGGAAAGCAGATCAGGTGCCAGGCCGGGTACGCGAGTTGGTCCGAGAGTACCTGGCGCCTGCTCATCCGCTTAGCAAAGACCCGCAGTCGAAGGACTAGAGCGTGACGTTGAAAGCTGAAGAGTTTACCCGGACGAGTGCATTCCTGTGAGCCAGTCACCGCGACCGGACGTCTGCTGTCGAACCCACTTCATCTCCATCCGGACTGGCGCAATAGCCCAGTGGTCGGCACCACATGCCGAGCGTCAGGAGACGGGCACGGCCTACCTCGCTGTGGGCCCGGTCAGCGCTCCGAAAACAGTTGCCTCTGTACGCCCGCTCGCGGCCATCTCAGCGTTCAGCCACTAAAAATGCCAGAGCCCTCGGCTGGAGATCACGTACGAAAAATACGGGTACTACTTCAAGGGCCTGGACTGTGAGGAGAACACGCGGATCGAGGTGAAGTTCAAGCAGTGCCAGGGAAAGCTCAGACTCAGGAGGAACGGCAGAAGTTCTTCGCCGAGTGCGCCCCTTGCGGCGCCTCGCGACTCTACTCCACCAATCCTGGCTGACAGCCAACGGTTAAAGCCCCCGCCTGCGCTGAGAAGCGTCTGGGCGGAGGGTCTGGCGTTCAGGTCAATTCCTTTTAAATCTCTGCATTCCTGGTACACCATCAGCAGGATTCAACGAACATCACTCGGGCAAAGCAACCAACGTAATATAGGAGTCTTGGTGTTGAACTGAAACTTGGGTCACTCCGATGGCCTGGGGTCATAGACGGACCAGGGTACGTGTTACAGCTTCAGATCTGCTGCCAGGGCCTTCAGCTTGTAGCGGGCCATCGCAAGGTTCGCTCTGTCTTTGTTCAGGACCAGATAGAGAAACAAGGTCTGGCCAGGAATGAGGTAGATGATGTGGTACTGCTGCTGCAGCGTAATGAGGATGTCCTCGATCGAGCCCTGGATTCCCAGCGCCTGCATGGTCCGAATCTTGGCTTTGACCACTTCTGTATTTCCAGCGGCAGCCACTTCCAGGTTTACGCCCGTTCCAGCGGTGCCGAGCGCCATCCCACTGTCGTAGTCCACCAGAGCGGCGGCCATCGCGCCTTCGATGTCATTCAGGACGGAGTCCAGCGTCGTCTTTACATTTGCCATGATAGATACCTCATAAGTGGCTGCCGCTCTGCTCGGTGAAGCAGAGGGAGATGGGAGGTCATCAGCCAGTGCCGATGCCGCGATTTGGTTTAAAGATTCTCTTGACGCCTCAGCGTTACCCTGACGTTTCTGTGATCGTTTGAAGAACATGACCTCCTCGGCATCTTCTGAAAGAGATGTGCTTGGTGTTTTGTCGTGGTGGCTGGACTCGTCCTGTTTCCGGAGCGCCTCCATCAGCAGCGCATGAATAGGCCGGGTGACGCTTTGCCGCTGGTTCTGATAAGACCGCTCGAGCGAGAGGGCGGGCGCCTTCCAGCTGAGAATCTCCAGGGCCGCTGCGTCACCCCGAACGTGACCCTGGTGGACGTAGGCCTCGACCAACTCTCCACCCCGCAAGTGGAGACGTCCCCACAGCGCACCTGTCGAAGCCAGAATGGCGACACTCTTCTTCTCCCACTGGAGCATCTGGAGGACGTTGGGCAATGCCATACCCCGGAGTGCACCGAAGCTAAATGAGGCCAATTCCGTCTCGATCGCAGCACAAAGCGAAGAGAGGCTGGGAGCGTACAGCAGTGGCATCTCGCCGTACTGGTGCGTCAATGGCTGGAGATTCAGCTCAGTCGACTCTGTGAAGGCCAGGAAACCGGCGTACGGCCAAGCGGCTTTCGCGTGATCGAGTAGTTGCTCGGCCTCCTGTAAGCCGGAAGTGATGTCGAGCACCACCATGTCCGGCACCTGCAGCTTGTCGTCCTTGAGCACGTCGGCGACAGCCCTTTCAGTTGAGATGTCCCAGGAAAGAGTGTGGCGACTGTACGTCATCATGGCGCGTTTGATGTCGTCTGCTGCTTCAGAAATGATTAGTAGGTGCGTGAGCCTGGAAGCGGCGTTGGGCAGCAGCTCACCTTGCTCGCCTTTCGGTACCTCTTCCTCTTGCCTACCAATCATGAGACCATGATTATGAAAGAATTATTACGATTGTCTTACCTTGAGCTAAAGGCTTCATTTATTAAGGTCTGAGCTCCGGCAGCGTTGTCCGGGCTGCGATTGGTGCCAACGGTTGTGTTGCCTTAACCGGGTCGGGGTAGGCTGACCCGCCGTGGCCGACGCCAAGCCTTACCGCCATCGTTTCACCATGGTCATCATCCAGCACGCCCAAAGCAGCTCTACCACCGCTTTCCGCTGAGTTACCGGAACGTACAGGAATTGCTCCATCAGCGCCGCATTAAGGTCAGGCACAAAACCTTGCGCGAATGGTCTATCAAATTCGCACCTCTCTTCGCTGAAGATCTCCGCCACCGGGAACCCCGACGGGGTTCCCGGTGGCATCTCGACGAGATGTGTACGACTGTGGATGGTGTTCGACACTGGCTTTGACGGGCTGTGGACGAGTACGGGTTCGTGCTCGATATCCTCCTTCAGCGGCATCGGGACACCGAAGCGACGAAGACTTTCCTAACCAGCTCCCAGTCTGAGCAACGTCGACCACCAGCAGGTCATCTCCACGGCGCGCTGCAACACTGTGGTTGAGCACTCTCACCGTCCTACACGGCGTCACGAGCGAAGCGGGCAGGCGTGGCCAGCCGCGTCCGTTCTGCCTAAGAAGTCAGCAGGGCTTCAAACGACGGAAACGCGCCTAAGAGTTCCTGAGCCTCCACACCGGGATCACCAACCTCCATCATCATTCTCGTACCGGTGTTCCCGCCGCCAGCCGAAGAAACAACCACAGGCAAGCGTTCCACACATGGTCGACCGTTGCAGCAGGGGTGGTCTGAGGTTCAGACCACCCCTGCCCTCAGCCTGCCATGACGTTGGTTAAGGCAACACCACCGTTTTTTCTCCTTCTCTAAAATTCCAACATAAGGCCGTCTTTAGCCATCTCAACCGTCAGATATGACTCACTTCAAATCCTGTTCCGGCAAACCGGAAGAACGGTTCCGGCAACCGAATCATAATCGTTGATGGGAACATCAAAGCGAACAAGCGTTTTGAGCCATCCAACGTCTGAAGGCTGGACAACGGGAAGGTTCGAAAAGGGCATAATCCAGAGTTCGCTTCCTGTGGCGCTGCAATCCGTTGAAAGTCCACGCAGAATTTGAACTTCAGCTGGAGCATGACCCGTGGAGACCCATAAATCTCTTTCGAAACTCCCCATGACACCCACGTTTTTGCTCGGACGGATGATGGTGCCAAAACAGACTCATGTTGCCGACACGTAACCACCCTCCGCCTCTACGCGCTGACGAGCAGTCTCTTCTGTCCATTCACGCCAGTCACAGCAAGTTTCAGGGAGGATCACCATGACCACCAACATGTTGGCCAATCAGGTCGCGTTCATCACGGGTGCAGCCAGCGGCATCGGAGCCGGCACGGCCCGGCGCTTTGCCCAGGAAGGGGCCAGCGTCATGATCGCCGACGTTCAGGATGAAGCCGGCGAAGCGCTCTGCGCGGAGTTGAAAAGGCAGGGAGCCAAGGCAATGTACGTCCACTGCGACGTGAGCGACGCCGCGTCGGTCGAAGCGGCGATCCGCCAGACCGCAGAGCACTTCGGACAGCTGGACATCGTTTTCGCCAACGCAGGCATCAACGGCGTGTGGGCACCCATCGAGGAACTCACCCCGGACGAGTGGGCGAAGACGCTGAACATTAACCTGACCGGCACGTATCTGACGGTGCATTTCGCCGTTCCGCACCTCAAACGCGGCGGTGGGAGCATCATCATCACGAGCAGCGTCAATGGCACCCGGACCTTCTCGAATCCGGGTGCCAGCGCCTACAGCAGCTCGAAGGCCGCGCAAGTAGCCTTCATGAAGATGATGGCACTGGAGCTGGGGCAGCACAATATCCGCTGCAACGCCGTGTGCCCGGGGAAGATCGAGACCAACATCGACGAGCGCACCGAACAGAAAGGCACCGAGAAGATCGGCATCAAAGTGGAACTGCCGCTGGGCAATCCGGCTCTTCACCACGGGGAAGGCGACGTGGGGGAGGTGGCCGACGTGTGTGTGTTTCTGGCGTCGAATCTGGGCCGACATGTTTCAGGCGTGGAGATCTTCGTCGACGGTGGCGCGTCGCTGCTTCGCTAGGCTGCTGCTTCGCTAGGCTGCTCAGTCGGCAGATGGCGCATTGACTTTACCGACCAGAGCCGGGGCCGGTTGCCCAGTTCGAACGGCTTTCAGAACTACACACGACCCTTGAACAGCAGAGGAAATGCAGCCTACAGTGGGCACGAGCGCCTCAGGCTCGACCCCCAGCGCGGTTCCGGTTGCCTTACTCTCGAAGCCCTTCTCTCCAGCTTTTCCGAAGTTCACTCGACCTTACCGGTTCGTTTGCCGGAACCGGACAGGTTCACGTCGACATGCCGCGTTGTCGCATTTCTGCAATCTCCTGCCCGGGTAGGCGACTTACCCTGAGCAGATGACCGAAGCTTCTCCTCTCGAACCACGCCGGTTCGCCTCTCCGCCTTTCGATTCTCTACGCGTCCCAATGCTGGACTTTGTACGTGACCACCAGCCTCAGGTCAGCAGGGCCGGAACGGTCGAGTGTGCCCTCACGCCGGACACCGAGATGCGCCGGAGAACGAAATGACGCGTGAGCATCCTGGTCGCCCCTACAGTCGGCGTGTCATCAACGCGGGAATCCCCGGCCAGAACAGTACCGAGGGACGCGCCCGTTTCGAGCGTGACGTGCTGCGTCATCAGCCTTCGGTCCTGCTGCTCTACTTCGGTGGCAACGATGCCCTGAACCCTGGGGCGTTCGTCCCGGTAGAAGAGTACGTGACGAACATGGCCTGGATGATCGACGAGGCCCGCAGACACGGCGTCGTGCCGATCGTGGCTACCATCCTGTACGTGGACGCGGGCCGGCTGTTGGCGCGGCACGAGACCACAGGCTCAGAGGAACCCAACGAGGTGATCGGCCGGTACAACCGGGCGCTGCTCACGCTCGCCCGAGACAAGCGGGTAGAAGTGGCCGACTTCGCGCAGGCGCTGGATGCAGCGGGTGGCACGACGCCGGCGATGAGTACGGACGGGCTCCACCTGACAGCGGCCGGCAACAGGCTGCTGGCCCAGACTTTCTTCCGGGCCCTGCCGAGCGACCTTTTCAGAAGAATCGTCTGTCTCGGTGACAGCCTGACCTACGGCGTTCCGCTCCGGACGGCAGAACAGGACTCGGACGAGACCTATCCGGCGCAACTGGAACGCGACTTCCTGGCGAAGCTGGACGAGGTCACTGCCGGGTAAGGAGGGACACAGTCAGTCACACCGATGGCGAAATCCAGCCGCGCTTCATCTGAATCTTGCTACGAGAGATCGATTACCGGTCAGAGACTGTTCGAGACGCGACCTTTCGGCCGGCCTGACCACAGCTTCACGCGACTCCTGTCACATGCCGGGCTTGTCATGCCGGAAGAGGGCCTCGAACGCACTGACCGCCGCGTCTGGCCAGGATGCGCCGCACCTGCACCATTCCCCCGCCCTCCAGCACCGGCACCGACGCCTCGGTGCGCATGGCCAGGTCGAAGAGCGTGGCCGCCTCCTCGCCCGACAGACCGACGCCGTCGTCCTGCACGCTCACCTACACCTCGCCCTCGATCTGCCGGCTGCTGACCGTCACGTACCGCGCCCCCCGCGTCTCGCTCAGGGTAAAGGTCAGGAGCACCGAGAGTGCCTGCTGGAGCAGCGCCCCGATCTGCCAGGTGACGTCGCTTCCCGGCGGGGTGACGGAGAGCTCGGCGAAGAGTTCACCGAGCGGCAGGGGCTCCTTGGTCAGGGGGTGCTCTTCGAGGATGGAGAGCCGACGCAGGTCGAGGGCGACCCCTTTGAGGCGCTTGACCTCGTCGCTCAGGGCGACCGGATCGTAACTGGGCAAGTGGCCGAGGGCGTGCGGGTCGCCGGAGCCGCCGACTTCGAGCAGGTGGCTGAGCTGACGGGCGGGTTCCTCGAGGTTGTGCGCGGTGCGGGTGATCAGGTTACCGAGTTCCGCGTTCAGGTCGGCCAGCCGCCGTGTGCGCTCCTCCACCCGCATTTCCAGCGTCGCGTTCAGTGCCTGCAGGGCTTCTCCGGCACGTTTGCGTTCGGTGATGTCGCTGGCCGAGCCGAACCATTCGACGATCTCGCCCTGTTCGTCCAGCACCGGAATGGCCCGGGAGAGCGTCCAGCCCACCGTGCCGTCTTCCCGGACGACCCGGTGTTCCAGCTCGAACAGTGTCTTGCCCCTGATGGCCTTATCGATTTCCGCCTGTACGACCACCTTCTCGCCGTCGGGGATATAGTTCTCGAGCCACGACGCACTCGGAACGGTGGTGTCTGCGAGAACGCCTTTACCGACCATCGAGTACATTCGGCTCCAGTCCGCACTCATTTGGTAGATCATCTCGGAAGAGGCGAGCATCAGCAGCCGAAAGCGTTCCTCCGATTCGCGCAGAGCGCGTTCGGCTGGAGGGCCAGACGGCCAGTCAGTCATGGTGCATTCCACCGATGCCACAGCGAACGCTCGACAGCGCAGGGAGATGACCGAGCCTCTCAGAGGTCGGTCCCCGGCCGACAGCTGCGACGTCTGTACCCGCCCAAATCGCTCCGGCCAGAATCACAGAAAACAGCGAGGCGGGCAACCGAATAGCCATAAATACCAGTATATATAGGTATAAATCACACACTTAGAGCTTCGAATCCAGCCTTTTGATGACGTTCCGTGGTTCATATAAAGAAACCATTAACTGGACTTGGCGACTCTCTCGCTTCTGCACTTTTTGAAGCGTTTTGGTGACTTGAAGAATGGTCACGGTGAAGAATGATCGAGACAGTTCAGAATGTTGACGGTTTTGAATAACCTTCGCGCTCCACCCACTGAGCCTCTCCAGCCTTTTGCTGATGAACTTGCCGGAACACTGTGAATCAACACTGGCAGCACCAGCATCCAGCGGACGATGCCCCGGGCCGGAGCAGAGCGAACAGGCATGGCCGCCTGGTCGTACAGTGCCGTGACTCCAAGACTCCGAACCCCCTGAAGCCGTCCAGCTGGCCGCCGCCGGGGAGCGCAACGGACTTGCGGACCCTGACGATCTTTGGGCTGACCGGCTTGTTCCAGCGGTCGAAGAGCCGGCCCGGCAGCAGGAGCAGGCCGAGGGTCACCAGGAAGGAGAGGATCTACCCCAGGGCGTTGTCGTACCGGATCAGGGAGGGGTGAAGGCTCCAGGCGAGGATGACGATGAACACGAACATGGCGACCTGGCCGGCTGACCGTTTCATCCGGTGAGCACTCTGCGGGGCTTCACGGCTTTCCGCGCACAGGGTCGGTCCTGCGTCGGTCGATCTTCCGCCGCTCCCGCCAGGTCACGAGTCGAAGGCCATAGAGGGCGATCAGGACGGCAAGGAAGGCACTGAAGGCGCACGCCACTTCCTGAAATTGAAAGAGGCCATACAGGCTGCCGACCCAGCACACCACGCCGAAAACCATCGTCAGCCAGCCGAGCAGCCGATTGAGACGCTCGCGCCTTGCGCGCTCGGCTGCCGTTCTGGCCCGGGGCAGGAACCCGAGTCCGTCTCGCTGACGCCGGTCGACGGGGTGACGTGGGTCGGGCATGGCTCTGGCTGGTGGTCCGGTCGCGCTCATCTCGCACGTTCATACAGGAAAACCCGTTAATAAAAACGGTGACGGTTGATGGCCGGTGCCTGTGACGACCTTATCAGCGCACTGCAGACAAAGCCCTGATCAGCAGTCACGTTGAAAACAGGAAGGGCGAGCAGAGAATTTCTTCTGCTCGCCCTTCCTGCCCCCAGGGCACTGCCTGTATTCGAGCGGTGCCTTTCCCTCGGGTCCAGCTCTTACTTGCCGATGGTGCCGAACTGCTCGCTGTTCGCGGGGTTCGGCACCCAGCCCGTCAGCGAGGTGCGCGCGGCACACAGCGGCCGCGAGTGCACCACCGGAATACGCACCGAGGCCGCGTCCGTCAGGGCATGCACCTGACCGTACAGGGCGGCCTGCTGGCCACGTGTTTTCGCGGAGGCCGCCTTCACGAGCAGGTCCTGTATCTGCGGGTTCGCGTAGTTGGAGTCGCTGACGCCGCCCGGTCCGTAGAAGGCGTCATAGAAGTTCGCGGGCGCCCCGAACTGCCCGGTCCAGCCGATCATGTACATGTCGAAGCCCGGGGCCTTGTTCCGGTCGGTGAGGTACGTGGCCCAGTCTTCGGTTTTGAGGTTCACCTTGATGCCCACGGCCTGCAGGTCGGCCGCGAAGGCCTCGGCGATGGGCTTTGGGGTTGGGAAGTACGGGCGCGACACCGGCATGTACCACAGGTCGATGGTGAAGCCGTTGGGGTACCCGGCCGCCGCGAGCAGTTTCTTGGCCGCAGCGGGGTCAGACGTCACGGCGCCGACCTTGCGGCTGTTCGCCCAGCCCAGTGCGGGCGGCAGGAAGCTGTTGTCGGCCGTGCCGAGTTCACCCCAGAAGGCGTCCACAACGGCTGAGCGGTTGAGGGCCAGGCGGATCGCCTGCCGCACCTTGACATTTTTCAGCTGTTCCTGCTGGGTGTTCAGGCTCAGGAACCCGACGTTGAAGCTGGGCCGCAGCACGGCCGTCAGCGACTTGTCGGCGCGGATGCTGGCGAGGCTGTCGGGGTTCAGGTCGCAGGCGAAGTCGATGTTGCCGGTCCGCAGTTCGTTGAGGCGCGCGCTCGGATCTTTGATCGAGCGAATCACCAGCGCGTCCGTCTTCGGCTTGCCCGCCCAGTAGGTGGCATTTGCCTTGAGGCTGACCTGCACACCACTCTGCCACGACGTGAGCGCGTAGGGACCGGTTCCGACGGCGCCGCCCGCCGGCGTGCCGTACGGCGCGCCGGCCTTGCGGACGGCGGTGGGGCTCGCGATGCCGAAGAAGTTCGCGCCGATCATGTCCGGGAAGTTCGCGAGGGGCCGGCTGAGCGTGAAGACCACGGTGTAGTCTCCGGCCTTCGCCACGCTGGTCAGCACGCTGTCCGGGCCTTTCTGAGCGCCGAACACCAGCTTCCAGCTCTCCCAGGTCTTCCCCTCGCCGGTGCTGGCCGCAGGGTTCCACCAGCGGTTCACGTTGAATACCACCGCGTCCGCGTTGAAGGGGGTGCCGTCGTGAAATTTCACGTTGCGGCGCAGGTTGAAGGTCCAGACGTTCCGCCCGGCGTTCGCGGTCCAGCTGCTGGCGAGGCCCGGCGCGAGGGTCGTCGTGCCGGGACGGACCTTGGTGAGGGTGTCGTAGATCTGGTTCTGCACGATGGCCGAGTTGGTGTCGTTGATGTTGCCGCTCTCGAGGGAGACGGGGTCGCCGCCGGCGCCGTAGACGAGGGTGGCGGCGCCGGCGTGACCGGCGAGCAGCAGGGTAAGACCGAGCAGGGTAGACCGAATTGCGCGCATAGGAATCTCCGTGGAGCGGGTGGGGTGAAGGGTCAGGGACGGGTGAGGGCGTGTGCCGCGCCGACGAGCACCTGCACGCCCATCTGGAGGGCGTCCTCGTCGATCATGAAGTTCGGGTGGTGGTGCGGCGCGGTGACGCCTTTCTGCGCGTTTCCCGCCCCGATCAGAATGAACGCGCCCGGGGCGCGCGAGAGGTACGCGCTGAAGTCCTCGCCGCCCATGGTGGGCGTGGCCTCGGTGAGCGCGTCCTCGCCCACCGTGTCCCTCACCACCTGCCGCAGTACCTCGGTGACGGCCGGGTCGTTCACGGTGGCGCGGTAGCCGCGGGTGTACGTCAGGGTATGCGTCGCGCCGAACGCGGCGGTCACGCCCTGCACCAGCCGTTCGAGCTGCGCCGGAATACTGTCCCGCAGCGCCGGGTCGAAGGTCCGGACAGTGCCGGTGAGGGTCGCGGTGTCCGGGATGACGTTGTCGGCAGTTCCGGCCCGGAGGGTGGTGACGCTCACCACGGCCGGTTCGAGCGGGTCGCGCAGACGCGACACGATCGACTGCATGGCGGTGATCACGTGGGCGGCAATCACCACGGGATCGGTCGTCTCGTGCGGCATGGCGGCGTGTCCGCCGCGCCCGATCACCGTGATCTCGAAGACGTCGGGGGCGGCCATCAGCGCTCCGGCCTTGAGGGCGATCTGCCCGACCGGGATGGTGGAGAACAGGTGTGTGCCGACCGCGGTGTCCACGCCGTCCATCACGCCTGCGTCCACCACCTGCTGGGCGCCCCCCGGAAAGAGCTCCTCGGCGTGTTGGAAGATGAACCGCACTTCGCCCTGCAGGCTGGCGCGGTTGCGGGTGAGCGTGCGGGCCGCGCCGAGCAGCATGGCCGTGTGCCCGTCATGGCCACAGGCGTGCATGATCCCTGCCCGGGTGGACGCGAAGTCCAGCCCGGTGTCTTCCTGGATGGGCAGGGCGTCCATGTCGGCACGCAGCAGAACGGTGCGCCCGGGGGTCTCGCCCCGCAGGACGGCGAGCACGCTGGTGGGAGTGGGGCGGCTGAGCGTCAGACCGTCCATGGCGCGCAGCTGGGTCTCGATGTAGTCGGCGGTCTCGCGCTCCTGGAACGACAGTTCCGGGTGGCGGTGCAGGTGGCGTCTCCAGGCGATGACCTGTTCGTTGAGGCCGGGATCGGCGAGGGTGGCCGAGGCCGATTCGGGGGAGCTGACGGAACGCATGGACCTCCTGATGGATCGGGGGTGGTGCGGGTAGGCTGCAGCCGAGTAACGAATTCCACTCCTGAAATGAATATTTCCAACCAAAAGTGTAGCATGTGACTGAAACCATTCAAGTGAAGCCCAGTCAAGAGGAGTACCGTGCGACCCGAGTTCCATGACCGTCACAGCCTGACCGAGCTTCTGCACCGCGAGCTTCCTGCCCTCAGCGGCGCGCAGCGGACCCTGGCGCTGCATATTCTGGGGAACCTCGAACGCGTCCCCTTCCTGAGCGCCACCGACCTCGCTTCCGCGGCCGGCGTCAGCCAGTCCTCGGTCACGCGGTTCGCCGCCCGACTCGGTTTTTCTGGCTACCCGCACTTCACCACCGGCGTCGGCGAGGCGCTTCTGCGTGAGCCTGCCGCGCGCGCTCCCGCCGACCGGTTTGAAGGAGCCGCGCCCGGTACGCCCTACACGTCGGTCCTGCAGCACGAGGCGCACGCGCTCGCGCAGCTTGGCCCTCTCCTCGGCAGCGACGACTTCGGGCGCGCCGCGTCTCTTCTGGCGAGCGCCGACCACCTCGTGGTGGCCGGATTCGCTGCTGCCGCCGCCCTCGCCGTGCACGCCAGCCTGTACCTGTCACGGCTCAGGCCGCAGACCAACATCCACGTCGCGCTCGACGCGGCCCTGATGACCCAGGTCACGCATTGGAACTCCCGCGACGCCGCGCTTCTGCTGGCGGCCCCCCGGCCCGCCAGCGATACGGTCCGCCTGATGCAGCTCCTGAGGCGTCAGGACGTACCGGTCGTCCTCGTCTGCGATCCGACCAACCTCGCTGTTCTCGGCCCGGGCGAGGTGACGCTCGTCGTGCCGGTGACGCTCGGCCCGACCACCGCCATTCCTGCGGCTATGCTCACCCTCACCAGCCTGCTGGTCGACGCTGTCGCCCTGGCGGCTCCGGAACGGACCCGGCGGGCCCTGCGCACCTTCGAGGAGGTGAGCGCAGGCGTGCAGCTGTTCGCCCGAACGTCGACCACAGGCGACGCCGCCCCGACGTCGGAGCAGTGACCGGAAGGTTTTTGGCACCCGTGGCCGTTCAGATCGTCAAAGACCGGGCACAGCGGCGTCCACCGAAAGGTGTACAGCACGACTTGGCAGTGCACTGGTTTGCGACTGTTTCAGGGCGTTAAGGGCTTCCTGGATCAGCATGATCATCTCACCGTCTTTTTCAGAGAAGTCGCGAAGAACTCTCCGGCCGCTTCCCGGTTCAGGCCGCGCCCACGTTCCTGACAAAGGGCGGATTCGCGCAGGGGAGCGTCTGCGTCGCTCAGGTCCTGCCCGCTGCGCCTGCGCCATTCGCAGTTCAGCAGCCTCCGTCCTTCACCGGAGAGGAGGAATCGGGCGAGGTGGGTGCCCCACTGGTCGGTCTGATGAACCGACCAGTTGTACACATGTCGGCTGAGGAGCTCTGTGGCCGGGTGCAGTTCGAAGCCCTGCGGTTCCAGGTGGGTGATGGGCCGCGTGCAGAACGGCTGGCTGTCGTCGATGGCATCCCTGGCTCAGTGGGAGGGCGTGTCGAACAGCTGCCAGCTGGTCTGCTGGCACGTCGGCGCTGTCTGTTCGGGAGACGTCGTGCCGGGATTCCGGATTCGCCGCCGATATGGACCGGGCTGCGATATCTGGTCCAGGCTGAAGCCTCCGGGAACTCGTGATCCGACTGATGATCACAGCGTCGAGCCAATACGGCGCCTGCCTCCTCTGTCTCACTGACCCGCGGGAGTCAATCGATCCTCCCAGGCGTTCCAGACCTGTTCGAGCATCTCTGACCGCACGCTTTTGAGGAACGCTGGGCAAGACTGAACTGGCGTTCCACGAAAGTTTTGCAACTTCAGGCCAAGGCTGCTTATTTGTCAGAACCGAAGGAGGGGTCGCCTGATATTCAGGCGACCTTGCCCTCAGTTGGGCCCGCTCCTGAAATGCGTCAGCGCTGTTGCGCTTCCAGATGCTCGGCGAGGCGGTCCCAGGTTTCGGTCACGCCCTGCAGCATGCCCATATCCATGACCATCTTTAGACCTTCTTCCGAGGTGTAGGCAGCGCGGCTGGTAACTTTCGTTCCACCTTCGACCTGTTCGAAGGTCAACGTGGCCAGGGTGGGCGGCATGCTCTCGTTGATGTTGGCTTCGGCGTCCGAGAAGTAATCGGTGTAAACGATCCGTGCAGGAGCGTCGATCTCCCGGTAGATGCCCAGTCCCCAGGACTCCATGCCGTAAAAGTCCGCCTGGCTGCGATCGGTGCATTTCATGCAGTAATGCCAGCGGCCGCCCGGCTGAAAGTCTACGGTACAGAACGGAACTTCCCAGCCGCGTGGGCCCCACCAGTGCTTGAGGTGCTCAGCCGTGGAGAACACCTCGAACACCAGTTCGCGCGGTGCGTTGAAGACCCGTTCAAGCACGAGTTCGTTGTTGTTTTCGACTCTCGATGTCATCGTGGACGGTGCAGTGCTGGTCATGAATCAGTCTCCTTGGGTGGGTGTTCAGGTTTCGTTCGGTTGGGCACAGCGTCGGTGGATCTGGCCGCTTCCTCCCGCTGGTGCTGAAGCTCCTGCAGGTACCCTTCGAGTTGGTCAAAGCGTTCCTGCCAGAGCTGCCGAAAGGGGTGCAGCCAGCCGTCCAGTTGCTGAAACGGCTCGGGTCGGAGTTGACAGACGCGCCGGTTGGCGACGGCTTTCACTTCGATGAGGCCCGCTTCATTCAGGACGCGGAGGTGTTTCGACGCCTGAGGCTGGCGGATGTCGAGGCGTATGGCAATCTCGCCGACTGTCAGGGGCTGCTGAATCAGCAGTTCGACGATGTGTAGACGGTGCGGTTCGGCCAGTGCGCTTAAGGTTGCGGAGTTGATGGGAGGCGCCTCCTTTCCTTCTCTTGATTTCTGCCGACACCAATATACCATTACGGGAATATTCCCGTCAACGAATATTGTCTCTCGCTCAACGTCTTCAGCGCAGCGGCTGAGCGCCCATGCCGGGCGGTCTGCGCCGCGCGTGCCCGCCGGCGTTCTTCCGCCGTGCCCGCTGAGCGGTGCGTTCGGTGTGAAGTTCGTTGTCGTTGTGGGCGGGCGTGCCGAACGGCAGTTCCCCGTAGCGGAGGAGCAGCATGGCCACGAGGGTAGCAGGATCCATCACACTCTTTGGTGGAGTGCTTCGAGCCCCTGGATGGCGGCTGGCCAGCTGCAGCCGTCGGATAGGAGTTTCCAGGCGTGCCGGGCGAGGCACGCACCTTACGTTCGGCAGGGGGCCGAGCAGCTGGGGCAGAGGCGCTCGCCGGTTTGTGGAAGCTGCCAGACGTCGGTGCGCAGTCCGCTGACCATCCGTGGGCTGAGGCTGCCACTGGCCGCGCTGGAAGTTCGCGCCGCCTCTCAACCCGAACGCCGGAGCGGAGGTGTCGCCCTCAAGTCGAACAGTCATTGTTAATGGCGTGATAAGAGGAGAAGGATGAATGTTCAGGCATTGGATTTCAGCTTCACCGCTCCGGTCGTGCGGTCTGGTGCACAAGGGCGATGGATTCCGCTGCCTGTACGAGGCGTACTTGACCGACTACCGCCTTGAGCCGAAGAAGTCGGTCTGGGAGGTTGAGTGAGCGCTCAAGCTCTCGGTCGATCTGCCGCGAAGGATTGGGTTGCATGAATTGCAAGGCCAGTAAGTTGAGGGTTCAGGCGGACCGGCAGAGGACGAAACCCGCGCGTCGTGGTTCGCCATGGTAACGCGCGAGGCGCTCGCCGCCCGGGCAGCCGGCGTGCCAGTCCAGGGCGTGTGCCTGTATCCGGTGGTCAACCACCCGGGGTGGGATGATGACCATCACTGTCGGAACGGCCTGTGGGATTATCCGGACGCTGCCGGGCACCGGGAGGTGTATGAACCGCTCGCTCATGCGCTGAGGGATGCTCGCATCTGGGAGGTCCGTACCCGGGAGGAAGGCGTTCTCACCGCCCACACAGCGCTGAACAGGTGGAGAGGGAGACTGGGCAGAGCCGCCGAAATGGTCGCCGTGGAGTTGAGTCGGGCGTCCCAGAAGGGGCGTTCTTCGGAGCAACTGCCCTGAGGCGACCCACAACCGGACTGTTACATGTTTTATTCTTCAACGGTCGGCGTCAGAGGTGCAGAACTGGACAGCGACGAACTACAGTACAGCTTGAGGGGGGTCAATCTCGTTGAGCAGCTTGATCAGCAGTTCGTCGATCCTCAACAGCAACCGCTTCGAGCGAATGATGAGGTCCTCCGTTTCCAGAATAGACTCCTCGACCTCCGTAAGCGCGTTGTTCACTTCAATACTGTGCAGCATGGCCTTCTCCAAGCGTTCATATCCTGGTGATGGTGGCAGGATTGAAGATGAGCGTCAGCACAAGTGTACTGAACAGGACGTTTCAGCACGTACATCTTCATGCTCATCTTTAATTATTGTTCAATTATAAATATAATATTAAGCTATTATGAGCCTCTGCGGTGTCCCTCGGCCCGGATGCGTCTGACAGATTCTCGTTAGCTCGGTCGAGTGAGCCAAGATTCTGCCCTTCGCCAGGTCGAGTTCTGATGGAGGCCGCCGTGGTCAAAATGGGGCTGCAAGGCAGCTTGATTTACCGTAAACGAGTGACGATGATCTCCATGGGTCTCATCCACCACTGTATGCTGCTCACCTCTGGCATAGAGCTGGCTGTCCGCGTCGTCGCTGCACGGCCCTGCAACCCTCTACCATACGACCATGACTGAGCCACACGGTCTCACAGGCGAGCGTCAGACGCTGCAGCGTGCGCAGGCCCTCTACGACATGGCCCGGGCCTTGACGGACGGCCCAAGCGAAGAGGAATTGCTGCGCCGCGTCGTGACCACTGTCGTCGACGTGCTGGGGGTAAACCGCGCGGTGCTCCTCACTTTGGGCGAGGATATGCCGCGCGTGGAGCATTTTGTGGTGGCCGGTGCCGGTGCGGTTCATGTGCAGCGGCCCACTTGGCAGGAACTGGCCGCTGGCCTGACCGGCTGGGTGCTGCGTGAACGGCGCGTTGCGCGCTCACCCGCAGGCCAAGACGACCCGCGCGAGAGTCCAGAGGCCTTGCAGCGCCGGCGTGAAACGGTGTGCGGCGACATCGTCGTGCTGCCCATCATGATGAAGGCCCGCGTCTTCGGCACGTTGACGCTGATCAACCTGCCTTGGGGACCGTCCTTCAAGGATGACGATGTGGCGTGGCTCGAAGCGCTGGTCCATCAGGCCGCCGCCGCCATCCAGCAGGAGCGGCTGATCCAGAAGCTGCAACGTCACACCCTGTTCGATCTCCGCACCGGCTTGCCCACGCGGCCTCTCGCGAACGACCGGATCCGGCAGTCACTGTGGTATGCCCGGCGCTCAGCGACTTCCTTCGCCCTGCTGTTACTCCAGCCCGATCCCCTCTGCGACGCCCAGAGCGCTTCCTCTGCTCAGTTCAGGGATGCGCTGGCCGTTCAGGTGACCCGGCGGTTGCAGGATCTGCCAGGTGCGGTCAGCACCCTTGCGCACTGGGACGACGAGACGTTCCTGATCATCGCGGAAGGCGTACCGGACGAACACCACGCGTTCCGCTTCGTCAATCAGGTGATGAACGCCTTTGCCGAGCCGTTCACCATTACGGAAATCTCCACGCCGCTTCTCGTGACAGCGTCCGTGGGTGTCAGCATCTTCCCGATGGACGGGCAGGATATGGTGGCCCTTCAGAAGCATGCAGCGCTGGGGCTGTACAACGCCCGGCATGCAGGCGGTGGGTCTGCCGCACGGTTTTCGCCCACCGTGACTGATCAAGAGCGGTTGGCGCAGCAGATTGCCGCGGCCCTGCCGGGCGCCCTGGAACGCAACGAGCTGTTCCTGATGTATCAGCCCCAACTCGACGCGCAACGCCGGTTCTGGGGCTTCGAGGCGTTGCTGCGCTGGCGGCATGAGACGCTGGGGCTGGTGCCGCCCGACGTCTTTATCCCGGTGGCGGAGCGCAACGGATTGATCCTGTCGCTGGGGGAATGGGTAACACACCAGGCATGCCGGCAACTCCGCGCCTGGCAGGACAGTGGGTACCGTGGGTACCCGAACCTGCGTGTGGCGGTCAATGTCTCTCAGGTGCAGTTGCAAGACCCTAAGTTTGTCGAGCAGGTCGAAGCCGCGTTACGTGCCGCCAATCTGAATGGTGGGCAATTGGAACTCGAGCTGACCGAGCAGATGGTCTTTCAGTATTCGGAGGCCGTCGGAGCAAAGCTCTCCGCACTGCGTGAACTGAACGTGCGCCTGGCGCTCGATGACTTCGGCGTGGGTCATTCCTCCATGCAATCGCTCGCTCAGCTTCCATTTGATGTGCTGAAACTCGATCAGTCGTTCGTGCGTGATCTTGAAGGCAATGCCCGCACTCAGCGCATCGTCAAGGCCATCGTCGACATGGCACACGACATGGAAATGATGGTGGTTGCCGAAGGTGTAGAGAGCGCGGTCCAATGGCAATTGACACAAGCCCTTGAATGCGACCGCACACAAGGGTACCTGCTGAGTCGCCCACTCATGGCGGAGGCCGTGCCGGCCTGGTTGAACCTGCACAGTGACGGCCGAAGCTTGTCCCCTTTAGACCTCTAACGTGAGCCGCGTGACCACACCGATACGGTGGGACCGATCGCTCTGGCAGGGGTACGCTGTCGATACGGTTCTGGTAAGTCGTTGCTTGCAGGGCGTCATTGAGGAGCAAGGGTAGCAGGTAGCTTGAAGTTAAAACCACCTGTTGTACGACGGCCTTCTAGCTTCGCAGTGCGGTTTTCAGAAAAGATCGTCGGTTGTTCGCGGGCAGAGCCGTGAAGGCTGGTGATTCTGGCGTGCAGATCGAGACATTCCTGGGTCAGCTTGACCTGCCTGAATCCCAGGTGGGCCCGGTTTTGAGGTCGTGTAGACCGATGAGATTGCTCGATGAGGTGAGTGCAGCGAGCGGACGAGATCACCTGATGGTGATCGACGTCATCCAGCGTCGGAAGCTCGCGGATGGCCGCCCCGTCACTTGCCAGCTTGTCAGTGCAGATTATCTCTGGGACGTCGTATTGACACGGCAGACGTTGGAAGAATGGCGTTGCCGCTGGCGGAAGACGTCGAGCACCGCTCCGTATTCGTCGACAGCCGTCCACAGCCAAGGAGTCGCGCTATCCACGACCACATGCATCTCGTCCAGATGGCATAAGTTCTGAAC
>Ga0160427_10000439_pt1 | contig 25337 bp, 30 predicted proteins | sample SolpanmetagenomL_FD_108194 | JGI IMG/M metagenome (GOLD analysis project Ga0160427, IMG submission 108194) | Solar panel surface microbial communities from Lawrence Berkeley National Laboratory, California, USA - L | ecosystem: Engineered > Built environment > Solar panel > Unclassified ...
ATGACCAAAATTAGGCTCTGAGGGGCTAGCTGTGGCGGGAGGCACATCTCCACATGCTCGTCATTTAAAGTCGTTTCGCCATGGTCTCCAAATTTGAGTAGGTGGGTGTTTTCCTTTGCATGTCCTGACAAGGATAAATCTAGTAACTAATTTTGCAAGTACAACAGTTAAATACAAACATAGGGTACAGATACTGTACTTGGATTTTATATAAAAGAATAATTCAATGAACACAAGGATGACACAAACAGGAACCTGCAGGCATGTTAGTCGTGACTTTCTTTCTTTACACTCGAAAACAATCTATTCATTATCTTCATCCTTCTCCACATTCTAAAATTGTCAATATTTGATACTTACTTACCATATATACTGCTTTAGGTTCATGTTCTAATTTACAAGCTGAACGTAGCTGGTCCAAACATTGCTTGACAAACACTCTTTCGCTACATTCTGGTCAATATCGTTTTTCGCAAAACTACTCAGATATCAGATTTGAATGACTTTGACTGGACAAAGGACAATTCATGATCAGTGAAAGCATAGGAAGTGCAGCTCATTCTTTTTTTTCGAAGACAAAGCACAAGCAATATCATATGTCACCTTCATAGATACCCCAAATCGCCAATCATCAGACCCACGACTGCTTTGCACTCCACAATAAAAAGCTCTCAAGCTCTTGCTTGGCTTTTCTAGCTGTTCTCTTTGCTTTAACTTGAAGGTCTTTATTGCACCAGGAAAGATAAACTACGTTACCGACAGCGTTCTGCAATTTTGTACTCTTTGACCTATGCTACTCTCATGAGACAATAGCAAAACCCTTCTCAACGGACAAAACGAACGCTCCCCGATAAGAGTCTAAGTTATTCTCATGAGCATCTGGCATTTATCTCGTATGGTTTCACTCCTGAGAAGACTTTTCAAACGAAATTCTGCTGGTCAGGAAACTATCGAAAAGACCACAAGAAGGGAACCTGAAAAACAAATTGGTTCTGAACACAATTCTCGTCCAAAGAGTATTGTTCCATCCTCTGAGAACGATCAATCTACCATAACCGCAAACGACAACATGTTTTCACAAAGAAAACGTAATGTGTTTGCACGTATGTATGGAAAACTTAAAGCTCAAAAACGTTTAAAGGTATATTGCAGTATTCAATTTGTAATCCTTTTTTCTATACAAATATTTTTTTCTCACTCTTCTATAAAGTTTGTTTAAATCACTAATATGAACCCCATTTTTTTGTGTAAAAAAGAAATCCCCAAAATTTCGTCAGATAGATCCCACTCCTCCGACCACCAGTTCAGCACAACCAGAAACAACAAATAACCAAATTAATTCCCGCCGGATCACAATGTCACCAGCACCACCTAGAGATAGCCGCATGCTATTCAGCGGACTACAAAGACCATATTCCATGGCGTCGAGTCACTCTTCCATCTCTGTCATGTCCTTCGAAGCAGGACTTCCTCCTTCGTTATCGCCTAGACCTATCTCTTCGAGGAGAAATTATTCTTATGAACGACGTATTATGCCATGAAAATCAAAATAACAAGGTTGGCAATAATAAAACGAGAGGAAAAAACAAAAACCAAGATCCATCCGTCTTTATCTCAATATCCCATACTCCTCTTATTGTATAGCATCCATCCTACCAGTTATGGATCACAGGGAGGTGTCTTTGGCTCTGGATTTTTTTACGGAGAAATATTATATGGAAACGACATATATCATGGTTTTTGGGGGTGAAGGCGCTGGGAGCCATTTCAACCACACAACTTCTTTACAGAACCTTTTTTCCAATCTGGGTTTCTTTTCCATATTAGATTGTCAGTTTCGAAACGAGGAAAAACACTAAAACGCTACACAATATACACAACGTATGGATACAGTTTACAATACTCTATGGAAAGAATGAATCAAGCTGGGTGGTTCCCTCAACAGATAAATAGCTTTGAACAAAGAAATAGGATAGAAAGGGAGAACTTACACATAGTGCTGAGATATGCCTTTGGTCTCCCTCCCTTCCTGGTCGGAACTTTAGATTTAATCGGGTCGACGCTACTGAGCTCATGAAATTTATACTTTAAAACACTACATACGACAATGTTTTGAGTATGAGGAATCAATAGGATAGGACACACGATTATGTACACACAAACACGCACCCAACTCTTGTGCATTAAGTATATTGGTGTATAGGGAAAAGAGGGAGGGGGGAGGATGTTGGGAGAGCAGGGAGCAAGAAGGATTTTTTCAACGTCAGGTACAATATTAGAGATTGATCGAAAACGTACACGTGTAAAAGGATAAGCAATTTGATTGAATTGAGAAGAGAATTCGAATTTTTGGAATCATATCTACATGAGATTGAAGAACGAAACATTATAAAAGGAAAAACAAGAATATAAAGATATGCTCCTCAGTTTACAAACTCCTACCTGGCTTCTCGATAACTATATATCAAAAAGCAATTTAAAATGAGGAATAAAAAGAGAGAAAGAAAGAAGAAAAAGGGAAGAAAAAAGGTTAATTACAGCATATACTCCTTATTTTCCATATCTAATGAACCCCTCAATACTGAAAAGGTGATCAAGTCCGTCTTGTAAACATTTTTCCCTCCTTCTGCATACTTTTTATTCTCTTTATCACCATCTATGGAGATGACAATACACGAATCTTCAGACATCATATCTTTTGGCGATTTGGTCAGTATGGTGCCACCAGTGATGGTGACCATATTTTTGAAATCATCAAAACTTGACGCATTTTGAAGATGCTTTTTGACTGCAGGAGTGAAATAAACTGATTTATCTTGAAAGACCTGAAGGTTTTGATCTATTGAGCTGGAGTCTTGTTGAAGGACTTTTGAGAATTTAACGTCCCATTCAGCTTCGCGAGTGGGATCGGTAGGGCAGTACGGCTGTGTGTCTATTGCGTCGTAGTCAACAAGTTAGGATACACCATAATCATGTTTGGAGGACGAACATTGAGCAGAGAAGGAAGAAGGAGTAAAAAATGAAATACATCTTACCAAGAATTTCTCCAGCCTTTTGACAATCGACGAGCCATTGATCGTCTACAATAATCTTTCCCATAGCGATACTTAACAATAATTTGCTCGTCTTCTTGATTTCGCCTGCACCAACAACAAGAATTCTCACATCTTTGTCCATGACATTGTTTGCTGCTTTGATCTTTTTTGATTTTAAAAATGTAGCCGTCTCTCTGGCGTCCTCCAATTTACTATTGCTAAAGATGATCTTCAATGATTTAGTATCACCCGAGAACTTTTTTGTTGTCCTTGGTGTAGCACTATCATCTGCTCGATCTGAAAACGGTGTCTTTTGCGGTGTGTGGCCTTGTGAGGATAAAGCTGCACTGGTAGCTCTTGTACCTCTAGATTTAGTTGTGGGCTCTTCTTTCTTTGATTTAGGTGGATCCATTGACTTCAAAGGCGTTGAGGTTCCACTCCGAGCCGGAGAGATGCCACCAGCCACGCTTTCTACATCCTTACGCTTCCTTTTGCCAACAGGCCCAGGTTTGTTCTTCTTTGATCCCGCGTCGATATCTGTATCTGCACTATCTTTATCACCGGGAACAGCTTTAGCCTTTTCGGTAGCAGTTTTACGCCTTTTTGAAGTTCGAGTGTTTAGATCTTCAGGCGTATCTGGCTTCGGTGATCCATGAGCAGAGGCATCGTCTTCACCAGCAGGCTCCTCAATTTTACCAGTGTTGTCTTCCGCAGGAGGCTCATCCTTATTGAGCCTTGTGCGTTTACCCCTGGCCACTGTAGAGTTTGTCTTCCTGGTAGGTCTTGATTTCGACGGAGAAGCTTCTGCTTCCTGCTCCACCACTACATGCTCGTTTTCGAGCTCTTCCTCTTCTGGGGTATCAAGAATTTTCTTCCTTGTTCTATCCTTGTATGTGCGGCGAGGTGTTGGTTGTTTGGACGCCTTATGAAAAGCTGGTGGCAACGAGTCCGGCATATCAGTATCTTCATCTTTATCTTTGTTTGAGGCCTTGTCGTCTGTTGCGATCTTCATGTCGTTCACCATTCCACTTTCGCCGTCCTGTTCATCCTTAGTTGATAAAACGGGTTGTGGCGTTCTAGACTTTGCTCTCCTGGATCGAGCTATGGCAGATAACTTATGCTCTTCTGTGCTTGGTATCATTTCCTCCTGTGTTTCCTTCACAAGTAAATCCTCATTATCTCCTTCACTGCCAAGATCTTCTGTATCCGAACCCAGATCTTCCGTACTACGAGAGACTTGTATATCTCTGCCCACGATTGTGCTGCCCATCTCACCAGATGTATGTGCAGGTTTGGGTGTAGGATCCAACTCTTGAAGCTCGGTGTTCTCAACAAGAATGCCCCTAGCGATTCTATCCTGGGATGACAAGTCGTGCTTTTCAAGAGAAATGGAGTAATCGTCAATATAGAGGAAGATAGGATATTCGTCATCTTCGTATAGGACGAATGACTCCGGACTAGTGTTAATGGGTTCGTATGGGTCGTTCTTTGTATAGTGGCCATCTCGACTTGCAGTAACAGTCCCACACTGAAAGGATTCAAAATATATTGGACTGGGTGCCGGGTGGATATCTTTCTAAAGTCAGTGTATGGTCTTTTGTAAATAAGGCAGGGCGTAGATTACGAAAAACCCCCAAATACCGCTCATCCTCCTGATAAATCTTTGTGCGCGGAAGCTTCATAAACTCAGGTTTGTCATCTTGCTCGTTTTTGTGCACAGCAATGTACGTCTTGCTCTCAGGCGACCTGGTAGCCCGACACACTTTGGTAGAGCCATCAGACAAGCGGAGTCGAATAAGGATACACTCCTTCATGGTTGAGGTATGTGAAGAACAGAGCAGTTGTTTGATAGAGCAAAGACTATCATCCAACGCATCCCTTGAGGGTCATTTAAGTAGAAATGTTGTCGCCTTGTGTCATTGTTGTGTCATGACTCTTGCCATCTTGTGAAGCACCTTCCCTTGTGCCAGCATTGTTGACTTGTTTGTATCTGATTAATTGTCAATCCGTCAGTCAGTCCGTCCGTGTGGCGTCAAATAGATGGAGGTGTGTGATTCATCAAAACGCGTCTTTGCCACGTTGTCATGTGACTCTATCAATAGCACTGTATCAACAATGCTTACATAAACTCTTACTTAATCACTTGTCAATTCAAGCACGAAGAAAGACAATAGACGGTCTGCTGACTACAACCATTTGATTGTTGGATGAACCAATATGAATATAAACATGAATAAGAGACGTACATGCTATATCACCCAAGTATCTCTCTGTGTTTAAGATTCACACCTTGTTCAAAAACACTTTTTCCCTTATGACACACACATACAACTGGAAGTTATATTACTCTTAACACTAAACAAGTGCTGCTACATAACGCATTTCACAACGATCTATTATGGCTCCAAAACCGTCAAAAGGGGAATATATCGAAACAGTAAGTTTACCGCATATCGCACGCTTGCTCACTACTCTACACAAGATGAAATCCTTTTTTCCCTCCTTCTTGTCAACCATCTACTTTATCGTTCAAATTAACAAACAACCTGTCATAAAGGATACAGGAAACAAAGTCTCTCGAAAATCATTAATTTTAGGTTCTCAAAATATCATCCTGGGTGGAAAGGTATATCTTGCTCCATTTGTCTTCCTGCCTCCGTTTTCCCCTCTTCCTCTTCCCAACTCCAATTCAAAATCGTTGTTTGGTTTATCAACCCCGAGTTATATCTGTTTCGATGAGAAAATCTCGGTTGACAGAAAATGAAATATATGATAAGACCATCATACAAGCAGATTGCTGCATCAGAGGCGATCTTCGACGTATTGCATCTTCAAGCCAACAGACCTCTGTCGCAATAGCTATAGGAAAATATTGCTTCCTAAGTCGTGGAAGTGTTCTTCGACCACCATGCAAGAGTTTTAAAGGGTAATGATAATACATGTTTAGTTTATTTTCCCGACCTACTTACTTCTCCTATCTCCCACTCCTAACCTCTCCGCATTCTCTTCTCGTCTCCTCTTTTGCTATGGTTTATAATTACGTCATGTGAGCGAAATCAAGATTAAATCTTGATTATAAAGTTTTCCAAAAAAAAAAAAGGCTAACATCTAACCAACGCCCGCCCGAATAAACAAGATAAAATAAAATTGGAATTCAAATCGAAACTGACGCAAAACATATACAGAGAATTTAGTTTTTACCCTATGAAAATTGGCGATCACGTATACATTGGGGATGCATCAGTTGTTGAAGCAGCAGTTATCGGAAACAATGTTCATATAGGCAAGAATTGTGTCATCGTATGTATCTACCTACATTTCTCCCTCAGCCTCTTCCCCTCTTTTTGCTCTTACTCATAAATCAAGAACGGAGGTAAAAGTTGAAGAAGGCAATTAGAATAATAAGAAATTCTGGTAATAATAATAATGAGAGGAACCGATTCTTATCAATTAAAAACAGGGCAAGTTTGTCATAATTAAGGATTGTGTCAAGATCGAGGATAACACAATCATACCATCTCACACGACGATACCTTCATTCTCTGTCGTTGAGGGTAAGCCAGGTGTAGTCGTTGAAGAATTGCCAGAGACTGCGTCCGAGTTGTTGGATTGTATGTGTACCTTTTCTTCTTTGTTTTTTTTATTTCAAATTTTCCATTCTACTCCCTTCTTTGACTCTGATACTCTTCCTCCTAAGACTGTTCCCATTTCATCTTTTTCATCATCCCTCTCTTTTAAGAGTTTATGAGAAGAGAAGAAAGTCTTGTATAATGAATCAAGGCCATGTGATTTCATAGAATGAAAAGATTATTGGGAACCTGGACTGACAAAAAAAACTTTATACAGTAAAAGATATATACAAGATGATATAAGAAAAATACATATACATAGAAGGAGAAAAGAAGGGGGGGACGACAAAAGAGAAACAAAAGGTCATTACAAGAGAAAATAATACAAACAAAACAACCACAGGCACCTTAAATTCTAAATATTCCATGTAAATTCAAAGAAAAGAAGATATGAATCAAGTTCATATTTCCATCTTTTAGAAAGAGAAGAAGAAAAAACAACACCCAAATTCTTTAAACCTCTCTAAACCTATCTTCAATTAACAACCTGTGGTCTCTGACTCCGACCTTGACTGGTTGTCGTCGTTCCTCTGGCAGCAGAAGCAGGCATCGTTCTTGGATTCGCTTTTGGTAGGGTGTATTTCGCAAATGCTCTTGCCATACTCTTCTTCACACTCACCTTTTGTGCGCCTACAAAGCTTTCGACGGTGACTGCAATTGCGAGATCAATGTCTTTCGATTGTACATAGTCTGATAATCTCATTTTGGAGAATGCTTCAGAGAGACGGATGATGGATTCCAGATGTCGGACCTAGAAACAGTGTTTTGTTAGTTATCATAGTATCGATGCTGTTTTGTGCTTCCTCTGGACAAATGTATACGAGCATCATTGATTGTGAAAGAGTATGAAAGGGTAGGGGGTTGCTAAAAGAGCCAAAGGGGAAAACGTGTCCAACTTACGGTGATAGGAAACGACCCGGTAGCTAAACTCTCCTTTCTCATATCTGAAAACAATCTTGCCAGTTTATCGTCATCGATATGATGAATCTTTGGTACACACCGCTCACGAGCAAACAATATATATTTTCTCAACAAATCTTGACTAATCGGTGTATGGTGAACAAGTCCCTCATCTGTCTTGTCACCAGCCTTGAATGTCGGATGAGATCTTCCATGTGATGAAACCACAAATTTGGCCAGACGTTCGTCGACTTCGGGATCTACTGTATCGCGCACGACACAAAGAACATCAAAACGAGAGAGGATAGGCTCTGTAAGTTCGACGTTTTGTGCAAATGGAATTGTCGAGTTGTAGCGGCCGCCAATGGGATTTGCTGCAGCGATGATGGCACAGCGCGCTTGCAAAGAAGTAACGATACCAGCCTTAGAAATGGAAATAGATTGTTGTTCCATAGCTTCGTGTATGGATGTTCTATTATCATCTTGATATTAGTAGAGCAGGATATAAAAGTGTTTAAGGTGTATTGACTAACCTGTCTTGATCATTCATTTTGTCAAACTCGTCTATCAAGCATGTTCCTTTATCAGCCAGCACAAGAGCCCCACCTTCCAGGGTCCATTCGCTCGTTATTGGGTCTTTTCTGACACTAGCAGTTAAACCGACGGCGCTGGCACCCTGTCCAGTTGCAAACACTGCACGATGTGCCGTCTTTTCGATAAATTTGAGGACTTGTGATTTTGCTGTTCCAGGATCTCCAAGGAGAAGGACATTAATGTCACCTCGAAGATTGTGACCTTTGCCGACTTTGGGAACACCACCAAACAGTGAAGCCGCCACAGCAGTCTTGATATCCTTATGACCATAGATTGAGGGCGCGATGCTGTCGATGATTTTCTGAACTACATTCTCATCTTTCGATAGTGCTCGAATAGCTTTTTCGTCGTCTTCTGTCAATCTGAAACCAGCCAATTGATCATGCGACTTGACAACGTGATTTGCCTCGAGCACAGTTGCAAAGACTGGAAAACCATTCCTGTTATTGAGCTGAGCATCATAATTGTTTCGATATATTCCAGTAATTTCTACTTCCTCTCCAGGCTTTGCTGTATCGATCAGATCCCAAAGAAGGATTACCTCTCGGTGTCTTGGAAGACGTCCTGCGGGAACTGTTCCGGGAGACTCTTGTAGAGTCAACTTTTGATAGTTTCGGTAAACAGTCTTTTCAGAGTTCAAGGTGAACGGGCCTCTAGATTGACAGTTCTGACAATACGAAATCTTGACTTCAACATTGGCTTCCTGCTGAAATGGTCCAAGAGTGGTACCGCATTTTGTGCAATCAAATTTGACATATTTCAGTTGAGGAAATACGCCAGTTCGACGTGTGACAACTCCAGATACCCGTACTAGTGCATTGAGGTGCGATTGTCGCAAGTCCCGAAGTGTGAAGGACGTAGGTAAATCAGCGACTCGAACGTGAATCTCTGCATGGATTCTTTCATAATCTTGATAATGAAGCAAAACCGCTTCCATGGCTACTGTGTCAAAGATCTTGAGTACTTCGGCAGGAGCATTTGCCAAAAAGTAAGCAATGATGGCTTTACTTTCTGCTAAATGGGTATAGGATATTTCGAGACTCTCAGCGTTGACTTCTCCCAATGTTCGAATTCGAGTACCGTACACTGAAGAACCCGTTGAATCAATATATTCTAGTAGAAAGTTTTTGAACTCTCTCGCAATGGTTCGATGTACGGCAGGCAAGGCAATCCAATCGGGTATAGAAGCAGACTTTATGTCAGCCAACGCCTCAAGGGAAAGTTCCTCGTCCATTATATTCATATCATCATCTGGATCCTCATCGTAGTTTGTATATCGATGTCGTCTACGTCTTGTTTGTGCAGTAAGATCAATCTCGTCCTCATCGTCGTTCAAAAAGGCTGCGGGCATACGACGTTGGCGCTCTAGCTCACGATCTCGACGGGCAAGCCTTTCTTCGAGTTGTCGTCGTTCAGCCAGACTGAGATCTTCATATTGTTCGTCGTCAATATCTATATCGTCATATGCATCTTTCATTGCGTCTGCTGTATAATCTCTAAAGAACAGATGGGACAAATTTTAGCGTTTTTCCACTTTAAAGATGTCAAAGTACGCATGTATTGTTACCTTTCTGCGTCAGCCATAAGATCTATGCCGTCTTCGTCTTCAGCCATATCATCCAAATCATCGACGTCTAGATCTTGGATTTCATTCTCGTCTATTTCATCTTCATCTTCAAAATCATGGAATCCAAGACCATCGATTGGGGGAGAAGAAGGTGGTAAGACTCCCGGAGATGATGTGGGAGATGTTGGGGCAGTTACAGCATCTTCATCCTCTCTGCCCCTCTTTCTCGTGTTTGTAGACATTGTTGTATATTCTTTTAATACGATACTCGGAGCTGTCTAAGCTAAAAACAAAGAGCTCTTTACCAAGTCAAGCTTTGTTCTTGTCAAAAAGGCGTACTGCCTACGATGAAAAGCTGTTTTCGTGTGTGTCTGCGCAGCTCTCGATACGATCAGTATCTAGAAGGGTGTATGTGTGTGGTAATGTTCGTTGAATGTATGTCTGAAGGGTTGATGTTGTTCCTGCTGTGTATGTTGTGTTGTGTTGTGCTGTGTTTGTGTTTGTGTTGTGGATCAGAAGTATAGCTTGACGCGCTCTTGGTCCTTGCTTGCTTTTGCTCTGCTTTGCTTTTGCTTTTGATTTTGATTTTTTTGAATTTTTCGCGTAACAGGCCACTCAGCCGTCCAATTTTGGAAACCATGACGACTGAACGAAAGGAGGCTAGTACTTGAGTATTTATAAAACATTCACTTTAAGGTGTCTCTTTATCCTTGATGTCACAAGAAGTGAACTAAATTTGTATAAAATACTAAGTACTTATATATAAATTCTCAAATGACTCACTTGGTTGACACTACTTTACACTATTTGGCGCATTGGCACTTCAAACCGTCGAGTCTCTTGTACTCTTACATCATCATACCACTACTTGCAATGGCCTTGCCTCAATCCTTTCCTTTTTTTTTTTTTTCCATTATTCCCCCAAAAAACGACTTTTCCCCCCCCCCCCCAATGTAGTGACTACCCCACTAAACGAGTAGACAGCTAGACAAACTGGTATCATCATTTCGGAACAATCTACAAAATGTCCCAGCAGTCCTCAACCGAATGACATACTTTACTGCAGGCCACACTAGCACTCAAACTATAGTTACTTACCCCAACCTTTTCATCCACCCATCCATCCGCAAAGTCATCCTTACCCTTCGCCATCGCTCCAACAACCACACACAAACTCTCACCTTCCCCTAGACCGCCAACATACTCTCTCATGTTGACCACAGGCGCATCCCAACTCAACGTGATCTTTCGACACGAAGGTGGAAGATACTGACTTACAGGATTTTTGATCACCTTGAGAAGTTTCTCAGAAGACGTGGTTGAGCGGATAGAGAGTTTATGCAGAAGTTGAACCATGAGACCAGCGAAACGTTTAAACGTTCGGGGAATACGGACAGTAGGGTTGACTTCGATAAGAACTCCTTTCGTGGATTGGATATACACTTGGAGTTTGCCAGATTTATTGACAGGCGAATCGAGGAGAGTGAGGAGACACTGTTTAAATAAGAGAAAAAAATGGCAATAAAAAAGACAACTTGCAATGCATGTTCCCATGAAGGGAAGAGCGCATGCGCCGTTGTATTTTTTATTTGACACCAGTCAGGTCATGTCCATGTTGAATAGACTTGCTAAGGGGATTCATGTAGGAAGCGACTAAAAGAGCGGAGGGAAATATGTTGAATATTGCAGGAAGGGAAGGAAGGACAAACCTGATGCAAAATATCTGGTCGAGCGTCACTGATGTCTCTACCCATCTTTTTCAAGACGCCAATATGATCGTCCGAATTCAAAAGGACGTATCTTTTCCACACAAATGGTTAGCATCGGTGTTCAAGGAAAGTACACAGAACTATGCACAAGAGCATATCGCGTTCGGGGAGGACAATCCATACTTCTCCCCAGCATTTGGGCCTGCGCCAGTCGAAACCTTGTGAGTCTCTAGACAGGCTTGAGCCAATACGACAATTAGGCGTTTGGTACTTTTATCGGTTGTTGGAATGATAGTCGCTTGCTCAGCGATCAAGCCTGGCAATGACGGGCAGGATTGAGTCCTTGGCCTCTTTTTGACAGGTGGTTCGACATCGTTGATTGTTGATGACATGATTGTTTATATTTGACTAAATATACGATGTTCCGCAACGAAACTTTGATTGACGGCTACAAGGAGATAGAATATGCCTGGTTTCTAGGAATTCCTTCTTTCTTTTCTTTGCTTTTTGGATTCTGCTGCAGTTGCAATAGGCTTATGCAGATTTCCGTATGGTTGAATTATGTTGGATAAAGTCGGCGGCTCTTCGGTACTTTTTCAAGACGGATGTGACTTCTGTAAGCAGAGGAGTCCTTTTACTTCTCGATCAACTCTTGTTCCTGGGAAAAGAAGATGCAATCTACAACTGGAATGGAACAGCAAGAAAGAGAAAAGAGAAAGCAGTGGAGTGACAGCTGACAGAGGAAAGTTATGCGCTGTGGTGGGGGGAGAAGAGCAACGAGGAGGAGAAGAGGAAGAAGAAAAAAACGAAGAGAAAATTTCAATAGCGCATGTCGGGAGAAAAAAGTGTGGGTCATACACCAAATAAAGTTTGGACGAAAGATCAGATGGGATCAGATTAGATAAAGAGATCACGGAGTGGGATCATGATCACCTGACTAGAGTTCGGCTACCCAAGGTATATTCACTACATCGCGACATGACATCACTCCGCTCTCATCTGCCAATCCTTGCATTGCATTGCGGCGCAGGTCCATCAGCTCTTCAACAAGCATCAATACTGATATGATCGACAGCAGGGGAAAACTCGAACAAAGGCGCAGAGCTCACATTGATCAAGGTCAAGCAAGCGAGAAAAACCAAGATGCAAGTTTTTCCTCATGCACAAAGTCGCTGTCGCCTTGGAGCTTTTCATAGGGCTGTGCCGACCCGAAGGCCCCCCATCATACCAAGCAAATTCACATCTATCGATCGCATATCGTATCGTGGATCGCGACCCGCATCAAGACGAGAGGAGTGCCATTAAAGATTTTTCTACCACCTTCAACTAGCGGGAAACCCTATACGGCGACCAATGCACTATGAATCATAACTTCACGACCAGGATACTTGACTGCGATAATGAAGAGATTTTTTGCGACGAGTAGAGCTCTGAATCTGCACAATAATGTTTTCAGGGATGTCCTAATGTTGATATATAAAGTTCACCTCCGCAATGTTTTTACGTCTCAATATCTTCTTTCACGGTTAATAAGTATTCTATACACCAGATATTGAATCTATTTTTGCGCATTGCTTGATACCTCCCTCGAGCATCTATTGTAAAGGATATACACACAATGTCAACAACTCAGCTCCACACCCTACAGGCTACTCCGGGTACAAGTACAGATAGTTTCTCAGTCATCAGTACTACCGGCGATCATGACATTGATCACGCCAGCATCGAGCATTTCGGCGTCGACCCCGAACAACACGAGAAGGTCTCTTCCCTCCCACCAGTCGATAGAGGAAAGGACGCTTGGCTCTTCATCGCTGGCTGTTTCATGGTCGAAGCCCTCATTTGGGGCTTCCCCTTCTCCTTTGGTGTTTTTCAAAAATATTATTCCACAAACCCACAGTTTGCATCAAATGGAAATATAGCAGCAATAGGTACCTCAGCGTCTGGTTTGATGTACTTGTCTGCACCAATCATTATGGCTGTTTTGGGACGATATCCAGTCCTAGCACGTCCATGTATCATGGTTGGATTTGTCATCACCATCTCCATGTTGATTGCCGCAAGTTTTGCGCAAAGTGTCACTGTGTTGATATTGACACAAGGCATCGGGTATGCAATCGGTGGTGGACTGGTTTATTCACCTTGCATGTTGTACATGGATGAGTGGTTCGTGTACAAGAAGGGACTCGCTTTGGGTATCACATGGTCAGGGTCTGGCATGGCGGGAGTTGTATTACCGCTAGTCATTGATATTGGTCTTGGAAAATGGGGATTTCGAACAATACTGAGAATATGGGCTGTCGTCCTGGTATTATTTGCTCCAATTGTTTTGTACACTGTCAAGCCTCGTCTTCCAATCGCAAAGGAATCGGGTCCAAAGAGAATCAGTTTGGATTTTCTTACCGCATCGACATTTTGGTGGTATCAAACTGCAAACATTATTGAGGGTCTAGGATTCTTTTTGCCAGGAATTTATCTACCAAGTAAGTTCTTCTCTAATCCTCCCTCTTCGTTTCCTTTCTTCTTCGCTCTACCAACAAAGATATATTTATGATTGTAGACAAATATGCTAACATAACCTCGCAAATAGCTTACGCCTCTTCCATCGGCATCAACCAACTCATCTCTACTCTCACCCTATCTCTTCTCAACTTGACATCCGTCTTTGGTCAAATCGTCTTTGGTTCCCTCTCCGACCATTTCGCACCACATAATGTCACTCTCATCTCCGCCATCGGCTCTACTCTCTCCGTCTTCCTCCTCTGGGGATTTTCAGTCTCCTCGCCTGTCCTCATACTCTTCACTCTATCCTACGGCTTCTTTGCTGGTGGTTTCACATCAACGTGGACAGGTTCAATCAATCACATTGTACGGGAACGTCCTACAGAGCCAAGTTTTGTTATTGGGATCTTTTGTTTAGGAAGGGGGTTTGGAAATGTCATTGCCGGACCTTTGAGCGTTGGATTGTTGAAGGCTGGTGGTGGTAATGGTAAGACGTTGTTGGGCGGAGCGAAAGGAAAGGGGTTTGCGTATGGGTCGAATTATGTTGATTTGATTGTGTTTACGGGAGTGACATCTGCTTTTGGTGCGTTGGGCTGGTTGGCGATGGGACCACCAAAGAGACTTTTGGAAAAGGCAAAGTTTATGAAAGCTCATTGAAGGGGTTTTCTTCTCTTTCTTCTACATTCCTCTTCCTTCTAAATACTGTTAGCGACTTTCTTCTTCCCCTTCCTTTTAACTTTTCATGAATTGTTTTTTTCGATGGCATTTTTGGGAGTTCCTGGGTTTCCTTTTTGACTACACAAAACAAAAGTCCTGCATTTCTATCATTTCATAGCGAGTTGGCGTTTGCGTTCGTTCAATTTCTGTTTTTTCCCATAATCATACCATTTTGTTTTCATTTACTTGATTCAAGCATTAAAATCTATAGCTTAATATAATTGTAATTCACAGAATGAATGTTCTTCAATAGTTGTATAATTATATTGATACTCATCTATAGCTAAGAACCCAATTACACACCCACTGCAGTCAAAGCAACAACACTCGTATCTTGATATATCTCGTTCTTCAATATCGAGCAACAATGCCTTTGACGAATACTATCAAAACATGCTTTTTTCAGCCTAGCTTGTAGCTTTCACACTCAATTTTCTTTGTTTTAGTAGAGCATATAGCAAAAGCTACAATCACATATATGAAGTTCTTTATATCATACCAACGTTTCTCCCCGCTACCATCAAGTTTATAAACACTCGAAATACTTTCTTATATACATATCACTTCCCTTTGTGCCCTTTATCGTAATAAAAGAACTAATGACCCCGTTCCGCAACTTCCAGACATTCCTTTTCTAATCCTGGAACATGGATATATTTTACATTCGCCGCTTTCAACTTTTCCCAAGCGACATTCTTTTTGATAAAAGTCTCTGGTTCTCTGACGCCGACATAGACTGTTTTTATTCTTCTTGTTTTTGTCAGTGTTGATGGTGAATTTATTTCCTCTTGTTGTTGTCTTCTTGCTTGTCCTTTCTCTTCTTCTCCTTTCCCTTCTCCTCGTCCTGCTTGTTGTTCTTGGTGTTGCTGTTGTCTCACCTCTTGCCATTGTAATATCCTATCAACACACGGTAAATTCCCGGAAAGTCGTTCGGAACAAGGTTCCATGGTTGTATATAGTATTAGGTCATCGTCTTCATTTCCATCACCATCATCCGTAGTGGTCGTATTGTATGATAACACTGTCGATGACGGCAACAACAACCTCTCTTGATCATATTTATCCAGTGCACATTGTTCCGCATGAGTGTTGCCCGGTAATTCTCTAGAATATCCTGTGGATAGTACTGTCGGCGGCGTTGTCGATGGATCGACTAATGCTGCGCCTACGCAGAAGGCTGTTGGTGTTGGTATACATTTTTTCGCTTCAGTGAGGGCAAGTTGGAGGTATGAGATGTGAAGATTGTGTGAAGGAGTGTTGAGGGTGGATGATGGTGGTGGTGGTGTTATTGTTGTTGATGTCGCTGCTGTGGATGTTGGAGGTGGAGGTTGTTCGGAAGACATTTTGGGTTCAAATTGTGTGTAGCGGTCGGTGGTGGGGGGGTGTTGCGGAGGGGTTAATTAACGTTGGAGCTATGAATTTTTGGGGCTTTTGGTGATCTTGACGCATGGAGCACATGTACACCTAAAAGAATAAAAGATACAAGGTTAGTGCACACACAAAACCAAAAGAATAAGTAAATTTCGGAAGATGGCTTCGTGCAATTAATACTTACCTATAATATATGAGCCTGCCTTCCGAGATATGGGGTTGTCTCGGGAATTTCAAGTGATCCTTGTATGAGCACCACAATACTAGGTCATTTTTGTTAAACCATAGATCTTTATAGATATTGTTTAGCACTATGCGATTGGACCAGTAAGCAAGTATATTGGAAATATATTGTTTTAGTTTTTTATCATGTGTGGTTGTTTGATCAATTATCTGACCTCAGCTATCATACTCATATGACTGGGTCTCGGCTTCATTTTCGTTTGCCCTTGATTTGTATCAAGTAAAATAAAAAAGGGTTTGACAAGACGAATTCAGTTGTCCAATCCATAACCAATTCTAGAAAACTGATAACTGGTCACTAATAATTAACATCATAATAACAATCAAGACCTTTGCAATTGCCTAAATGTACTGATCCAACTGCACTCTATATGGGTAAAAGCGCGCACGCTTCATGTGTAGCACTCTTCATATTATGCTGTACAATCTCTGATGTACTCTCAAGGAGTGGGTGTTCTCAATTACACAAAGCCGTAAGCTAAACCTTCAAAACAGAAAAAGCCAAGTTTGGATGATCCACTGTACAACGATAACTGCTTGAACTCCGACAAATCTTCTGAAAGTACAGGACCAACATCAACCTGCTTCAAGCTTCATCCTTTCTTGACACCATGAACACTTTCGAACGAATCATCTTCTCCAACTATGATTCTAAACATCGTCCTCGCATATGTGTGCGCTTGGCTAAATTTCGTTTTGAAACCCAACCTTCCAAAGGCAGTCCTTATAGATATGAATACCTCCACTAGATAATCCACTGCTATTCCCCATTGAATAATCTTGAAATCGTCTGCTGAATTATCCGCCCCTGAAATAATGAACCCAAGGGAAACTAATAGCATCTTCGCTCTCTCTAAACTTTTAATAATCATATTCTCTGATATCAGAATACGTAATAGAAGATAATGACCTTTCGCCAAAAGGATGCGCGGAACTTTGTCAGCAGGTTGAGTGTATCCTGTAGCCAACAAATTAAGTAGCCATACGACTTTTCCGATCAGACCTAGTTGAGATATCGGATGAGAACTGATTTTTGTAAAGATTTTGTGGAGATTCTCAAACACCACTTTTCTTATCCTCAAGATATCGGGGTCAGAGGTAATGCTATCTAGACAAATTGCGCATTCGCAAGTGAAACCATATGGCTCAAGCTTTCTCTGAAAAGCTTCATTATTGATTCCGTCATTATGATGGTATGCAACAGTAACCACTGTGTCACGCTTGAGATCGCGAGACGCACGCACGATGATCATGTCACCAATAAAGGATCGACGTGCGTTGAAATAGCAGCTGTGGTTGATAGAGGATCCAAGCAGCCAAACACCATAAAAAGGGGTTTCGACACTCGCATCCATCGATAGACCCTTGGAGCTCAGCATTTCGGTGTATGTATCAAGGGTAGAAGCGGGACAGCCGAACATCTTGGTTGACATAAATTCTTTAACTTCAAAACTAAAGTGTACAAGCAGTTAGTTAGTCCATATATGACTAATTTCCGGATTTCAAACGGGTGTATACGTATTCACTTTCCAACTATACAAGTGCCGAAAGAGCACACTATAATCCGACTGAAGTTTCTGGGAGAAAAAAAACTCAAGATTTGGACGTGGATCAAAGTGAACTTTCCTCACGAGCGTGTCGAATAGTTTGGCCTTTTCATGCATAAAATCCTTTCGGCCTAGTTCTGGACGGAGACAAAGACTCTCAAAACTTGTCTTGGCATGCAACGGGTCTGGATCAGCGGATTCATGACCAAATGCTTTTTCACAAAGGAGCAAGTCTCCCGCTCTGACTGATTTTTCAACATACAGAAAAAAATATTCGGATCCCGATTTGTGTGTGCTCTCATCTATGATGACCGGTTTCCAATAAATATCATGATCTAAACGCAATCTTTTAATTCTTATTTGTTCCTTAACTTCTCTTTGCATAGCTTTGAAGTCGTATATCCCTGATGTATTCTCCCATGTTCGCATCCTGAATTGCTGATATAGGGAAAGAAAGTGTACTCTGGTTTGGGGATCTTTGATGTCAAACCCGCGCAGTGCATCGCCACAAGCCTTCATACTGGTTTGATACAAAGCTTGTACACCAAGAAGGTTAAACATCTCTTTTTTATTATCGTGAAAGAACGGGAAGCCCGTTTCTTCAAGCACTCGACTATATTGACCTATATGCAGATAAGCAATGCATCTTATATGCATAAGTTCATCTCTGAGGACTTTTTTCTTCGCCCTGAGAAGAGCCTCAGAGAAACTATATATGTTAATGATTGTAATACACTGAAATTTAAAAAAAGATACCTACTTTTTGATAGCTTGCCAGTACTCTTTCTTCTTGAAAGCCTCAAATCCCTGATTGGTGTAGAAACTCAAAGCTTCTTGTTCCTCAACCATGCACTCCTTCCAATTTGGAGGTACCCTGGGATCGTCACTCAGAACAAATTCCACGTCTGTGATGTGGTCCACACGTATGATCCTCTGCCCCCAGGGTGTAATTTTACAAAAAGGCTCTTTTACCAAAATGATCGCACCGATATTGATGACATCGGTAGGTTTGATGGAGAATCCATCATCCTGGTGAAACATCTCTAGTACTATGTCATTTGAAAACTCATCTTCCATCACTGCCACTATGGCTGCCATGCGTGTTGGTGGAGTGAGGCATCGAAGGACGATATAGGAATTTAGGTGATGAGAGTCACCCTTGAGGTTCGTGATTGCGATACAGCTTAGGTGAGCAGACGGCTCTTCGCATGGAGGATATGGAGTTTGGTCAATGGAAGAGTATTTGATTGGCCCTTTACTTCCAATTTCGAATGTTTGGGCCTCTGCGATGATATCTTTGAGCCAAACCAGCGCTTTCGCCTGTCTAGATCCGAGATTATGCTGTTTTTCCACCTTGAGGTCTGTATCCATTGCGAACGAATATTCGGATTTCTCACGCTGCTGTGTGGTATTGCTCGTGTTGAGGAGTTTGTTGAGATGACTTGAGAGTACTGGAGCTTTCGATTGAGGAGAACTGTGCTTCGCAGACCAATCATCGATGTTGTTGTGTGTATAAGCATTCAGCAAGGATAGTGGTGAACATGTAGGGTAGTAGGTAGGCAAGACGGTCAAACTTCTTATCCTCTCTCCTGCTGTCATACGAGAGAAAAAGGCTACAAACCTACTTAAGTAAGTACTTATCGATGATCACTTTCTGTTGTTGCCGACCATATCAACTTGCCAAATGCCTAGGTAGGCAGCAAGCGGTTGAGGTCTGTGTTGTTTCAATATTCGCTGTGGCTGGCTGACCGTGATTTAGAAACATGATGATCGACATCCATGGACCCAACCAGTCAGTCGAATCATGTCATGGCAGATGTCAGATGTATATGATACTTGCATACTATCCATTAGATATTCGCCATGAACTGACACATGGAAGAACCATTCATTCATTCATTCATTCATTATTGATCGTAAAATCAAACAATAATAGAGGTTTAATCCTAAAACAACTGATAATCAATCCTGGCTCACCAAGCAGGAACTACTGCTCTAATTCCTTTAGGTTTTGTGTTTGCTTGTTTGTTTGCTCAATCCATGATGGTTTTACAGGATTCCAATCAAGACTGGACACTGCACTGCATCCATCGACAAAAAGCAGCAGCAGAAGGACAGAAAGCTGGGGTGCATGTATAATAGTACTTACTTACTTAAGTACTTACTTACCTAGGTACTTACTTAGTAATTACTAAGCACTGCGCTGCACTGTGATATGACATGCATGTTTTCTTCTCCTCCCCCTGCATGCGTTATACTCACTCCACTGTACCTGAAAGAGAAACCCGACTTGTTGGACAAACCGCGAACGAAGGAAATGAATTTCTGAATAAAAACAAAGTAATAAATATCATGATCGCTCTAGCACAATGAAGAATCGCAGTTGAGAACAGACAAAGGACTCTGATTGGCCAGAAATTCTTCTTCTAGTCTCCTTCGCGACACCCAGCCATGAATGACCTCATCAAGTCTTCGTCGTCGTGTTCTTGTTCAACACAAGATATACAGCAAGTGCTCTACTCTAAGAAACAGTATCCCAGAACCTCGATCGATCGATAAATAATGCATATTGTAATGGTCAGACATATCGAAAGACACTTCTTGTTCAAGCATTGCTTACTTTTTCCCATTCTCCCATCATCGCCCTGATGAGGTTCGATGCGCAGGAATTAAAATGAACAAATTATATCAGTGATGGTGATGGTGATGGATATGTTAGGCTCTTAGAACTGGACGCGTCTTCGAAAAACCTCTCATTCTGCTTCCCCGTTTGCAATAGCTGCACATACTTGGCATATATCCCACAATCTTGTTGTAGTGTAGTGCGCATACGGCAATTGTTGCTCGCACATCCGGCACGGGTGCCTCTTGGATCGTTCACATCATCAAAACATCCCGTCACTTCACATACCAACCAAACTCTTTGACAAGTAGAGTACAGCACAGCAGGTACCTTTACTACACCTGCCCCCCAGCCCCTCTCTCCCACATCCCGTCAGTGTGAGTTGTGTTACTCCAAACGCGTCGATCTCCACTCTAATCAAAGATCGCGTTTGCCCAGAACTCACATACAAATCAGGGGGCCTCCCACCGAAAGGAAAAAGCACCCATCTCATATTCCAGGTACTGTACAATACAACTCCCACTCTAAAGCGTTACAAGCCGGGTCTGCATATTTGTTTGCCTGCAGCTCAGCATATAAGAACGTCATGGGTCCCTCGACGCGTTCCTCGAGAACTCAACTTCGTTCCAAATCCAAACCCAGTTACAGAGACAAGAGACCTCGAGCTCCCAACAATACAGTCTCATCAACATCTGATTCAACACCTGCAACTGAAGCAGCTAAACGTAAAAGAGGAAGACCTAGATCAACTACTACTACTGCTGCTGCTACTACCACTACTACCACCACCGATATTGCCACTAAATCTGCCGAAGCAACCAAAGCTCTCAAACCAACCAAGTCAACTGAACCTGTAACACGCAAAAGAGGAAGACCGTCTAAAGCTGCTGAGTCTGTCACTCTAGTTGCTGAACAGCCTCCATCCACAAAACGCAAACGAGGTAGACCACCGAGAACAATGCAAGGTACAAAGAGAGCAGTTGATGATGTCGAGGAGGTTGAGACAGACGATGATCATAAGCAACAAGCATCAGACGATGCCGCTGAAGAGCCAATTACTAAGAGACAGAAGAAAGAGGCTACTCCAGCAAATGATGATCGACAAGATGAATCCCTTGATCCCAAACAGACAACGTTGGATGATAAATTTGTGGCCGTCAACAAGGATGAAGCAAATAGCGGGGACAAGAAAGACATCCAGGTCAATGGTCACGACAAACCGAAAGCAGACGCACAGGAAACAAGTGAGCCTGCTGTCGAGGATACTCAACAACAGGACACTTCAGCCGAGGATCAATCCAAAGACAAGTCTGCCACTACAGAGTCTGAGGTCCCTGAGCCACAAAAGCCCGAACAAAACGGTAGCTCAACAGAAGCAGCAGAAACCAAGAAGTCAGAAGACGAGTCGTCTGAGCAACAGACTACACAGGAGGAAGCCCCAAAATCTCAGACGAATGGCAATGCCTCGAAGGACGGCAAATTAACTGAAAACCACAGTCCACCATCATCTATGAATGAAAAGGGTGTTCTCTATTTCTTTATGCGCCCACGTGTTGGTCTTGAGAAGGAGCCAGAGAACTTCCAAGATATTCAACGCAGCTTCATCGTTATGAGACCCATACCACTAAAGGACGCCATCACCTCTGGAAAGATAGTTGAAAAAGAGGATGGTAGTATGAGAGTGCTTGCCCTGCCGAAGAAGAAACTGTTAGGCAAGGGTGGAAAATTTATGTTTGTTGTCCTTTACACACAATGGTGTGTATGCGTTTATTGACCAGCCATGTAGGACATTTGTAGAAAAGGTCAAAGCCTCGACTGAGCAAATAAAGGAAGAGGTATTGCAATCATCATCATATAGCACAGCGACACTTGGGTAAGTTTTTCCCCATTCTATCCCATCTGAACAATACAACTAACAGTATGATGTAGTGACCGAACGAATCCCGCCGCACAACCTCTGGGTACAGCGGTATATTCCATAACACAAAACGGCACAACTTCACATCTTACATATATGATTGTCAACCCTCTCTCTACAGACTCAAAACTAACACCACTACAAGAAGACTTTGGATTGAAAGAGAAGGGTAGCTTTGTTCTGAGCGTCAAGAATCCAAAATCCAAGTCTCCAAACGGTGTAGGATTGGATGCTAATCCGGGCTATAGCGATGAGTATGTAATCCTTCCAAGTCCTTGAATAAAATCTATACTGACAACCATTCTCCTGTTCAGGTTAATGGAAGCTTTTGGCACCCGCAGTTGGAACTCTGTGAATCCCAAATATCTAGATTATGTTAATGCTGAGATTTTGTTTATTGGTGAGGATACACACATTGAAGCAGAAGAAGATGAAGAGTTGGAGAAACTGGCGGCAGAGGATGAGGAGAGAATAAAAGAGATGATGAAAAGCAAGAAGGAACAAGCAGATGACGATGGTATTTTCAAGGATTTGGAGTTGAGCAGGGAGGAGTACGGAGATGGCATCAAGATGGAGTTTTAGAGTACAATCTGTAAAACATAATAAAAGAACTCTCTTGTTGATTCACTCATGTCAAAATTCCAAGCATGTTATAATTCAGTACATGCGCGTACCTATAGGTATTTAAAATTTCAGACGTGATCGAGATGTTTAATAGTGTACGCTTGCTAATATCAGTGCGTTAATATATTATTATCGTCATCAGTATCATTATCATCGCAATCAACTGATGCGGTTCTTGTTCTTTGAGACCTGCTCATTCCATCTTTTACTGCCCGATCTCTGTTGGTGGTGTAGAGTAAGACTATTCACTCAACGAAATAAACCATCGTTACAAGATATTATATATACGAGTGAAGGCGATTTGAAGGAATACCACATCAATACATTATTATACATGTTAATGATATCATTTGTTCATAAATTTAGAAAAGCATAGCAAGTGTTGCGATCATTGAAACATGGGCATTCCTGTGATTGGTCGGTTCTCTATCCCTCCCCTCAACCTCCTCGTCTCATCCATGATCAGCGACAATCACCTCCTCACTTACCTAGGTACTTTGACTTCATCAATTCGATTCAACATTCGAGATCTTACCATCACCAGCAAGCTTCATCTGTCTCATCCATCAAACGACCTGCGATTATTTGAGTATTGTCCCGCTGGTTACTTGACATCTGGAATGTCAAATTAATCGCATCATCCATTCGCCGCCAAGTACTTGCCGTTATCCTTGTCGCTGTACATCAACATCCATTCATCCAGGGCAATCACCATCAACGAAGAAACAGTGCTTAGACGGCTTCTATCGAGTGTGTTTTCTCCCGAAATAAGTAGCAAGGGTTTCCAACAAATATCAAAAAAGTAGCGGGCATTTTTGGAAGGACAAGAAGGCATAGATTTAGGTTTATTGTGACGAATTTGCGAACATGTATGACAAACACGAGCAGACATCGGGGAGTGAACGCATTACAAAACCAACGTCAACGACGACGATGACGACAGATGTTCAAAATTACGGCGCCACAAATAAATCATCAAGATCACCATCGATACGAAGTAGTAAATCAAGTCATCATAACATACCAGATACTGAACAAACCACATTATTACCGCCATCAACAGCAGATAATGTTTGGGCTCAACAACATGATACACCTCCATCTTCAAACGAAGAGACAGCAGACGAGCAGTCTCCACTACTACGACCATCTCAAGATGAGACGGCGACGAGACTAACGGACAACGACGACTCTGATACCAACAGTGATAGACGAAAGCGATCATGGCCTCTATGGGGGAAAATATGTTTCTTCACCACCATTTTCATTTTTATCCTCCTTGCTATTCCTCTAATTATCCTTGCAACACTTAGAGAAGAATTAGCAAAATCCTTCGTCACACAGGCCACCATCATCAATATTAAAAGCGTCTCCCTTGACTCCTTATCATCGAACTCTAAAGCTGTCAACATTCGAGTTAAAGCATCGTTTGGCTTCGACGCTTCTCGTGTTGAGAAGTCATCGGTGAGAAACATTGGTAGATTAGCAACAGGTATTGTGCGAAAAGTGTATATCGGCGACGACTCTACCGTTGAGCTCGCACTGCCAGACTACTCAGATGAGAATCTTGCGAGAGTGATGTTGGTTGATGGTTTGGAGGTGGATGTAAGAGATGGGAGGATGAATGAGCTGGAGTTTGTCAGCGAGGTGATGCCAGGGAGTGATGAGCAAGAGGTGGAGAATGTGGCGAAGAGATTGGTGGATGAAATCGTTGGTGGAAAGGGGATGGATAGATTGAGAGTCAAGGGAGATGCAAATGTTGGGTTAAAGTCGGGCATTTTCTCGTTGAGAAAGCAAAGGATACAACAGACTTTGGTACTGGATGGTGAGTTTAATAGAGTTCCCGATCTTTCTTTTTTTCTATTAGATCTATCAAGACTCTGGCTTACATGGCAATATAGGCATTTCGGATGTACCCGCAATTGACATTGGTGGACTGCATTTCATGGAGGTTGATCTATCTGGTAAAAGGGCGTTAGGTGTTGACGTTCGAGTCTCCGTTGCAGCATCGAATCTGTTTCCATTTGAGTTTACAGTACCGCCGTTGTCATATTCGATATTGCTACCCGCGTGTGCCGATGGCTACCTTGAGATTGCGACTGCAACATCCAAAGAAATCTCGATACGTCCCGACCTTCCAATCCTTGTTGATGTCAAGGGTCTTGTTAGTGAGATCTCAGATGACATGACTCGGGTTTGCAGAGATACAGAATTGTCTCCAATAGACCAGTTCCTAGGATCCTATCTACGCGGCAAAGATGGTAAACTGTACGTCAAAGGTGCACTGGCGGGCGACGACTCTCCAAAATGGTTGGTTGGATTATTGGGATCATTAGTCGTACCTGTTGTCTTCCCTGG